>JACCEC010420312.1_pt1 | contig 191383 bp, 136 predicted proteins | sample 7450121 | NCBI WGS metagenome assembly JACCEC01 (sample SAMN15323455, study PRJNA562643) | freshwater metagenome | isolation source: river surface water | place: USA:Blue River Watershed | collected 2017-08-18
CACCGGCTTTCCGCGCACTGTTTTTGCCACTGCCAAACGACGTTTGCAAGCGCGCATTCGCACACAACGCGCGGAAATCCAGTCGCAATCCCTCAGCGGTTACTCCGTGCTTTTTGATTCCATCTTGCCTGCCGATTTCATGCAAGCCATCGATCGCACGAGACGCCAGCGCAGCTTCGGCCACTTACCCACATTCTGGGCATGGCTCAGCCAAATTCTTCATGCCAATCGCTCGTGTCAGCATGCGCTGAGCATGATCCAAAGCTGGTATGCCAGCCATCATTTGCCTGTTCCAGCCTGCGATACTTCCAGTTATTGCAGAGCGCGCCAGCGCATCGACCATGGATTTTTGGAAGATATCCATGAACGCATCACCAGTCATCTATCGCAACAATCCACCCACGCACAGCAATGGAACGGCTTCGATCTTTATGCGCTGGACGCGAGCAGCGTTCACTTGCTCGACACTCCTGAAAATCAATCTGTTTTCCCCCAACCATCAAGCCAAACTCCCGGTTGCGGAACACCCGTCATGGGGATTTGCGGCCTGGTCAATCTCAGCCATGGAGGTTGGCAGGCATGCGTCACGGCACCGTATACGCATCATGAAAGCCGATCCGCCAAGCCATTATTAAACCACCTCAAGAACAACGATCTGTTACTGGGCGACCGGGCATTTTGCACCTACGAAATGATCGCTCTTGCTCGACGGCAAGGCGCTCATGTCCTCATGCGACTCAACGGCAAAAGAGAACAATATCTCGATTGGCGAGAAGATCGGAAACTCAATTCCTATGAACGCATCGTAATGCTCAAACCAGATCATCGCACGTATCTTTAAGTGATAAAATATGCAAATCACAACTATAAAATGAATAAGTCATGATGAAACTTATTATAAATGCCAACAATAAAAATGAAATCTTTACAATTTTCATATGATTTTTACTTTTTAGGAGCTGGAGCGCTCAAATCAAAACCACATATCAAATCATACACTACCGGTTACTGTTTTACAATTTTCGTTGATTCGCTTAAGTCGGTTTACTGCTCGGCGCAGCGTTTCCTCAAGGTAGTTTCGCGAAGTCGATCACCGGCTTTTTTTCCGGTGCGGGCTTGCGTTCGAACCATTGGTTGGCTTTCACGTTGTCGCTGAAAAATCCGCCGTTGCGCATGAAGAAGCCGCCCTCGGTGACACCCCCGGCGAAGTCGAGCCGGTGCCCGCCGCCGCCCGTGCCATCGGTGGTGAAACGCGCGCGTGTCAGCTCATGCCACTGGCCCTCGGTATCGCAGACCCACTGGTTGCCATGCAGCGAGCGGCGTTCGCGGAAGCCATCGCGATCGTAAAAGTTTTCCAAAAACGAATGGAAGCCCGTGATGTGTTTGTTCGTCTTGGGTCGTGAAAACCGGGCGATGAGTTCCCAGCCATCCTTGCCCACCTCGCCGAACCACGCGGCATAGATCGTGTTGCCCTTGCCATCGGGTTGGGCGGAGTTGAGAAAGCGATAGGTGGTGCCGGATTTCCAGGGGTAAATCTTATAGCTCTGTCCGCCTGATCCTTCGCCACCAAACTCACCGCCGCGCACGCCCTCGCCCTTGGCTAACAATTTCACGCGATCGGACTCGGGGATGCTTTTCGGGTCATTGGTGGAAAAGGGACTCCACACGGAGAACAGGATCCAGCGCTCGGTCGCGCTTTTCACCTGAATGCCGAAGTAGCCCTCGCCGAAGCCATTGGCCATGTAGTAGGAACCCGCGGGGTCATCGCCGGGTTTCACGGTGATCTCGCTATACGAGTAGCTGATGTTTTTGCCGCGCGGCATTTCGTAGCCCATGTGCACGGATGGTCCGCGCCGACCCCAATAAAACATATTGCCTTCGTTGTTTTTGACGCAATGCAACTTCACGTCGGGAGTGGCGGATTTCACCAACAAGTCCGTGACGCGGGCGAAAGAACCGGCATCGGCACGCTGACCGGACAAATCGACGCGAACGTAGCCGGGTTTGGCCACATCGATCGTGCCGATGCCCAACTCCTGCGAAGTTGCGCCTTTGACCGGAATCGACCACCGTTGCTCACCGACGGCGACTTTCAGCACCGACTCGCCCTGCTCCTGCTGCGCGCGGGCGGCCAATGACAACTGACAAGCGCGATCCACATGAAAATACACCGAAACCACCGTGGCGGGATCACTCCAACGCGTCGCACCGCGATCCAGGCCATCGCGACCGCCATTCGCACTGCTGGTCACGAAGGCATTGCCACCGAGCGGAACGTCCCATACCGCCGTCTCCTCCGCCAACACGAAGCCGCCACCGCAACAAACCATCAACGCGCATGTTGCCAAAAATCGAAGTGTATTTTCCATTATCACAGATAGATCGTCGTCGGAACCTGGTTTTGTCTCTGATCTTGCCAATCTTTTTTTCCCGCGTATCGTGGGCATGAGGTATGAAAGCGATTATTTGTGTAAGCTTGTTTTTATCTGGATTGCCGGCCATGGCGCAGGAGTCCGTGGAGAGGCTGGATCCGGCGCTCGATGCGATCATCGCGCCGGAGACCACGATCGAAACCCTGTGCCAGGGATTCCAGTGGTCGGAGGGTCCGGTATGGGATGCGAAAGAACAGCGGCTGTTGTTCTCCGATGTGCCGCGCAACACCATCTACGAATGGCGTGAGGGCATGAAAGAAGCGCAGGTGTTCATGAAACCATCGGGCTACACCGGCGTGGCCGCCTACGGTCGCGAAGGCGGATCGAACGGTCTGGCCTTCGACGCGAAAGAGCAACTCGTGCTCTGCGAACACGGTGACCGCCGCCTTTCCTATCTCACGCCCGAGGGCGGCAAACGCACCCTCACCGATCACTATCAGGGCAAGCGCTTCAATTCACCGAACGATCTCGCCATCGCCAAAAACGGCACCATTTATTTCACCGATCCCCCGTATGGACTGCCGTCAAAAGATCAAGAGAAATTCCGCGAACTGGACTTTCATGGCGTCTATCGGGTGGGAGGCGATGGCGTGGCGCACTTGCTGACCAAAGAACTCGATCGCCCGAACGGAGTGGCCTTGTCGCCCGATGAAACCATCCTCTACGTCGCGCAATCCCACGCGCCCCAACCCGTCATCATGGCCTACCCTGTGAAGGAAAACGGCGACCTCGGAGCAGGCAAGGTATTTTTCGACACGAAAGGCCTGAGTGGACCCGGCGCGCCCGACGGCATTAAGGTGAACGCGCAGGGTATCGTCTTTTCCACCGGTCCCGGCGGTGTGCTCATTCTGGATGCGAAAGGCAAGCTGTTAGGCCGTATCCTGTGTGGACGCCCCACCGCCAACATTGCCTTCGGCCCTGACGAAAAATCCCTTTTCATCACCTCGAAAGATCGTTTGCTGCGAATCAAACTGCGTTGATCCATGGAACTGACACTTACCAGCCCTGCGGTGCTTTTTCCCGCGATTTCCCTGCTGTTTTTGGCCTACACCAATCGATTTCTGCACCTGTCCGCGCTGGTGCGAAAGTTGCATTCGGACTGGCTGCTCGGTCATGAGCCGGGAGTTCGGGCGCAAATCGACAACTTGAAAAAACGCATCGACCTCACGCGATGGTGTCAAGCCATCGGCATCGTCAGCTTGATTGGATGCCTTGCCTCGATGCTGTGCTTGCTGATCGATCGCACCGCTCCCGCGATCGGGCTTTTTGCCTTCAGCGCCATCACCATGGCCGTATCCCTGATTTTGGCGTTATGGGAAGTTCTGATTTCCGATGGAGCGCTCAAAATTTATCTAACCGAGATGTCCGATCGTCAGCAAAAAGTGAAATCCCATGAGCAACCATAGATTGTCCATAGATCACGCATCAGACGTCCTCGAAACCCTGTAAGATCAGTCCACATATTTTCGTATTTTTCCTGATTGCTTTATGAAATTTCCCCTTACCCTGCCGCTGATTCTCTCCGGGCTTTGGCTGAGCTCGTGCAACAAGCCGAGTGCTCCCGCGCAAACGACATCGGCAGCATCAGAAATTGGCGCGACGGCGGAGACTGGTTCCGACCTCACTCCTGTATCCACGCTACCCGAGGTGGTGTCTTTCAACGAGCACATCCAGCCGATTCTATCCGACACCTGTTACCACTGTCACGGTCCCGACTCCGGCACGCGCGAACCGAAAAAAGAACCGCTTCGTCTCGATCGTGCGGAATATGCTTTTGCCAAACGCGAGGATGGCAAGGAAGTCATCAAGCCCGGTGATACGGCGAATTCGACGATGATCCAGCTCATCAAGGAAAAGGATCCCGATCTGCGCATGCCTCCGCCCGAGGCGCACAAGGAAATCAGCCCGCGGCAGCTGGCCCTGTTGGAGCGCTGGATCGAACAAGGCGCGAAGTATGAGGAGCACTGGTCCTTCATCGCGCCGAAAAAATCTCCCGTGCCTGAAGTGAAGCAAAAAGACTGGGTGAAAAATCCGATCGATGCCTTCATCCTTGAAAAACTCGAGCAGGAAAAACTCGCACCCAATCCTGTCGAAAACCCGCGCCGTCTGTATCGTCGCTTGAGCTACGACCTGACGGGACTGCCACCGGCTCCGGAGGCCATCGATGCCTTTGAAAAAGCCTTCACCGCTGATGCCGACAAAGCCGTTTCCGAAGCGGCCGACAAGATGATGTCCTCGGTACAAGGTGCCGAACATTTCGCCCGTCAATGGCTCGATGCCGTGCGTTACGCCGACACCCATGGCATCCACATCGACAACTACCGTTCGATCTGGCCATACCGCGACTGGGTCATCGATGCCTTCCAACAAAACATGCCCTGGGATCGGTTCACCATCGAACAACTTGGCGGCGATCTGCTACCGAATGCCACATTGGATCAAAAAATCGCCACCGGTTATGGCCGTTGCCTTCCCACCACCGGCGAGGGTGGCGCCATCGCGGACGAATACTTTGCCATCTACGCGGGTGACCAGGTGGCCACCACCTCCGCTCTCTGGCTGGGCCTCTCCACGCAGTGTGCCGCATGCCACGATCACAAATTCGATCCAGTGAGCACGAAGGAATTCTATCAAATGACGGCCTTCTTCCGCAACACCCCGATGTCCGCATTGGATGGCAATAACGCCAATCACCCGCCGAACATCTTCGCTCCCGCCAAGACTGATCGAGCACGCTTGGACGCCATCACGGCGGAATTGGCGGCACAGGAAAAAATCCTCGCCGAACGGAAGAAGAATGCCAAGGGTGACTTTGACAAATGGCTGGCATCGCAGCCCGCACCCGCTCCCGACGCACCGGATTCATCCCTCGTGTTTTCCTTACCACTCAACGAATCAGAGGGACCTCTGCGCGGCACCTTGATGGGGCAGCCATACCAGAACCCAGCTGCGGTGCAGCGTCGCGAAGGACCTAACGGCAAGGCCCTGCTCGCCAACGCACAAGTCGTCACCATCGGCGATGTCGGTAATTTCAAGCGCACCGACTCCTTCACCTACGCAACCTTTGTTTACATTGAGGGCAATCCCAACGGCGCCGTATTTGCCCGCATGAACAACGCGGAAAATTACCGCGGATGGGATTTCTGGCTAGAAACGGGCAGACCGGCGATCCATGTGGTCGATACCTGGATGAACAAGGCCAGCAAGATCGTCGCCAACGAACCATTGTCCCCTGGCCAATGGCATCATGTGGCGGCCGTTTTCGATGGCACCAAGCCCTCAAAACAAACACTGAGCATTTATGTGAATGGTAAACTTTCCGCCCACTCGGTGACAGCAGAAGCAGTGGGAGACCAAATCCAGACGGCCGTTCCTTTCACCATCGGCTCACGCACCGGAGGCAGCAACATCATAGGTACCACAGCGATTCAGGACTTGCGCATTTATCAGCGCGCCCTCACGGCCCAGGACATCGGCTCCCTCGCCAGCCGCGTGCCGCTGCAAAACATCCTTGCCCTGCCCGCCGATCAGCGGACTCCCGCACAAACCCAGGTGATCTATCAGAATTTCCTCGACCAGCACGATGCCGTCGGCAAACAAGCCCGCGAAAAGGTCGCCGCGCTGAAAAAAGAACAAGAGCAAATCAACGCACGTGGATCACTCACTCTGATCATGCAGGAAAAGCCCAACTCGGAACCATTCGCCCACGTTCTCAACCGCGGCTCTTACGCGGACAAAGGTGAAAAGGTCGGGGTCGGCACACCCAAGGTGCTGCATCCGATGACCGATGCCATGCCGAAAAACCGCCTGGGTCTGGGTCAATGGCTCATGGATGGCAACAATCCGCTGGTGGGTCGTGTGACGATGAACCGACTGTGGGGTTACCTGTTCGGCACCGGCATTGTCGAGACCGTGGAGGACTTCGGCATCATGGGCGCGCGTCCCTCACACCCGAAATTGCTTGATTGGCTCGCGGTCGAATTTCGCGAGAATGGCTGGAATTACCGTCAGATGGCCAAGTTGATGGTCACCTCCGCGACCTATCGTCAATCCGCCGCGATCACGCCGGAAAAATTGGAACGTGATCCGCTCAACCGTCTGCTCGCCCGCACCTCGAGATTCCGCTTGGAGGCCGAGCAACTGCGCGATGGCGTGCTGGCACAATCGCAACTCCTCACCCCGCTCGTCGGCGGCCCCTCGGTGAAACCGTATCAGCCCGAGGGCATCTGGGAAGCGGTTGCCATGGCACAGTCCAATACGCGCCATTACACGCAGGATGCCGGTGAGAAGCTCTATCGACGCTCGATGTACACCCTGTGGAAACGCACGGCGCCCGCGCCGACCATGGAAATTCTCAATGCCCCCAGCCGTGAGGTGTTTTGTGTGCGTCGTGAACGAACCAATACCCCGCTGCAAGCATTCGTGACATTGAACGACCCGCAATTTGTCGAAGCCTATCGCCAATTGGCGGCACTGGCGCTGAAGTCGACCACCGATGCCAGCGCCCGCTATGGATTCATCGCCCAGCGCCTGTTGGCCCGCAATCTCACAGCCGAGGAAATCGTGCGCATGCAGGACACCCTGAACGCTTCCCAAACCTACTATGCCGCCCATGCCGAGGAGGCCACAAAACTCATCACAGTGGGTGCCAGCAAGGCCGACCCGCAACTCAATCCCGCCGAGCTCGCCGCCTGGACCGTGGTCACCAGCCAACTGGCGAACCTGGACGAAGCCTTGACCAAATAAACTCCCTGTGCACTTTGCCTTATGAACGACATTGAACTTTTCAACTCCGCTCTGACACGCCGTCACTTTTTCCGCAAAAACGCCACGGGGCTGGGATACGCCGCGCTGGCCTCGCTGCTCGGACAAGATGCTATGGGAGCCGCTAGCGGCGAAATCCCGCCGGCCCTCGCACAATTCGCCCCCAAGGCCAAGCGCGCGATTTATCTTTCGATGATCGGCGCGCCGTCACAATTTGAGATGTTCGATTACAAACCCAAGATCGAATTCAACAAAGACCTCAAGGATTTCCTCACCGCATCCGGTCAGCGGCTGACTGGTATGACCTCGGGTCAATCGCGTTTCCCCGCAGCACCCTCGATTTTCAAATTCGCCCAGCACGGCAAGGACGGCACCTGGATTTCCGAGTTGCTGCCGTGGACCGCGAAAATGGCGGACGACATCTGCGTCATCCGCTCGATGCATACCGATGCCATCAACCACGAACCCGCGAACCAGTTGATGTATACCGGCAACATGGTCGGTGGTAAGGCATCCATCGGATCATGGCTTTCCTATGGTCTCGGTTCGATGAACAACGACCTGCCCACCTTTGTAGTGTTGCATGCCTCACACTCGAATCCGGGATCCAACGTGCAAGCCATTTCCTCGCGCTTGTGGGGCTCGGCCTTCCTGCCCGGCAAGTATGCGGGCGTGGCGCTGCGCTCCAAGGGCGACCCGGTTCTTTTCCTGAAAGACTCCCCCGGCGTACCTCGTGAAATACGACGCAAGATGCTTGATGGCCTTGCCGCCATGAACCAGAAATCCTACGAGGCCGTGGGCGACCCGGAAATCCAGACCCGCATCCAGCAATACGAAATGGCATTCCGCATGCAAACCAGTGTGCCGGAATTGGCGGATGTCAGCAAAGAGACCGAGGAAACTTACAAGCTCTACGGCCCCGATTCGAAGAACCCCGGCACCTTCGCCAGCTCCACGCTGATGGCGCGCCGACTGCTCGAACGCGGTGTTCGTTTTGTGCAAATTTTCCACCGCGGCTGGGATCAGCACGGCAATCTCCCGCACGACATCGCCGCCCAGTGCCGTGATATCGACCAAGGCAGCTATGGTCTGATCCAGGATTTGAAACAACGCGGCATGCTGGATGATACGCTCGTCATCTGGGGTGGCGAGTTCGGACGCACCACCTACTCGCAAGGCCAGCTCACCCAAACCACCTACGGACGTGACCATCACCCGCGAGCTTTCTCGATCTGGATGGCGGGCGGCGGCATCAAGGGCGGATACAACCACGGTGAAACCGATGAAATGTCCTTCAACATCACCTCAGGAGCCATGCATGTGCGGGATTTGCATGCCACGATCCTGAATCAACTGGGCATCGATCACCTGCGACTCTCCTACAAATACCAAGGACTCGACAACCGGCTTACCGGCGTGCTGCCGGCAAAAGTCGTGAAAGAGATTCTGGCGTAAACCATCACGCGGAGGACATCGCTTGAATGTTCGACACAAAAGAATCGCCACGGCATGAAAGACAGCGACGAAGAGGAACTCCACCGTCTCTGCGATATGCTGAAAAAGGTCGATGAAATGTTGCATGCGGACTCACCTCTGCGTGAAGCTGTGATGAAAGGCGCACTGGCACTGTCGATCACTTTCGCTGATGGATCTCGTGCAAAGCTTGAAAGCATTGCACTCGGAACCGGCAAGCCTCTGACTGAAGCCCAAAGAACGGACCTCGGTAAAATGGGCATTGATCTTGGAGAACAGAATCATCCGAACGAGACAGCAGTGATGTCCCAGTTCATCGTAGTGGATTCTTCTGTGCCACCGCATCAACTTTAACGTAATCAGAAAAATCAAATCAACAGGTCCGCTTCATCATTCGACGCATGCTTCTCCGTGGATTTCAATGGAACTTTTTTCAACGGATTCTCGACAAAGCCCACACGAACACGCAACTTCAATTCAGCACCAATCCCAATCGCATGGAACCAACACAGGATTTCGCCACACCTTCCTCGGACTTTGGCTTTACGCCCGTCCCCGCCGCTCCGGCCCCCACTCCTGAACCCACTCCGGTCTCGCATGACGGCTTGCCTGCAGATGATGTGGCGGCGATCGATGAGCTCGGCAAAACCTATCAGGCTTTTTGCGACGAATTGGGCAAGACCATCATCGGCCAACAACAGGTGATCGAAAACCTGGCGATCTGCTTGTTTGCCCGTGGCCACGCTCTCCTCATGGGTGTGCCAGGGCTCGCCAAAACACTGCTGGTTTCCTCGGTGGCGCAAACGTTCGACCTTTCCTTCAACCGCATCCAGTTCACACCGGATCTCATGCCTGCTGACATCACCGGCACGGACATCATCCAGGAGACGGGCATCGGCGGAAGACGCCAGTTTGAATTCATCAAGGGCCCGTTGTTTGCCAACATCGTGCTTGCAGACGAAATCAACCGCGCTCCCGCCAAAACCCAATCGGCGATGCTCGAGGCAATGCAGGAGCAAAAAGTCACGGTGTTGGGCAACACCTACACACTCACACCTCCGTTTTTCGTGCTCGCCACGCAAAACCCGATCGAACAGGAAGGAACCTATCCTCTGCCGGAAGCGCAGCTTGACCGCTTCATGTTCCTGATCGAGGTCGGCTATCCCACGGCCGAGGAGGAAAAACGCATCGCGCGCGAAACAACCGGTGCCGCCAAGGGACGACTGAATGCCCTGCTTAGTGGCGAAAAGATCCTGGCATTCCAGCAACTCGTGCGCCGTGTTCCGGTGCCCGAGCACATTTACGATTACGCCGTCAACATCGTTCGAAAAACACGACCCAATGAGGCCGATGCACCCGCATGGCTCAAAGACTTTGTCGGCTGGGGTGCGGGTCCGCGTGCCGTGCAGTATCTCATCCTCGGTGCCAAAGCCCGCGCCGCGCTCAAGGGTTCCTACATGGTACGGCTCGAAGACATCGAAGCCGTGGCATCGCCCGTGCTGGCTCACCGCGTGATCACCAACTTCGCGGCCGAATCCCAAGGCATGACCTCGAAAAAAGTTGTCGAACGCCTCGTTGCTGAAATGCGCGAGCAATAATTCCTATGCCCACGCAGCTTCTCGATCACGATTTGCTTGTCCGGCTCGGTGCCATCCCGGTCGAGGCGCGTTTGCCCATGCTCGGCAACGTCGCGGGCAAGCACCGCTCGCCGCATCGTGGTTCATCCGTGGAATTTGCGGAATATCGCAAGTATGTGCCCGGCGATGACACGCGCCGTCTCGACTGGAAGGCCTACGCTCGCTCGGACCGCTACTACATCAAGGAGTTCGAAGCCGATACCAACCTCCGTGCGTATTTCGTGGTGGATAACTCCGGCTCCATGGCCTTTGCCGAAAAAGGCATGGCGAAAATCGAATACGCCAGCCGTATCGCCGCCAATCTCGCCTACCTGCTGGTCAATCAAGGTGATGCCGCCGGACTATCGGTCTGCCGCGATACCTTGCACATCGAAATTCCGCCGCGTCGTCGACCCGCGCACTTGCAGTTGATCAACCACACTCTGCAAGACCTGAAGCCCGAAGGCGAGACGGGACTTGTCGCGGCATTGCATCAGATCGCAGAAAAAATCGGTCAGCGTGCCGTGGTGGTGATTCTATCCGATTTGTTCTGCGACACCGCCGCTCTCGAAGACGCCCTGCAACACCTGCGCTATCGCAAGCACGACATCTGCATGTTCCATCTGATGGACCCGCAGGAAATCGCGTTCCAATTCGATAAACCCCATCGTTTTGTCGATATGGAGGATAACACCGTGTTGGTAGTGGAGCCAAACCTCATCGCCGATGAATATCAGGAAGCTCTGCGAGAGTTTTTGACCAACGTCAAAGGCGCCTGCCACAACGTCCACGCCGATTACCAACTCGTCACCACCGATACCCCGCTGGAGCCCCTACTCCGCGACTTCCTGCTCAATCGGCTACCGAAGAAAGGAAAACGCTGATCATCACCGATTCCGCCAAATCAAAAATCCAAAATCAACAATCATCCATCGGCAATTTCACCAACACCGCTGCCTGTTCCCTATCCCATTTCAGCTTTTCAGCATCTTAGAATTTCAGCTTTTTCTTCCGTGTCCTTCTACCAACAACCACTGCTTTGGTTCCTCTGCGCCGCTGCGATTCCGGTGATCATTCACCTGTTGAATCGTCGTCGCCACAAGACCCTGCAGTGGGCTGCCATGCAGTTTTTGCTCAAGGCCACACGCGAATCACGCGGCAAGAAAAAACTCAGACACATTCTCATCCTCACCGCACGCACGCTCGGCATCGCCTGTCTTGCTTTCGCCGTTGCCCGGCCCATGATCGGCGGACTGCTTGGATGGGGCGCCAGCCAGCTCGATACCGTCATTCTGATCCTCGACCGCTCACCATCGATGGAAACCACGGCCGACAATACGGTCGCTTCGCGGCGGGAACTAGCTCTCGACCGCGTACGGGATGCCATGAAATCCCTCGATGCCACGCGTCTGGTATTGATCGACTCCGCCACGGGAACGCCGCAGGACATTCCCTCTCCGGAGAGTTTGACGGAAATCACCAACACCCGCGCCACGGATGCTGCGGCAAATATTCCCACGCTGCTGCAACGGGCCGCAGAATTCATCCTCGAAACCCAACCCGGGAAAACCGAAGTGTGGATCGCTTCAGACATGCAATACGCCGACTGGGATCGCGAAAACGAACGCTGGACCACGGCGATCGCCACCTTGCAAAGCGCACCGCAAAAGCCCTCTGTGCGCATCCTTACCCTGGGCACGCCCACAAAATCGAATGTTTCCCTACGTTTGCTTTCCTCCTATCGCAGTGCCGATGAACTCTTGCTCGACCTCGAGGTGCAGCGCTCGGGCGATGCCCAAAGCCCGATCAACCTGCCTCTGACACTGGCGCTCAACGGCATCAAAACCACCGATTCCATTACGGTTCCGGGGCAAGTCCTGCGCTTTCAAAAACGTGTCAAGCTGCCGCCGCAACAAATCGAGGGCCAGGGTTGGCTCAACATTCCCGGTGATGCCAATCCTCGCGACAACACGGTTTTTTTCACCTATGGTGCGGCGCATCCCGTCAAGTCGCTCATCGTCAGCACGGCGGGAGAATCCGCCACCTATCTTGCCGCAGCAGCAGCTCCCACGGGCTACGCGGGGCAATCCAGCGAGACCATCGCGCCATCGCAATTTCCCGCCAAAGTCGCGGCATTGAATGAATTCTCCGCCATCCTCTGGGCGGCGCCACTGCCGCAAGAAGCAGCAGCGAAGGCGATCATCGAGTTTCTCAACGCCGGTGGACAAGTCGTGTTTTTCCCACCCATGGAAAACAGCACGCTCAAGTTCCAGAACATCCAGTGGTCGCCAGTGAGCACGGCGCCGCAAGGGAAGTTTTTCATTCTCCAGCAGTGGAATCACGATGACGGTCTCCTGCGCGACACCATTAACGGCGAGCCTTTGGCGGGACAAAGCTTCCGCGCCATCAAGAAACAAATCGCCGAAGGTCCGGTGGGCTCCAGCACCGCGCTCGCCACGTGGGATGACAACACACCGTTTCTCTCGCGCATCGTGATGGAACGCGGCACAGCGTGGTTTTTCTCCTCCACACCGGATTACACCTGGAGCAATCTGGGCGACGCCCACTTGCTGCTGCCCGCGATCCAGCGTGCGGTGCTGGCAGGATCCACCCGATTCGATGCCGCATTGCTGGCGGAAGTCAACCGCGGCGATGCCTTGCCCCGCAATGCCGAGGTGCGCACTCGCATCGATGACTTCGCCAAAGAATCCGATGCCGACGATACCTACGCCTCGGGAGTCTATCGTCTCGGCGAGCGCGTGATCGCCGCCAATCTTCCTTCGTCAGAATACGACCCGCTGGCCCTGCAAAAAACCGAACTGAAGCCATTGTTCGCGGGCGTGCGCTACAACACTTTTGAAGAAACGGCATCCAACACCGCAGACAGCGAAGAAAAGGAAATCTGGAAACTGTTTCTCGCCGCCGTGTTGTTTTTCCTGATCGCCGAGGCCCTGCTTTGTCTGCCCAAGCCTGCTGCCGCCCCATCACTGCGCGCCGCCAAGTCCGCCTAACCGTTTTCCCGACTTCGTGAATTTCCATCTCCATCACCTGCACTTTTCCCCGACCCTGCCGGTTCTCATCACGGGTCTGGTGGCGATTGTGGTCGTAGCGATTCTGTGTGTGCTCGGCTACCGCCGCAGTCCTAACAAAAAACGCGGTGCGCTGCTGGAATTCCTGCGCTTTTTCATCACCCTGCTGGTGGTCGCCCTGATGTTTCAACCCGAGTGGCTCACTGTCATCAATCCCACCACCAAACCGCGCATCGCCATTCTATGGGACGATTCGAAATCGATGCAATCGACCGATGCCGAATTGCCCGAGATTTTTTCGCCGAAAAAAGAAATCGTCACCCGCGCGGAGTTCGCCAAGAAAGTGTTAGACTCCGATCTATGGAACGCTCTTTCCGTGCAAGGTCAGAACGAATTGATCACGCGCGCATTTTCGACACCGTCGGAGGATCCGGCGCAACAAGCCTCCGCCGGCACTGATCTCACGACACCGCTGGAAGAAATGCTGGAACAGGAAACCAACCTGCGTGCCGCGATTGTGATTTCGGATGGCGATTGGAACCTCGGTCAGCCACCCGTCTCGGCCGCGCAAAAGTTTTTGCTGCGCAAGATTCCCCTTTTCACCATTCCCGCTGGTTCCAAGGTCCGTTTGCCCGATCTTGATCTGCTCGCCGTGAACGCGCCCACCTACGGCATCGTCGGTGAGAACCTGCAAATTCCCTTCACCATCCGCAGCAGTCTCGATCGCGAGGTTCGCACCACGGTGCGCGTACGCGATGAAAGCGGTCGCGAGCGCACCAAAACCATCACCCTGCCGCCGAACAAAACCACCTACGACACAATTTTGTGGAAGCTGGAAAAAGAAGGATCCTCCACCATGGAACTTTCCTTCCCCACAGCGCAGGGGGAATTGGTCCCAGCGAACAATGCTCGCAAATTCACCATCGCCGGCAAACCGGAAAAAATCCGCGTGTTGGTGGTGGAATCGCTTCCGCGTTGGGAATACCGATACCTCCGCAACGCGCTGTCGCGTGACCCCGGAGTGGAGTTGTCCTGCTTGCTGTTTCATCCGCAACTCGGCATCGGCGGAGGTCCCGACTACATCGAAAAATTTCCCGATAAAATTGAAGACCTCTCGAAGTATGATGTCATCTTCCTCGGCGATGTGGGCATCGGCAACGATCAACTCACCAAGAATCAATGCAAACTCATCCGCGGCTTGGTCGAAAACCAAGCATCCGGACTGGTGTTCCTCCCCGGTCCGCAAGGCAACCAGTTTTCCTTGCTCGATACCGAACTCTCCGATTTGTTGCCTGTGGTGCTGGATGCCTCGAAAAAAACCGGCATTGTCGAAAGCAGTGCGTCGCCTCTGGCACTGACATCGGATGGAGCCTCGTCCTTGCTCACCATGCTGGGCGATACGGAGGAGGACAATCCCATCGTCTGGCGCAGTCTGCCCGGATTTTACTGGCATGCTCCTGTCGAGCGCGCCAAGGCCGGTACCACCGTGCTCGCCGTGCATGCGAACCGCAGTTCAGGAAATTACGGGCGCATTCCCCTCATCGTCACCAAAACCGCAGGCAGTGGAAAAATCCTTCACATGGGCATCGACTCCGCCTGGCGTTGGCGCCGTGGTGTGGAGGACAAGTATCACTACCGCTTCTGGGGGCAAGTCGCCCGCTGGATGTCCTACCAACGCAACATGGCTGCCGGTCAGCGCGTGCGCATCTTTTATACTCCGGAACGCCCCTCACCCGGTGACACCGTGACCCTGCATGCCAACGCCTTTGATAAAAACGGTGCTCCCCTGCAAGAGGGCAAGGTCGCCCTGAATCTCACCGCGCCCAACGGGGCCTCACGCATGCTCGACCTCGGCAAGGATGACAACTCGTGGGGTAGTTTCACGGGGCGCTTCATGATCGATGCCCCCGGCGCATGGAAATTGAGTGCGGGCATTGTCGATGACGATACCAAACCGGTGGAAACCACCCTTCTGGCGCAAACCGTGGATCTCGAAAAAACCGGTCAACCCGCACGTCCGGAAGTGTTGGAAGAAATGTCACGCATCGCCCGCGCACGCATGATCCAGCCTGATGCGCTGCCGGATTTGATTCGCGAAATCACCGCATTACCGGAACCACGTCCTCTGGAAAACCGCATCCCGCTGTGGCATCACTGGGCTGTGATCAGCACCATCATCACCCTGCTGGCACTGTTCTGGATCGCACGCAAGTTCAACGGGCAGTTCTAACGCCACGGAGTGCAGACTTCAGTCCAATGCCTTGAAGGATTGGCCATGGCTTTTTCGTCCTAAAGGGACGAATCATGTCAGCCCGCGGTGAAGCCGTGGGTAACGTCACCTCATCAGATTTTTTGCGTCCCAACGGGACGCCTCATCGGGAAACGCGTCGACTCAGAGGATTCAACGACAACATCGAGGATCATACCGATTGATGAAACGGCAGAGTGTTGTTCCATGAAGCGTCCCTTTGGGACGAAACACGAATGCATTCATCATGATTCCAAATCCTGAAAGGCATTAGACTTCAGTCCGCTTCAAATGCAAATCGAACGCCAGCCCGTATCGCTTGTCTGCATGACGGTCTTAAGATTTCACGTGGCAAGTGCCCGGTTCTCTGCTACCTTGTTCGCACCTGATGTTTGAAGTACGAGAACGCCCTGAAATGGTCGAGCGCGCCATGCTCGTCAGCATTTACTTTGATCCACGCGAGGAAGATGAGGCTGCCTCGCTGCTGGAAGAATTGCACGAATTGGTCGAAACTCTGGGCATCGGCATCGTGCACAGCGTGTTCTATCGCAGCCGCGACATGCACAAACAATACCTCTGCGGCACCGGTAAGGCGCAGGAAATCGTCGATCTCGCCCGTGCTTACGAATGCGATGTGATCATTTTCGACAACGGCCTGGCACCCGCGCAGCAACGGTCCTGGGAAAAACTCGCCAACATCGCTGTGATCGACCGTGAGGAAGTGATTCTCGACATCTTCAACAAACGGGCACACACGCGGGAGGCGCGCATCCAAGTGGATCTGGCGCGTATGCAATACGCCCTGCCGCGCATGGCGCGCATGTGGGGCCACCTCGACCGCGAAGGCGGTGGCGGCAGCAGCGGAGGTGGTGCGGCGAATCGCGGGATGGGAGAGAAACAGATCGAGGTGGACCGACGTCTTGCCCACACGCGCATCGATCGTCTCAAGCGCGAGCTCGAAGACGTGCGCAGCCAACGCAAAACCCAGCGCAAGGAACGCGAAAAGATGGGTACAGCCCACGCCGCCATCGTCGGCTATACCAATTCCGGCAAATCCACACTGCTCAACAAACTCTCCGGTGCCGAGGTGCTCGCCAAGGACATGCTGTTCGCCACTCTGGACACCACCACGCGTCGCATCGATCTGCCCGATGGCCAATCGCTCCTGCTCACCGATACCGTCGGATTCGTGCGCAACCTGCCGCACCGCTTGGTCGAGGCATTCAAAGCCACGCTCGAGGAAGCCGTGCTCGCCGATTTCCTGATCCATGTGCTCGATTGCTCCTCGCCGGAGATCGACCGCCTGTATGATACCACGCTTGAAGTTCTGGAGGAACTCGGTGCCGGGGATAAAAAAATCATCACCATTCTCAACAAGTCCGATCTGCTCGATGATCCGGTGCAGCGTCTTTTGTTAGAAAACCGCTACCCGGGAGCGATATTCACTTCGGCGGCACTCGGCGAAAATCTCGATGGTCTGCTGCAACTCTGTTGTGAGGCCCTAGCGGATCGCATTTGCAAACAATCCTATCGCATTCCCCAAACTAGGGGCGATGTTCTCAATCTCCTCCATCGCGATGCCAAGGTTCTTTCCACTGACTACGAGGACAACGATGTGCTTGTAGAAGCAATTGTGCCTGCGTCCATCGCCGGGAAATTGCAAGCCTTCGCCATGAACGATTCCTCCCTGCCGCTCTCATGAAGTCCCTCCTCTTCGTATGTTCCGCTCTATTCGCGACCTTGCTGGCGGCGCAAAATTCCAAAACGCCAGAGCCAGCGCGTGCGATCCTCGTGAAACCGAACATCATCCGCGCGGTGCCTCTGCTCGACCCAGAGTCCGTGCCTCTGGCAAAACCATTGGAAAGTGATGCCACACCCCAAGGAAAACCCACCGGACTCGATGCCATACGTTTGCAAATTTTTCTCGATCAACAGGACTTCGGGCCCGGTGTGATTGATGGCAAACCGGGACTGTTCACCGAGCATGCCGTGATATCATGGAATGAGATGCAGGGCCACGCGGATCAGGATTGGTCGGCTGCGCTCGCCGCTGCGAGAAAAGCAGTGCCTTCACCACTCGTGACAGTAAATGTGCCGCCGCTGACCGAAAAATGGGTGAATCCCAAACTCTCCAACGACCGCATCGAGCAATCGAAGGCCAAACGATTGAGCTATCGTAGTGTCGGCGAATTGATGGCGGAGCGCTATCACACAGACGTCGAGTTTCTGATGGAAATCAACACGGTCCAGAAAATCAACGCGCTGCAAGCCGGACAGGAACTCGTTGTGCCGAATGTTCGTCCTTTTGAAATCGAAAAAATCTCGGGAATGCAGCACAAACGCGATGAGAACAAAGCGCAGCGCCATGTGGTGGTGGACACCAAACGCAACCAGATGAGGATCTTCGAAGCCGCTCCGGTAGCCTTGATTGTGGCGGAAGATGATGCTCCCGCGGCAGCAAAACCGATGGCCAACCGTTCGCTGATCGCATCCTTTCCCATCACGCCCGGCAAGCCCCAGTTCATTCACTACGGTATGTGGGAAGTGCGCACCGCCGTGGAATTCCCTGCCTGGCGCTATGATAAATCGCTGTTAGAAACCGGCAAGCGCAGCAAGGATCCTTCCAAAATCTATGACCTTCCCTCAGGACCCAACAGCCCGGTGGGAGTGATCTGGTGCGGACTCAACAAATCCGGCATCGGCCTCCACGGCACCGCGGATCCAGAAACGATTGGCCGAGCCCAATCCGCTGGTTGCATCCGCCTCGCCAACTGGGATGCCATCCGCCTTCCCCAGCTCATCAGTCCGGGAAGCTCGGTGGAGATCCGTTAGAGAAAAAACGAGTCGCTCAACGCAAAAAGCAAGAACGGGCTCCCATCAATTTCGTCCTTACACGATACCTCTAAAAAGTGACATGTTGTGTCACATACGTGATTTGTTTGTCACAGATTCCCATTTGGTCATCGTAAGAGATCTCCATATTTTGGCGGAGCATTGTCGAAATGCGCACAAGATATGAAGCCAAAATTCAAACACCACTTATTCGTTGCGGCCTTCATGGGCATCACGCAAGTTCCACTCTCCGCTCAGGTGACAGGCCTGCGCCATCATCAAGCCATCCCCCTCGGAGTTGCCGCGGGTGAGGTCGTGTCATTCTCTCCCACGAATGATACTCTCGCTGTTACGGACAACTCCGCGGGCGGCATTCGACTGATGCGCCACAATGGCGCGCAGTTTTCGAATCATGCGACGGTTGACGTCTCGGCATGGTTTGCTGCAAATCCTGTAGCAGGTTTTGTCTACAGTGACGTCACGAGCGTGGCTCTTGACAAAGACGGATCCGGCTTGGGCGTCGCCACGGCTATCAACGCATCGAACGTCGACGTGGGGGGGACCAACTACACGACATCCGTGCCACAATTGGGACGTTTGGTGTATTTCAACCTCAACGACGGAACCGTTCTTGGATCAGTGCCCGTGGGATATCATCCCGACATGGTAACCATCAAAAACGGCAAAATCGCTCTCGCGAACGAAGCGCAACATGCATGGAATGGAACCAGCGTGAATGTTAGCTCTTTTGATTCCGTTCAACAACCTGGATCCATCAGCTATATCGATGCCACTGCAGTGACTTCCGGAAACATCGCGACTTTCGATTTCTCCACACTGGTCGTCCATACCGTGGACTTCAGCGGTGTGCCTGATCTGATTTCCGGCCTGCGTGATCACACCTCATTCGAACCAGCGAACACCAAGGAGAAGTATTTCCATATAGAACCGGAGTATGTTGCATTTTCGCCTGACAACTCGAAAATTTTTGTAGGTTTGCAGGAAAACAATGCCATCGCCACTTTTGATATCGCCACGCTCTCGTGGGAAAAAGTGACCGACTTAGGACAGAGATCCATTACCATTGACGCCTCTGACAACGACGATCTCTACGATCTCAGCAACGCGGCATTGGGATTGCCTATGCCCGATTCCATCGCCACCTGGGAAAAAAATGGTGTTACCTACGTGATCACAGCCGATGAAGGAGATGCGCGAGTAGACGATGGTGATATTCAGCGATTTGCTTCAGCCGTTACCACTTACGGTCTGGCAACTGGATTCACGGCTTCCACCAACAATAACGACTTTGGACGTCTGAACATTCTCAGAGACCAATCACTGAATGGTCCGGTTTTCCCGACCACCGCACCCAACTCCGATATCAACAAGATCGTCAGCATGGGAAGTCGCGGTCTTTCCCTCTGGAAAAAAGAAGCAGACAATTCGCTGAGCTTCGTGTCGCATCTACCGCTCGAATCCGAGTTGTTTCAACGTGATCCACAACGTCACAACGCAAACGATGGCGGGCTAAAAACGGCTTATGATGCCCGCTCCGATGACAAAGGACCGGAGCCCGAAGCCGTGGCAGTGACCACTCTCGCTGATGGAACGGTCATCGCCGTAGCAGGTATGGAGCGCCAGAACGGCGTGATTGTCGTGGATATCACCAACCCTGCCTCTCCTCAAGTCATCCGCTACATCAACGACAGCGATAAGGGGCTAAGATCACCTGAAACGATCACGATTGTCGATGCCGCGGACAGCCCGACCGGAAATACTATGGCCATCGTAGGTTATGAAGGCATCGCCGACAGCAGCGTGGCGGGCGGAGTCGGTGTTTATGAAATCAATCCTCCATCCTTCCGCTTGCAAGTCTTGCACGCATCCGATATGGAAGCAGACACTTCTTCGATCGGCACCGCGCCACAATTCGCAGCACTGGTTGACAAACTCGAGGATGCTGCAGGAAATCACGCATCTGTAACGATCGGGGCAGGAGACTGCTTCATCCCAGGTGCTTTCCTTTCGGCCGGAAATGACATTTCCACACGCAACGCACTGAAAACTGCACAAGGTTTCGTTTTTGGATACAATGCCAGCGGTGTTGATTTGCGCGAAAACCCCGGTCGTCCGGATATCGCTATTATGAACTCCATCGGTTTCGATGCTACCTGCATCGGCAACCACGAGTTTGACCTCGGTGTTACCGAGTTCGCCAATATCATACTGCCCGATTCACGGACCAGCAAAACGACCATGCGTCACTACGGTGCTGCATTCCCGTTCCTCAGTGCGAACCTTGACTTCAGCGCTGTCGTTACCGTGCCAAGCGCTGTGACTGATCTCGCACCTCGATTCACCAGTGAGATCCGCAACATCGGTGCCTTCGCACCGCATCCGGGCGAGAACTATCCTGGTCTCAGTGCATCTCCGACCAACGCCAAACTCGCTAAGTCGGCGATCATCGAACGCGGCGGTGAAAAAATCGGCGTTCTCGGCGTGACTCCACCCGACCTCGCCAGTATCTCCTCGCCAGGTCTGGTCACTGTCACTGGACCTACGGGTGCGGTCGTTGTTTCCCCTCGCACCTATGACATTGATGCCCTCGCTGCTCATTTGCAACCCACAGTGAATGCTCTTGTGAGTGCCGGATGCAATAAAATCATCATGGCAACGCAATTGCAACAGCTCATCAATGAAAAACTGCTGGCTGCCAAGCTGCGCAACGTCGACATCATCGTAGCGGGCGGCTCTGGCACCATCATGGCCAAGCCCGGAACCACGCTTCAGCCAGGAGACAGCATTGCGGAAAACTATCCTTACACCACCAATGACCTCGATGGCAAAACCGTCGCAGTCGTCAGTGGCGAAGGCCAGTATCAATATCTCGGTCGCTTGGTGGTGGATTTCGATGCACAAGGCAACATCACGAACATTGATTCTGCCAGCAACAACATCACTGTCAATGCCGCTGCGGTCACCGAAGCATGGGGCGCACAGGACCCCTATGCAACCGGCACAAGGGGTGGAGCTGTCAAAGCTGTGACGGATGCCGTGAATGCAGTCATCGTCGCCAAAGATGGACTCATCATTGGAAAATCATCCGTTTATTTGGAAGGACGCCGCACCAATGTTCGCCAACAAGAAACCAACCTCGGAAATCTTTCTGCTGACGCGAACCTCTGGTATGCGAAGCAGATTGACTCCACTGTCGAAGTATCCATCAAAAACGGCGGCGGTATTCGCAATTCGATTGGCTCTGTCGATACAAACGGTGTTCCTCAGCCCACTGCGGCGAATCTCAGTGCTTCAAAACTAGCGGGCGATATCTCGCAACTTGATTTGGAAGACTCCCTGAAATTCAACAACAACTTGACCCTACTCACAGTAACGGCAGCTCAGCTGAAAGTTCTGTTGGAGCATGGTGTTCAAGGTAGCAACGGTGCAGGAGCAGCCAACAACACTCCTGGTCAGTTCTGTCAACTTGGGGGAATGATGGTAGTGGCCGATCTGGCTGAAACGGCCATCAGCTACACTAGCTCAGGAACTCCTTCACAAATCAGTTCGGTCAATGGCGGATCTCGCATCCGTTATGCGGCTCTGATCGATGCCAACGGAGACCCAACCGAGGTTCTTGTATCGAATGGAGTGGTTCTCAATCCGAACCGACCGATCCGTCTGGTGACGCTGAACTTCCTTGCGAACAGCTCACCTTCCGGTTCGGACTTCGGTGGAGACTCCTATCCATTCCCATGGGCGATTCGCAATAACACCTCGGCAAATCGAATCGATCTGACGACGGATGGTTCCGCTAACGCTTATACGAAGGCAGTGAGCACCATCGGAGGAACTAGTGGAGCCGGCACCGAACAGGACGCCTTTGCAGAATACATGCGAGCCTTCTACAACGTGACGGCTTATGGCAATGCCGACACCATCGTGGGCTTGGATCGTCGCATTCTGCAAGGCACCACCGATAGTGATGGTGATGGACTGAGCAACATCTTCGAGGTAGCTTCGCTGAATCTCGACCCTGATGTGGCCCATACCTCCACGCAGGTGAACACCGCCATGACGAACCTGATCCATACCAGTCGCAGCGCTGGGCAGACCGATGTGACATCCAATCCGGGTAGCTACAGCCTCTACACTGCTGACTCGATCCAAGATCTGCGCGGCGCTGGAAACATGATGGTTCAGGTACAGGATGGCAACGTCACCCTAAGCCTTCCCATCGAAAAATCTAGCACACTCCAAGAGAACAGTTGGGAAGCTGCGGGTGAACTCGACATTACGTTCCCGAAAATCGAGAACAAAGAGTTCTACCGATTGATTCTCCCACAATAATTTTCCTGTGAAGTATCCCCCCTTACCCCACCCGCCCGGTCACACACCGGGCGGGTTTTTTATGGCGATTGATCAAGAACAAATAAATGCGCTTGCGATTCGCCAGCAGACTTGTAGCATGATTCTACCATACAGATGCATTTAACGTAGCAGCACCTGTAGCGTAATCGAAAAGTAATCCTCGTAATTCCGCGGGAAGTTGTGACCTTTGCCGGGAAACTCATATTGATAGACCGTGGCATTTTGTTGTTCCAACACCGGGCACCAAGTTTGCACGCGTTGTTTCGGACCTGAGCCCTCGCCACTGATCCACGAGAAAAAATACTGCTGCCCCGCGAGAGAAATCGGCACTTTCTCCAATCGCCCGACCAAACCATCGAGAAAGCGCGAGCCCGGACTCATGGAAACACATCCGCGATAGTGTTGCGGGTACGCGGCGGTGATTTCGGCTGCTAGTTGTCCCCCTTGCGAAAAACCGATGGCGACCATGCGACCCTTTGCCACCTTCAGATGAGATTGAGCCCGTTCGATCGCCGCTTCGATGTGCTTGCCATCTTTTTCAAAACTTTCCGTCCACATGAAGGAATTCCGTCCCAGAGGTCTGCGCCCGCTCACGGAAAGAAAAGCGATATTTTGTGCGTCGCTGATTTTTTGGAAATCCGCCCCGGCAAAATCCTCGGGCAGAGAACCGTAGCCATGCAGGCCGATGACCAAGGGGATGGCTGATGTTCCATCGTAAGATTCCGGCAATGTCAGAACATTCCGATAGAACGAAGTCTGTTGCCACTGCGCTTCACAGGCGCGGAGAAAATCCAACAATTTTGACCAACGTTCGTCTTTTTTCACAGCGGCAAAACGTTCATCCGAAGCCAGCTCCGCAACATCGCATACATCCTCTCGCGCCGCGCGTTGCAACCAATGGATGGCCGCATCGACTTGATCGACTCCCGCACAACGGGCGGCAAGATCGAACAAGAAATCGGGACGCTCTTTCCTGGCAGCCCACCAACTGAGAACTTCGATTTTTTCCGCATCACTGTTCTTCGCGGCAAGAAACTGTCGCACTTTTTGAGACGCTTCCGCCGTGGACCAACCGATGTCCTTCGGTGCCGCGGCCGTGATGTCATAAGGCGCTGCGGGCAATGACTTGGGTAACTCCGCCTCGAAGACCATCGTTTTGCCCAGAGACACACTCATGCCAAAGCCCGCAAACATCAGAATCCATTTCATGAATCGAGACTGACGGATTTTTGACCGAACAGCAAGCAGCATCGGATCAGCGGATCGCTTTCATCACTTGTTCGCTGTGTGCATGAGTCCAGCGCAAGGATGTTTTCCCAGTGCGCTCGATACGCAGCCATGAACCTTGGGATGTTTTGATCGCTTGCCCCGGCATCAGGTCCTCCGGCACATCGGCAATTGCCGAGCCCAGGGCGCAAAACGCCAGTAGCGCCTGATCGGTAGTGGCTTCATCGCGCAGTTCGATGCACCACACCAGATGATGCGTGCGATCATCGGTGGCAAACAAACGCCACGCATCGTTGACCCATGCTTCCGAGAGATCGCGCGCAGCTTGCACATCGCCCAGAGGATCCAGCCACAGACGCAAACCGAGAGCGCCGCCGGAATCCTCTGCCACCATTTCACCGGGAGTATCAGGTAATGCCACGCGCCGATCCAACTTCTCGCGCTCGAACAAAAACATCACATCGCTGGTATGTTGCGGTGGTTGTCGCAGAGCACCGTGCAAGCTCTCACGACTTTTCAATAACAACTGATCGGCATAGGTTTTGCCTTCGATTCCCAAAAAGGATGACAAGCCCTGGATGAAAGGCGGCAGACTCAACAGCAGTTGGGCCGCCTCGGTATCTTCTTTCATCGACATGAAGCCGATGGCACGGGCATTGTCCTGGAAAAATTTCGACTCGACCCCAGCCGCCACGCCAGCATGCAAGGCATCACGCGCGCGCACCTCGTCATCGCGCAGCGGGCCCTTCGCCATCGGAAAATGCTGTTCTAACAAAATACGCGCCAAGACCCGCAGCAGTGCCGCCTGGTCGGGCACATTGGCGATTTGAAAACGATCGGTCACCCAGCCTTCGCCACTGACCTCATCGAACCAAGCTCTTGCACCCACCGCGCGCAGTGCCGCGAATTGGCCGACCAGATTGTCCTCGGTGCCAAGCCAGCCAATCAGCTGATAAGCTTTTTGTCGATCTTCCAGAGATCCCTCGCCATAGCGGGCCTCCAGCGATGCCTTCACGCGATCGCGCAACTCTTCCCCTGCCAAACGATGCACGACGGGCGTGGAGGTGAAACTGAGCCCCAGCTGTGATTCCACCCGTGCGACCAATTCCGGCGGAACGGAAAATTCCCCGCCACCCTGGGCCAACGAGCGCAGCGCCTCATTCTCCCGCGTGAGTTGATCAATCTGCTGCTGCAAGGCCACCACTTCGACCGAGTCAACCTTGTCGGCAGAGCTTGCCTCACGCTTCCATGAAAACGCCTGCATCCATCCGGTAGCAGCAACTGCAGCGCCTAACAGAATGATCAGTAACCGCGAAGGATCGATCCACTTCATCACGCCACGACTCACTTTTTCTGCGCGTCAAACGGGTTATCCGTGAGAGCGGACGGACGGGCATACATCTCATCGGCGGTTTTACCGGGGCGCAACACAATCGAGATCGGTTTGTTCTGCTTGCCATTGGCATCGTAGGTGTAGAGGAATCGACGCACCGGCATTTCATACTGCCCCGTGGGATCGAGACGTTTCACCCGCGCATCAAAAAGTTGCTCTTCGACGAGACGCCCGGTTTCCTTGTCGTAACCGTAGCGTGCTTTGAACAACTCCTGCTTGAGGCCGTCGTAGATTTTACATCCCAGCGGATTGCCCTTTTTGTCCATGCGATAGACCGTCAGCATGGTCAGCACCGAATCAGCGCTGAACGTGCGCTTTTCCAAAACCTCATTGTCAGGCGTGCGGCGGAAAATGGCGGTGGAGCCATCCTGATTGCGCATCACCCGCACAAACTGCTCGTCTTTGGCTTTGTTGGGATCGATGTCGTTCATCACCTGAGCCTGCGACAAGAGGCACAGCATAACCAAACATAAACTTAGGTGCTTTTTCATGACGCAAGCATGCCTCCCCATCGCGCCAATTCAAGCACGAACTTTTGGCAACAGAATCATGCATGGCATCCGAATGCAAAGGTTTCCCAGTGTAGCAGATGTTCACTTGGACACAGAAAAAATCATCCGCTGAGATTTGCAGTCCCAAGGAACAAGATTTCAGGATTTTCCAAGATGAACAGGAAAGGAAAATCCGAAGAACCTTGAGCGCATCTGCATCACGAGCCCAGAGGTTTACTATCTCGATTCTCCAACCTCACCGAGTTCCCGGATCGAAAGCTATATTCCTGCTTGACCCTGGGTTGCATGCGTGTAAAGCAAAACCTATCGTGAATTGTTTGTTGTTCAGAAAAAAAGCCACACTGGGGACAGCATTGTTTTTTCTCTTCACTTGGGGCATGGCTCTCCATGCTTCCTCGCAACCACAGTCTCAAAGCACGAATCTTGTTCGTGAATGGACCAATGCCGAAGGGAAAAAATTGCAAGCGGAATACCTCGGACATCGAGACGAGGAGGTCGTATTGAAACTCACGAATGGCAAAATTGTCTTCGTACCTGCGTTGAAGTTATCAAATTCCGACAATTCCTTTCTCACTGAGCATTTCAAGTTCTACTTACCTCCATGGCAAGGATGGTCGAGTGAGTCTCGCAAGCCACTGCCCTCGATTCAAGTGCAGGAGCAAGTGCTCAACGAGCATTCCGTCAACTACACCACCCCTCACTTTCAATTTCATTGTGATGTCAATCTCGGCAACAAGCTCATGAAGGATATTGCGATGGTATTTGAATTGACCCATCAGTTGCACAAGCATTCCCCGCTGGGCATCATGGCCAAACCCAAGGAGAAGTATTTTGAAGCACGTTTCATCTCTGATCGCCACAAATACATTTTTCTCGGAGGGCCGAAGAATAGCTCCGGCGTTTACCTCACCAAAGAAAAAATCTTTATGGCGCCTCTGGAGGGCATGGGAGTAGAGTCAGGAACCGCGGGATGGAGAAAAATCAATGGAGAATTTCAGCCGGATACCATTGTGCATGAGCTTACACACATGCTTACCCATGATGTTCTGGGAGATCTGCCGCTGTGGATCAACGAAGGATACGCGGAATACATCAGCAACATTCCCATCAAGAACAACGCGTTTCAGACGGATCACAAAAACCTCAGAGAAGGTATCCGCGATATGTTCTTTGAGATCTACGTGCAATCCCGTTCTCGTCCTGGACTGGAACCTCAAAGATATGCCGATAAGGACAAAGAAAATTATTTCCAAGGCAACGATGCTCCCCAGTTGTATCACATCGATAAAGTCCTGCAAATGACTGATACCGAGTGGCACACGGGGCGGCCACCCCTGCCACCAGGTACACTGAATCCCAATCAACTCCCAGGACAACGAATCGTCACGGGCATATGGACTCAGGGAATTCGCATGTCACGGCTTTATCAGACGGCCCACCTCATTATGTATTATTATCTCGAAATCGAGAAAGAGAGGGGAGTCGTAAAAATTCGGAAATTTCTCGATAAAAACCGTCAACACATGGCGCTCTACGAACAATATGAACGTGAATACGAAACGTATGAGAAAGAGTGGAAATCGTTTACGTCATTGCCGGGAGTCACGAAGTTAGATGATGGTCGGGTGCAATATCCTGCACACCTGAGAGCCCCAGTAGCGCCAAAAGCACCCGACATTGATCCCGAACGAATGAATTTGCTTGGTTTGTCAGAGCTATTGGAAGGCGAATCAGTCACAGCAACGGGTGCCAAAATCGAAAAAGCCCTGATCGAGGATTTGGGCATTCAATTCAAATTTTTGACAAACTGAAGACTCATGGCGCGAATCATCGTTCGGAAATTTTCGCAGGGTAGTGATTGAGAAAATCGAATGCAGAATCCCTTGTGCCTTTTGATTCCGTAAGTGTAGTCTAATGCCAAGATCATCGATGCATATTGACAACCTAGGATTCTCATAAGATGCTCCCGCAGCGCTCAGCGAGCCACCCCTTTTCCCATGCGTATCAAGACAGCCACCTTCGAAACCAGCGCGCCCACCTTGGCCGATTGCCCCGAGGTGACGATGCCGGAGTGCGCGTTCATCGGACGATCCAATGTCGGCAAGTCCTCACTGCTCAACATGCTGACGGGAAAAAAGGATCTCGCCAAAGTTTCCGCCACACCGGGTCACACCAAGATGATCAATTATTTCATCATCAACCAGCAATGGCGTTTGGTGGATCTGCCGGGTTATGGATTTGCGAAGGTAAAAAAAGACCAACGCGATTTTTTTCATGACGTCATCGCGGAATACATCAGCGGTCGCGAGGGACTGGCTTGCACCTATGTCATCCTCGATGCCACCCTGCCACCGCAGCGCATCGACCTGGAATTCGTGCAATGGCTGCTTCAGCTGCGACTGCCGTTCGCACTGGTCTTCAACAAGATCGATCGCGGCAAACCGAATGCCGTGAAAAAAAACATCGAACTGTTTCAGAACGAGATGTCTCTGTGGACTAAGGCAAAACCACAAATTTTCCCCGTCTCTGCCAAGACCGGCTCTGGTGCCGGTCAGCTCATTGCGAGCATGGAGAGACTCTAGCAGGAAGGATCAAACCAACCGACATTTCTCTGTTAGATGGCAAGATGCTCGCGCAACCAGGCATCGACCTCATCGATGATGCGAGGGTAACTCGTTTCGTCAAAGGAGTGGCCCGCCCCATCGATCGTCACCAGTTTTTTCGGTTTGGGCGCTGCCGCGTTGGCCGCTTCGCTATCGGCGGGAAAGACAACGTCGTCCGCGGTTCCATGAACCAGCAACCATGGCACTTCCATGGCAGCGGCTGCATCCAGCGTGGAAACGTGAGCGTTCAGATCATCGACGTAGGCCTGCGATAGCGGGCACGCTTCATCGTCCCACATGTTCCCCTGCCCCGGCGTCACATCGCCGAATTCACGTTGGCAGAAATCCTTCGTGAACACCATGCCGGCAAGGGTGATGAGCACGCGGAGCCGTTCATCGCGCACGGCGGTGAGAACACCCACCGCGCCACCCATGCTATGTCCAGCATAGGCGATGCGCGTGGTTTCTGGGATGGCATCAAAAACGCTCTGCAGATCGGCGATTTCCTTGGTGATGGTGGATTCCTCGAAGCGACCTTGCGAAGCGCCGTTACCGCTATAGGAAATGCGCAGACAAGGCCAACCGCGTGCAGCCAAGCCCTCGGCGAGCGCGACGAGCAAGGGCCTGTCCTTATTGCCGGTGACGCCATGACCGAGCACCACCAGATGACCGGTTTTTTCCGCGGGATGAAAGGCGACGTCGAGAACCTCGCCCTGAGCATTGATGATGGGAAGTTTCATAAAAAATGTTAGATTGATGCCCGTCCGGGAAAGGTGAGTTCGGCAATGCCGGACTTGTCGAGTTCGCCGAGACCGTGCGCGACCATCGCATCGTATTGTGCCTGAGTCGCTTGTGACAAAGGCACCTTCACGCCCGCCTCTGCGGCGAGTGCATTGGCGATGCCGCTGTCCTTCGCGGCGTGAGCAGCACTGAAGAAACAATCGTGCTCGCGGGCGATCATGTCATCACCATCGGTGACGAGCACACGTGAATTCGCGCCGGTCTGGGAGAAAATTTCCTTCAACATCGCGAGATCCAATCCCAAGGCCGCGCCCAGGCCCAGACCCTCGGCGAGACCTGCGGTGTTGATGTTCATCACCATGTTGACCAGCGCTTTCACTTGTGCGGCTTTGCCCGTGGTGCCAACGTAACGCAGCGCGGTGGAGAGATCGCGAAGAAGTGGCTCGGCAGCGAGATAGTCGCTCTCGTTTCCGCCAATCATCAGATACAACGTGCCCTCGCGCGCCTGGGTGATGCTCGATGCCATGCAGGCTTCCAATGCGGCTGCACCAACTTTTTCGCAAGCTGCTGCAACGTCCCGGTGCACCTGCGGGCTGATGGTCGCGCAGTTGAGGAACAAACGACCCTGAGCTCCGGCGAGCAGGCTGTCACCCGATGGGGCGAATATCTCGTGCATCGCTTGGTCATCGGTGACAACCGTGAGAATCACATGCGCCAGCGATGTCACCTCTGCCAGCGTGGTGGCCGCATGACAGCTCAATTCAAGCGCGAGAGACTCAGCCAGAGGAGCGTGCTGATCAAAGACGACCGTCACCTCATAGCCCAGCTCTTTCAGGCGGCGCGCCATGTTCGCGCCCATGCGACCGACTCCCACAAAACCGATTTTTTTGTCTTTCATATTTCGCCCGCACCCTGTGATAGGAGCGGGAATTTGTCAATCTCAGGCAAGAGCCGCATCGGATGAGAATTGGTTTTTTCATTTCTTCGTCATTTTCCTGAAATACCAGGCGCCCACCCTGCGTTTTCTGAAGTGCAACCTTGCATTCTTTGCATCTTGGTTGATTCTAACCACTACTTCTATGAAACCCAAATGCCCTGGAAATCCCCTGGAACGCTACTCATCCCGACGTGAGTTTTTCTACGTTGGCCTGTTGGGTGGTCTCGGTCTCACCTTGCCCGGCTTTTTACAACGTCAGGCGATGGGGGCTCAGAAATTTTATGAAACCAAGGAAGGTGTCGCCAAGAGCGTGATCCACATTTTCCTTCCCGGTGGCCTCGCCCATCAGGAATCCTTCGACCCCAAGCCTCTCGCACCCTCGGAGTATCGAGGACCGTTTGGCGCGATCGATACCAAGATCCCCGGCATTCAGTTCGGTCAGTTCATGAAACACACGGCGCAGGTGGCGGATAAAATGACCATCATCCGCTCGATGACGCACGGTGAAGCAGCGCACGAACGCGGCACGCACAACATGTTCACGGGCTATCGTCCATCGCCCGCGGTTGAATATCCCTCGATCGGATCGGTGATTTCCCACGAACTCGGCACCCGCAACAATCTGCCGCCGTATGTGTGCATTCCGCAGGTGCCGAACGAATTCGCCAACTCCGGCTACCTGAGCTCGGCCTTCGGCCCCTTCGCCCTCGGCGCGGATCCGGCACAGGGCGGGTTCAAGGTGCGCGATCTGAATTTGCCCGATGGTGTCAGCGATGAGCGTTTCCACCGCCGCCAGCAACTTCTTTACACCGTGGACCAACATTTCCGCAGTTTGGAAAAATCCGACGAAATCGACTCCATGGATGCTTTTTACCAGCATGCCTACAAATTGATCTCCTCCCAACAAGCACGCGAGGCATTCAACTTGGAAGCGGAGCCCGCGAAAGTCCGTGATCGCTACGGTCGCACCCAGGCAGGACAGCGTATGGTTCTGGCCCGACGATTGGTCGAAGCCGGTGTTCGTTTCGTCTCGCTGACCGCCGGTGGCTGGGATCACCACGATAACATCAAAGGTGGCATCGAAACCAACCTGCCACCCACCGATCAGGCCATCGCCGCACTGCTCACCGACCTCGATGAAAGCGGCATGTTAGACAGCACGTTGGTGATGGTCACGTCCGAATTCGGACGCACGCCCAAGATCAATCCAACCGGTGGTCGCGACCACTGGCCGCGCGTGTTTTCCACCATGCTGGCGGGTGGCGGCGTGAAACGCGGCATGGTCTATGGCAGCTCCGATGCGCTCGGTGGCGAGCCGGAAAATGATCCTGTCACCGTGGCGGATCTCGCAACCACCATCTATCACCAAATCGGCATCAATGCCGACAAGGAACTGATGGCTCCCGGCAACCGTCCGATCGAGATCTGCGAAAACGGTCGAGTGATTGATGAAATCCTCGCCAAAAAAGCCTAACACATCAGATCCGTGAACCGCCGGCTATCGCTCTTCGCTTTCTGGTTGCTGGGGATTTTTTCGTCCTGCGGCTTCTCGCCGCAACTGAGCACCGTCATGCCTCGCGGTTGGCAACGTGGCACGGAAGTTGTGGTGCACTTCCACGGTGAACGCATCGATGACGCCCAGGAGATCATCTGCTACCAACCGGGCATTTCCTTTCGCGACATCAAGGTCGTGGATCCCAAGCACATCACCGCGCTCGCGACCATCGCCCCAGATGCGCCGCTGGGCGAACACCAGTTCCGACTGCGCACAGCGGGAGGGATTTCCGAGATGAAATTGTTTCTCGTGGGGCAGTTTCCATGCATCGAAGAAGTAGAACCAAACAACAAATTCGATCAGGCACAAAAAGTAGAACCAAACACCACGGTGCACGGAATTGCCACACTCGAGGACGAGGATTATTTCGTCTGCCACTTAAAAAAAGGCCAGCGCCTGACCGCAGAGGTGGAAGCCATTCGCCTCGGTCAGACCATGTTTGATGCCTACGTGGCAATCCTTGATCCGCAACGCTTCGAGCTTAGCGCGCGCGATGACACACCATTGCTCCGCACCGACTGCTACGCCTCCATCGTCGCTCCTGCCGATGGCGAATACCGTGTCGTCGTGCGCGAGGCGGCTTATGAAGGCAGTGAGTCCTGCCGCTATCGACTGCACATTTCCCATGCACCCCGTCCATCCGCCGTTTATCCGACTGGTGCCAAGCCCGGGGAAACGGTGGAATTCACCTTCATCGGCGATCCCTCTGGCCCCATCAAACAAACCATCACCCTGCCCGCTGCGGGGCCCAATCCATTTCCTGTCTTCGCCCAAGCCGATGGGCTCTCCTCTCCCTCACCGAACTGGATCGCGCTCAGTCCGCTTGATTACAGCCAAGAAGTGGAACCGAACGCGAGCGGCAAGGAGGCCACACCCCTCCCCCCTGTGCCCTGCGCCGCTCATGGCGTGATTGCTGAAAACGGCGATGTCGATTGGTTCCGCTTCAGTGCCAAAAAAAATGAGAACCTCGTGATCAAGGCGCGCGCCCTCGGGCTGCGTTCCCCTCTCGATTCAGTCATGAGCCTGCGCGACAGCAGCGGCAAAAACCTCACCACCAATGACGACCAAGGCAACCTCGACAGCTCACTGACCTGGACTTGCCCGGCGGATGGTGATTACTTTGTTCGTGTTCAGGATAAGCTGCGCAAAGGACAGGCGGATTTCACCTATCGAATCGAGATCACGCAGCGCAGTGCCGCAATCAGTGCCGCCCTACCCACGGTCGAGCGTGTGCAAACCCAGAAGTGGAAAATGCTCACCGTCCCGCGGGGCAACCGCTATGCTAGCGTGGTGAATTTCACCCGCGAAAATGTCGGCTGCGCTCTGCAACTTGTGGCCGAATCCCTCCCCGCGGGCATGACTTTCACCGCCCCCGTCGTACCGAAAAACGCCACCTCTTTTCCCATCCTCATCGAGGCGGCTGCCGATGCGCCCATTGCAGGCGGTCTCTATCCCATCGGACTCAACGCCACCGGCGAAGGCGCACCTGCCGACTTGAAAGGAGCATTGAAAGAACGCATCGAACACGTCGATATCAACAACCAAGGTTCCTATCACGGCACCTCTGTCGACCGCATCAGCATGGCGGTGATCGAAGAGGCTCCGATCCGTATCGACCTCGAACAGCCTGCCATTCCCATCGTAAAAAACGGCATTCTTCCCCTGAAAATCAAAGCGCAGCGCGCGGCTGGCTTCGATAGCGAAGTGAAACTGCGTTTCCTGTGGATTCCCACCGGCATCGGCGCGCCCGTGACCATCGATCTGGCGAAAGGAGCCAACGAGGCGATCTACGAAATCAATGCGAGTGCCGATGCCGCCACCGGTCAGTGGCCCATTGTCATTCTCGCGGAAGTCCCTACCCCCAGAGGTCCAGTGCTGGTGTCATCGAATTTCGCCACCCTCACTGTCGCCGAGCCATTTCTCAGCATGAACATCGAACTTTGTGCCACAGAGCAAAACAAGCCCACGCCTCTGCTGTGCAAGGTCGATGTCACCACGCCCTTCGACGGTCAGGCCAGCGCTGAGCTGATGGGGCTTCCGCATGGAACGAAAACCGCCCCAATGACCTTGAACAAAGATACCAAGGAACTGCTGTTCCAGGTGGAAGTCGCGGCCGATGCCACCATTGGCAAACACCAGAATCTCTTCTGCAAAGTGAGCGTGCCGCAGAATGGCCAGAACATCACCCATCAAGTGGCCTACGGTGGAGTCTTGCGCATCGATAAGCCCGTGGTTGCATCCACCCCCAAACCCGCGGCACCGGCGGCGGAAGCAAAACCCTCGCCCGCTGCCGCACCCGCAGCGCCCACCGCCAAACCTCTCAGTCGTCTCGAACAACTCCGTCAAAAACAACAGAATCCCTAACAACACCATGAAGACCATCCTACGCAGCGCCATTGCAATCGCCCTCACCACCACCCTGACATTCGCCAACGGCTGGATGACCGATTGGGAAGCCGCCAAAGCCAAATCCAAAGCCGAGAACAAACCGATCCTCATCAACTTCACCGGCACCGACTGGTGCGGATGGTGCATCAAGATCGAAAAAGAAGTCTTCTCGAAAAAAGAATTCAAGGACTATGCCGAAAAGAATCTCGTGTTGATGGAAGTGGATTTCCCCAAGAAAAAAGAACAATCGCCCGAACTGAAAAAACAGAACAAGGCGCTGGACAAGGAATTCGCGATCGAAGGTTATCCAACAGTCTATCTGCTCGATGCCGAGGGCAAAAAAATCAGTGAGGAAATCGGCTACCGCGAAGGCGGCCCTGAGGCTTACACCAAGCACTTGCAGGAAATCATCGACAAAAACAAAGCAGTCGTAAAATAAATCGCGACTGTTAATTTCCCACGCGAATCATCTGCCAAAGCAGACTCCACGAATCATCCCGCGTTCGACGGAATGAAGCAAGCGGAGTGTGTTGATCAGGTCGCGTGGGATCCACGACAATGCCCCACAGCGGCGAAATAGCATCGGGGCGCTGGGCGTAACGCAGGTCGCCGAGCACATCCGTCCGCTCCGGATGCCAGGCCAGCCAGCCATCGGAAAAATGCGCGAAACGCCGGATATCTTCCGCAAGGACGGTATCGCTAGAAACTTGCGTGATTTGTTCCGGTCGCACCAATGCGACCTGCGTTTCGCCTAACAACTCTGGTTTTCCGACCGCACGATAACACAAGACATACGCATTGCCATTTGCCTCATACAAAGCCCTCCACACGATGATATTGGCAAACGATGGCTTCACCGTGATGCGTTGGATGACATGCCCGCGTGATTCCGCCAAGCCTCGCGCCGCCAGCATGACCTGATGATTTTGCCATGTGCAGATGCTCAAATAGAACGCGCCCCAGCACAAGGCAGAGACCATCCATAAGCGCGATCGTTTGACGATTCCTATGACCACCAAGGGCAACAGTGGCAACGTGAACAACGGATCGATCACCGAAATCAAATCCCACGAAACTCGCTCCTGCGAAAACGGCCAAAACCAGCGCGTGCCGTAGCTGGTCCAGACATCGCAAAACGCATGCGAGAACGCCGCCGCGGATGCGGCGATCACCAGCGGAGCCGCTGCTGTCGCACGGCCACGCCAACGCTGCCAGGAAACGACCAACCCTGTCATCAAGACACCGATCACAGGAACCATCGCCAGCGAGTGGGTGAAATGCCGGTGCATCGCCAGACTGAACAAAGGATCCGTATCGGACCGCAACAGCACATCCAAGTCAGGAAACTCCCCCGCAAAAAATCCCGCCACCGCAGCCTGTCTGCGCAGTTCGCGTGGAGCGACGCAAACAGCCGCCGCCATTCCTAACAAACCATGTGTCAAAGGATCCATGCTAGGCGCAGCATCGCCGCATCAATAGGATTTTCCAGTGAAAAAATCCAAGGCCTCAGCGAACCAACTGTCTGAGCTGCGTCTGGAATGCCACGATATCATCCTGGGTAGGGCGATAACCGGCGGTATCCGGATCGAGACCGAGACGACCGCTTTCATCGACATACCACAAGGCCTTTTCGCCATCGCTGAATTGCACCTTGCCGCTGAACATCATGCCGGGAATCACTATTTCGTCACGGCTCACGCGCACAGCACCAGCCTCGGCATCGAGGTCCGTCTCTGCGGCAGGTTCCTCTTTTTTGGGCTCCTTCACCTCGGTTTTCAGCGTGATGCCCAAATCAAGAATGAGGAAACGCGTGTCCATGTAGGTCACACGGATCTGCCAGAGATCGTTCATGCGTTTTTGAATCTCCGCCATCTGCGCGCCTTCTTCGGCCCACTGACGGATGGCATTCTTCTGGTCGTCGCTAAGTTGGCTGGAGGAAAACATCGGCACCCATCAAAGCGCAGCAACGAGGAATCACAAGCCGAATCCACCGAAATTTCCGATCACAGGCCCAGCAAACGCCGATCAGAGGAAGTCAGCTCTCTCCATTGCCCCTGCGGCAGACCTTCTAACGAAAAATCACCGGTTGCCACACGCACGAGCCGCAACGTAGGAAAACCGACCGCAGCCGTCATGCGGCGCACCTGGCGATTTTTGCCCTCGATCAAGATCAACTCGATCCAGGTGGTAGGAATGCTCGCGCGGTAGCGGATCGGTGGCACACGCGGCTCCAGTGCCGGATCGCCAGATAAACGCCTCACCTTGGCCTTTGCCACGCGATGCCCCTGCACCACCAACGTGCCATCAGCGAGCTTGCGCAGCGCAGCGTCATCGACCGCTCCTTCGACCTGCACCCAATAGGTTCGCGGATGTTCATGGCGGGGATGCAGCAAGCGGTCAACAATCTGTTTTTCATCGCTCAGCAGCAAAAGGCCCTCGGAATCGCGATCGAGGCGACCGATAGGATAGATCCCCTTGGGTAGCGAAAAATCCGCCAGTGTACGGTGTTCGGGCAGTTCCCGGGTGAATTGCGAGAGCACGTCGAAGGGCTTGTGAAAAGCGATCAGCATGCCCCACTCGATCAGGATTCGGGTTCGGCCGCCTTCGGCCAAATCAGCGAAGCCACCACCGAGATGACCAATGCGCACAAGACCACACCCAACGAGATGTTGACCATGCTCTGTTGGAATTCATGATTGAGGTAGCGTTTCACCAACAGATAGAAACCACTGTCGGCGGGGCCGTCGTGCAGTTTCATCATACCCGCCGCCGCGAGAGGCAGCAACATTTTCACACCGATGAAGCTCAGAATGAAAGCGAGCCCGAATTTTAGCAAATGAAAGCGGTCCGCCAGATCCGCCAGCAGGAAGAAAAAAGTCCGCAAGCCCAGAATCGCGAAAATGTTCGAGGTATAGACGATGAACTTGTCCGTGGTGATGCCGAAAATTGCCGGAATCGAATCAACGGCGAACATCACATCGGACAGCTCCACCACGATGAGCACCAACAGCAATAAGGTGCCGGTGCGTTTGCCATCCTGGATCACGGTGAAGCGGCTGCCATCGTAGTGCTTGGAGATGCGGATGAAACGCGTCACAAAAGTCACCAGACGGCTGTCCTCGGGATTGAAACCATCGTCATCGCTACCGAACATTTTCATTCCCGTCCAGAGCAGGAACGCGCCGAAGACGTAGAGAATCCAGTGGAAGCGTTCGACCAGTTCAGCGCCGGTGAAAATCATGATCATGCGCATCGCCAAAGCGCCCATGATGCCCCAGAACAACACGCGGTGCTGGTATTTTTTCGGCACCTTGAAATAGCCGAAGATCAACAGGAACACGAACAGATTGTCCACGGAGAGCGATAACTCGATCAGATAACCCGTGAGAAATTCCTTGGCCTTGAAAAACCCCATGTCCGCCCCGTGGATGTTGGTGACGGCCCCGTAAACAAAGGCGTTGAACAATAGCGCGAGGGAAATCCAGACCGAACTCCAGATGAAAGTTTCGCGGCGCGAAGGAGCGTGATCACGGCGATTGGCAATGCCGAGGTCCACGAACAAGGCAAGCAACACGACGACAAAAAATGTCACCCAGCACCAAAAGGGATAATGGATTTCCTTCATGAAAATGAGACACGAATCAACGGCAAAAGGACCACGAGGTAAAGCACGAATCCGCTACAATCAGGAATTCTCCCCCTCGCGGCGCATCTCCTCGAGAGTCTCGGAAACATCCGCTAAGGAATTCCACAACTCCGTCAGCACATACATGGGTGCGTGAGCACGCACTGCCAGGGCGATGCAGTCGCTGGGCCGGGCATCGAGCTCGACGATTTTCTTTTCCTGCACTTCGTTTTCCATCTGGAAGATCGCGCGGGCATAATACACCTCTCCCTGCATGCGGATGATCATCACCCGCAGCAGTTTCGCACCGAAGGAGTCCAGAGTCATGAGAAACAAATCATGTGTCAAAGGACGCTCCGGTTGTTGTCCCGCCAGCACTGCATTGATGGAGGAGCCGATCGCTGGGTCGATGAAAAACGAGATCACCTTATGACCGTCGCCAAGAAAAACCGCACATCCCGCCTGAGTCGGCATCAGGGCGATCGGTTCTACGCGGGTCAAATCAGGCATACTGGGATTATCGCATGCGCTGGATCAGTGGCAAGAGCGAAACCTCGCCAACGGATGTTCATTCTTTCCGGTCGGCAGGCATGATGGTCGATGGAACTAACACTTTAAGCCATGCGCGTTGCCGACTCTCCGCATCCTGCAAAAAAGCGATGATTTCCTGATCGTTCGCTGTTGTTGGCAGGATGGTCAGCATGGCAGACAACTGAGCAGGGATTTTTTCGCCAAGTATCTTCTCATTTCGTGCCATCTGGACAGCAGCTACCGAAAACGTGTGATTCACATCACTTTCCAGCCATTCCAGATGAGTGTTCCAATCCGCCATGAGAGTGGGATCGAGCAACTCCACTCGCTGGCGCACGGCTTCCGCATCCGCTGACAATAGGCCGGAACTCAACTCAGAGGCCAGGATGAGATAATTTTCACGAGTCCGAGATCGAAAATAAACCTGCAGCATGGCGCGGTGAAGTGCTTCAACGGTGGGATCGGAGGAAACGGGGTTAAGATAAATTTTCAAGGCCGGTAGTGCCTCGCCCTGCTCCGAGGCATACAATGCCTGCAACTTGTGAAACAACGCCCTGCATGCGGGGTGGCTCCAATCGTGGACCCATGCAAGATGCAAAGTGCGCATGATGTTTTTCCCGATAACCACACTCGGCACCTGACCTTGCGCTACAGGGATATTTCCCCCATCGAGCGCCAATCCAACCTGATTCCGGTTCACCAAAAATGGTTGAATAAGCAGGCGGGAGGCATCAATCGTCGGAGCTTCTGCTGTCTCTGCCTTTGTTGATTGTTGATCCGCACCAGAGTGCCATGCCAAGATCGAAAGTGCTATCAGCAAAAGCAAGGGTAACAGTAACTTAACAATCGATCGTTGCATGACGGCATCGCGGGGACAAATCAAGGTGCGATAGAAACACTCAGACGAAGGAATTTTTTAGCAGCGGATGAACGAGGGATACTCAACGTTACCGTATCAAATCCAGCAGGCACATCTTTATGAATCGTTACGCCTTGGGAGGATGTCGCGGTATCAGCTCCGACGTTGTAACTGCTTGGCCAAGTTTGCAGTGTGGTCCCGGATTGAATGGTCACACTGGTGTTGGGTTGAATCGATGACTGGACTCTTTTGAAGGTGAACAGAAGGTTTGCTCCGGAAAGTGAAGTGGTCGGCAGTAGGGAAATGTCCTTGTTGAGGCTGGTGCCGCCGAGGATGTATTCGATACCATTGCTCACGCCATCAGCATCGAAATCAAGATTCGGCGCGCCGCCGCCGGCGTTGACGGATGCCCATGTGGCATATGTGTTCGCTGGGGCATCGATCAGATAGCCACTGGAATTCAGAGCGACGGCACCACCGCCCGGCTTGGAAATTTTGGCGAGTTGTGAAGCTGACAAACCGTGATTTGTTGTCCCAAATCGGAGAGAAGAACCAGATACAAAACTGCCGGTGAGCGTCAGCGTTCCGCTGGACCAATCGATCGCACTGCTATCGGCGAAGCTGAGCGACGCACCCGCTCCAAGGTTGATCACCGCGCTGCCGGTAATTCCTAGCGTCCCGAAAGTATCGCTGAACGTCGCCGCATTCAATGTGGCAGTGTCGATCACGACAGGGTTGTTAGGAATCGCGTTACTCGCGCCGAGGGACAAGGTTCCCTCTCTGATTGTGGTGCTGCCACCGTAGTTGTTCGTTCCAGAGATCATGAGAGTTCCAGCCGTGGTCTTGGTAAGGCCGCCCGTACCGTTGATGCTGGCGACGTTTTGCAAAATTCCGGATTCGGCAGTGAAGGTGACGGCTCCAGCCGCAGCCGCTCCCATGTCATTACCGCCCATGTTGAGAGTGCCGCCGCTGAGTTTCACGCTGGCATTGCTGGTGCCGGTTGCCGCACCGCGGATGATATCGCCTGCGAGGGTGAGCGAGCCGCCGGTGAGATGCAACAGGCCTGAGGCGGTTCCTCCTGTGACACTGGCGTCCGCGAGTTGAAGGGAATTTCCTGCATAGCTGGCGAGAGCAACAGTAGCGCCGGAAATCGTGAGAGTGCCCACTGCTGTGCCGGAAGCAAGAGAGTTCGCACCGAGGCGGATGGGACCGCTGGTGTTGTTGATGGTGACCGATCCACCACCAAGCGTGACCATGCCTGTGGTGGTCGAGGCTGCCGCCGTACCACTGCGACTTCCCACGACAAGATCGTTGGCGTTGAGAGTTCCCGTATCAAATTGAAATCGCGCGGTGGTCGTGCCAGAACCGATGGTGCGAGATGCGATCTGAATGGTGTAGAATCTGAGATCCGCGGAGTGGCCGTTTGTATCGAACAGATTCTCGATTTGACCAACGCCCGTGTTCATGTTGACGACGCCGATCGTTAGATTGGAGCGACCATTGACGGGATCGGCCTGACTGCGAATTTTCAGCGTTCCCGTGGCTCCGTTAAAACTCAAGTTGCCATTGCTGCGCCCATCGCCGGTGCCAATGCCGCAGAGGTTGATCGTGTCCACATTGATGACATTTGTGCCGCTGCCGAGTTTGAGTGATTGCACAGCGGCGCCGCTGCCTCCATTGACCGATCCATCCGGACCACCCAAGAGCATGGTAGAGGCCTGAATGGTGCTGTTCGTGGCCAAAATCACGGTAGATCCACCACCATTGGCGCTGCCACTGTTGGTCGGGCTACCGACACGGAAAAGGCCCGTGCCCAGGTTGGCATAAAATGTCGTCAGACCACTCATATCGAGAATACCTGCGTTGCCGATGTTGGTAGTTGAGCCATTGCCAATTTGAAAATGCGCATTGGTAGGCGCAAGACTGGTGCCGACAGCAAGCGTACCGGCACCAGTGACATCAAGCTCCGTGGTGGAATGCGGAAGTGCTGTGGTATTGTAGCCGACGGTGAATGCGCCATTGAGCTGCAAGGTCCGCCCGCTACCGATGCTAATGGCATTGGCGGAATTCGTGCGGCAGACGAAAGCACCGGCAAGGGTCGTGCTGGCACTGGACAAATCCAAGACACCGCTGCTCGAATTGCCAGCTGCAGATCCGAAAGTAAGATTTCCCGTGAAGGATGGGCTCGTAGTGGTAAATCGCAGCGTTCCCTCATCGATGATGGTGGCACCGCTATAATTGTTGGAAGCGGTGGCGCTGAGACCAGAGATGGTCCAAGTGCTGGTATCGCTCTTCGTCAACGTCAGAGTTCCGATGCCGTTGGTGATGACTCCACTGATGGTATTACCATTGCTCGTGCCACCAAGATTGAGCGTCTTCGTAGTGCCACCGCTGGTGATCGATACGGCACCGGTGATAAGAAGATTGGCGCTGGTTGGATTCACCATCGTGGTGCCGTTCACGCCACCCGATAGATTGACGGCGTTAAACGAAATGGCTGCTGTTCCGCTGGTTACATTCGCACCTCGGATGAAGTTGTAAGTATTCGTGCCCAAATTGACATTATCAAGAACATGTGTGAATCCAGCTCCAGCGGTCGAACGGTCGGACACAATCGTCGCCTGTGCGTTCGATCCCGCACCTACCATAGGAAATGTTGTGAAGGCCGAGCTGGTCGCGAGGTGCAATACACCCGCGTTCGTACCATTGTTGATGTTAACCTGAGTGGAATTTTGCAAAGCATTCACATGGGCGAGTCGCAGTGTGCCGCCTTCGATGATTGTCATGCCGGTGAACGTATTCGCGCCGGATAGCACCCAGGTGCCGGAGCCAGATTTCGTTAGAGAAGTGGCTCCAGTGTTATCCCCGATAATAGCGGCAATTGTGTTAGAACCCGTGTTTGTGCCATCGAGAGTGAGAGTCTTGGCAGTGGTATTGCCATTGAAGCCCATGGATCCTGTGCTGGTAAAATTCACCGCACCAGTGCCCGATGCCGCGATCGTGCTGGAAGCTTGCAAGGAAAAGAGGCGGTTGGTGCTGACGGCCGCGCCAGTATAAGCTAGCGTGCCGCCGTTGAGTATCAAATTGCCCGCGCCATTGGTCGAGGAACCAATGCTGCTGTTGCTACCGCCGTTGGCGAGAGTTGTGGCTTGCAATGTGCCGTCGTTGATGCGCGTCACACCCGTGTATGTGTTGCTGGCATTGAGATGCAGAATGCCCGTTCCGGTTTTGGTGAGACCCGCGGTTCCGGCGACGACGCAATTGAGCTGGGCGCTGTTATTGAGAACCTCGACAGTGGGCGTGGTGCCGGCGAGTGTAATGGTGTTTCCGGAGTTGATGGTCCACGTTTGAGCACCTGAGGCGTCACCGAATTTCCACATGCCACCAATACGATCGGCGCCAAGAGTGACGGTGGTGTTGGCGGCGATGTTGACGGTGCTAAAATCCACGATATCTCCCGCTAAGGGTGATGGTATCGCACCAGTAATCCAGTTCGCCCCGGTGGCCCAGTTCTGGGCTCCACCTGTCGTTTGCACCCATGTGCTGCCCGGCGCGGTTGCCGCGAGAAATTCAACGGCAGCAATGTTGATACTATAACTGCTACCAGTGCTTGTGGTAAAACTGGGAGTAATGCTTCCCGCGGAAGCGACAACTTGATGACCGGTGGCGAGACTACCCCACTGGCTACCCCAGTTCGCGCTGTGGCTTTGCGTAAGGGGCGAAGAAGCCGTGGGCGTGCCCGCGCTGTTGCTGTTCCCTGAGTTTTGCAAGGCGGCGATGACGAGGGATTTGGCAGCGGAAGTCGTAATCGGCACCGAAGTGATCGTGCTACCCTTTCTGCTGTTGAATGCACCGAAGCCAGGAGCTGTGCCAGAAAGGGCATAGGCAGTGCCCAGTCCACCATTAGCATTGTAACCGGAAACAGTGATGCCAGAACCAACCGGGCCAGGATTATCGAGATAGTAGATCGCCACCGCTCCATCGGCGGTAACGCCCGTTTGCTGGACTACTTCGATCATTTGCTTGCCGTTATAGCGGACTCCCGTAAGCGCGTAGTGATCATTGTTGGCGTTTTCCGCCGCAATCACCACAACCAACTTATCCGCAGTCGCGGCGTCGAAGGTGCCAAGATTGGTGACGGCTTTGTAGCCGCTTCCGCTTTGCATCGTGAAGGGTTCCGCGGCATCCACCGTGATCGTTTGCGCAAAACTGGCGGATGGTGTCGTTGCGGATGCTGGCGCCGATGCAGATGTAGCCAACGTTCCGGCACGAATGGAAACCGTGTAACTGTAGTTCGTACCAGGCTGCAAACCGGTATCGGTATAGCTGCGGCTCGTTTGCCATGCACTGCTAGTAGCCCCGGGATTTCCGGTTGTTTCCGTAAACTGATACTCGATCGTGCCACCGGTCTGACCACTGGCCACTTCGCCCGGCGCTGCCGTCATCGTAATCGCCGATGAACTATTTGCCTTAGGAGGCTGATCCCACGCACCAGGCTCCGGCATCAAGGTTGACCAAGTGTAAAGCACCGTTGGATTGGCAGGCAGACCGTTGTCCTCCGCATTCGGCGTGGAGAGAAGCTCAATCTTTGTCACCGTACCGCCCGATGCCGGTAAATTGATCGCTTCGGTGATAAGGCTCGATTCCGATAAGGGATCCACGGAACTTAAATTGGATGCTGCTAGCATATAGGTCTTCGTCACGCCGCCTTGCACCACGCGCACGCAATAGTCACAACCACTCGTAGGAGCAAACTTCGTTTGTGCCGCCGTGCGATCCGCAGCTACTGCGGGATCAAACAGCTGGATCAAGCCTGCCGTGTAGGGACCAATCGGCGGATAAACCATATTGATGCTGGGATTCGATCCACAGAGTGATGCCATGATGCTGATCACCTGTGTATCGCGCGTGGTGGGAAACTGCACACCATTGTTGCTTACTTTCGTCGTGTAATCTCCCGTCGTCGAATTCCACTGCGCCCAGCTGTTGAGAGCCGAATTCCACAGCACGACATGGTTCTGCAGATAGCTGCGCATCTGATTTACCGAGTAATCGGAAAAATGGTTCAATAAATACGATGGTTCTTGCCAGCCCGTACCGCCGCCCTGCATCGGATCCGCCTTGTAGGTACCCACCGGCTTGCCACCCGCATTCCCTGTTTGCGTTGTTGGTGGAATGAATTTTTTCGTCGGCAAATGAAATGCCCACGCCGGCCCCGCATGGGTTTCATTGTAATTCGTCGGCGCCTGGATCCCATGCATATCTCCTTTGTAGGGATATGCCGCACTATCGCCCCAATGGGGGAGAGAAAGCGCATGACCGAGTTCATGATGCAAAATGCCCACGCTCGTGCCGTTACCCACACCCGCAAAGCCACCCGCCTGACCACCGGCAACCGCATTATAAACATTCAAGTAGTAAAGACTCCACCGACCCGATTGCCCTGCCGCACGCTTCAACGCAGCATTCCATTCGAGCGCGGCAGCTTGCTCACCATCGAACGTAAGTCCCGTCTGCACATAATACTCCGCCTTCGATTTGACGCGCACGGCCTTACTCCCGACATCCGCTCGTGGCGGGATGACCAGCTCGGGAAAAACAATGTTATTAAGCCTGCGCACTTCCAAATTCTCAACGGGCCACTTCGCCTCCACCTCGGCAAACGTACCACTGGGATAATCGCCGGTCGTTTTGGAAAAGTAGTGCACGTCGAACATCGTCATGATCACATCCGTCGGCGCGCCGACTTTCATGTTGGTGATCGTCGTGCTAACTCCGGCACCCGCATTGATCGTGACTTGAAGCCCCGGTTTCATGTATGTCGCAGGAATGTATCCGGTAAAGGTATTGGCAAACGAATGCTGCACCACGCCGGGCCCGTCGGGAATCGATGCGGGCAAGGTAGCCGGTCCTGTGAGCGGAACCACAAGATTCGGTTGTCCGCTGAGAATGAGTGTAGCGGACACCGCAGGCGATGCCGGAGTAGCCGGATTCACCACATGCGCCTTGATCAAGGCTTCCCGACTGCCCACCATACCAAAATACGTATCCGATGGTTTCAACACATGCGTCTGAGCGAAATATACCGCACTGATTGACGTTTGAGCGTTTGCTACCAAGGTCGCAAGCATCCAAACCGAAATAATAAATCGATTCATATGAAATGAGTAAAAATGATCCGATAGCGATAATTTCTCATCTTAACCTACAGGACAAGACGCGCACCCGCGGAGGGACGAGAGCAGAAAATCTCCGGTTCGATGCCTGTGGCGGCTCGATACCGTTCTTGCAGCGCCTGCATGATGGCGGAAGCTTTTTCACTGAGACAGAGCGTGACTGTCGATCCGCCGAAACCACCACCGGTCATGCGAGCTCCATACACACCACCGGACATGCCGACCTCACGGGCGATGTTCACCATCACGTCCAGCTCAGCACAAGAGACCTCGAAGTCATCGCGGAGGGAATCATGAGAGGCATCCATGAGTTTTCCTAACAAAAGATAATCATTCAGCGCCAATGCCTGCGCCGCTTCTTGCGTGCGTGCGATCTCGGTGACGACATGACGTGCGCGGCGGTTCACGGGATCTCCCAGTGCCGACCATTTCTCCTCCACATCAGCGAGAGAAACATCCCGCCATGAGGATTTTCCTAACAATTCCAGCGCTTCTTCTGTGTGTTTGCGGCGCATGGCATAACCGCCATCGGACAACTGGTGGTGCACGTTGGTATTTGCGATGATCACGGCGAGGTCGGGATTTTCAAAGGGCACCAACGTCACCTCGGCGGAACGGCAATCGATCATCACCAGCTTGTCTTTTTCGCCAAAGGTCGAGGCAAACTGATCCATGATGCCGCAGGGGACTTTCGCGAATTCGTGCTCGGCCTTCTGGCATAGCAGCGCCTTTTGTTTTTTCGATAAAGAAACGCCTAACAAACCTTCCAGCAAGGTGGCGGTGGCGCATTCGAGCGCGGCGGAGGAGGAAAGCCCCGCACCACCGGGGACGGAACTGACGAAACAAGCATCGAAACCCGGAATCAGGTGGCCGAGCTGTTGAAAGCCGGCGATCACGCCGCGCACGTAGTTCGCCCAATGCGGTTCGCCGATCTGTTGCGGGACGCTGAGATCGATGACGGCATCCGGCATGCCCTCGCTGCGCAAATGGGCGATGGTGCTGTCGTTTTTCGCGGCGGCGATGACGATGGAACGGTCGATGGCAAAAGGCATGACGAAGCCATCACAGTAGTCGATGTGTTCGCCGATGAGATTCACGCGCCCGGGCGCGGCGGCGATGACGGTGGCGGGAGATGTTAGACCGGCGAGGGCTTGGGCGATGAGTGGGTCAGGCATGGGAGATGGGTCGCTGGGTTGATGGTTTGTTTGCCATTATGCGCGCAAAGACGCGAAGGCGCAAAGGGAAGAGAGGGGTTTGTGGTCAGGTGGCGGGCGCGATTTTTTGGAGGAGGAGGGCGAAGACGAAGGCGAGAACGGAAATCGCGGGAAAACACAAGACCGGTGCGTAGCCTACCATTGTGTAAACCGCCCAACTCATTGAAAACGAATACACCAAATCGACAAGAGCAATTCCGGCAAGCAACCGCGAGACTTTTTGCCCCACGCCAGCATGGGAGAAAACCACAGATAGCGTCCAACCAAGCAAGGGTAGCATACCGAATGCCCCCATCCAAGTGATGGAGAGAGGAAAACCAAGGTATTGACCTGTCGCCCAAGGAAGCAAGTGAGTCAGCACCGGAAGCAACAGAAGCAGGGCTGCGAACCATTTCATTGAGCCCAGTTCCACCGGACGAGATTCGAAGCGGGCAAGGAGCGAAATACCTGCAATATAGGTGAGCATACCAAGCAAGGGAATCAGAATCATGCCCGCAATCGCAGCGCCTTCCCAACCATGCCAATTCATGAGTAAGTCACGCAGCACGACAAAGCTCGGAGACATCGCTCCAAAACCCAAGGCATAGAGACCTGCTCGACAGGCTCCCATGATCCAGATGGAAAAGGCATGTCGTTTGTGCAACAGCGTATAGGCGATCACAAAACTCAAAATGGTGATGTAGGTGAAAAACACCGTATTGCTTACCCACCATGACATTGTGGCACCAGCGGATATAAGAACGATAGCGATACTGAGATACATATCGCGCGGAAACAGTCCCGAAGGAATGGCGCGCTCGGGGCGATGTTGCTGATCCCAAGCGAAATCAAACCAGTCGTTGAGGAAATTCCCCGCAACATACAAAAAACATGCGGCAACGATGGGGAATAACGTTTGTTGATTCCAACTCGGGAAATCCTCGGTAAAAAAGATAGCGATCATCAACATCCCCGTCAGCACATTGCTCACGACGCTCGGCACATTGGCGATGCGGGCGGTGGCGAGAAGGGCACGGAGACGGGCGGGCACGGTGTGAAATTTTTTGTTAGAGTGGGAGGCAGTACGCCTCCGCCACGTTACCATCCATTTTTACTACCGGTCATAAAAGTCCAATGGATCCCGACGACGCCGACGCCGCAGCAGTTCGGGCCTTGGGAAAACATGATGAAGCGGTGGCCATCGGAGCCGAACCAGCCGTTGTAGGCCGATTGCGGGTCGGGCGATCCCATGAAAATGTTCTCACCGGAGGCATTGCCATCGAATTGCGCCAGCCGCGCCCGATCCCAAGGCGTCTTTTTATCAGGCACGGGAGATTCGTGGGCAAAGAACCCCCGCGACGCCATATCGCCACTGTGACCGCTGGCCGCATCGCTGAGTTTTTCCTCGATGCGCAAGGGATTGAGCCCGATGACCACACGCTCGAAATTGAGAATCGTGGCGAAGGATTTCATGCTCGGCAAACACCAGCGGCCGTTTTCGGCGTTGAGCTTCTCCACCTCGGCGAGTTGTGCGGCTTCTTTTTTCGATTTCTCCACCGAGCTCACCATTTCCATCAGGTGTTCGGCTTCGAGACTGTCCTTAATCACGCGCTCGCGCAGTTCCTCCGCATCCAGCTCGGCGGTATCTTGCCGGGGATCCAGTTTTTCCAATTCACGACTGATATCGCACAGCGCATCGATCGCTTGGTTCACACCATCGACCATCGCCTGCACATCGCTTTTCGCCAACTTCTCACGTTTGTTATAGAGCTCGATGAGCTCCTGCATTTCCTCGCGCAGCATGCGCACCTTGGCGCTTTCCTTATGAAAATCCGTGCGCACCAATTCCATCACTCGCTTGCGTTCCTCGGTGAGCTGGCGTGCGACATCATCGTGGGCCGTCAGTGAACCTGCGCTTTTTTGCAGCATCTTGATGCGTTCGCCATGTGCTTTGCGCGCAGCCTCCAGAGCCGTTTTGTAATGAGGCATGGCCGCAGCCGGCATGGTGCGAAACGTGCTGATGGCAGCCTTGCGTTTTTTCGGCTCGGCACTGCTCAACCATGTCGCCGCCGTGCGCACATGCTGCATATTCAGCGCGGGAGTTTCCTGCGCCGCTACCATAGTGACACACACAAGAGAGACCCAAAGCGGGGTTTTCATGATCGTGGGAGGTGGTTTACAAGCCGGGTATGGGTAGCCCGCCTGTGTGTTTTTTCATTTCCGCAGCAGAAATCTCGCGGCCCTGGCTGATCGCTTGCTGCACGCCTTTAAGAATCAGATCTTGCAGGAAATCGACATCCGAGGGATCCACCACCGAGGGATCGATGCGCAGAGAAACGACATCCCCCGCGCAGGTGGCGGTGACGACAACCTTGCCGTTGGCGACCGATGCCTCCACAGTGCGTTTGGCAAGTTCTTCCTGAGCGGCGGCCAGGCCCGCTTGCATTTTTTGGGCCTGTTGCATCAATTTGGCAATGTTCATAAATTCGTGTGATGTGAGTTGTTAGGGAGTGATGATTTTTCCAGAGAAAATTTCGAGTGCTTTTTGAATGAGCGGATCCTTGTGGAAATCATCCATTTCGCGTGGTGTTTCCTTGACGGGTGCTGATACAACAGGCGCCGCAGCGGCAACGACGGGTGCTGGCGGCGCGGGTGGAGGTTCAGGTCGATCCTCGGCGGTATCGATCATGGCATCAAGCGCTGCAAAAGGATCCGTCGTTTTTTTCAAAGGAATCGGCGCAGGCTCGGGCGTTGCCAGTTTTTCCACAACAGGCTCTTCGACCGCAGTGGGTGAAGCTGCTGGATCTGGGGTGAGCTGAGGCGAGGACACAACGGGCGCGGGAGTCTCGGGCGCGGTTGATGGCATCACCACCGGGGTATCAGGAAATTGTCCGGCAGAAGCGGCGAGGACATGAATGATATCGGAAATGCGCGCTTCACCCACCACCTGAATCGCCTTGATCACGCCGAGCTCCAGGTGCAGACGACGGTTGTTCGCCCACTTCATGCGCCCTTCGGTATCGGCAAAAACGTCGATCACCGCCAGCAAACGATCCGCTTTGCAGGACCTGGCCGATTCTAACAATTTCTGCCAGATTTCCTGAGGAATGCCCTCATTCGGCGCGTGAGGATCGACCTTGGCGACAATGATCGCACGCAGGGCACCGATGAGTTCGTGGAGAAGCTGCGAGACGTCGCGTCCGGTGGTGGCCTCACGCTGGATGATTTGCAGAGCGGCCGCCGTTTGTTTTTCGAAAATCGCTTCGCAGAGCGAGGCAATGGTTTCTCGCGAGGTGAAGCCAAAGATATTGAGCACGTCAGGCTCGGTGATTTGATTGCCACAGAAGGCCACCAATTGGTCGAGCATGGACTGGGCATCGCGCATGCCGCCGTCCGCGCCTTTGGCGATGGCCCATGCAGCCGAAGGATCAAGTGTGACACCTTCCTGTGAGGCGATATGCTGCAAGTGCTGGGCGATGATTTCCGTCGGGATGGGACGCAGATCAAAGCGTTGGCAGCGCGACAGGATGGTCGGCAGAATTTTGTGTACCTCGGTGGTGGCGAAGATAAACTTCACGTGCGGAGGCGGCTCTTCCAAAGTTTTCAGCAAGGCGTTGAACGCTTGGTTGGTGAGCATGTGGACCTCGTCGATGTAGTAAATTTTGAATTTTCCATGCATCGGCGCGTAGTTCACCGATTCCCGGAGAGCACGCACTTCATCCACGCCGTTGTTCGAAGCACCATCGATCTCCACCACATCGAGCGACGTGCCCTCGGCGATTTGCAAACACACCGGATCATTCGGGTCGAAGTCCACTTTCGGCCCGCCGGGACCATTGAGAGCCTTGGCGAAAATCCGTGCCGTGGATGTTTTACCCGTGCCGCGTGGTCCCACAAAAAGATAGGCGTGCGCCAGACGATTCTGTTCGATCGCGTTGCGCAGAGTGCGCACGACATGATCCTGCCCCAAGACATCGGCAAATGTGGCGGGACGATACTTTCGGGCAAAAACCTGATAACTCACGGGAGAGATACTAAAGCATGCACGGGGATCGACAACACGATTTATCGACGACAGTCATTTTTTCAGCAGTCCATGCCATCCCAACCACACCCCTCCCATCCTCTTCACAAGGAACTGTCGTGGAATGATTCATTTTTCTTGAAGATTCGGACATCCATCACAAATATCGTCCGGAGATGAAACTGGGCGAGACAAGCCGGGAATCTTATGCTAAAACAAAAGAGATGAGCGACACTCCTCCATTACCGGAAAGCGCACCGGACAGTGATGAAGCATTGGCTTCGATCTGCGCCAAGACGCGCAAAAGTCTCATCGCGCGCCTCGACAATTGGGAGGACCAGAAGACCTGGGATGAATTTTATCAAACCTATTGGAAACTGATATATGCCGTGGCCACCAAGGCCGGCTTGCGCTCGGATGAGGCTTTTGATTGTGTTCAGGAGACGATTCTTTCGATTGCCAAACAGAGCAAAAAGAAGCTCTACGATCCCGAGCAGGGGTCTTTCAAGTCCTGGCTGATGAACATGACCCGCTGGCGCATCAACGACCAGTTCCGCAAGCGAAAGAAAGACACAGCATCGGCGGGAGGCGATTGGGACGATGAACGCAAGACCGCGGTGATTGATCGATTCGAAGATCCGAATGGCATGCAACTCGATCGCGTGTGGGACAACGAGTGGCGGCGCAACATGGCGGACGCCGCACTCACGCGGGTAAAGGCCCAGGTTTCCCCGAAACAATACCAGATTTTCGACTACTATGTGCTGCGCGAGTGGGATGCCACCAAGGTGCAGAAACACTTGGGCGTAAGCATGGCGCAAGTCTATCTCGCGAAGCACCGCGTCGGCTCGGTATTGAAAAAAGAACTGGAAAAACTGCGGCACGATGGCGATTAAACAGCGACCCGACCCCGTCATTCCCGACCATGAGGTGCTGCGCAAAATCGGCGGCGGTGCCTACGGGGAGGTGTGGCTGGCGCGCGGGGTCACGGGAGCCATGCGGGCGGTCAAGGTGGTGTGGCGTGAAGACTTTGAGGACGAACGCACCTTTGAGCGGGAATTCGAGGGCATCCTGCGTTTCGAACCCATTTCCCGCGACCACCCCGGCCTGGTCAATGTGCTGCACGTGGGACGCAGTCCGGATCGTCACTCGTTCTACTACTATGTCATGGAGCTGGGTGATGACATGCACCTCGGCACCGAGATCAATCCGGTGGAATACGAGCCGCGCACGCTGCGCGCGGATAGCAAGGACACCCGCGCCAAACAACTGCCCATCGCCGAATGCCTGGAGGTGGGTCTGAGGCTCTCCGAGGCACTGGAGCATCTCCATGAAAAAGGGCTCGCGCATCGCGATGTCAAGCCGTCGAATGTCATTTTCGTCGGAGGAAAGGCCAAGCTCGCCGACATCGGGCTGGTCGCTGCACGCGGTCAACGGACCTTTGTGGGCACTGAAGGCTTCGTGCCTCCCGAGGGCCCGGGATCGGCACAGGCGGATGTGTATTCGTTGGGCAAGGTGCTGTATGAAATCGCCACGGGCAAGGACAGGCTCGACTTTCCCGAACTACCCGATGAGTTGCCGCAAGGTCCGGACCGCAAGCAATGGTTGGCTCTCAACCGGGTGATCTGCGATGTGTGCGAACCACAGATTTCCAAGCGCAGCATCAAAACGGCTGGAGAACTCGCTGACGCGCTGCGACGCATCCAACGTGGCAAACGTCGTCGCAGCCGTCGTGCAGGTTTGCTCACCACCCTGGCCATTTTTGTCACAGGCATCAGTTTCCTCACGTGGAAATTTCTCGAGAAAGAAACCTTCGTGTCGTGGATGGCACAACTTCTGAAACGTCAGATTCCTGAATCGACAGATGCTCAAAACATGGGTCAGGTGAAAATCGTCAGTGATCCCGAAGGCGCGGCGGTATTTGATGAAGAGGGAATTTACATGGGGGAAACCCAGACAGCCGTTCTCTCCTACCCCGTCGGTACGCCACTCAAATTCACGCTGCGCAAGAGCGGCTATCAGGAAATGAAAATCACCCACGAGGTCAGCCAGACCACAGAGCCTCAACTGCTCGGCGGCACCTTGAAAATTTTCTCCCCCCCCATCATCGGTGATGCGTGGGTCGACCACCTCGGCATCCGATACCTGCCGGAAAATGACCTCCACGTATCGCGGGATTTCCTATCAGAAAAATCTTGGAAACAGTATGTGACGGCGGAAAAACGCCCGCCGGATGTGGGAGGTATCATTGAAATCAGTGAGAACGGCAAGACCTCGCGTGTGGTCGTCACCACCGCGGCCGAGGCCGAGCTTTTCTGCCGCTGGCATCAGCGCGGCGCCATGCCTTCCTACCTCACCGCCGATCAGGAAATCCTCGCCCGCGTGGAGTCCTCTTTCGATCACCCAATGCTCACCGAGGAATTCCGCAAGAAAAACTTCAAGCCGTTCCGTGTGATCGTGCGACAGGTCCCCTACGGCTCCATCCAGGTCGTAGCAGAGCCGGAAGGCGTGGAAGTGTATGTGAATGATGAATCGCGTGGACGCATCATCGGCCCAACCTTGATCGAAAAAATCCGACCCGGCCCGGTAGACCTGATGTTTCTTCTCGATGGCTACAAACCACAAAACCAGCAATTGAATCTGCAGAACGGCGAGAGAGTGAGTGTCACGGTAACGCTGCAAGAAAACCAAGGGGTCATTTTTGGCCGACCATGGAAAAATGCGTTAGGCATGCAATTCGTACCGGTGGGAGATGACTTGATGGTTTCGGCATGGGAAACCCGCGTCCGCGATTACGCGCTGTTTATGAAAGAAACGAAACGCCCACCAGGACCGGTGCCGGACTTCGCCCAGGAACCCGATCATCCGCAGGTTTACATCACGCGTCCCGATGCCTTGGCATTCTGTGAGTGGCTGACCTTACGCGAACGAAAAGACGAGCGGATCCAGTTTTCCTACGAATATCGACTTCCCACGGACGAGGAATGGTCACTCATGGCTGGACTGCAAAATGAAAAAGGAAGCACACCCGGTCAGCGGGATGCGCAGGGATTGCAAGTCTGGCCTTGGGGCAAAACATGGCCTCCCCCACCGGGTTCGGGGAATTTCGCCGACGAAACCTCCGCCGCGGAAGGCAACGCGAATCCCGAACGCATCATCCGCGGCTACACCGATGGCTTTGTGAAAACCGCACCTGTCGGCTCGTTTGCGCCAAATCTCTACGGCATCTACGACCTTTCTGGCAACGTGCACGAGTGGGTGGCGGATGATTACGATTCTCTCAAGCTCCATGGTGTGGTGCGCGGCGGCGGTTGGAATACCTATCGCGAAGCAAATCTATCCATTTCCTTCCGGCACGTGCTGAAACTATCCAGTCGTCGCGATAACATCTACGGCTTCCGCGTGGTGATCGCCAAGGTCAACAAGGATCCCGAAACATCCCAACTCTCACCCACAACATCATGGTAGAAATCCGCATCGATTACGAAGGTCAGCTCCACTGTTCCGCCCTGCACGTGCCTTCCGGCAACACTCTCGTCACGGATGCCCCCGTCGACAACAACGGACGCGGTGAAGCCTTTTCGCCCACCGATCTCGTCGCCACCGCACTCGGGGCCTGCATGGCCACAGTGATGGGCATCGTCGCCCAGCGGAAGGAGATCGATCTCACTGGCATGAAGATCGTGGTGCAGAAACACATGAGCGCCGATGCCCCGCGCCGCATCGTTTCGCTACCCGTGGCCATCACCATGCCCATCGCTGCGGATCATCCGGCACTACCACTTCTCCAAGCCGCCATCCACGGCTGCCCGGTGCACAACAGCCTGCATCCCGACATCCAAGTGGACATCACCTGGACCTTCGTGTCCTGAACGCTTTCTCTAACAACTCGTGAACGACGGCCCGGAGGCGATCTTGGAATTTTCCGTGATCGATGAAAGTGACGACTACATCGTCATCGCCAAGCCCGCGCCCTTGATCGTGCATCCCTCGAACGGCCGCGAAGAACCGACCTTGCTCTGCGGCCTGGAGCAGTTGCTCACATTTGAAATGGCGAATGGGAAGAAGCCCGCGATCATCACCCGTCTCGATCGCGAAACCAGCGGCCTCGTTCTCGTGGGAAAACACACGGATGCCGCCCGCGCGCTGGCGATGAGCTTGCAAAACCGCAAGGCGGAAAAAGGATACATCGCCTTGGTGCACGGACACCCGGAGTGGGAGGAGATCGATGTTGATCAACCCATCATCCGCCAGGGTCTGGTGAAACCCAGCGCCATCTGGCTGAAGCGCACGGTCCATCCGCAGGGTCGACCCAGCTTCACCCGCTTCCGCTGCCTGCGGCGCTGGACAAACGCACTCGGAGCCTTCAGTGAAGTGGCCTGTGAGCCGCTCACCGGACGCACCCATCAGATCCGAGTCCACCTCGCGCATCTCGGTTTTCCCATCGTGGGCGATAAAATCTACGGCACCGAGGAATCACGCTTTCTCCAGTTCATCGAAACCGGCTGGACCGAGGAACTGCGTCGCGACCTCATCCTGCCCCGACAAGCCCTTCACGCCGCAAAGCTGAAACTCCCCTGGCAAGGTGAGTTCCGCGAATGGCACTGTCCCCTCACGCAGGACCTCGTGCATTTCAGCCGGGATGGTGAGTGAAACCCATTGTTCTAACAAATAAAACGCGCGGTTCCAAGAATCCCATTGATGTTTTGTTAGGTGACTTGCGATTGGGATTTGCTAGAGTGAGACATGGATGATCGTTCGGAGAAGGAAACATCGCAATTTTGTGAAGAGGACGTGATGCGTCATGTGGAGCAAGAGGAAACGGTGCGGCGTCAGACGGACTGGTATTTTCTTCTCAAATTCGTCTTAGTGTTTCTTTCGGTGCTGGCGGTGTTGGCATTTTTCATGACGCCCTCGATTTTACGAGCGCCGAAGAAATTGGAGATGACTCAGGCGATCTCCAATTCGAAGCAGGTGTATTTGGTTTTGCTGGATTTCGAAGCGGATCACGGGAGATTTCCGGATGATAGCACAGTGACGAAACATGCGAAATTGCACGACTTTCAAGGTGCCTGCTCGAATCGCTACTTGAGGCAGTTGATCGAGGGCGGGTATACGAAGTCCGAGGAGATTTTCTACGCCTTTGACAAGCGCTATGGCAAAAGGCGTGCGGACGATGTGATTTCTCCGATGAATCGTATCTTGGAAAAAGGCGAATGTGGTTTTTCCTATGTGATGGTGGAAGAAAAGGCTGCGCGGCGAGGCTTGGGCACGCAAGATAACGGCGGTATTCCGGTCCTGGTGGCGCCGCTGCTGAATGAGTGGGGATCGTGCGAGAAAAAGTCCTACGATGGCCGAGGTGTGTATTTGCGAGTGGATGGCAGTGCTCGATCGGAGCGATTGAATTTGTCCAATGATAAAATTCGCATAGGCGGCAATCATTCATTGTTTGATAGCGGTCCGGGAACTGTATGGGGGGTGATGAAACCCGTAGTTCTGCTGCCCGAGCGCTGATCTCAGCCGAAGGCTTTGGACTGCGGTGAGCCATCACCGCTTTTTCTTCGCTGCCCGATAACTGCAAACCAACCGACCTCCTTAGCAGCAAGTCGATCTCGCAAACCCAAAGCTGCTATTTCTCGCAGCACTCCAAAGCGGCTGCGCCGCGGAGCATAGCCGAAGGCTTTGGACTGCGGTGAGCCACCACCGCTTTGCGTTTGCTGCCTGACAAGCTGCAAACCAACCGACCTCCTTTACCGAAAGTCGATCTCGCATACGCAAAGCTGCGATTTCTCGCAGCACTCCAAAGCGGCTGCGCCGCGGAGCAATCCCATCAATTCCGCGGCTTAAGGGCGATGCGCAGGCAGAGTCCGAGCCACAGGACAAACAAACCGGCGACCCACAATGGAACACCCAAGCGGGCGCTGAGGCTCAACGCGGCGGCGGAGCCTTTTGCGGCGGAAGAAGCACCTGCGTCAGCAGGCGGGCTCACCGGTTTCGGCGGGGCGATCAGATCACCGGACGTAAGCATGGGCTTGCCGACCTCACCGCGCAACGCTGCGACTTGCGCGGCAGTGACGGGTTCTGCTTGATTGCCAAAATTGTTGCGGATGTAGGTCAACACCGCCGCGATCTGGTCGTCGTTCTGGTGCGCTTGCGGTGGCATTACCAGATTGTATTCGGTGCCCTTGACCTTGATCGGGCCCATCAGCCCGCGAAGCTGGATGCGGATCAGATTTTCCACAGGTCCGGTCACCCACTCCGATCCGGCGAGAGGTGGACCCACTCCGGGCGCACCGCCAGCATCGGCACCGTGGCAGGCCATGCAACCCGCGAACTGCGTTTTACCCAGGGACATCACTTCCGGAGAAATGACGACCGCGGCAGGCGCGGGTTCCGCTGGCTCGGCGGTAGACACCATCATCAGACCGGATGCATCCTGGCCGGGCTTGACGCTTGATTGACTCACTTTCATCGGCACGACCTTCTTCGGACTTTTCTTCGCCGGTGTCTGTTTTTTCAACGAAGTCAACCACTCGACCAAATCCCTGGCCTCACGCGGCTTCAGCAAGCCCATCATCGGCGGCATGGCGGAAAGCGGTGGGGTCATTTCCTTGATGTCCGCGCGCTTCACCCGTGAGATGCTCTCGCCCACATCGATATCGATGAAATCTTTCGTTTCCTGCACCATGATGCCCCCCACCGACTTACCATTGTTCAATGTCGCGGAAACCACGCCGTAACCGGCGGCGACCTTGGCACCGGGAACCATCATCGATTCGATCATAAAATGGCGGTCGCCGCGTGCGCCCACACCAGCCAGATTGGGACCGGCTTCGCCGCCCGCCTCATGCCCTTGACCGGCGCGGTGACAGCGCATGCACTCGGCCGGATGCGAGAGATAAATCTGCTCTCCGCGTTTCGCATTGCCGCCCTCCATCGCAATTTTCCACGGAGCCAGCATGTCGTCCGCCGGCAACGAAGCCTTCCAATCGGCCAATGCTTTTTTCACCGATGCCTCACTACGGGCTTCAGCGGTTTCCAGCAACTCGATGGCATAGGGCAGCACGCCCTTGGCCTGCTTCAGATCACCCAGGCCCTGAACGATTTCCGTTGCCGCGCTATCGCCTGGGATTTTCGCCATCAGCGACCAAGCTCCCTGTGCCATCGCCACATCCTTGCTCTGCAACCATTTCTTCAAGGGCACCAGGGCGGCTTGCGGCTGACGCTTCACCATTTCCTGCAAGGCGGCCAGAGCCAGGACCGGATCCGCATCCTGCGCCCAAGTGGTCAGCGCGCGATCGACATCGGCGGGATTCTTCTGGCCATACAACTCGAGCGCCTTCGCTCGTGCCGCACCCGGCAGAGTCTTGTTATCGACCAACTTCTGCAAATCCTCCGCACCCAGACCGGCGAGATTCAATTGGTATTGCTCCACCAAGCCCAAGGCCTTTGCCAGCACCGCACCACCACCGCGAATCAAGGCGGGCAGTCCGTCACTCAACACCGGTTTGATCTCATCCGCACCACGTTCGGCCAACGGTGCCCAGCGACCGATCGATTGGTCCACCGGAAATGGTTTGCTCCATGTGGCCAGCAGTCGAATCGCCTCCTGACGCACATTGACCGGAAGCTCCTCGTTGCTCGCGGCTTTCAGCAGACGCTCGGCATTCTTGGCCGTACCCAAACGGTAAGCACTGTGCAGCAAACGGCGCCACATCATTTCCGTGCGTTTCACCCCCTTGGTCTCATCCAACAATTCCGCCACCGCAGGACGGCATTCCTCCAGCATCTGATCGTGGATGGCACGAATCGCCTCATCGGCCACGCGCGGGTTTTCATCGACCACGAATTCTTGCAACAGCGGACTCTTCAGGCGGCGCAGCGCCACGACCATCGCCAAACGCACGGACGGATCGGTTTCGGCGCGCAGGGCGTTGAATTCTTGCTCCTTCAACAACTGCGACAGGGCATAGGAACCAGCGTGACGCAAAAACGGATCCTTGTCCTCGTTCGCTTTCAGCATTTCCACGATCTGCGGCACGAGGAACTTGTCGCCTTGGCGCGCCACCAGCAATGCCGCGTAAAACACCACGCGTGGTGATTGATCCTTGAGCAAAGCGCCCACCGCCATGCTCGACATCGGCAGTCCCTTGACATCCGCCAGCATTTTCAAGGCTTGCGTGCGGATTTCGGCATCGGGATCCTTGAGCAACTCGATCAACAAATTGGCGGCCGATTTCATTTTGCTCGCATCGGGCACACCGGCGAAACCATCGGCATCGGCAGCCGGCACAATGCCACGACGCGCAATGATGCCAAGCCCCCACAACGAGTGCAAACGCTCCATGGGCTTGCGCGATTGCAGTCCGGTCTGAAACACCGCGAAGCCATCGGGACGACGGGAAAGCTCCACCTGCGCGCGCAGACGCACCCGCATGTCCGGATGAGCCAGCATGCCCGCCAGTTCGGCCGTGCTGCGTTTCTGGAAGCCCTCGGCAAACCACTGTTTCACCTGCTTCACTGCATCGGGTAGATACGTATTCTTTTCCGCATCAAGCGAATAAATACGACCATCCTCGTGAGAGGTCCAGCCACCCTTGTAATCGGCGACAACGAGTTTCCCATCATACGAGTATTCCACATCGGTGGCAGCAACACCCCAGTTGAATTCACGGGCATCGACCAACTTCATGCCGGCTCCTTCCGGGGCGACACTGAACGAATAAATCCCCGAACCGGCGGAAGCGCCGCGATAATCGCAGATGAGGAAACGCCCCACTTCCGATTCTAAAAATCCGGCGCCCGGATGATAGGTGAGTCCGGATGGACCGCTGGTGAGATTGGCCATGGTCGGCACAATGAAAGCGGGCTGCTCGTCATTTTGCGGCTCCCACATGCGCTCCGCCATCCAGCGATTCACCGGATGCGCGTCGAGCCCGATCTGCTTGTAAAACGTGTGCATCGCCTGATGCTCCATCTGCCATCCGCTGTCGCCACCGGGCACGATGTAGACCACACGGGCCTTGTCACCCTGGTCGGAATTGTTATCGACGCTGATCGCATTGCCCTGGGCATCAAAAGCGATCTCCTTGGGATTGCGAAGACCAGTGTGGATCAACTCAAAGTTCGAGCCATCGGGTTCAAAACGGAACGCGGCGCCCTCATTGGGGTAGTGATAGGATTTCCCTTCCTTCGTCGTGAAACTCAGCGCACGATCCCCCACCGTGCCGTAAATCATGCCGTCCGGGCCTAACGCAAATCCGTTCAGGTCGTGACCGCTCAAGGAAATGCGCACACCGAAGCCACCTTGCAGGATTTTTTTCTCATCGGAAATGCCATCGCCGTTCTTGTCGCGCAAGGTCCAGATGTTGGGGATACTGGCGAGATAGACCGTGCCCTCCATCGCAAAAACACCGGCTGCCGTGCCGTCGAGCACATCGTTGAACCCATCGGCAAACACCTTGTTGGTCTCGCACACGCCGTCGCCGTCCTTGTCGATAAGCAAACGCACGATCTCAGATTTCTCCGTGAGCTTGGCGATCGGTTTTTTCTCCTTCCACTTCTCGTGCAGCTTGCGCCGGTCCTCGACTTTTTGCGCCGCGAGGTCATCGAGATACCAGTAGAGATTGTCGCGGTCATCTTCCACCCCGAAACGGAAGCGGTGGGTTTCCGAAACGTAGATATTGCCTTTTTCATCGAAACAAAGCGCGGTGGGCGAAGTGACACTCTGCGTTTTGTAATCCGCCATGACCTTGGCCGTCACGCCTTCGGGAATCGTCACGCCGGGCAGCACGGGCGACGACACCAGGCCTTTGGTGTAGGGCTTGTTGCCCTTGGTCACCGGCGGGAACTTCTGATTCATGTAGTCGGTGAAAATGATGTGGTCGACGGCGATCATGCCCCAGGTGCCGCGTTCTTCATCGACAATCCGAATGCGCGCTTTTTTTCCTTTGAGTGCCGAGACATCCCAGGTGGCGCTCTCGCAGCGCAGGGAATTTTTGCCCGTGGCTTCCTTCTCCACCTTGCCATCCACGACCAATTGCACGCAGGTTTTTCCCGGCAGATTGCCACCGGCCAGCAGGAACACGATGTAAGGTTCCTCGATCGTGAATTCGGCGGATGTCAGCGAGCCCGTGGCCGCGTCCCCCTGATGGGCGGAGCAGGCAAGACTTTCCCCGGAGTATGCCGTGAGTTCGGCGGTCAGACCCTTGGTGATACCGGGGATGGGAGCCTTGCCGAAAGCCGTGCCTTTTTCTTCCCAGGAGCCGAAGCCATCGCCTTCGAACGACTCGAACAACTTGGTGGCGGCCATGGCCGGAAGCGCGCTGAGAGCGGTGAAAATCGCCAGGGTGCGGGATGCGTGTTTCATGATCGCTGCTAACTTAGGCAATCCCCGCTCCGACGCAAGGGCAGATTTCCCCCATGTCGTCGATTTTCTAGGACACAGGAAGTGGTTTTCGTTCGGCTGCCAGGGGACTCCGGGCCGGCACCTGCCCCGTCGTGCGGCGCTGCACCGAACGAACAAAACTGCGCAGCCCCCGATGCACTTGTGCGGCGAAATCTCCATTGCGCATGCCAATCGTCCGCAGTGCCCGCCCGTGCCCCAACCACAGCACCGCCGCACAGGCATAGCCGAGAAAATAAAACCACAGTCGCTGCCAAAGATTCCAGCCACCGGGATGATCCTGGCACAAGCGATCGCGATGGTAGCTCACATGACCGGTTTCATCGCGCAAGATCAACCCGCACATCGCGGCGATCGGCTCGTCGCCACAATGCTTGCGGATCATGCGATAATAGACCGTGCTGATGATTTCCACTTGCAGCAACACCAGCATCTCGAACTGCGCGCCCATGAAACGGCGCACGCGCTGGAATTGACGGAAGGCAAAGGTGTCCGTAACGAAAGTGCCGCGCAGCCGCTTCACCGCACCGCTCAGCAAACGCGAATGCTCGGCTTCTTCGCGGAACCAGAGATCGGTGACCATTTGCGTATGATGCGAACTTTGCCGATAGCTCTCGGCATCGCGCGCGATCAAACAACAAGGGCCGCCGCCGTCGCCCAGTTGATACTCCGCCAGCGACCACGCCAAGGCACGGCGTTTTTTCTCCTCCATGTGAAAAGGGGCATCCCAGTCCGGCTCGGGACGATGCTGCCGGTTCTTTTCAAAATGCCGGATCCACTTCTGCTGATGTATGTCTCGTTGTGTTTTCATGATGATATTCGCCCGCAGGCAGATTCACGCTGCCTTGCCCGTGTGAAGGCGTGAGGAGAGAATCGTGAAAAATGTGTGAATCCACCGCTTTGTTTCCAGCCATCGGGAATTCTTCCCTTGTCGCCGCTGCCATCCCTGCTAAGTAGTGGGAAAACCATCATGCAATCACTTTCCCGACGTCGGTTCTTGGCCCTTGGCGCCATGGGCACCCTCCATGCCACTGGACAATCCGCGCCTTCTCTCATCATGAACAAACCCCACGGCATCCGCATCGAAAGCGTGCGCCCGGAATTCCAGGAGTTCCGCTATCGCAGTCCCTACAAATTCGGCGGCATTGCGGTCGATCGCGTGACGCTTTTGAATGTGACGGTCGAGGTCTCCACCGCCACGGGAAAAACCGTCAAGGGCTTCGGATCGATGCCCTTGGGCAACATCTGGTCCTATCCCTCGAGAGAAATGTCCTACGATGCCACGCTCGGCGCCATGAAAGCGCTTTCCACGCACATCGCCGGGATTACCGGCGGATTTCGCGAGCGCGCCCACCCCATCGAGATCCATCACCAGCTCGAACCCGAATATCTCAAGGCCGCCACCGATCTCAGCAAGGAAATGGCATTGCCCACGCCCATTCCCAAACTCTGCACGCAGGTCACCGCCAGTGCGTTCGATGCGGCGCTTCACGACGCGATGGGAAAATCGTTAGGTGTGAGTTGTTACGAAACCTACACCCCGGAACTGTTAGGTCACGATCTCTCGCGCTACCTCAATCAGGACTTCAAGGGCGAGTCTCTGGCAAACGCGGTGACGGCTCAACCACGCGATTGGATTTGGATGTTTCACTCGGTGGGCGGCGTCGATGCTGTGACCGAATTCGAACTCACCAGACGCCTGAATGACGGCATGCCGGAAACGCTGGCGGAATGGATCAAGCACGACCAACTGCAACGCATCAAAATCAAACTCCAGGGCGAGAATCTCGAGTGGGACATCGCGCGCACAGTGGCGATCGACCGCGTCGCCCGCGAGACTTCGCCAACGGTTGATTGGAAGTATTGCGTCGACTTTAACGAACGATGCCCGAACGTCGATTACGTGATCGAATTCCTGCGTAAGATAGAAGAACAATCACCGCGGGGATACGCGAGTATTTTGTATCTGGAACAACCGACACAGCGTGATCTCCAGCAGAATCGCGGCAATGTCATGCATGCGGCGGCGAAGGATCATCCCGTGGTCATTGACGAATCGCTCACCGATCTGGAAAGTCTGCTGCTAGCGCGCGAAATGGGCTACACCGGAGCGTGTTTGAAAGCTTGCAAAGGGCAATCTCACGCCGTGCTGATGGCGGCGGCAGGAAAAAAATACGGCATGTTTCTCTGCGTGCAGGATCTCACCTGCCCCGGTGCCTCGCTCGTTCACTCGGCGAGCATCGCCTCGCACATTCCGGGCTTGTCCACCATCGAAGCGAATTCGCGACAATACGTGCCCTCGGCGAACATCGGATGGGAAAAAACACATCCCGGAATTTTCGCCAGCCACGATGGGAAAATGCACACCAAGGAACTCACCGGAGCGGGATTGGGAGCGGTGGTCTGACGGGTCATCGGCATCCGGTTTCTCAGCGACGATAGAGTTGATCCGCACGATCGAGATAGCGCGACAGATGATCCTCATGTTGCAGCAATCCTTGATCGAGCCGTTGTTTCAACTTGATGTAATCATCAAAAAGACCGCTGGTTTCTCGCGCGCGGGTGATTTCGAACCAGTCCAGATAATCGACGGCCCGTTTACCGCGCTGACTCATCAGCAATCGCGTTTCCTCGAGTTCTGTCAGACGCGCAGCGATATCAATTTTCGGCTTGGGCTTTACCATCGCCTGCAGCAACGCCTGGTAATCCACCAGCAATTTGCGATAAGAGGGAAAACACCGGTAACTGAGACGCACCAGCGATTCTTCGGCATGACGAATGCTTACGAGTTTTGCACCATCATCCAATGTTGCCAGTTCCAACCATGCACTCAAATCCCGATCGCGCGGAATTCCCTGCTCGTCGCGGAAACGCAGCTTCAGCGCCTCGGTCAAAGCCATCTCGGTTTCCTGGATGGTCATCACCTCGGTGAGGGAATTGCGCGACTGGTTGGCCATTTGCAGAGTCCACCATTTTTCCAGACTCTTTTTCGATAGATTCAAGCCAGGGAAATGCTTGCGCAAGAGCACCGGCATATCGCCGCCGAATTGCGCGGCTTCGTTAAGAAACGCATGAAACGCCGTGACCCCCAAGGGTTGCTCCAGCAATGCCATGAGCAAACCGCAGGCGGACACGCGGAACGCCGTGCGCAGGGCGCTGTCGGACTCATCAAACTCCTTTTGCGACATGTCGAGCATTTCCTCCAGATCAAACAAACCACCGGCCTGGAAGACCGATTGATAAAGACGTCGGTCGCTGTTACCGCGCCGCCACTCGATCATTTCGGCCAGCCCTTCTACCAGCCAAGGACGCACTAGCAGACGCTCTTCCAACGGACCGGGCGGGATGGTGCGCAGCGATTTTTCATACACCAGCGCCGCCAGAATGGCTGAGCGTAAGCGTGCCTGATCGATGCCCTGAGCCAGATGCGCATGCACGTTCATCTTGAATCCGTCTTCGCCCCATTGGAGGTCAATGACGATACTGCGGCGTGGAATCGGATCGCCTTGTTTGCCATGCAGCATCAGCGAAATCGGCACTTTCCACTGATCTTTTTCCTGCCCTAGTGCAAGGAAGTCTGCCTTCACATTTTCCGCGAGAAACGCCATCGTGCTGCGCAAGTTCGGCTCGGCACCGCTGATGCGAAACTGCCGGCTTGCACTGGTGGTAATGTCTTGCCCCGCTACCGCCAGGTCAGGAAACTCCACGGCGGGCACGACCGCCGGAGCAGCAGGCGGAGCGTCCTGTGCCAAACAGAACGACCCGATCAAGGTCAGTAGCACGCTTACACCTTTCATGCCCATCATCATGACAAAACTCCGCTGTCTCGGCAAGCGCTGAGGCTTCACTAGTGAGGAATGTTTCCCTCGACTATCGCTGCGCGCAATTCCGCCGCCGGCCACTGCCCCGGTGCTGTCGGCGCCGCGCCGAGATAGCCGTAATTGAGACGCGATCCTGCCAGCGCGCAACGCACCCGCGATACCGGAGCCAATGCCCCCATGCCCATTGTGGCAACCGTGATCGCGGCTTCTTCCCGTTGGAAATTTTCTAACAAATCGATGTCGGACCTCTGGTGCAACATCGCAGCGAATTTTGCCACTGCGGCACCACGCGCTTGAGCACTTTCGCGCCGCTCGCGCCAAGATTCGAGGTCCGGCAATTTCTCAAAATTGTGACAGGAAGCCACCCACGGAATGCCCCTATGGCGCAGTAGAGCCAGCGTATCGGACATTTCTTCCGCAGAGGCGATTTCCACATCCACTGCGGCGGCATCATCGAGCACCGCATGAATCATCGCCGCGCGATCCGGCGCGGGCAAAGCAAGTGAACCGCCCTCGGATTGACACCTCGCGGTGAACAATAAGGGCATGCGGCGCAGATGCGACCATGGCGTTTGCTCGGCTCGCCATCCGTCGCGAGCCAAGACATCGAGGCGGATTTCCACCATGTCGCATGCGGCAAAGGCCTCAGCCTCAGAACATTCGAGCAAATCCTGCAGGCGGCCGAAACTCCCCACGACCAACGGAAGTTGAGCGGCGATGATGTTGTGGGCTGGATTCATGCAATCGAAGGCACTAGGAACTCACCGCCATTGTCAACCACGGAAATGATTTTTTGTGTATTTACCGATGCGAAATATTTTTTCCGCCCCGAGTTTTTCTCTGGTCAAAGGGCGGATGATTTTCTAGTTGTTGAAAACTTTCTGACAGAACTCATGAAAATCCAACGTATCCTCAAATCTTTCATTGTTTGCGCATCGATGCTTTGCGCCACCAACGCTTTCTCTCAAGCATCCAAAGTCACTTCCGAAAAACCGACTTTTGATGATCTTCCTTCACCGGAATTCCCGGGCGGCAACAAACAAAAAGCCTTCAAGCCGAAGGACTGGCTGGAAGTCGAAGCCAAGTTCAAAGTGGAACTCAACCCCGAGCCCAAGTCGAAGACTGCCGAGGAGGTTACCGTGAAGTGGTATGTGGCTGTCAAGAATCCGGAAAAATCGGGTTACTTCTTTCTGTTGTCCAAAACCATCACCCACATCAACGTGCCACTGAATGAGGACGTCTACTCCTCGATCTACCTCAGCCCCGCATCCGTCACGCGCCTGACCGGTAGCCCTCGCAACGGCAAAAATGCGGTAGAATTTGTGGGCTACGAAATTTTGGTCAATGGCGAAGTCAAGGCGTCCGATACCAACAAGGGCCAAGTGGGCTGGTGGAAATCTTCTAGTGAAAAAATCTCCGCCAATGACAGCGTTCCCCTTCTGACGAAAAGCGAGACCCCCTTCGCCGCCATGTGGTGGGATCGCTATGCCGATGAGAAAAAGGAAAAATAATTCCCTCACCAACGGCACGCCCCCTCCCATCACCTAACATCTTTCCACATAATTATGGCTGAAAACCAGACCACCGTCACACTCAACATCGGATCACAGCGCATCAGCATGGCTGTGTTTGAAACCTCCAAGTCCGGCGGACTTGTCCTGAAATCATTCGACTCCACCTCCCTGCTGGCGGATCCGGCTACGGAGGCGGTGCGCATGCCGCAAACACGCCTCGCCATCATCGAGCTGGCGCAGAAGCTCAAAGTCGGCAAATGCAAAGTCCGCTACGCCGTTTCCGGACAATCCGTTTTTACCCGCTTCGTCAAACTGCCAGCGCTCGACAGCGACAATATCGAGCAACTGGTGACATTCGAGGCACAACAGCAACTGCCTTTCCCGATCGAGACCGTCGTATGGGATTATGAGTTGCTCGACGGAGGGGCTGGCGAAAAAGAAGTCGCACTGGTGGCCATCAAGTCCGATGCGCTCGACGAGCTGAACAGCTGCGTCATCGGGGCAGGCTTGACCACAGCCGAAATCGACGTGGCGCCCATGGCCATCTTCAATGCATTCCGTCATTCGTATGCCGATGTCACGGAACCGGTGTTGCTCATCGATGTGGGCGCCAAGACCAGCAACCTTCTTTACATGGAAGGCAAACGCTTTTTTACCCGCAGCATTCCCGTGGGCGGCGCATCGCTCACCACCGCCATTGCCAAAGAATACGGCATCAATTTCGCGGAAGCGGAAGGCCAGAAAGTCACCAATGGGATCGTCACCTTGGGTGGAGGTCACACCAGCCACCTCGATGAGGCCGTCGCCGCCCTCGGCACGGTGATTCGCAACGCTCTGACCCGCCTGCCCACCGAAATCGCCCGCACAACCAACTATTATCGTAGCAATCATGGCGGCAATGCCCCGCGACGCATCATCCTGGCTGGTGGGGGCGCGAACCTGCCCTACGCCAAGGAGTTCTTCGAAGAAAAGCTCGGCCTCCCCGTGGAATACTTCAACCCCATGCGCAATGTCATGGTGGGCAAATCAGTCAACCCCGAGATCATTCAGAAAGAAGCACACATGATGGGCGAATTGGTGGGTCTCGGTTTGCGCGGCATTGGCAAATCATCCATCAACATCGACCTCGTTCCGTCCAGCGTGGAAGCGGAACGCGCCGCGGAAAAACGCCGCCCGATCTTGATTGCCGCTGCTGCCGTATTGGTGGCTGGCTGCGCTGGATTTGCCGTTCTGAGCAATGGCGCCGCCGGCAAGGCGGAGGAAAAATTGGCAGAGCTGGAAGCCAAGAAAACCGAGCTGCAAGATACAGCCGCCCCAATTCAGCGACTTCTGACGGAGGAAGCCGCCATCAAAACCACGGCCGCAAGCTATGTCGCGATCAAGGACGCCCAGGATTTCTGGCCTGGCGTATTAACCAATCTGCGCCAGCATTTCACCAGTGAGTTCACCTGGATCACCGACCTCGAACCTCTCGCCAACTATGATCCCTCGAAGCCCAATGATCCCAAAATCAAGAACGGCGATTCTTTGGTCAAAGAGGAATTTGGAGGTGCCTACGGCGAATCACAAATGGCATCCGTCAAAGCGGAAGCCGCGGCTGCCCCCACGCCGGCTCCAGGTCCACGTCCTCGCCCCGGACAAGTGGTAACAGCACCCGCACCGACCGTGCCCATGGCCAATGCCATTCGCATCCGCGGTCTTTGGCGTGACAATGACGACAAACAAAATGTCGTCAACAAAATGGTCAAGGCGTTACGCGACAGTGGCAGTCCCTATCTGCGCTTCGCCACGAAAGCCGCCGATGGGACCGAGACCCCTCTGAAAGACGAACAAATTGTCAAGAGCCTCAAAGCGATTGCAGAGGCCGAGGAGGAATATGCTTGGCCTTTCGAAATCGTCATCCCGCTGACACAACCCATGCCCTCACGCTGATTCTACTTTTTTGTTATCCTAACACACCATCCTTTTCATATGACACCCAAGGAAAAAAAATTCACTGGCATACTCGTTGGCGCCACCGTGCTTTGCGCAGGCGGGCTCTACGTGGTCGCTGGCAAAGGCGCATCGCGCTACGATGCCTCTAAAGAACAATACGACGCACTGACAGCGGAAATCAACACCATGCAAAATCTGCCGCTGTTTCCCAGCCAACAGAACTTGCAAGCGAAGCAGAAAGCCGTCGCTGATTTCAAGGCCGAAGCGGACCAACTGGCGACCAAACTTCAGGCCAAACGCCCCAAGTCACTGACCAACACGGACCCTCAGACCTTCACCAATACTCTGGTGAAAACCGCGGAAGCAACGATGAAGGCTTATGCGGCTGCGGGACTGACTGCCGATGATGCCAAAAAGGGCCTACCCAAAGGCTTCTATCTGGGATTCGAAGACTATGTGAGCACTCCCGCCCAAGGCGCTGCCACCGGAATTCTCGCCTATGAACTCAGCGCCATCAGCGAGGTGCACTCGATTCTCGCCGCAGCCAAACCCACGCAGTTGCTAAACTTCTATCGCGAAAAACTGGTGGAGGAAAAGGGAGAAAGCTACACTCCAGTGGCAGGCTCACCCTATCGCCCACTATCGTTTGAAATTTCCTTCAGCGGACCGGAGAGTAGCGTGCGCGATTTCATCAATGGATTGCAGTCGTCGAAGAATCACTTCTTTGCGATCCGCTCGATGCGGGTACACAATGAAAAACAGGAAGCTCCCAAGGCGTCCGATGTCGAGTTCGATGACAAGTCCAGCAAAGGCAAGGAAGGCGCAACAGCTGGTGGCATTTTTGAGTCTGCCGACGCCTTTGTCCTACCAGACGATCCGAAACCCGCTGACGCCGCCGCGACTGCGCCCGCCACCGCGCCGGCCGCACCCAAAGCGGACAGTGGACGCATTCTGCAACAAGTCTTAGGCAAAGAAAATGTCCAGGTCTTCCTGCGCATCGATCTGTTACTGTTTGATGCTCCAGCCGCCGCGTCCAAATAATGTTTCCCACACCCACTTTTCTTGTATGAAAAAAAGCTACGAAAAACTCATTCTCGCCATATGTGCGCTCGCTGGCGTCGGCGTTGCCTACCTCGGCTATTCGAAAAACAGCGCGGTGGAAACCGACTTCGAATTCCTTGCGAAAGAATCCGGTAAGAGCGACACCTCAGTAGATGGAGCCGCCAAGGTTACCTCCACTCTTGCCACAGTGACCCAGCCTGTCATGCTGGAACAAGCCACAATCGGTGAAAATAAGCGTCCTGTTGACAATTTTGTCGGGGTTTCCCTTTTCGCCAAAAAACCGGCCAAAGGTGAAAAAGTCGCCAAACCCGTTGATCCCGTTCTTGACTCGCCCATCCATCCTCCCATTCCAAACGTATGGTGGCTCGAAAACCGCATCGACCCCGGTTTCGGTGATTCCCCGCAACGCGATGAAGACAAAGACGGTTTCTCCAATATCGAGGAATTCGAGGCGAAGACCAATCCCTGCGATGCCAAGTCGCTACCGGGCTTGATCCAGAAACTGCAATTCGTAAAATACGAATCCGTGGGATATTTCCTCTGGTTCTCCAGCTCGCTGGGGCCGCAGAAGTATCAATTCAAAATCGTGGAACTGCCTCCCGCTTTTGAAAGCGCGCCGCCGGTGCAACAAGAATCCTACCTCGGCCAAGCGAATCTGAAATTCAATCGCACCAAGGACTACATCGGATCGGATAGCAACATCTTTGACGAAGGCTTCGGCAAAGACCGCTTCAAACTCAGAAGCGTGGCCGAGAAAGAAGTCACGAATGAAGCCACCAAACTCACCTCCAAAAACGAGTTTGCCTTGATCGAAGATCTGGCTCCTAACAAAAAAGAAGAGTTTGAAATCCCCAAAATGCCCAAGTCAAAGGAACGCCCCGGCACGGTTCGTTACGACCGATCAGCAGTGCTGATGCTCAATGCCGCGGGTGAGGAAGGAAAGGAATTCAAAGTTCAGGAAAATACCACCTTCTCCCTGCCAAGCAGCAAAGGCGATAATGCTTATCTGCTGAAAAAAATCACTGCCGCCAGCATCACTGTGGAATACAAAGATGCTGCGGGACAACCGCAAACCATCGAAATCAAGAAGAACTAAATATTTTTTTCAGATCATCAAAATTTCTCTTTCCAACCGCACATTTATCAGACAAAACAACGCCCGACACACATGCAAAAAATACCAGCGCTAAACACCAGTCGCACAGCAGCAGCCTTGATGGCCGCAGCAGCCTTGATGCCCGTGATGAATGCTCACGCCGGCGAAGGCTCCTTCGGAACTACCGGATCAAGTCTTGCCGAACGCGAAGCCATTCGTCGTCAAAAGGCGGTCACCGATGCCGATCAACTCCTTGCCGAAGGTCGTGAGGCATACGCCGCCAAAGACTACGACAAGGCGGTCGCCAAATACAAACAGTCTCTTGCTACCCTGCCACCTGCACCGATCCTCGATGATCGCCGCGCCTCCATCAAGCAGCACTTGGTGGACGCTTCCATCGCTCTCGCTGGTCAACACCGCAAAGTAGGCAAATACACCGAGGCTCGCGCCCTTCTGGATTTCGTGCTTTCTCCTGACGTGGATCCCGGCAATGGCCGCGCTCAAATCGAATTGGGATACCTTGACGATCCTGTGCGCACCAATCCTGCGCTGACTTACGAGCACACCCAGAATGTTGATCAAGTGCGTCGCGCCCTCTACATGGGCGAAGGTCACTACAATCTTGGTAAGTATGATGACGCCATGCGCGAATTCGAAAGTGTGCTGCGCATCGACCCCTACAACAAGGCGGCTCGTCGTTGGATGGAGAAAATCGCCGGTGCCAAGTCCGATTACTATCGCTCCGCCTACGATTCCACTCGTGCCAACTTGCTGATGGAAGTGGACAAAGCATGGGAACTCGCTGTGCCTCGCGATGCTCCCACCGCTGGTCCTGGCAATGTGATGGATGATCGCCTGACTTCAGGCTCGGCTCTGATCATGGAAAAACTTCGCTCGATCATCATTCCTGTGATCGAATTCGAGGATACTTCCGTGGAAGAAGCTGTGGATTTCCTTCGCACTCGCTCCCGCGAGCTCGACACAACCACCACAAATCCTGCCGACAAAGGAATCAATTTCGTGGTGCGCAAGCCTCAGGCTGGTGCCGCAGCACCTGCGGCAGACGCTGCCGGACTGGAAGCCGCCGCTGGTGGTCTTGCCGTGACAGCCGACCCTGGAGCGCTTCGCGTGAAGGAACTGCGCCTCACCAACGTGCCCGTAGCCACAGCCCTGAAATACATTTGCGACAGCACCAAGCTCAAATACAAGGTTGATGACTTCGCTGTAACTTTGGTTCCCTCCTCGGAAGATGGTGAAGACATTGTCACCCGCTCGTTCCAAGTGCCACCCGACTTCCTCGACGCTCTCAGCGATGGCGGCGGCGGCGGCGCGGAGCCTGCAGCCGACCCATTTGCCACCACAGCAGAAACAGGCGGTGGAAGCGGTCTGCGCCCTCGTGGCAATGTGCAGGACCTGCTCAAAGCCAAAGGTGTTCCATTCCCAGAAAAAGCTTCTGCGAACTTCATTGCAGCCAACAGCACCTTGGTGGTTCGCAACACTCCTACCAACCTTGACCTGATTGAGCAAATCGTCGAAGCGATGGAGAGCGACACTCCGAAGCAGATCAAGATCATGACCAAGTTCGTCGAGATCAGCCAAGAGAACAACGATGAGTTGGGCTTTGACTGGATCGTGACTCCCTTCGGCCTCGGTGCGGATTTGTTCGGCGGTGGTGGCACCATCGGCAGCGGCACAGGTCGCAACAATGCTGATTTCGTAAATCCCGTGAATTTCACGACAATTGATGGTATCCCTGCCAATCCGGGTCAAAATGTGTATAACATTGTCACCGGCGGCAATCGTTCCGGATCTGCTGCGATCACTCGCGACAGCATCAGCTCGATCCTCAACAATCCTGATCGCACGGCACAAAGCACATCGGTGGCACCCGGCATCCTCAACTTGACCGGCTTGTTCAGCGAAGGTCAGGTGCAAATGATCATGCGCGGACTCTCCCAGAAAAAAGGTGCGGACATTATGACCGCTCCCAGCATCATGGCGAAGTCCGGCCAGAAAGCCACGATCGAGATCATTCGTGAATTCATTTACCCAACCGAATACGAGCCCCCCGAACTTCCTCAGCAGATCGGCCAAGGTGTCGGCGGTGGTGGCTTCGGCGGCTTGGGTGGTGGCGGCGGTGGAACTTTCCCCGTGACTCCTGCAACGCCAACCGCGTTCGAACCCCGCAATACGGGTGTGACACTCGAGATCGAACCAACCCTCGGCAACAACGACTCGGTGATCGATCTTCGTTTTGCTCCCGAGATTGTCGAGTTCGAAGGTTTCATCAACTACGGTAGCCCGATCCAGTCGCCTTCCACCGATGCTCTGGGCAATCCTACCACGGTGACTATCACGGAAAACCGTATCGAGATGCCTGTCTTCTCTGTGCGCCGTGTGTCGACATCACTTTCCATCTATGACGGTCACACTGTGGCTGTGGGTGGTCTGATGCGCGAGGACGTGCAAAACGTAGAAGACAAGGTGCCGGTTCTGGGAGACATTCCGCTCATCGGTCGTCTGTTCCAGACCAAGGCTGAAAACCGGATCAAGAGCAATCTGATCATCTTTGTGACCGCGCAGATCATTGACGCTACCGGTCGCGTGATGAAGGATAATTCAGCTCCTGTGGCTGGTGGTGGCGACGCGATGCCTGTGACCAGCACTGCCGGATTCGATGGCTCTCCAAGCCTGCTGCCTCCCGTGGGCAACTGATGAATCACGGATGATTCCGACAAACGGGTGGACGAAAGTCCACCCGTTTTTTTGTTATCTAAAGCGCAACGCCTTTATGGATTGGCCATGGCTTTCTCGTCCTAACAGGACGCCTCATGTCAGCCCACGGTGAATCCGTGGGTAACTTCACCTCGTCAGATTTTTTGCGTCCCAACGGGACGCCTCATCGGGGAACGCGTCGACTCAGAGGATTAAACGACCATATCGAGGATCATACCGATTGATGGAACGGTAGCGTGTCGCACCATGAAGCGTCCCGTTGGGACGCGAAGGGTTTTTGGTGGATGAACCCACGGTTGCACCGTGGGCTTTGATGAATCGTCCCTTTGGGACGAAACACAGATACATTCATCATGATCCGAATCCTTCAAGGCATTGGTCTAAAGCGCCTTATGGCGGAACGAAAATCTTGCGAAAATAATGATTGCTTCCACCAGCAAGCCAGTGTTTGCTTTCGCCGCTGTCAGGGGCTGTGGAGGTTCGGCAGGCGAATCCCGCCAGGTCTTAATCGAAGCAACGGTAGTTTGTCCGGGCTTGCCACGGATTCCCTGACAGCACTTTTTTATGCGGTGCGGCTGTGCCGTTTCACCGTGAAAAGCTCGTGCTCCATGACCATTTCCGCGCAAGGAAATAGCCTTTCATACTCGGGAAAACGCGTGTCTCCAGGATGATCCTGATGCACATGAGTGATCAGAAGAGCATCCAGAAATGGCAGAAAGACTTGGTAAATTTCCGCACCTCCAATGATGAACACATCACCCGGCATGCGAATGAGATCCGACAGTTCGGCAGGGTCATGAATAACGTCCACTCCTGCGTGATTCCATGTCTTGTCACGTGTCAGCACGATGTTCTGACGCTTGGGCAGCGGCCTGCCGATCGAATCAAAGGTTTTTCTGCCCATTACCAACGAGTGGCCACTGGTCGTGGTTTTAAAAAAAGCCAGATCATCAGGCAAATGCCAAGGCAAGTTGCCATCCCGACCGATGACACGGTCACCCGTCATGGCCACAATGCCCACCAGAGAAAAAGGATGTTTCATGTTCAAACGGAGATGGGTGCCTTGATGGCGGGATGAGGATCATAGTGATCCAATCGGAAATGTTCATAGCGAAATTCCCGGATGTCACCAATGGTAGGATCAATCCACATTTGTGGCAACGGTCTGGGATCTCGGGCGAGTTGGAGCTTCGTCTGTTCGATGTGATTCTGATAGAGATGCAAGTCTCCGAAGCTATGCACAAAATCGCGAGCCTCATAGCCGCATACCTGCGCGATCATCATGGTCAGCAAGGCATACGATGCAATGTTGAAGGGCACTCCCAGAAAAAGGTCCGCACTGCGCTGGTAGAGTTGGCAGGAAAGCCCACGCACGCCCGCTGCATTGGGAGCATGAACAAAGAACTGGAACAAGCAATGGCAAGGCGGCAGCGCCATCTGATCGACATCGGCCACGTTCCAAGCGGAAACGATGTGACGCCGGGAATCGGGCTTGTGCTTGAGGTTGTGAATGAGTTGCTCGATTTGATCGATCACCCGGCCATCGGGACACTGCCAGGAGCGCCACTGCTTGCCGTAGACCGGTCCGAGGTTGCCGTTTTCATCCGCCCACTCATCCCAAATGCTAACACCGTTCTCGCGCAAGTAAGCGATATTGGTGCTACCCTGAAGAAACCACAACAACTCGTGAATGATGGATCGAAGATGCAGTTTTTTTGTCGTCACGCAGGGAAATCCCTGACGCAGATCATAGCGGACTTGTCGACCGAACACCGCCAGAGTGCCTGTGCCAGTGCGGTCATCGCGAACTTCACCGTTTTCCAGCACATCGCGCAATAAGTCCAGATAGGTTTGCATGGCTTGGAGATTGAGAGGAATTGCGGAACATTTCAAGTGAATCATCACAGACGCTCCATCCATGCATTCAAAATCTCCACGGCTGCCGCCTGATCGATCAACGATTTCTGGCGTTTCGCATTTTTGCCAGCCTCATGAAGTTTCGCGGCTGCTGTCACCGTGGTAAATGATTCATCAATCCACACCACCGGCAGCCGAGGATGTTTCTGGGACAGCGCTTCCACAAAACGGCGTACCTTAATCGCTGAGTCCCCTTCCCTACCATCAAGATGACAAGGCAACCCTACTACCAAGGTTTTGATGCCGCGATCGCGAATCAAGCGTGCGATGCATTCATGGGCATCCTGTTTCTGACGGTGTATGGTTTCCACTGGATGGGCCATGATTCCCACCGGATCGGTGGCGGCAATGCCGATACGGGCATCGCCGTAATCAATTCCCAGAGCCGGATGCGGGAAGTCAGACATCTTGATCAAAGCAACGCTTCAGGCAGCAAGGGTGAAAGCTTCTTGATCGCATCCGCCTGATGCCGATTGGCGATCAGCAGGGCATCTTCCGTTTGCACGACGATCAGATCATCTACCCCTAGCAGGGCAATGTGGCTGTTTTTGCGTGCATTGAAGACGATGTTGTTTTCCGAATCGATTTCCGATAGATCGGTGTTGGTGGCATTGTTATCGCCGTGCACGGGAAGATACTTGGCGATCGAAATCCACGAGCCGACATCATCCCAGTCGAAAGTCGCCTCAAGGTTGAGAACGCGTTTGGCTTTTTCCATAAGCGCGTAATCGATGGAGATCGGGGTCAACGCGGGAAACTGCGTTTCAATGGTGGCAGCATGATCCGTCGACTGGCGCAATTCACTGATGAAACGCGCGAGCTGCGGAGCCTGGCGTGTGAGTTCGCCGATCACCGATGGCAAGGACCAGACAAACATGCCGGCATTCCAACTGAATCCACCCTGGGCGAGGAATTGCTCGGCAAGATCGGCACTGGGTTTCTCGCGGAAACGTTTGACCTCGTAGGGCATGTTTTCGCAATCAAGACCGCTGATGCTGGCTCGCTCACCACGCTCAATGTAGCCGTAGGAAGGGCATGGCCAGGTGGGTTTGATGCCGATCGTCACCAGTCCATCGCACTTGCTGGCGATGGTCATGGCATCACGCATCACCGACTGGTACGCCTCTGTGTTGGTGATCAACTGATCGGAGGGCAGCACCATCATCACGGCTTCAGGATCACGTGCCGCGATCAAGCCGATGCCAAGAGCCACTGCTGGCGCGGTATCGCGCTTCGCAGGTTCGGCAATGATGTTGGCGAGGGGGATTTGCGGCGCAACATCACGCACCGAGGCGACTTGCTTCTCGTTCGTCAGTATCAGAATGTTTTCGGGAGGCACCAATCCCTCAAGCCGATCAATCGTCTGAGCCAAAAGAGTGCCCGTGCCGAAAAGATCGAGCAGTTGTTTTGGCTTGTGATCGCGGCTCAGAGGCCAGAAGCGAGTGCCGGAACCACCGGCGAGGATAAGAGCGTAATGGGAAGAAGTGGCGTGCACAGAAGAACCATAAAGGATTTTCTCAATTTCAGCAACCAATTCTCCGGAGCGCCAACGCTGCTCATTCCTCAATGAATGTCAGACCCATCCTCAACCATTGAAATTCATACAGACATTGGATGGAATTCGCCATTCTATTTCCCGCTTTGCGCACCCAGCTTCTACGAGCTTTGCTGAGACACAAACGACTCTGGCGGCACGCTTTTATCGGGGAAAAATCATCGTATTACTTGCAAAGCATTGCATCCGTGGCATTTCATAAGATGAAGCAAGCAGATCGCAATGACATCGAAAAACTGAGCCGCGGCTTGGCGACGAAGGCGAAGATTGGCAATCGAAGCATCGGGCATCGGCTGACGCAAAAGGAGCGCATCCTATTTGAAGCGGCGAAACGGCAAGGGCATTTGAAAATCCCTTACTCTGGCGTGCGGCAGAATGTGTTGCGCATCTATCGACTTTGGTGCGAGGTCGAGGGACATGATTGCATCATTGTGGAAGCGGGTCAATGACCGCCCAGTCGGGCCGTTCATCTTCAAAAGTCAAACGCTTGCCACTGTGCGGGTGATCGCAGCAAATGCGCCAAGCATGGAGCTTCAGCGGCTCGTCCGAGCATTCCAGAGTTTGGGTGGCAGCGACTTTTCCTCCCAGCAAATAGGTTGCATCCCCGCACACCGGATATCCCAGATGCCAAAGATGCACTCGGATTTGGTTGGTGCGACCGGTGAATAGAGCCGCTTCGAGCAAGGACGTGCCGTCATCGAAGCGATGCAACATGGTGAAATCGGTGCGCGAGGGCAAGCCCTCGGCTGGATCGATCACGCGCGAGCCAGCGACATCCGGGTCCGCGCTGATGGGTGCCTCGCAGCGATGCTCTTGCCAAGTGGGATGTCCCTGCACGCGAACGAGATAGGTTTTTTCAATCGTCTGCCGCTGGAACTGGCGTTGCATTTTCGCACAGATCGGACTGGTGCGGGCATAGAGCACCAAGCCGGCGGTGTTGGCATCCAGACGATGAACAGGACGCGGAGCTGGATGCACAACCTGATTGATGATCGATTGCAACGTATTGCGATGAAAACGTCCGCAGGGATGCATCGGCAGCGGCGCGGGCTTGCGGATGACAATGAGCGCGCTGTCTTCGTAGAGGAAACGGACATCGGCATTGACATCGGGCTCGGCGGCGAGGGTCATGCGTTGTTCATAGCGTTCGCCGGCCCGCACGATTTGATCGCCATCGACTACCGCGCCATGCTGATGACGGAAGCGGCCCTCAGCCAAGCGGTGACGCCACTCGTCCTCGCCAATGTGAGGAAACACCCGCAACAACAAATCGAGCAATTTCCAGCCATCGAAATCTTGTTTGATGAACAAAGGCCGGAGATTTTCGTAGGGCACGCTGCCGGGCAATGGGTTCACGACTTTTGCCAAAGCAGCACGGCGTTTTTCCAAGGTCATCGCCATTTTCTGCTCCTCGCTGACATAGCAGTAGGGGCAGGACTCACCCTCGACGTATCGCGGGTCCTGTTGCTCCTCCTCCTCGAGCGGAGCCTGGCAATGAAAACAAATCGCCGAGGGGGTCTCGCGCAAACTGGGATCAAGCCCGACGCGGTGGTCGAAGACAAAACATTCACCATCGTAGTGATCGCCGCCGACTTCCTCGAAGTACTTGAGAATGCCGCCATCAAGCTGGAATATGTTTTCGAAGCCCTGCAGCTCCATATACGGCGCGGCTTTTTCACAGCGGATGCCGCCGGTGCAGAACGTGACGATCGGTTGTTTTTTCAGTTCCTCCGGCAGCTTCGCCACGGCATCAGGAAACTGGCGGAAAGTATCCACGCCAATGGGAATCGCGTTGCGGAAGGTTCCAAGTTTGACCTCATAGTCATTGCGGGTATCGAGCAAAGTCACGGGGCGCCCTTCATCCAGCCATTGCTTGAGGGTTTTCGCCGGAAGGTGGCGCGAGGTGTAGCTCGCCGGATCCACCTCGGGCACGCCGAAGGAAATGATTTCCTTCTTGATGCGCACCAGCATGCGATTGAAGGGCTGGTGGTCGCTTTCGCTGAACTTGGCTTGGAATTTTTCCAACCCCGGAATCCCCCGCACCACGCCGATGAGGTGATCAATGTCCTCGCGTTTCCCCGCAAGAAACAAATTGATGCCTTCGGTGCTGAGCAAAATCGTTCCCTTGAGTTGGTGGGCCTTGCATTCATCGATCAATGTCGAACGCCACTCTTTCAATTTGTCGAGCCGGGCAAAAAGGTATCCGGAAATGTTGCTATAAACGGGAGTGGCAGGATTCATGAAGCGAGGAAACATACCCGACTGCGCATATTTTGACAAGACGGATCATAAGACCAAATCGGTCTCTTCTGCATCCGTGGCAGAAATCATTGCAACTGACCCCAGAGACATGACCATGCGGGCAAACCCATACGCATGGAAGGCCGTGCGCCTTTCGCTGGCACTGATCAAGGCTTCACCACTTTCAGCCGGAAGAAACGACTACCGCTGCCTTTAGGAACCTGGATGCGTAAGGTTTCGGTGGATGCATCAGATGTGATGGGAGGCGGGTTTTGATTAGGGATGCCGACGCTGCTCCAGGAATTCACAGCAAGGTCTTCGGTCCATTCGACGCGGAAGGTAAAGCCGCTGTTCCTGGCTCTCGTGTAGATGAAATCAAGCATGGGCGAGGGTTCGGATGGGTTCCTCAAGGAAATGGCTGCGCGTTCGTTTCCTTGAGGATCCTGCCCGGTGGAATACTCGATGAGGTTGCTCTCTCCATCGCTGTCCGGATCCGCTGCATCACCAGCGACAAGTGGATTTTCTGCCCGCAAACCAAATTTCTCCAACCTCCAGATTTCCATTTCCGGTCGAGGCACCACCAATTCGAGAGCTGGGTGACTCGCGGGATCGGAGTTTTCCCGCGAGGCATAATCCACATAACCATCACCGGTGGGCGCGTATGTGGAAACACAGAGATCCACGGAATTTCCACTCTGTCCGAGGACAAACGGCAGGACGTTCGCCGAGGTTCGCACGCTTACGACTGGAAGCCACGTGGCAGACGCGCCACTGACAGGATACGGGCGATTGCTCCAATTCAGTCCGGTTTCCGACCACGACCCAGAATTGAGAGCGGTGACAGAGTGAATGCCAGCCGTTTGCACTACGATGGGCGTCAACCGCAGCGAAGCGGCGATGGGGATGCGCTGAAGACTGGTGAGGTCGAATTTGATATACGTTTCGCGCGTATATCCGCTGCTGTTGATCCACTTGACGGCGAGTTTGGAACTGGTGCCGTAGTTGGAGCCAGGGCTGGCATCGTGGGTGTAGGAATCCGCCGTGGGTGAAAGGGTGATCGTTTCATAGGCATGCGGGCGGAGATAGAACCTCGCCCCCATGGATCTGCCGTAGGACTTGGTGGGGTCAAAACGGATGCGTAACGTCGGTGAGAGTTGTTCCACGGTAATCGAGGTGTCCGCATGGAGGGAACCGGCCACGGCGGAGTCGAGTTCGACGGTGAAAAAACTTGTCTGCGTCTGGCTGGGATCGGAAACGGTCAGATCGAGAAACTCCGCGGTTTTCGCCACGATGACCGATGCCTTGGCGCTGCAGGTGATGCCTCCGACGCTGCCTGCCGTCCAGAAGTGGGCCAAGGTTTTGTTGGAAGCCGTATCGCGAACTGCCTGCGCAGTGGCATCATTGCGGAGAATCTGATAGCTGGCGAGGGGGAAAGCCGACATCTGCGCGAGACTCATACCGGGTGCCACGATGTAGGCATAACTACCTCCGGTAAAAGCGGAACCATGGGACAGATGCAGAGAAAACACATCCCAGCTGATCGGTGTAGAGCTTTGGGAACTGTTGATCGATTGCCAGGTGCCGCTTTGGGTGGTGGCTCTGAGGGTGGCATTGGTGGCAGGCGTAGGGAAGAAGTAGCCGATATTGGCATGGTGCACCCAATCGAGTGAAGCGGGCGAGGCGGAATCTGTGAGGGTGGTGGTGCTGCCAGCAGAGCCATAATGTACGGCACCGGCCAGTAGGCATTGATTGAGAGTGGTGAGAACCGGCTGAGTGGAAGTAGCGGAGTTGATATCCGCACCGAGTGCAACCATCACATCTCCCAGAAAAAACCATGACTTCTTCGCTGCCACACCGAGACGATTGTATTGGAAAACGGCCGCTCCATCCTTGCCATCTGAAACCGCACCAGCATGGGTGCTATTGCCTGCCATGCCCCAATCGGTGGATGGCTTGAGACTGTAGGCACCTTGTTCGGTAGTGGTTCCCGGCAGCCTTCGCCAATCCCATACCGGCATGACATCATCATATTCATTGCCGGTGCATTGGATGAGCGTGACACCATCCGCAAGGTGCAAATTCTTCAATCCCTCGCCATTTCCGGATTCCGGCTGAAGCGTGCGGGTGGAAGAGGTTTTTACGGAGATGCAAAACTCCGGCCGGTGATGGGCCATGAAATCGGAGCGCCAGAAATTGCGGTTGCCGACAAGCGCTCCGGAGGCTGAGGCGCCGCCGGTGGAATTTACGGCAGTGATGCGATCGCAGAACGCCATCAGTTCGGGCTGCCGGTATCCGCCGCTGATGGCAAGGGCATTGGTGAGCATGGCGGCGTATCCGTTGGCCGTGGCAGTGCTGTTGGCACGGGTGAGTCCACGGCCGGCGGAAGTATAATCGATGCTGTTTCCCCTGACAAACCACTGGCAGCCATCGACGAGATGATCGATCAGGATGCGTTTCTGCCGATTGTCATAACCAAAGACCGTATCCGCGCCATAAGATGCATATTTCAAAACTCTCTGCACATAACCATAACCATAACCCGCAAGATACAACTGAGCGCCGTGTTGTTGAAAAGAAGCATCCGCTTGGATGCCTTCCGCGAAGCTGTGGGCGCTATTGATGAGGATGGTATCGCCGATGGCGAGGAAGGACTCGGTAGTGAGAGCCGCATTCTGTGAGAGCAAGCCGCGCATCATGCTGGGATAAGCGCGGTCCACACGATTTGCACCGGTATTGGTACCAGAGTTCGTGCTGCGCGGCAAATAAGACCGCGCCATGAGCGAGAGGCCGGCATCCAGTCTCGTGGAAGAAAGTTGTGGTTCCATCAAGATCAGGATTTCGCCGAGGTATTGCGGCGTGCTAATGGACTGATACCACCAGTTGGTGCTTTGCGGATCGCGCAAGATCCATGCGTCATAGGCACGGAAGATATCATCCAGCAATGTGTCATTTCCCTCAAACGATCCCCAGACATAGACTTTGGCCATGCTGCGGAGGCGGTCGAGATGGTTTTGTGGCGACCAGTTGGTCTGGGACGTGCTGGCATAGTCGATATCAGGCCATGTGCCATCCGCCTGCAGACTGGCCTGATGTCCGGCGATGGTGGTCGACGAGGCGAGACCGATGGAGAGCGCTTGGCGGATTCGGGATTTCACTACATCCATGTCCGCAATCTGGGCGCTGAGAGGGGAAACCAGACATGCCAGCGCAATGCGGAAAGCGGAAAGCCAGGTTCTCGTGGTCATAACGTTGCTGGTCAACCTTAGAGCATTAGCTGGTCTTTCGAGCCACGAAAAGGAAATTCGCTTTTCTATTGATTAGATTTCGCTCACGAAAAATGAATAACCAATACGAAAAAACGCGTTTCCGAGGGCCCCGTTGATGAATGGAATCACATCGGCAACCTTCACGCATACTCCCAACCGCTGCGGTTTTTGCGACTGGTGAGGGCGTTAGCGGCAACATCATTGGTGAAGCGTTCGGTCACGGGGTCCCACGTGAGCTTGCGACGGAGCTTGTAACCGATGTTGGCGAGGTGGCAGACGGTCGCGGATCGATGTCCGGTTTCCGCTGTGCAAATGGGAGATTTCCGCGTTTTGACGCAGTCGATCCAATCGCGCAAATGATCCGTCGGCGAGGTAAAACGGCGGGCGCCCGCATCCAAGGGCAGGAGAATTTCTTTTTTGTCGCTCTCGAGAACCGAGCGATCAACGTAGATCGTCCCCTCACTTCCCTCAAAGGTGCAACCACTGCGCCCGCCGTGAAACATTTCCACACCATTGGCATAGGTGAACTTGAGACCGCTGTCGCCGTCAGCGGGTGGCTCGATACTCACGGGTCCACTGGCGTCCATGCCCATGGCCCATTGTGCGATGTCAAAATGGTGGGCGCCCATGTCCGCCAGCATGCCACCAGCAAACTCCTCGTATTTGCGGAAAGCGGGGAAATGATTGTGCAGACCTTTCGGACACAAATCCTCATGATACTCGCGCAAGGGTGCCGGCCCCAGCCAGAGATCCCAATCCACGTTATCGGGCTTCGGTTGTGCAGGCAGATTGCAGGGAATGGGAGAGCCCCCCACGCCAACGCGAATCGTTTTGAGCTGGCCAATGCGACCCGCGAGAATCATTTCCACCGCAGTGCGAAAACGTCCGCCAAACTCACTGCGCTGCTGACTGCCAGTTTGAAAAATCACCTGATTCTTCGCCACGGTCGACACCAGCAATCGCCCTTCCGAGATATGATGGGTAAGCGGTTTTTCGCAATAGATGTCGATTTTTTTCTTCGCCGCGAGGAGTGCGGGATGCGTGTGCAGATGATCGGGGGTCATGATGACCACGCCGTCGAGATCCTCCTTTTCGAACATCTCGCGATAGTCGACGTATGCGCGGCAGCCCTTGTAGGATCCGGATTTCATCTCCTCGGCATAGCGTTTTTCCACGACTTCCTTGGCCTTGGCACGGCGGATGCCCTCGACTTCGCAGATCGCGACAATGCGCACGTCCTTCTGCCCCAAGGCTTGGTTCATCACGCCATAAGCGCGTTTGCCATAGCCGATGAAGGCAATGTTCAGGCGCTCGCGGCGGGACTCGGCGCGCAGGATCGTGGGAGCCATAACGGCGCTTGCCGCGAGACTGGTGAGGAAATGCCGACGGGAAACATTCATGCGTGGAATCATGGTGAAATCAATCTACGGGGGAAAAGCGGAAAAGCTATCGGAAGATGAGTCCGTCAAATCTTCCATGGAAAGACGACGAGACATCGCCAATCATAGGACCGCGTCATGCCTTGATGAAACGTTGGATCTGCGGGATTTGGAACAGGCTCGAATGCTTCACTGCCATTTCAGGATCGATCATACCCTCTATTCTTTCAGTGCTTGCCACTCCTGCTCGGTGGCGGATTCGCGTTGGTGTTCCATCATGATTTGCCAACGGCCGTTTTCCTTGAGCAGCAGAGCTTCCATACGAACATACTCGACCTTGGGCTCCGCGCCTTGGCGCTGCGATTCGTATCGGAAAATCCCGGTCTCAAACGCAGTGGTGGCATCGCCGATGCGTTGGGAAAAACGGAACTCCACCCGGGCTTTCATCGCGCCACTTTTGGTATCGATGAACTCCTGTTTCCATCTTGCCAGCGCGGTCGAGAGCGGCTGCGACATGTTTTTATTGCCACTCACAAGAATCCCTAACGGATGACAGATCGCTTGATAGGCGTCGAAATCCCCTTCCGTCACGGCCTGGGAAATACGGCTCCAGCATTCATCCAACTCACGCAGGCGCTGCGTTGTCAACACATCCCCTGCCACAGCAGCAGGCTTTTGGGGTTGCTCCGCCATCAATTGATGGCGGGCACTCAGCGCCAACCATACAACCATTTGGCAAAGCAGGATTCGTTTCGCATTTTTCATCATGCAAACAGCATAGACGCTTCATGATTCCCCACAAGAATGCAATCGGATCCATTTCAGAAAAGAATCAGGCATTTTCCGATGGATGCGACAAAGCAAGAAAAAGGCGGGAAGCAGAAACCCCTTTATGCTTCCCGCCCGAACCGTGTCCGAGGACATAGCTCTATCCCCTGAGGGAATTTGCTTGTAACGCCGATTTTCACCTGCGAACGGGCTGAAATTGTCACGATGAGGATTTTTCACAATGATTAATTTTCTTGCAACATGTCCGCAAATGGGTAGGTTGATTGTATGCCTCAACTTCACGTATTATCGCCATCCCAGCAAGTCGCACAACATTTGCGGGAGCAGCTTTTGCGCGGCACATGGACACAACTCATGCCGGGGGCTCCACAGCTAGCGGAAGATTTTGGCATTGATCGAAAAACGGTGGAAGCAGCGCTGCGATTATTGGAAGACGACGGACTGCTGATTCGGCGGGGGCCGGGAAAAAAGCGCAAAATCCAACTACCCAAAAATCAGATCACCCCTTCCCTGCGCATAGCGATATTGATCTGCGAGGAGTCCGACCGCAGTACCAATTACATCGTCGCACTCTATCATGGTCTGCTCGATGAGGGTCACCGGGCCTTCTATGCACCGCGTTATCTGCATGACATGAACATGGATGTCAAAAAAGTCGCACGCATGGTCAAACTTACCGAGGCTGATGCTTGGATTGTCGTCTCGGGATCCCACGAGGTGCTTCAATGGTTTTCTCAACAATCCTTTCCCTCGTTCGCCTTGTTTGGAAGACGCCGCGGCTTACCTATCGCCTCTGTTGGCCCGGATAAGACACCGCCCATGCTCGATGCTACCCGCAAGCTGATTCAACTTGGTCACTCGCGAATTGTTCTGATGGTACGTCCACGCCGACGACTGCCCGTTCCCGGAGGACCGGAAATCGCATTTCTCCGTGAACTGAGCGCGCACGGCTTGCCCACCGGGGATTACAATTTACCGTCATGGGATGAAACCATTGCGGATTTCCACACACGTCTTGAAACCCTGTTTCATGCCACCCCCCCCACGGCGCTGATCATCGATGAAGTCGTGTTCTATGTGGCAACCATGCAATTTCTCGCTAGGCACAGGATCCGCGTGCCGGAAGATGTTTCGATCATCTGCACAGACTCCGATCCATGTTTCGACTGGTGTCAGCAGGAAGTGGCAAGAATCACATGGGATGTGAATCCGGTGGTGCGACGCGTCCTCCGCTGGTCGCACCTCGTTAGCCACGGCAAAATCGATCTGCGTCAGACGTTCACACCTGCAAATTTCATCTCGGGAGAGACCATAGGCCCTGTGCGAAAACAACTCGATATCAAATGGGAAACGCGATGATCACATTCCGATCACGGGCCCACGGCTGACATCACAGCCCCATGGCCTTGAGCAAGTCCGCATGGGCGATCTCGGTGATTTCCGCCTCAAACCGAAGCACAGGCATCTCCGGGGAAACGGCGAACATGACGTCCTGCTTCGTCCAGTATTGTTCCGCGCGCGACAGGCCAACCTGAGCCAAGGACAGGAGCACAATGGCACTGAGCGAACAAACCCCCACCATGCGCCGGCACAAGCCCTGCATCACACTCTTGTAGAACGAGCGACCAATGAAAGCGCGCACGCAGGTCCAGAGGAGCCAAGAAACGGCAGGAGCGGCCAGAATCATCAGCAGTGTGGCGAAGATGGTAAAGTCCTTCACGGATGAAACCAACACCGGCATACCATGCAGCGGAACCATCAGCAGGCTAAGAGCGATCCAACCGAATCGAAGATACCAGCGCTGTCCTCGTGGACACAACGGCTGCCAAACTGCCAAGGATCGATGGACTAACAAACGCGGCAACACCAACAGGATGAGTGCGATGGTGATCAACGGGTAGAAGGGAAAAATCAATCCTTCCGCAGGACCGAATTGTTTTCCGGTAAGTGGGGTGAAAATCACGAGACAAGCGTAATAAACGATTGGCAGGACAACTCCGATCCCAACCAATGCCATCAAAGACCGCAGCGGTAGGGATAGCCATGCGACATCGACGATGCGATGAATCAACTTCTGGCGCGAACCCCACACATGCAAGGGCACTAGGATGAGCAGCACCAAACCAAATGCAACGAGAGCGAATTTTGCAAAAAAACAATGCTCCGCGTAACGTGTGGGCTTGAGCTGATCAAGGGATACCGGTGGTGGTTGCAGCACCTGTTTGCGCACGGTGGGCAATGACATGGCCATCAATAGAGAGCTGTGTTTACGATACGCATCACTGTCATCGGAAGAGGATTGAATTTGATCATTCAATGCGGCGAGTTGTTGATTTCTCTGCCGCCATGTTTGCACCATCGCAGAATCCAGAGCGCTGGTATCGATCACATCAATCTGCTTATAAATCATACTGAGCACAGCTCGCGTGACCAGGATGTCGACCAAATTACCCGGTTTCCTCGTAGCAACTCGTTCACTGTAAACATGAACATCGCGAAACAATTGCTGCCCTTCCCCGGTTTTCATATCAGCCTCTTGCAAGGCCGTGATCAGCGTATCGCAAAGTCTTCTCATCTGGACCTGCCACTGTGGCTGCATCGACATGTAGACAAAGACAGGCATGTCACTTAGCATATCCTTTCGCCGCGACAGCAAAGGATAGCGCATTTGATGCAGTGCCGCTCCATAATCATCATAGCCTTTCTGATGCAGTGATTGCCGCCACAACTGCATGGTTTGATCGAAGGCGGCCTGATCCCCCACGCTATATTGATAAACGATCTTTCTCTCCATTCTTCGGCGATCCTGATAAGAGGCTCGAGAAACATCCGCGCTCTTCACCGGACTGGCTGGATGAACCGTTTTCTGTTTTTTCAATGCTTGCTCCGAGCGAACACACGCCGCGAACTCCCAAAACCAAGCATTATCAGGATCAATGTCTGCGACCACTTTCAAGAAATCGGGCGGAACATCCTTGCCTGCGCTCGCATAGTGTTTCGCATAATTGGCAAAAAACACCGGATTGGTTTTTTCACTGTCCCAGAGCGCGCGTTGCTGATCGCTCTCGCGCGTCAGCGTGAGGTCACCATAGAGGAGAAAGGATTCTTCCGCGGAAGCGGTCACGACTCTGGGTGGTTCGCTGAGCGGCAACCCGAAAAAAGGCACAGGAATGGAATTCGAGATTTGCCCCAAAACATGACTCGTGCGAATGGCCTGATAGGAGGGCCATGCCATGGCAAGCAGAGCGAGAATCAACAAGGACCAGAGCAAGATGCGACGCCGTGCACGGCTCTTGATATCGGCGGATTCTAACAAAAAAAGCGCATCCGGCAGCGTGGGCGCATGTTCGTCAATGGCTTCGTGCAATGCCGCCATGGCGTGCAACTGCTGCTCGGCATTGTCTTCCAAGCCACAGGTCCATGCCCGGATGAGTCGTTCTTTTTCCGTCATAAAGAACTATGAGTGGGTCGTGGAGGATGCATGTTATTTTTTGCCGGATTTTTCGAACGCTTGGCTCAAACTGGCAGCCACTTGCGCGGCGAGTTGTTGGTAGCCTTTTTCCGTAAAATGAACGTCACCCGGTTTCACGAAGAGTTCGGGAGCGAAGCTTTTGCTGAGAGTGTAGAGATCATCGGTGGGAATGTCATGGCGTTTCATGATCTCGGCAGCGATGGCATTGTATTTCGCATCATCGCCGACGAAACGCCCCGCCTCCCCCTCCGGCACCACGGTGGTGCTGGCCCAGACGAGTTGCGCGCCGGTGGCTTTCAGGCGCAGCACGAGTTTTTCGAGGTTCGCCCGATATTGTTCCGGCGTGAAAGAAACCTTGCCGTTGACCTTATCGCGATTGCCCTGATTCTTGGATGTCGGATTGCGGTAACAAAGATCCCACAAGCCCCAGTTGAAATGAATGACGTCCCACTTTTTCTGACCGAGCCAGAAATCGATATTGTCCAATCCGATTTTGGTGTCACCGCAGTTGGCCGCGGTCTTGTTGTTAGCCGCCATGGGTCGATAAACATTGGCCTTGTCTTTCATCAGGGCACGCGTGGCGCGGGTGTAGCCGATAGAAATCGAGTCGCCAAGGATGAGCGCGTTCGGGAGTTTCGGGTCCGGTTCGAAGGTCCATTCGCCAGCGAGATCGGCAGCCGGGGTAAAGGGCTTGAGAGCCTGGGCTTGTTTCTTTTTCGTGGTGGAAACGGTTTTTTCAAACTTCGTCCACTCGCGGTGGATCTGCTCGGTTGCTTCCATAGCAACCGGCTTCAGCTCGGCGGCAGGTGCCATGAGAACATCCTTGGTCATCGCGAACCATTGTTTCGCCATACGCTCGACAATCTCCGGATGCTGCGCGGCGACGTTTTGGGTTTCCGCGCGATCCCCGGGAATGCGATAGAGTTCCCAGGGTTGGCTTTGAAAGCTGACCAACTTCCACTCCCCATCGCGCAGCCCGCGATCGCTGCCGTAGAGCAAATGAATCGGCGGGCGTTTCGCGATCGTTTCTCCGGCGAGGATCGGTGCCAGAGAAATACCAGCAAGCGGAGTAAGTTCACGACCGGGAAATGTACTGGGAATCGCCGCGCCAGCGATGGCGGCAAAGGTGGGCAGCACATCGATCAGGTGCGCGGGGCTGTCATTGACGGCACCGGTCTTGGTCTTGAGCCCTGCTGGCCAATGCACAATCGCGGGGGAGGAAATGCCGCCTTCGAATTGGTTTTGCTTGTAGTAGCGGAACGGTGCGTTGCGAGCCCAGGCCCAACCGGTACTGTCGGTCCAATGGGTTTCAGGATCATACGGCTGCTTGTCGACATGGGCATTGGCCCGATCGTAGGGACAAGCGCCATTGTCGGAGACAAAGAGGATGAGCGTGTTCGCCAGTTCACCGGCTTTTTCCAGATCGGCGATCAGACGGCCCATTTCCTGATCGACGCGGTCAATCAGAGCCGCATAGGCCGCCATGCGCTTCGCTTCCCAGACACGTTGTTCGGGCGTGAGCTTATCCCAGGCACGGACGTGATCGGGGCGTGGCGGTATGGGCATATCGTCCGGCAGCAGGCGGATTTTCTTTTGTTTTTCCACCCTTGCCGCGCGAATCGCATCCCAGCCGACATCGTAACGCCCGAGGTATTTTTTGTAATCCGCTTCCAACGGCTGCAAGGGTGCATGCGGTGCATTGAAAGCGATGTAGAGAAACCACGGCTTTTTCTCTGTGCGCGCCTCGCCGAGAAATTTCATCGCGTGATCCACATTCGCAGTGGTGGTGTAAAATCCTGCGTTAGGGATAGTCCATGACTGACCATTGAGGCGGAAGGTATTGTCACCGCGATAGTAATTCGTCGATCCCGAGAGATGGCCGAAGTAACGCTGAAACCCGAAGTCGGTCGGCTGTTGCTCGAGATGCCATTTCCCCGTCATGGCGGTAAAATAGCCCGCTGGTGCCAGCACTTCCGGAATGGTGACCGCGCGCTTCATGGCTTCATCGCCCGCCTGACGACAGTAGCGACCGGTGAGCAGGGAAACACGCGATGAATGGCATTTCGCCGTATTGTAGAACTGCGTCATGCGCAACCCGTTCGCCGCCAGACGATCGAGATGCGGCGTATCAATTTCACTACCATAACAACCGAGATCCGAGTATCCCATATCATCCACCATCACGAGCAGGATGTTCGGTTTCGACGCCGCATGCACGGAACAGAGCGTAGCAATGATGAAGAGAAGGGTTTTCATGACGGATGGACGAAACATTTGCTGACTTTGCAGAGCAGCCAATATGCACTTCCCAGAAGAGAAGTAAATCTCATTTCCCTTCCTTGCCACGCCCAGCACTTCACCTCCCCCTGCTCATTCCGTGCTAACAAAAACTCAACAAATGTAATGGTATGTTTGCCTTTGGCAGGGGAAAAATTTTCCAGAGAAAGTTTTTTCTGGAGCCGGGTGTCGGACTCGAACCAACGACCTGATCATTACAAATGAACTGCTCTACCAACTGAGCTAAACCGGCTTTGACAGAAGAACCGCGTGCGGGGGACGGATTTGTAATCTCCGCCCGCCCTCGCGACAAGTTTTTTTTCGGAAAAAATCCGAGGATCAAACACCACGAGGCGCACGACCTTTTTCAATGCGACGACGTTCGTTCGGATCGAGGATGCGCTTGCGCAGGCGGATGTTTTGCGGAGTGGCCTCCACGAGTTCGTCGGAATCAATGTATTCAATCGCGCGCTCTAACGAAAAACGCAGAGGCGGAGAAAGTTTCGAAGTCTTATCCTTTCCGGAGGACCGCATGTTATCGAGGTGCTTTTCCTTCACAGGATTCACCGGCAGATCGCCGACGCGTGGATTTTCCCCGACCAGCATACCGATGTAAATCGCATCGCCAGGGCCGACGAATAGAGTGCCGCGGTCTTCAAGTGCGGTGAGCGAATAGTTCGTCGCCACACCGTTATCCATCGATACCAACGTACCCGTGGTACGGGTGACGATTTCACCGGCATGGGGCGCATATTCCTTGAAAAGGTGCGACATGATGCCGTGACCGGAGGTGAGGTTCACCACTTCCGTTTCCAGACCGATGATACCGCGGGTGGGGATCACAGCTTGGATGAGAGTGCGACCACTGGCTTCGGTCTCCATGTTCTCCATGATGCCCTTGCGATTAACGAGAGCCTTGAGAATGCCTTGGGTGTAATCACCGGGGGACTCGATGTAGAGCGTTTCGAATGGTTCCAACAGGTTTCCACTTTCGTCGCGACGATAAATCACCATGGGGCGGGAAACGCAGACCTCAAAGCCTTCGCGGCGCATGGTTTCGACGATCACAGCGATCTGCATGGCACCGCGAGCGGAAACGAGGAAGACACCAGACGTATCCGTGTCCTCGACCTGGATCGAGATGTTCGTCTTGAGCTCGCGCATCAGGCGATCGCGGATGGCGCGGGAGGTGACATGCTTGCCCTCTCGGCCGGCGAGCGGGCCGTCATTGATGGAGAACTGCATCTGCACGGTCGGTGGATCGATTTCCACGAAGGGCAGAGGCTCGGCATCCGGTGTGCCGGAGAGAGTTTCACCGATATCGATATTTTCAATACCAGCGGCTACGCCAACGATGCCACCGGCACCGCAGCCTTCGGAGTCCTGGGTGGCGAGTCCGGAATACGTGAAGGTTTTCATCACCTTGGATGCGACTTTGCTGCCATCCTTGCGGATGAGCCAGACGTTGTCACCTTTTTTCACCGAACCGCCCAGCACTTTACCCACTGCCACGCGACCGACGTAATCATCCCACTCGATATTGGATACCAACATCGAAAACGGAGCCTCGGGATCAGCCTTGGGCTCGGGGATGTATTCGATGATCTTGTCGAGCAGAGGTGCGCAGTCCTTGCGCTCGTCATCGGGGTGATTCATGAAATAGCCATCGCGGGCGGAACCATAAAGGAACGGAGCGTTGAACTGCTCCTCGGTGGCATCGAGATCAAGGAAAAGCTCCAGCACCATGTCGCGCACTTTCAGCGGCGTGGCCAGAGGACGATCGACTTTATTGACCACCACGATGGGAGTGAGACCTTCTTGCAGTGCCTTACGGAGCACGAAGCGGGTCTGAGCCTGAGGTCCACCGGAGGCATCGACGACGAGAAGCACGCCGTCCACCATTTTCATCACGCGCTCCACCTCGGCACCAAAGTCGGCGTGACCGGGTGTATCGACGATATTGACGGTGTAACCTTTCCAGAGAACGGCGGTATTTTTTGCCTTGATGGTAATACCTTTTTCTTTTTCAAGATCCATCGAATCCATCGCACGCTCTGCGACAGCTTGGTTTTCACGGTAAGTGCCACCTGCTTGAAGGAGCTGGTCGACGAGAGTAGTTTTGCCATGGTCAACGTGAGCGATAATGGCAAGGTTGCGGATATTGATGGACATAAAAAATGGGAGTCGAAGACAAACGGTGCGGATACTGCGGGCGCGCTATGCACTGATTTCCGTCCCGTGGCAAGGAAAAGTGCGAGTTTTTTGTGCAAATGGGCTGCGTGAAATCGTCAAAAAGCAATTCATCCACCTCATTTCGTCATACAGATCGTATCCATGAAAGATACGGAGCAAAGTGACGTATGGGACTTTCATGATTCGTTTCCTGAGCATTTCCCTTGCCTCCATCGTTCTCTTCCTCGGGCATCCGACCCTAGCAGCAGGGCTGTCCTGGGTGTGGAGCAGCAAAAATCCCGGTGGCAAAGATCAAGTCTATTTCCGTAGGGACTTTGAGGTGCCGGCTCAAGTAGTGTCCGCGAACCTTTCCTCTTCTGCCGACAACTGGCACCGCATTTGGATCAATGGCAAGCTCGTGGGAGAACACCGTGAATGGCAGCAAGTCGCCAAACATGACATCAAAAAACATCTGAAGCTGGGAGGCAAAAATGTAATCGCCGTGGAAGCTGGTAACGATGGCGGCATCGCCGGTATGGCGCTGCAATTGCAGATGGAGATGCCGAACAAGCGGGTCATCCGGATCAACACGGATGAAACCTGGAGTTTTTCACCAAATGCTGTTTCGGGCTGGGAGACGCCCGACTTCAACAGCAAGAGCTGGAGTCGCGTAGTGGTATTGGAAAAAATGGGAGGTGGCCCCTGGGGTGATGTGATCGCTGATGCCCAAGCACCTGCCTCCAGCGCTGAGGACATGACGTCGAATTTCAAAGTGGCACCGGGATTCAAACTGGAGAAAATCTATGATGTGCCAGCACCGCAAGGCAGCTGGGTGGCCATCACATTGGCCGATCATGGCAATTTCATTTGCGCCGATCAATATGGCAAACTGTTTTATGTGCGTGCACCGGAAGCGGGGAAAGCCGACCAAACCACGCAAGTAAAACCGCTCGATGCCGAAATTGGCGGAGCTCATGGTCTGCTGTGGTTTCAGGGATCGCTTTATGTGACGGTCAATGAGGCCGTGGGTGGCACGGCTGGCGTTTATCGACTCACAGATGAAAACAAGGATGGCACTTGGGAAAAACCTGTGTTGTTGAAAGAAATGCAAGGTCGTGGCGAACATGGACCGCATTCACTGGTCGCCTCACCCGATGGCAAATGGATCTATTTCATCGCTGGCAATCATACCGACTTAGCGCCTGTGGATGCATCGATGCCACTCAACACTTGGCAGGAAGATCAACTTCTGCCCCGTCAAGCCGATCCGGGTGGTCACGCCCGCGACCGCATGGCTCCCGGCGGCTGGATCGCTCGTTTTACTCCGGATGGCAAACGCTGGGAACTGGTGAGCATAGGCTATCGCAACGCCTATGACATCGGCTTCAATCTCGAAGGAGAACTTTTCGCCTACGATGCCGATATGGAATGGGACCTCGGCACTCCATGGTATCGCCCGACCCGCATCAACCACGCCATCCCCGGCAGCGAATTCGGCTGGCGCAACGGCTCTGGCAAATGGCCTGACTACTATGAAGACAGCCTCGGCACGGTGGTCGATATCGGTCCTGGCTGCCCCACCGGTGTCGTTTCCGGTAAGGGTGCGAAGTTTCCCGAAAAATACCAACGTGCGATCTATGCGCTTGATTGGACTTTCGCCACGCTTTACTGCATCCATTTGCAAGCCGATGGTGCCGGCTACAAGGCAAGCACTGAGGAATTGGTTGCTGGGGAAGGACTCCCTCTCACCGATGCCATCATCGGCGCCGACGGACATATGTATTTCACCACCGGCGGACGCCGCACCAAATCCGCTTTCTGGCGCGTCAGTTACGTTGGCAAGGAATCCACAGCACCCGCGGCACCACTTGCAGTCAGCAAAGAAGCGCAACAGCGCCGCGCTCTCGGAGAAATCGCTCTCAGCGGCGATGCCCAAAAACTCGACGAAGTCTGGCAACAACTCGGATCCGAGGATCGCACCATGCGCTATGCCGCTCGTGTCGCTCTCGAAAAAATCCCCGCCGCTCAGTGGATCGGGCGCCTTTCTTCCGAGTCGCAACCATGGCGTGCGCTGCACGCCAGCATGGCGCTGGCACGACTCAATGCAAAAGAGCATCGCACCGCAGGACTTGCCGCAATTGATCGTCTCGACTGGTCCAAACTCACCGAGGCGCAGCAAATCACCTGGCTGCGTGTGGCAGGTCTGTGGCCGCTGCGCACAGGCGATTTTACGGCCGACGAACGCACCAAGATCCTTGCGAAAATCGATGCGAAATTTCCCGCCCAAAGTGACAATATCAATCGTGAGTTGTGCCGTTTGCTGAGTTATTTGCAAGCACCGGGCATCGTTGCTCGCACACTGGACCAGATGGACCAGTCCAAGCCCTCCGTAATTCCGGATTGGGCGGAACTCGCCACGCGAAATGCCCGCTACGGCAGCAACGTGAAAAAATTGTTAGAAAAATTCCCGCCACTGCAGAACACTTTCTACGCCTATTGCCTGCGTCAGGTCAAAGGCCCTTGGCAGAACGGTGAGCGCGAGCGTTATTTCTCTTGGTTGGGCGAAGCTGCCAAACGCAGCGGCGGCAATTCTTACATCGGCTACCTCAATGCCAGCCGCAATGATGCTCTTGCCAATGCCACCGAGGAAGAACGCCAGCGCTTCGGCAAGGACAAGCAATTGAAGAATGCCGACATGTTTGCCAACCTCCCCGAAATCAAAGGTCCAGGTCGTAATTGGACTGTGGCCGAGGTGGAAAAAATCGCCGCAACGGGACTCGAGGGCCGCAATCTGGAAAATGGCAAGAACATGTTCCAAGCCTGCCTCTGCGCCGCATGCCACGTCATCGGCAATGAGGGCGGTGTCGCCGGTCCTCAGCTCAACGCATTGGGCGGACGATTCTCCGTTCGTGATATCGCCGAAGCGATCATCGAACCCAGCAAGGTAGTGTCGGATCAATATGCCGTGTCATCCATCGAGAAAAACGATGGATCGAGCGTAGTGGCAAAAGTGCTCGACGAAAAAGATGGCAAACTGGTGATCGCTGCGAACCCCTTCGACATGCAACAGACCTCGGAGATCGCCAAAGCGGATGTCAAATCCATCAAGCCATCCACCACCTCGCCGATGCCACCCGCCTTGATTAATCGGCTGAACGAAGAGGAGATGAAAGACCTGCTGGCCTATCTGTTAGGGAAGAAATAACAACGCCGAAGGCTTTGGACTGCGGTGAGTCATCACTGCTTTGCTTCGTTCCACGTCTCTCCGCTACCGTCGATCGTTCTTTTCTCCCACCCTTTCCCGCGAACCGAAAGCTGCGATTCTCGCAGCAGTCCAAAGCGGCATGCGCCGCGAGAGCTTCCCGCCGAAGGCTTTGGACTGCGGTGAGCTATCACCGCTTTGCTTCGTTCCACGTCTCTCCGCTACGGTCGATCGTTCTTTTCTCCCACCCTTTCCCGCGAACCGAAAGCTGCGATTTCTCGCAGCAGTCCAAAGCGGCATGCGCCGCGAGAGCTTTCCGCCGAAGGCTTTGGACTGCGGTGAGTCATCACTGCTTTGCTTCGTTCCACGTCTCTCCGCTACGGTCGATCGTTCTTTTCTCCCACCCTTTCCCGCGAACCGAAAGCTGCGATTCTCGCAGCAGTCCAAAGCGGCTTACGCCGCGAGGACTTCCCGCCGAAGGCTTTGGACTGCGGTGAGTCATCACCGCTTTGCTTTCGTTCCGTGTCTCTCCGCTACGGTCGATCGTTCTTTTCTCCCACCATTCCCGCGAACCGAAAGCTGCGATTCTCGCAGCAGTCCAAAGCGGCATGCGCCGCGAGAGCTTTTCGCCGAAGGCTTTGGACTGCGGTGAGTCATCACCGCTTTGCTTCGTTCCTTATCTCTCCGCTACGGACGATCATTCTTTTCTCCCACCCTTTCCCGCAAACCGAAAGCTGCGATTTCTCGCAGCAGTCCAAAGCGGCGCTCGCCGTGCATAGAATCGATCTACGCCATCAAATCCGGCCGATTTTTTCTGGTTCTCGCCAAGGCCTGTTCACGTTGCCACTGTGCAATCAGACGATGGTTGCCGGATAGCAGAACCTCGGGCACTTTCAGTCCGCGGAACTCGGCAGGCTTGGTGTAAGCCGGCGCTTCCAGGATGTTTTCCTCGCCAAAGGATTCCTCAACGCTGGAGCGCTCATCCCCCAAAGCACCAGGCAACAAACGCACCACCGCATCACTGACAACGGCAGCGGCAATGGCTCCATTGGTAAGAACATAATCACCGATGGAAAGCTCCAGATCGATCAATTCATCGATGACCCGCTGATCCACTCCCTCATAGTGTCCGCAGACAAACAGCAAATGCGAGTGCTTTGACAACTCACGCGCAGTAGCTTGCTTGAAAACTTTTCCCTGAGGAGTCATCAGAATTACCAGCGTATCGTCGCCTCGCAATTCCTCAATGGCCGTGAACAGCGGCTCGGGTTTGAGTAGCATCCCCGGTCCTCCACCACAAAGAGTGTCGTCCGTTTTATGATGCTTGTCCGTCGCCCAATCGCGCAACTGATGGGCACGGATCTCGACCAACCCCGCCGCTTGCGCACGTTTGATGATGCTTTCGCTGAGCGGCGCCAGAGCGATCTCGGGAAACAGGGTGAGAATGTCGATTTTCATGAAGGACTGCCGCACGTTAATCGAATCACAACGGCAGTGCAACATTCGTTATGACATGCCATCATGACTTGGAATCGCACATTCATTTTCTGAGATCGTCGTTTGGTTTTCCCGAAACCAAAAAACCGCAGAAATGATTCCTCATCCCTGCAGCATCAGGTCTATCGGCTCCGCGGGAATCCCTGTGAAAAATTTTCGCATTTCCTCACGATAGACCGATGGTGAACGTCCGTTCATTTTTTTGAAAAAACGACTGAAATAAAACTCATCGTTGAAGCGCAGTATTTCGGCTATTTGCTTCATTTTCATGTCACCATGTGTCACGAGCATGAGTGCCTTCTCATTGATGCGACGTGTGATATACTCTTTGGGTCCGATGCCGATGCTACGCGTAAAAGCGGACGAAAACGCATCGACCGACATTCCCTGAGCTTCCGCCAAGGCTGCCAGGCGTATATCGGCACCCAGTTGCTCATCGATCAGGGAAAACGCTTTGGTAAATTGCAAATGCGTTGCCAAGTGATGACGGATGACCATATCCAGTTCGGGCAATGCTTTCGCCACCCAAGTAAGTATCGAACCTCGGAGCATTAGCAAATCGGACATGGAAAACCTGCTCTGAATTTCTTTCCATGGCCACCATTCATCCACCAGAAATTGGCCGATGACTCGCGGAGCCCGGTCCTTCCAATCCAGCAACGGATCCACACCCGGCAACCATTCACAACTGATTTTGAAAAATAGCAATTCACACATATCCGAACATCGCCGTTGCACGGGAGTATTACCCGGTAAAAACCAAATTTCACCCGGGTTGAGATGATACTCCTTGCCGCGATGAACGATCGATCTTTTGCCACTGAACGGCATCTCGATATGATGGAAAAAATCGCTTTCTTTTTTCCCATGCGAATCCCATTCCGCACCCACAGTCGCTGAGAAAAAACCACGCATGTGAATGCGGAATTTTTCCGCCAGAGAGACTTCGCGCTCGGTCTCGGTGCATGAGATCAAACTCCGCACACCCACTTCCGATCGTTGATCTGTCGTATCAACCAATTTCACGACATCAACCCTACGGAACCACCTTCATTCAGGCGATCACAAATTTCGTTCTACTCCGCATGATCTGAAGTAAACAATGGAAAAGTGCATGATATCACCGAATAATTGCATGGATTATTCATGCGGATTTTTTGTATGAACTACGAACCTGCGATACTTGTATGCAAATACATATCGAAGTTTTCAACCCAACCCACTGCCTGCCATCATCATGCCGAGTTTTTCTCGCAGAAATTCTATGATTTTACGCAACCATCGATTTTAACGATTCAAACGTTATTATCACTGAAACATCATTGATGATCATATGAATTTAACAAGATGTTCAAGGCATAGGTTGTTGGTAAAAAAACCCGCTTCTCAAAAAAAACACACTATGAAACCAAGCCTCAGAAAAAGCGCTCTCAGCGCGCTGCCAATCGTATTATCCATCACCAGCGTGATTCAGGCGGAAGATCTGTCATTCAGCGGAGCCAACACTGTACGTCTGCTGGCATTGGACTGGGCGGATTACCTGGGAGGCTCGGGGTCATTCAATGCCGGTGTCAATGATGGCGGACGACTCTATTGGCGGGGAACTGCAGGAGACGGTCAATTCATTCACTTCAATCTATCACGACTCTCCGGATTGACCATGCTGTCACCGGCGTCGGTCACCCTGCAAAATACGAACGACACTTACGGTGGCGGCGTTACCGATTCCTACCTCGCAACAGCAAACAATTCCTGGTCAGCTTCTTACGGATCGGCGCTTCCGGGAGCCACTGCCGTCGTGGACGCCACAAATGCCACCGGAAGCTACCCATCCAACACATCGGTTTCCTGGTCGCTCGGTGCCACTGGATTTCAGAATCTTGTCGACAATGCCGCGTCATTTCACGGCTTTGGCATCATCGGTGGTCCTGGATCACAAATGCATTTCAACGGACCGCTCAACCCTTATCTGGATGTTGAGACAAACGGATCGATGTCGAATGTTGTTTCCGTAGCAGGCGGAGCTGCTTGGAACGCATCGAACTACACTTTCACCCATGGTGTTCTCACCATCAATGATGCGATCGCCGGGGGAACGGAGGGAGCCGGCGCCGTAACCATCCGCTCTCTGGGAACCGTGTTTGTCAATGGAAACAGCGGCGACAACCGTTATTGGGCGATCGATTCCACTTCGATCCAAGCCGGAGGGCAGCTGATGCTGCAAGGGCATTCCCACCTTCATAACCTGACTCTCTCCGGAGGTGAACTTGCCGGTATCAGGCCGAACGGCTCATGGGGCGGTTGGACTTTTGATGATGCAACCGTGGTTACCGGCACCGCCATTTCGACCATCAGCGCGCAGCAGATCAATCTCGACAATGGCAGCTTCGCTGTTGATAGCGGCTCCACACTTCTTTTCACCGGTTCGATCCGCGGTGGATCGATGACCAAGTCCGGAGGAGGCTCGCTTGTCATCTCAGGCAACAATGGTTCCAGCGGCGGCATTACCATCAACGGCGGGACTTTCACGGCAACAAAATCAGCGCAGGACGATAGCATCCACACGCTGGGCTACGGCCCGCTCACCGTCAACAATGGAGGCACACTCAGAACCACGCAAAACTGGACGACCAGCAGCGAATGGAATGGGAACTCCGTGGGAACTGTGACCATCAACCAGGGTGGAACATGGTCCATCGAGGCACTGGGCCAGACGATCAAGAACGGACTGAATCTCAATGGCGGCTCCATCACATCCACGACATCGAATGCCGATTGGGGGGCGCTGCAACTCAAGAGTGATCTGAGCGCCGGAGGGGGCGTGATTTCTTCGATTTCCGCCGATACCGCGATAAACTGGACGCGGACCTTTACCGTGGAGACTGATAGCCAACTGAACTACTCCGGAGTCATTCACAATCAATATAGTACCAACGGAGGTATCAACAAAGCGGGTAGCGGAACTCTGGTGCTCTCGGGGGCCAACGGTTATAGTGGTCAGACCGACATCATCGCGGGCACCTTGCTCGCCAGCAGCAATACAGCTCTTGGCGTGGGGGGGCACAACGGTCAGACCATGAGCTGGGTCCGAGACGGGGCCACACTTGCGCTACAGGGGGGCATCAGTCTCGATGAACATTTCCACTTATGGGGATCCGGTGTTGGTGGGCTCGGCTCCCTTCGCAGCATTTCAGGAAACAATGCACTTACGAATGCTCCTTCCGATGGCGCAGGATATTGCCTACGCAGTAACGCCACAGTCCGCGTCGATGCGGACACCCTCACGGTCTCGGGATTCTATGAGGCGGAAGGCAGTTTCGGACTGAACAAGACCGGTGCGGGCACTCTCAAGATCACGAAGGTGAGCACTTACACAGGGCCCACCACGGTGGAGGAAGGGACACTCTCTCTTGACGCTACAGGCGGCAGTGGCCGGATCCGCGGCTCATTGACGATCGGGCAAAATGGTGTGGTGGAAACCACGGGTGACGGCACGGGACTGGGATGGAACGGAGAAATTTCTTCTCTCGCGATCAACGGGGGAACACTGACCAGCGCGGGAGTCATGCATATCTGGGGAATTTCGGGAGATGTGATCATGACGGGAGGTCTGCTTCAGAGCAACAATGGCACCAGCGATCCCAGTGGCTCAGTACTGGAATGGAACCGCACCAACGTTACCACATTGGCAAGCACGGAAAGCGCGGAGATTGCCGGCCGCATCCGCATTCGTGCCGACGGTGGCTTCGGGGGTATTCAATTTCAAGTTGCCAACGGAGATGCCGCCGAAGATCTGGTAATCAGCGCCGCGATCACCGAGGCATCCGCAGGAATGGGAATCACCAAGAATGGAGCAGGCACCATGACGCTCCGCGGCACTAACTCCTACAGCGGCAGCACCACGGTCAATCAGGGCACCCTTGTGGTCGGCAACGGCACTACCACCAGTAATCTTGACAATGGCTCTCTGGTATCGGTCACAACAGATGCGACACTGACACTGGACTACAGCGGCAGCGATGAAGTGGGAAGTTTGGTGATCGACGGTATCGATCAGGGAAGCGGTACATTCAATGCCACCACCCATCCGGGAGTTCTAACAGGTTCCGGTTCTCTTCTGGTTCTCGCCAACGATGGCGTCTGGACGGCTGAGAGCAATGGCAACTGGGGCACGCAGGCAAACTGGCAGAATGGAGGTGTTGCCGCAGGACAAGACAAGACCGCATCCTTTGTAGGTGCCGCCGGAACCACCGTCACCTTGGACTCCAACCGCTCGATCGGTGGACTGGTTTTCTCGACGCTCGACTACACGATCACGGGTTCGTCAAGAACACTCACGCTGGATGCGCTCAATGGTAGCAGCATTGCCGTAGCAGAAGGCAGCTCTGCGACAATCAATTCCCGTTTGTCCTCGTCGGGAAGTGTGACCAAGACGGGAAGTGGAACACTCAAGCTCTACGCCGCCAACGGCGACAACTATTCGGGAGCCTACTATCACAATCTGGGGGGCCTCGAGATCCAATCAGGAACCGTGGAATTGAACAGTCAGTTTATCACTCTGGGACAAGTCAACATCGCAGCGGGAGCGACACTGCTGGCAACCGTGCCCTGGGCCACAGGCTCCAGCAATCCTTGGTTCAACGGTAGAACCATCGGAGCGATCACTGTGCAAAAGGGCGGAACCTTGTCTTCCAGCACGATCGCCAACAGCATCGTCAGCGGACTCACCCTGCTCGGCGGCAGCGTTACGAGCAACCATCCACCAAGCAACGACTGGGGGCATTTTATCATTGCTTCATCGGTCTATGCGGAAGGAGATGAGACTTCCACCATCTCAGCGGAAATCGCGCTACCCGGTGCACGGAATTTTTATGTGGCCGGTGGAAGCGCTCTGGTGATGAGCGGTCCCGTCCATGACCGCTATGGCGCAGACCCCGGCGCTGTGATCAAATCAGGTGATGGCGCGATGACACTCTCCGCGACAAACGCCTATAGTGGCAACACGACTGTTCAAGCGGGAACTCTCGTGCTAGGTAATGGCACGACGAGCTCCAACCTGACAGATACCGCCGATGTCAGCTTGTCATCGGGAGCCACGCTTCATTTGGATTTCATTGGCACTGACACGATCGACGAATTGTTCCTCGACGGAGTGGCGAAATCGCCGGGCGCTTACAACGCGTCCAACTCCGGCGGATTCATCACCGGCACGGGATCACTCGTGGTATCCAATGGTCCGATCAGTGATCCTTTGCTCGGCTGGATCGACGCCACCTGGCCGGACCTAGCCGACAAAACTCCATCCGGTGATCCTGACAACGATGGACTTCCCAATCTGCTGGAATTTGTCCTGAAAAACGGCGATCCTGCGGCATCGAATCCCGCGATTCTTCCTACGATCAGCGCCTCCGGAGACAATTTTGTTTTCACATTCTACCGACGTAATGCCACTGCGGCAGAAACCACCCAGACATTCGAATATGGAACCGGTCTCGATGCTTGGTCCTCCATCACCATCCCCGGCGGTAATGGAGTCACCGTCACGGATCAGGGTAACGGAATCGATCAAGTCGAGGTTGCTGTTCCCAAAGGATCCAACACCAGTATGTTCGGACGCCTCAAAGTTGTAAAGTAATCACGGGAGTCATTGTGATGGCGGGGGTGCCTGAAACGGGCATCCCCGCTTTTATCTTTATGCAACCATTCCATCCCGCTTGAATCTCGCACAAGCATGACCAAAACCATCTTCTTTTCATTCCAGCTCTGCACTTTTTGATTCACATGAAAACAATGACCAGTCGATTTTTTCGTATCATTTTTCCGATCGCGATGTTTTATGTCATCGCCTGCATGAACATGTCGCATCAACTTTGCGCGCAATCCACCGATCCTGAAACGGTGTTTCGCCATCCCCCGGAAGATGCCAAACCCGGTCTCTGGTGGCATTGGATGGGAACCAACGTCAGCGCACAAGGCATCACAAAAGATCTGGAGGCCTTTGCTGAAGCTGGCATTGCTTCCGCAACCATTTTCGGCATGGCCGATGTCTGCACTCCATGGGCCGGGCACATCGAAAACTCCCCGACCGATGGATTGCTGGCATTCACCGATCCCTGGTGGAAATTGGTTCGCCATGCTGCATCCGAAGGCAAAAGACTGGGCATTGATATCGGCATTCACAACTGTCCCGGCTATACCAGCACCGGCGGACCATGGATCACCCCGGAGTTGTCCATGCAGCAGATTTTTTCGACGAAAACCGATGTGGCGGCAGGCAGCACGTTTGAAGGCGTTTTGCCGAAACCACAGATCGATCCCGTGGGCGACATGTTGTTTCCCATGATTAACAAAAATACGGGGAAACTGGAGAAACCACAGATTCCGGGACGCACTACGTATTGGCGTGATATCGCCGTGCTGGCGGTGCCGCGAGAGGGAGTCATCGCCAAGGAAACGGTGATCGATCTAACAAAACAGATGGATGTCAACGGTCGTTTGAGATGGACAGCTCCGCCTTCAGGCTCATGGACCATCATGCGATTCGGTCATACGACCATGGGAGCGTTGACCCAACCCAACCAGTGGGAGGTGATGGGATTGGAGTGTGACAAGATGAATCCCCAAGCGGTGGAATTTCACCTGAATCACGTGATGGGCAAACTCAAAGAGCATCTCGGGCCACTGATGGGAAGCGGCTTGCGCCACATCTTACTCGACAGCTACGAAGCGGGAAAACCATCTTGGACACCCGCGATGCCGGTAGAATTTGAGAAACGTCGCGGCTACGCGATTCTTCCCTTTTTGCCAGTCATGGCAGGACGGGTGGTCGGCAGCGATGCAGAGTCGCGACAATTTCGCGCGGACTTCGATCGCACCATCGCGGATCTCTATCGGGACGTACTGTTTGTCACCATGGAGCGCATGCTCGCTGCCGAGAAAATACGTTTTGTCTGCGAACCCTACGGCGGCCCTTTCGAGACAAAAGAAGTGGCTCCCTACGTGCACCGCGTGATGACTGAATTCTGGTCGGGAGAAACCTTCGGCAATTCCATTCAATCGGGCATCATGAATGCGGGGCAAGGACGAGAGCACAACATTCTAGAAGCCGAAGCATTCACCGGTTCGCCCGGAAACAGCCAATGGAGCGAAACTCCTGCCAGCCTCAAAAGCGCGGGAGATGGCGCATTTTGCGCCGGCATCAACCGGTTCATTTTGCACACCAATCCGCACCAACCCTGGAATGACAGAGTCAAACCCGGCATCACCATGGGGCAATGGGGCACCCATTTCGGCCGCACCCAGACATGGTGGGAACCGGGAAAAGCCTGGCTTGCCTACTTGGCCCGTTGCCAGGCCTTGTTGCAATGGGGAAAACGTGAATTAAAAAACGATGCATCATTTTTCACGATGAATAATCATACGAATCTAAAAAGTGTTCATCGCAAGGAAGGCGATCAGCATGTGTTTTTTGTTTCCAATCCCGGGAAAGATCCGCTTAAGGCCATGGCCACGTTTCGTGTTGGCAATCTAACGCCTGAGCTTTGGGATCCTGTGACGGGCGACATGCGGGAACTCACGGATTATCGCCACGATGGCGGATCCACCCGATTGGTGTTGGAGCTCCAGGAGCAGCAGAGTTATTTCCTTGTTTTCAGAAAACCATCCCGCGTTGCAAAGCCCTCACAGCGGAACTTCGCATCCCTGCAGGAAATGAAAAACCTGCAAGGATCCTGGGACGTCAGTTTTGATTCTCAAGGAGGAGGTCCGAAGGAAACTGTGACGTTTGCCAACCTCACAGACTGGACGACAAATGCCGATCCAGCCATCCGCCATTACAGCGGGACTGCCTTGTATCGGAAAAATTTTGATCTCGCCTCAGCTCCAACAAAAGACTCGGTGCTGCAATTGGGAACCATTCATCACCTTGCGAGGGTCCGATTGAATGATCGCGATCTGGGGGTGGTGTGGTGCGCGCCATGGCAGGTTCGAGTTCCTGCAGGCTTGCTCAAAGAACGTGACAACCGCCTGGAAATCGCTGTTACGAATGTGTGGGCGAATCGTCTCATCGGAGATGAACAAGAACCAGCCGATTGCGAGTGGTTGCCAGGGCACATGGGCGGGCAATACCTGAAACGCTTTCCCGATTGGTTTGTCCGGGAATCCGCAAGACCATCCGCCAAACGATTCACATTCACCACCTGGAATTATTTCACCAAAAATTCCCCACTGATTCCTTCCGGTTTGCTCGGCCCGGTATCTGTCTTGTCGGAGCAATGGCAGCAAGAAACCACGACTCTGGCCGATGAATGGATGGCGAAAATTCCGTCGATTTGGGAATCGGAATCACCCGATGGTTTTGAACAGGATCTGCCCCCGGCCGGATCACGGATCGCTCTCTCGGGAATTGAGGAGATCGGCATGACACAAGGCCATAGCGGTGCATCAGATGCCACTCCGATTCAGAACGGCACCACTCGTAACGGCAGCGGCACGGGTGAGACCAAAGACGATGGGAAAACCTACCGAGGCTACGGTGACGGCAACAGCCTGTTGTTCCGCTTCGGAAATCAGCAAGGACAGACACTACGGGAAATCCGCAGTTTTGCCGGTCATGCGGATGCGCGCGCGAGTCAACACTTCAGCGTGTGGATCGCTACCAGCGATGCCCCCGGAACATTCACCAAGCACAGCGATGCCAAGGTGGAGAGCTCCGGTGGCGGCACACAAGTTCGCATTGCCGTGAATGCGGAAAAAGTGGTGGCGGTTCGACTCGATTTCAGGAACGGTCCCGAGGGATTCAATGTGTATCGCGAGATTTGCCTGATCGGCAGCGAGAAAAAATAATCACATCTATGACCAAACAAATCAAATTATCATTCGTTTTTTTAATTGGATTGATGCCGCATATGTCTTTTGGCAATGCAATCGATCTAACAAAACATGCAGGAATTGTCGCGGACCCTACGCGTCACGGAATCATCTTTCCTGCGGCGCGGTCGCTTGCCGTCAGAGAACCGGTTACGATATCCCGAAATGTCTCGTCGGTATGCTCCTTCACGATCGAAGACGGAGCGGACGCGAAGGATGTGATTTTCTCATCAGGAATCAGCGAGGAAGGAGGGGCGTGTGGATTTTGCAAAAGTGGTCCCGGCACCTTGCGCATCGAGGGTGATGTTTCGTTAGGCGGCGTGATCACGGTATACGACGGCACACTGGATCTTTCCGCCGCTCGGTTGCGCGAAGGTGCGCGCATCAATGTGCTAGGAGATGCGGAATTCATCAGACCGACCGGAGCAAACTCTCGCATCGATCTCTACCGCAATGGCGAGAAGGTTGATGGCATTTCACGGCGCGATGACTGGCAAACGCTGAAATACGGCATCTTCAGCCATTACGTCTGGAATGGTTACGGCATGACAGCATTTCAAGCCAATGAAGATGGCAGCGTCGCAAAAACGATTGATGAATTTGCTGATTCATTTGATGTACAAAACTATGTCAACCAAGTGATCGATGCCAAAGCGCAATATGTGGTTTTTACCGCGTGGCACTCGGGCACCTGCCCGCTGTTTCCGAGCGCGGCGATGAAAAAATGGTGTCCCGACCGAGCCAGTTGCCCGCGTCGCGATCTGCTGGGAGATTTGTTGAATGAATGCAGGAAACGGGGTGTCCCAGCGTTTTTCTATTGCCACCCCTACCAACCGGTGTGCGAACCGCACAACGACTGGATCAACGATTTGTATGCCGAATTGATTGATCGGTATGGTGACCGGCTTCATGGTTTGTGGATCGATGAAAATTTCCAGGACTGCACGCAGGACAAGGTGGTCGACTATCCTCGCCTGGTGCGTACGATCAAGGAGCGCAACCCTGACTTGATTCTCACCCACAACAACGGCGGATACCAGAGTTATGGTGTGGATGAAGGCGTGCAGGAGGTGCAATGGGAATCGCGCGAGGGTCGAGCCACTTCCGTCTATCAAATCTTTTCCCAAACCGCGAAATCGCCCGAGGACATGCTGATCACCACAGTGATCCAGGCGGCGGCAAATCGAATGGGCGGAGGCGTGCAGTGGAGCATCGACGCGATCGGCGCGGGAGCAGACAAAAAGGGTGGCCTCGATCCGAAATCGCGACCGATACTCGATGGCTTTGTCAGACTGTTCTCGCCGATTGCAGAATCGGTGCATGGCACGATCCCTAGTAGTTCTTTCCTGCCACCGTATCGTGGGGTGGTGGTGCGCCATGCGGATCTGACATGGGGCGTTGCTACCAAATCCGCGGATGATCAAAAAGAATTTTTGCATGTGCTCAAAGCCCCCCAGGGATCGACCTTGCAACTTCCTCCTCCGGCCGATGGCAAGGTCTTCGCGCGCGCGCGATTGCTCGCTGGCGGTCAAGGGCTGTTGATGCAGCAGAGCAATCGCGGAATCTCCCTGACCATGCCTCCGGGCGTCGATTGGAATCCAACGGATACCGTTATTGTGATGGATGCCATCACCCCTGGAGGTGTTGGATTGATCAATAACACAAGTCGATCAATTCGGTATGAAGGTTCATCCTGGCGCTACCTGCGCGATGTGAAGCAGAGAGAATACCGCGGAGACTGTCATATCGCCACAGCAAATGGTGATACCGTCGAATTTGTTTTCGAAGGCACGGATGTCGCTTGGATTGGGAAAAAAATTCCCGAACCGGGCGAAGCAGAGATTCTCCTCGACGGAGTCTCTCAGGGCAGAATCAACCTGCAGAGCATGGATGGAGCCTCCACCCCATTGTATTCCAAATGCCACTTGCCACGTGGAAGACACACGCTTTCCATCATCAAACGAAGTGGGAAACAAATGCATGTCGATGCGTTCCGCGTGAGCGATCTGATCAATGACAGCGATTCCGAAATGGTATTCTCAGAGACCAGCCGGCACGATGCCCGTGCCGCTTCGCTGGAAGGCCTGTGGGAACCGCGTGGTTCATCATGGATCAACGGCCACACATTCACGTTTTCATTTCACGGCACATCCGTGGAAGTATTGGGAGGCTCTGCTCATGGAAGCGGTGATTTGGTTTTGAGCCTCGATGGGAGAGAACACTCGACGGTGCACTGTCACACCGGTCAAACGTCGCGCAGTCTCGCTAGCATTCGAGGTCTAGCCAATCAACCGCACGTCTTGATCGGAAAATATACCAATGCTCATCCCGCGGGATTCATCTCCGCGCTCGATGGTTTCATCGTCAACAGGCCCGATTATTGGTTTCAGGAAAAAGCTCGCGGACGGGGAGAAACGGGCGATGACATCCATGCCAGCAACATCAAAAACGCCACGGGGCATCTATCCTTCACAGGTTCGGGAATCGAGGTGATATCCACTCGTGATCCCGCTTCACGCACGGCGCATTATTCGTTAGAAAGCAAGGACTGTTCCCTTTGGAGTCCGGCCAATCACTATGCGCCCGTCGCCATCACAGAAGCGACCACCTATCGCTTTTTGAATCTCCCGCCCGGACAGCACACCATCCATTTCACCCATGCCTCGAACAGCTCCGGCATGATTTTCTCCCAGGTCCGTCTCAACATCGATGCGATGCGTGTGCACAAGGGTGAGTCGTCTTCCGCCAGTCCCTTGTTCTGGGGAGGCGATGCGCGCGGCGGCGCAGGAGAATGGACGGTCAATGGTATGAAAAACTGGAATGATGGGGCGACGTCTACAGCTTGGCAGGATCAAGGCGCGCTCGATCACTGCGCCGTCTTTGCGGGTAAAGCGGGTGAAGTCGTGCTGAAAAACCCGATACGCCTGAACCATTTGGAAATTCTCAGTGACGGTTATCGCCTTCGCGGGGAATCCATTGAGCTTACCGGACATCAACCCATCATCCATCTGTCCGATCGCGTGACGCTTCACCTTTCCTTGCAGCTGAAAGCCCCGGATGGAAACATTCTCCCACCGGGAATCTACCAAGCGGCAACCCATCCTGCTTTGATCTCCGGTAAGGGAACGCTGGTGATCGATACCCCCCAATAATCTTAACCCGTAGCCATCATAACAGCGGCCCATGAGTTTCATGGACCGTGCTTCGATTCCACTTGGTTGATAGTTTCCACTTGAGGGATGCGTATTTTGTTGAACCACAAGTCTTTGGCATGAAACTACCCTCATTTTGGTCCACCCATCTCCTATGGCTCATCATCGCAATCGCGTCATTTGTCGTGGGTTTCAAACAAAGATCCGCATCCGATTCTTCTGCAGACATGGATCAATCGGCCTCCGGCGCAGGGCTGTCTCCGACGGGTGCCACCGCAGATTCCCCCGTGGTGGGGCAGAGTCGCAGACGAACGGGAACAGCGATAGAGCAAGATGAAACCCAGACACTGACCAAGAGTCTCGGCACCAATCTCAACGTCAGCCTGGAGTCATTGGCCGTGCTGGCTTTGCGCGACCCCAGTCAAGTCACACGACGCCTGGCGTTCGCACGATTGCTCGAATCGATGACTCCGGAAAACGCTGCACAAATCCGCCAGCAAATGACGGAAATCGGAGCTGATGGCGAGCAGTGGCGGGATTTTCAATACAGCCTGGGTACTGTGATCGGCAAAGCCGCATTCGAGGACCCGGAAAACAACAAGCGCGAAGGCGCTCTGACAGAGATTTTGTCCGGCTGGGCCGCCTCCAAGCCACAGGAGGCGCTGGCGATGTGGGAAAATTTACCCAAGGAACTCGAAGGCAAGCGCGATGAACTCACGCGAGGTCTGGTCGGCGGACTGGCCGACACCAATCGGCCTATGGCGACCGCGCTTGTATTGCGTCTACAAGACCAAGGATACAAAGATACACCGCGCCTCATGGAAATGGTAGCCACCGAGACGCTGCGCGCCGATGGCGCAGAGGCGGCATCGATCTGGTCCGATCAATTGCCCGACGGCGCGATGAAGGGTGCCGCCATGAACCGCATCGCCGGTGAATTTGCGCGCAACAATCCCGAAGCCGCGGCAAAGTGGGTGGCTCGTTATGCCGATCAGGATTTCGCGGCATCGACAATCGAACGCGTGACCCGGCCGTGGACCGAAAAAAATCCCCAGGCCGCCGTCAGTTGGTTGGAGTCCCTGCCCGCAGGTCGTGGCCAGAACAGCGGATTGCAAACCGCCTTCAACGATTGGGAAGACCGCGATCCCGCCGCCGCGACCAAATACCTTTCCTCCATGCCGAACTCACCGCAGCGCGATACCTCCATCAGCGGCTTCACCAGTGGTTACGCCTGGCAAAACCCGCAAATGGCGATTCAATGGGCCGGCAGCATTTCCGATCCGAAAATGCGCCAACGTTCGCTCACACAAGCAGGACAAATCTATTTCCGCCAAAATCCCACGGAAGCGACAAAGTGGCTGCAAACCAGCGGCCTCTCCCCCGAGATTCAACAACAAATCACGAATCCTCCACGACGCTGATTGCTTTTTGAAGAACTGGCGGTAGTTTGCGTCACTTCGCATGCACACCATTACCGCCGACAACATCACCGCCATGGACAAACTGGTCCGTGTGCAATTTGCCACTTCCCTACCCGGTGCCAAACCCATTTCTCTGATCGGCACGATCGATGCTGAGGGGCAAACCAACCTTGCGCCGTTTTCCAGCGTGGTGCATCTCGGTTCGAACCCCGCGCTGCTAGGAATGATCAGTCGGCCGGACTTGGTGGAACGACACACACTCTCGAACATCCTCGCGACAAAGTGCTGGACCATCAATCATCTGCATCCGGGAATTCTCGATGCCGCGCATCAATGTTCGGCTCGCTACCCGCGTGAGGTTTCGGAATTTTCCGCCACGGGGCTGACGGAACACTACGCCGATGGCTTCTCCGCGCCCTTCGTGGCGGAGTCGCGTTTTCGCATCGGCATGACGCTGGAACAAATCATCGACATCACCTCCAACGGCACGCAGATGATCATCGGACGCGTGGCGTTGGTGCAGACCCGCGATGCGATACACGCCGATGGTTCGCTCGATCTGCCCGCCATGGAGTGCCTGGCCTCCACCGCGCTCGATACCTACTTCACCCTGCAACCCGAGGCCCGCCTCGCCTACGCCAAGGCCGAGCGTGCGCCGCGCCGTCTTTGACATGGAAGTCACGCTGATCTACCCACACCAGCTCTTCGCCGCTCACCCCGCGGTGGCGTCGGAGCTCCCTGCGCTGCTGCTCGAAGATCCACTTTTTTTCGGCAACGACGAACGCTGGCCCAGTGCCATGCATCAACAAAAACTCCTTCTGCATCGCCTATCGATGGAGGCGTATACCAGCAAGCTCGCAATCGATGGCATTAAGGCAACGCACATCAGGATGGCTGATGCCACGGCGACCACCAGTGGCAAGTTGTTAGAAAAGCATCTACCGAAAGACGTCACGGTGATTCATGTGGTCGATCCAGTGGATGAAATGCTCAGTCGTCGCTTGCAACGCTTTGCCGCCGAGCGGAACATCACGCTTAGACTCTACGAATCGCCGAATTTCCTCAGCCCACAGGAATTCCTCCAAGCCACGCTGGCAGGCAAAAAGAAGCCCTTCATGGCGCGCTTCTACGAGGCGCAGCGGAAACGTATGAAAATTTTACTGGATAAAAACGACGGACCTTTGGGTGGACAATGGTCCTTCGATGCTGAGAACCGCGCCAAGTTGCCGAAACGCCACATCGTCCCGAGCGAACCGCATGCGCAGCCGCGGCAATGGCAGGAGGCCGCGCGTGAGATCGAAGCACTGTTTCCTCAGAACCCAGGAAGTTTTTCCGACTTCCGCTGGCCCGTCACGCATGAACAAGCAGAAACATGGTTGGAGCAATTTGTGGCCGAACGCTTGCACGACTTCGGTATTTACGAGGATGCCATCGCCATCGATCACACCTTTCTCTATCACTCCGCCATCACCCCCGCGCTGAACATCGGCCTGCTGCATCCGCAACAAGTCATCGATGCCGTGATGGCCCATGCCGACCGCGTGCCGCTCAATTCGTTGGAGGGATTCGTGCGACAAGTCATCGGTTGGCGCGAGTTCATGCGCGGCATCTATCAATTCCACGGCAACACGATCCGACGCAGAAATTTCTGGAATTTCACCCGTCGCATGCCGCAATCTTTTTACGATGGCACCACCGGCATTGCTCCCGTCGATCGCGTGATCCGCCTATTGCTACGTGAAGGCTATTGCCATCACATCGAACGACTGATGGTGCTGGGGAATTTTTTCCTGCTCTGCCGCATTCACCCCGATGACGTCTATCGCTGGTTCATGGAGATGTTTGTTGATTCCTATGACTGGGTGATGGTGCCCAATGTCTATGGTATGTCGCAGTTCGCCGATGGTGGGACGTTCACGACAAAGCCGTATCTTTCCGGTTCGAACTATCTCAAAAAGATGTCAAACGAAGAAAGCGGTCCCTGGTGCGAGATCTGGGACGGATTGTTCTGGTCCTTCATCGACGAGCACTCGGCATTTTTCCTGAAAAACCCGCGCCTCTCGATGATGGTGAGAACTTGGGAAAAAATGCCTGCGGACAAACGTGAAAAGCATCTCACGGTGGCAGAGGATTTTTTGAAAAAACTTTCATAGCCATCGCGCGGCGCAGCCGCTCTGGACTGCTGCGAGAATCGCAGCTTTCGGATCGCGGGAAATGGTGGGAGAAAAGAATGATCGTCCGTAGCGGAGAGACGCGGAACGAAAGCAAAGCGGTGATGCTCACCGCAGTCCAAAGCCTACGGCGAAAGAATCAGCGCTCGATGGCACCAATATCCGGCTTTTTCCCGAGATACGGACGGCCAATCTCCTCACCCACATCGATCAGCGGCGAGCCGGCTTTCGGCTTCAGGAAATCGATGACCGGCAGATCGCCGTTCGGTTGCCGAGGACGCATCAACTGAGTCTCGTTCACACTCTCGACCTCGCGTTCCGTCACGAGTTTCTTGAAATCGAACGAATTGTGACTCAGTTCGCATTGGGCACGATCAATCTTGTCGAGCTCCTTGCCACCGCGCAGACCGAAATTATTTTTCAGCAAATGCCCGTAACCCGGAACATCCTTTGCGGGATCGCGGAGTCGACCCAACATGTTGAAATTGCAGCGATTCCGATAGGCGCTATTTTGAAGAAAATCGATACCACCCACCTGATGATTCGCATAAAACCCATGGGCCTTGTTGCGCGCGGCGATACAAGCGATCACCCGATGCCGCGGAATCACCTTGGGCAGACGGTCCGCAGGCGTGTAAGCATAACCGCCGACCTTGAAACCGTTGCCATCGCCCAGGCTCTCGAATTTTTTCCCATACCCATTGTAAAACGCCCAGCAATTTTCCAACAAAACAGCCTCACTGGTGTTGATTGAATCGAAACCATCATCGCTATTGAACCAGGCGCGGCAACCGCGAAACACATTGTTCACGCTACCCCGAGGCACGTGAAAACCGAAGCCATCGACATTGCCACCACGACCGCCTTCCGAGGTGCTATCATGGTTTTGATACGCGTCGCAGTTGAGCACCAGATTGTTTGAACCGCGGCCCAGCCAGAAACCGATCCCCTGCCCGTCACGCATCGCAAGTTGCTCATAGACATTATGATCACCGAGGTTTTCCACGTTGATGGATTGCGTGTGCCCCGCGATCGTCACCTGGACACCGACGAGGGAAATCTTGCGAAAATGCAACCACGACGCTCTCACACTGAATCCATGAACACGCAAGCCCTGTGGTTTCACCTGCGAAAAATCGAGGATCACCTCTTCATCTTGATAGGCCTCGTAGCGGATCGGTTTTCCCTGTTCGCCGCTGCGATCAAACAGACACACCATGGCGCGGAATCTTTCCTTTTTGGCAATCTGCTCCTCGCGCAACCGATAGATCCCGCCGCGCAGCCAGACGACATCTCCCGGTTTCACCATTTGTTGCGCTCTCATCAGCGTGGCAAAGGGTTTTGCTAACGATCCAGCGGCGGCGTCATCGCCATCGGGGGCCACGACGTAGGTCGCAGCAGACAACTGAGCCACACATGCGAAGAAAAAAAATGAACGCAAATTCATGAAGGAAATTTACCGTGAAGTTGCGTGACATCTGTCACGCGTAGTCGATCCATTCTGTCATCCGCGTGCCTGGACATCGATTTGTAAAGAATTGTAAAGCCACCGTAAAAACACTGGGCACAAACGAAATTTTTTCCATGATGATGTCGCATTGCAAAAAAACGCCCACCATCATGAAAACGAATCGCTTCTTCACCATCGGGCTCTTGGCTGGAATTCACTTCCTCGCCCATGCACAAGTCGGCACACCCGGAGTGGTCGATTTGAGCAAACTCGCAAATTACGCCAACCAGTCGAAGCCGGTGTATGTCACGCGCACCAATACGCCGGTGGGCAATCCGATCACGGATGCCGGTGCCACGCTGGGCCGTGTGATGTTTTACGACAAACGACTTTCCCGCAACAGCACGGTAAGTTGCTCCTCCTGCCATCAGCAGGCGAATGCCTTTGGCGATACCAGGATCGCCAGCACCGGGGTCAATGGAACCACGGGTCGTCACTCGATGCGCCTGATCAACTCCGGATTCGCCACGGAGAGCCGGTTTTTCTGGGACGAAAGAGCGGCAACTTTGGAAGCTCAGACCACACAACCGGTGCGCGATCACACGGAAATGGGATTCAGCGGCACGAGCGGTGACCCTGCTTTCGCCGATCTCGTCACACGGCTCACAGCAATCCCTGAATACCGGGTGCTCTTTGCCATGACCTATGGTTCAGCCACGATCAGCGAGACCCGTGTTCAAAATGCCTTGGCACAATTCGTGCGAAGCATTCAGTCGTTCGACTCAAAATATGACATCGGCCGCGCGCAAGTGCCCGACAACCAACCATTTCCCAATTTCACCAATCAGGAAAATGCTGGGAAGGCACTCTTTTTGAATCCTCCGGGACCAGGTGGTGGTGCGGGATGCGCGGGATGTCACGTGCCGCCGGAATTTGCCATCGACCCGAATAGCCGCAACAACGGTGTGACACCGTCGCTCGGAGGAGGAGTGGACCTCACCAACACACGCTCACCCAGTTTGCGTGACATGGTCGGACCTAACGGAAAATCAAACGGGCCTTTCATGCATCATGGTGGACACGCTACCATTGCAGATGTAATCAATCACTACAATTTGGTCCCTGGCGATAACACCAACCTTGATCCACGGCTGAGGCGACCGGGTGGTGCGGTACAAAATCTGAATTTAACACAAACGCAAAAAGATCAGCTCGCCGCATTCTTGCGAACACTCACGGGAAGCACTGTTTATACCGATGCCAAATGGTCCAATCCATTCAATGCCAACAATGGTCTGTCGCTGATCATTCTTCCCGAACATGCAACCAGCATGACGAAAAATGCTAACAACACTCTGACTCTGCGTTGCCAAGTCGCTCCCAATCTCACCTATCGCATGGAGAGTTCCACCAACCTGAAAGATTGGAGCTTGGTGGAACAAGTTGCTGTCGGAATTACCGGCATCATCGAGAAAACCGTGGCCACGAATGAAGCGACGAAATACTATCGTTTCACCTATACTCCGTAAGGGATTACGCATTCATCCAATCAAAAAAACCCGGTTTGCCAAAGCAAGCCGGGTTTTTTGTGTAATGGTAAGAACAAGATTACCAAGTCTGCGAGCGCGAGTGCGAGTAGTAGGAGTCAAAACCCAGTTCGGGTGGGAACTCCGACAAACCTTGAGTAGGCGACATTTCGATCCGACCGTCCTGACCACAATTCTCGTAAGGTTGCTTGTAGGTGCCGCGGTAGGTGGGGCAGGTGAAAGTCACCAATTCATAGAAACCGTAGCCAAGACGACGCAGAGCACGGTTGGTGCCATCGACGGCTCCATAAGTCCAGCCTGCCTTGCGACCGTATGTGTCGGTTTTGCGAACAGCACTCTCGGGGATCTCGACAAGACCGTAAACGATATTGGACAATGCACGACCCAACTTGCGAGTTGGTGTGTAGTCTGCTCCCGGAGGGGCTTGGATATCAGCGGAAACCAGACCCGTAAGGGCGATCATTGTGGAGGCAAGAAGCGGAAGTTTTTTCATGCTGGAGGGAGTGTAGAGGAGAGCGGTCGGTCTTGGCAACTGGAAAATGAAAAAAATTATGAGGATCGGAACTCCGCCCATTCCCCCAGCGCAGAAGCCCCAAAATCAGAGCAGATACTTGCTTGCTTGTTCCACGTCCTTGTCACCGCGACCGGAGAGGTTGGCGATGATGATATCGGTCTTGGGCAGGAGCGGGGCGATTTTATGGACGTAGGCCATGGCGTGGGAGCTCTCCAGTGCGGGCAAAATTCCCTCAGTGGTGGCGAGGGTTTTAAACGCAGCTAGAGCTTCGCTATCGGTGGCGTAAGTGTATTCCACGCGGCCGATGCTTTGCAAATAAGCGTGCTCTGGTCCGATGGCGGCGTAGTCGAGGCCAGCGCTAACAGAGTGAGTCAATTCAATCTGACCGTCATCATTCGCCAACAACCAGGTTTTGGTTCCTTGCAAAACGCCGAGTTTACCACCTTGGAAACGGGCCGCATGACGTTCGGGAATGATGCCATCGCCACCGGCTTCCACACCCACCATGCGCACATCGGGGTCGTTGAGAAAGGGATGAAACAGACCCATGGCATTCGATCCACCACCCACGCAGGCGACAAGCATGCTCGGCAGGCGACCTTCTTTCGCGAGAATCTGTTCGCGAGCCTCGATACCAATGACGCGATGAAAATCCCGCACCATCATCGGAAACGGGTGCGAACCCAAGGCTGACCCGATGATGTAGTGAGTATGATCCACGCTGGCTACCCAGTCACGCATGGCCTCGTTCACTGCTTCTTTCAAGGTTGCCTGACCAGCGGTGACGGGCACGACTTTGGCTCCCATCAAACGCATGCGAGCGACATTCAGCGCCTGGCGTTCCATATCGACCGCACCCATGTAAACAACGCACTCCATGCCAAACCGTGCACAAACCGTGGCGGTGGCGACGCCGTGCTGACCGGCACCCGTTTCCGCGATGATACGAGTTTTACCAAGGCGTTTGGCGAGTAAAATTTGCCCGAGGGCATTGTTGATTTTGTGAGCACCGGTGTGAAGCAGATCCTCGCGTTTGAGATAAATTTTGGCGCCGCCGAGTTGTTCGGTCCAACGCTCGGCGAAATACAGCGGCGTCGGACGACCAACGTAGTTGTGCAACAACGAATCGAGTTCTACCTGAAATGCTGGATCCTGGCGTGCCTTTTCGTAAGCGGCTGCAAGATCCTGCAAAGGTGTCATCAGGGTTTCCGGAACAAACATGCCACCGAAGGGGCCGAAGTGACCGGTGGCATCTGGAACTGTCGGGAGCAAGTCAGGCATCGCGCCGACAATGAAACAGATTCCCTTCCCTTGTCAAAAGCGATTTTGCTATCGAGCGCGGTTACGGCTTCGCATTTTCCTTGAACAGGCGGTGATCCTGTGCGAGTCAACAGCCATGCCAGCACGCACCACACCGACACCGGGCCACGTGTTCGCGCCGAGCCTGTGGATCGGCACGATGTCGCTGCTGCTGGTCGTGGGCATGGACACCTTGGGTTTCTGGAACTCGTGGAACGCGACCGCGACGGAGTGGACATCAAGACTGGGCGACGGCATGCGCGAGGTGCCTGCCGCCATTCTTCTCATGATGACGGCCCTGATCGCCTATGCCGCACCCTTGCTGATGTTATCTTCGCCGCATTGGTGGCGGCGGTTGGTGTTGTGGGTCAGTCTGACCGCGCTCACGGCGGGATGGTTGCCGGTTCTGGCTCTGGCATGTTGGAAACTTCCTCCATCCATGCCTCTGATCGCTCTTTTCTGGAGCGGTCTCTGTTCCTTCATTTACGCGTTACGGCATCGCCTCCCTTGTGAATCTGCGCACTCACCCGCCCTGTCGGGCGATCAAGATCCCGCCGCTGAAATCTAAAATGCCATGGCCCGAGTCGAATACCCCACCGCAGTGCTGGAATTGGTCGCCGAACTCAAACGGTTGCCGGGAGTTGGACCGCGCAGCGCGGAACGAATGGCAGTGTGGCTATTGCAGAGCAAGCGAGCGCAACCCCTCACCTTGGCACGCGCTCTGGAGCGAGCGGAACAGGAGCTCTGTCTTTGTGAGCGCTGCGGCTTTTTTGCCACAGCGGATGCTTGTCACGCATGTGATGAAACCAAGCGCGACGGCTCGGTCATTTGCGTGGTAGAACAACCCACCGATGTGCTGCCCATGGAGAGATCCGGCTCGTTTCGCGGGGTCTATCATTGCCTCGGAGGTCGTTTATCGCCGCTTGATCATGTCACGCCCGAGGATTTGCGCATTGAACCGCTGATGCGACGCGCCAAGGAAGGGATGGAAATCATTCTGGCGCTGGGTTCCGACGTCGAAGGTGAGACCACGGCACACTATCTAGCAGGAGAATTGCGGGGTCGCGGGTGTCGCATCACACGCATTGCCCAAGGATTACCGGCAGGTGGTGGTTTGGAGCATGCAGATGAATTGACCTTGCTGAGGGCGATGCAGGGTCGGCGTGAATGGAACGAAAGTTGAGCAACGCATGAAATCAAATCGAAATAGCGGTGATCCCGCCAGCAACCGCAAGGGAGGCTCACCATTTTGGGAAAAAATGAAACCCAAAAAAACCGAGCGATCGATCCCTCGTGAAAAAACGACGACACCAAAAAAACCGATCATTAGCGCAGCGCCCAATCCAAGCAAATCCCAAGAAAAAGGCTGGGATCAGGTTGCCCAGTGGTATGAGAGCCTGGTGGGTGATGAGGGATCGGATTACCACAAGCATGTGATCGTGCCCGCCGTGGTCAAACGTCTTGGCGATCTATCGGGAAAACGGGTGATCGATGTTTGCTGCGGCCAGGGATTTTTGGGGAAAATGCTGCGCCATGCCGGTGCCGCTTATATACAGGGGGTGGATGCCAGTCCCCAGTTGATCGCGGCAGCGCGGCAGCGTCATATCGATGATGCGAAGCAACGCTATATGGTGGCAGACGCCTGCCAACCGGGGGTTTGGGCCGATGCTTCGTATGACCTCGCGATCTGCCTGATGGCCGTACACGACGTGCCGGATTTGCGTGGTTTGTTTCACAACATCGCCCGCGCTCTGACACCGGAGGGTCGTGTCTTGCTGGTGTTCATGCATCCATGTTTTCGCATTCCCCAGCACACCCACTGGGGTTGGGATGAAGAAAAGCAGAAACAATACCGGCGCGTCGATCGCTACGGCAGCGAGCACACGATCCACATTACGACGCATCCCGGACGCAAGAACAGCCAACAAACGAAATTTTACCATCGTCCGCTGCCGAGTTACATCAACGCACTCGCAGATGCAGGCTTGGCGCTCAGCGGTTGCGATGAACTTTTCACGCACCGAAGATCGCAAGTGGGGCCACGGAGCAAAGCCGAGCATTTTGCAGCTGAGGAGTTCCCGATGTTCCTGCTCTGGGAGCTACGACATTGCCCTGGACTTCAATAAGCGTGCGCTGCGAGATGCTCGATGCAGTGCTGCGACCATGTTTCGAGTCGATCGAAAAGCTGACCACGCAATTCTTCTAACGAACTGAATTGCAAATCGGTGAGCGCATCTTCCCGCGAAGCGACCTCCTCGTTGTCGAGATCGACCAAATGCACCACGCCGAGGTGAACTTGTCCGACGGGATTCGAATCATCATTGAGCAGGGCGATGATGCGACTGGTGCGTTTGCTGCCGATCACGAGTTCCTCATCGAGCTCACGGGAGACTGCGGCGAAGTATGCTTCGGGGCCGACCCGTCCGTCTCCGGTATCGACAGGATTGATGTGACCGCCGACACCGACGGAAATTTTCGCATGCAATCGACTTTCCCCACCCGCCTTGCCACGGGTGTAGTGAAGAATGCGGTCACCGCAGCGAAACAAACAATACGGGATCAATTGCTTGTGGGATGGATCCTCTTCCGCGGCAGCGCGGTCCATGAAAAAATGCTCTTGCGGGTCGAGCAAACGCTGCATGTAGCGGTCGGTTTGTTCCGTCAGGATGCCGTGAAACATCCCTATTTCTTCGAGCAAAGCCCGACGTACAACCAACACTTCCTCACCTGCGTATTTCGACATAACCATGGTAGGCACGGCTTTGATGCACCGCACACTGCGACTGAAGCTAGGGAAAGAATCTCGATGCCGCAAGCGGCTTTTGTGCGATGTTTCCGCTGGAATATTTCACTTTCGCGCGTAGCTTCGCCCCGTGGCCAAAAAACCGACTTCACATCCAGAGAAACATGCCGTGATTCGCATTCGTGGGGCGCGTCAGCACAACTTGAAGGGGCTGGATCTCGATATTGCGCATGGTCGGTTGACCGTGGTCACTGGTCCCTCAGGATCGGGCAAATCATCGCTAGCATTTCATACCTTGTATGCCGAAGGACAACGACGCTATGTGGAGACGTTTTCTCCCTACGTGCGGCAGTTTTTTGATCGCATGGACAAACCGGACGTCGACCTCATCGACGGAATCCTTCCCGCCATCGCCATCGAGCAAAAAAACCATGTGCGCACCACGCGCTCGACAGTAGGCACCCTAACGGAAATCAATGATTATCTCAAAGTGTATTTCGCACGCGCCAGTCAGGGCTATGATCCGCAGAGCGGCGAAGAAATCCGGCCAGATACTCCGGAGTCGGCACTGGCGTGTCTGCTTGCGGAACGACTGGACCAAGCGGTGCTCCTGTTGTTCACCGTGCGTACGCCCGAATCGGCAACACCAAAGGATTTTTTCCCGTTGCTCAATCAACAAGGATTTTTGCGAGTGCTGATCTATGGCGCGGTCTACCGGACCGACGAAGCGGCGCAATGCCCGCATCAGCAACTCCCTGCACAACTGTGGGTGGTGCAAGATCGCGTGACCGTCAAAAAGGCGCAACGCGCGCGCTTGTTGGAGGCACTGGAAACCGCGGCGCGCCACGGCCGCGGATCGTTTGCGGTATGCAGCACCGATGCCGCGTCGGAAACCTTGCGGCAATTCAGCCATGACTGGGTGAATCCCAACACCGGCTTCACCTTGTGCGAACCGAGTGCTGGATTGTTTTCCTTCAACAGCCCTCGCGGCGCCTGTCCGAAATGCCGTGGTTTTGGCCGTGTGATCGGCATTGACCTCTCCAAGGCCGTGCCGGACCCGAGTCTCAGCATTCGGCAAGGCGCGGTGAAGCCATTTCAAGGTGAACGTGGCGAAGAATGCCAGCGCGACCTGATGCGTTGCTGCAAGGCGCGTGGTATCAACGTCAACACAGCCTGGGAAGATCTCAGTGAAGACGAGCAAGAATGGGTCAAGTATGGCGAAGGTGGCGATCCCGATGAAGCATGGCGCGACGGAAGTTGGTATGGCATCAAAGGATTTTTCGATTGGCTCGAAGGAAAAGCCTACAAAATGCACGTGCGCGTGTTTCTTTCCCGCTACCGATCCTACACCGAATGTCCGGTTTGTCGTGGCAAACGACTGCGTCCCGAGGCATTGTGTTTTCGGGCGCAAGGGAAATCATTGCCAGAAATGTGGCAAACTCCCGTGGACGAATTGGCTCTGTGGTTTGCCGGTCAATCGAGCAAAGACCATTCTCTCGAATTGGTGAGAAAGGAAATTCACTCGCGCTTGCAATACCTCGTCGATGTAGGACTGAGCTATCTCACTCTGGACCGCCAAACGCGCACGCTTTCGGGCGGTGAAATGGCACGCGTGAATCTCACGACCTGTCTGGGCGCTTCACTGACGAATACCTTGTTTGTTTTGGATGAACCGACGGTGGGCTTGCATGCGCGCGACATCGAACGCTTGGTCGGAGTGATGCATCGTCTGCGCGACAAAGGCAATACCTTGATCATCGTCGAACACGAAGAATCGGTCATGACCGCAGCGGATGAAATCATCGACCTCGGCCCCGCCGCAGGCGAGTGGGGCGGCTCGCTGGTTTATCAAGGACCCGCGGTCAATCCCGGACAAACCGAAGGAACCATCCCTTGGCTTGACGGACGTAAAAGTATCACATTACCAAAAAAACGACGCAAAATAACGTCGCGCATGCTATCACTCAAAGGAGCTTCACGGCACAACCTGAAAAAGCTCGACGTGGAAATTCCACTGGGTGTTTTCGTCTGTCTCAGCGGAGTTTCTGGATCCGGGAAATCAACTTTGGCGCATGACGTGTTGTTTGCGAATCTTGCGAAAAAAATGGGGCAGGATCCCGGTGATGAACGCGAAGCCGCACTCCTGCAAAGTCTCACAGGATCGCAATGGGTGAAGGAAGTAATGCTCGTCGATCAGTCGCCGCTGGCGCGAACCCCGCGCTCGACACCTGCGGTGCAATGCGGTGCTTTTGATTTGATCCGTCAGTTGCTGTGTGAGACGGAGTCGGCAAAATCCGCTGGGTTGCAACCGGGATTCTTTTCCTTCAATTCGGGACAAGGTCGCTGTGATCGTTGTGCGGGCGCTGGCTACGAGCAGGTGGAAATGCAATTTCTGAGTGACATTCAAGTGACGTGCCCCGATTGCTCGGGACGTCGCTATCGGCCATCGGCATTGGAATTTACTATGCTCGATCTGAGCATCGCCGATTGGTTGGATCTCACGGTGAGCACGTCGATCGAGAGACTCCGTGGCTTGGCGATTGATGGCGCAAAAAAAATGTCTCGTCTGGCGCAGAAAGCAATCGATTTGCTTCATCCGCTCGAGCGCGTGGGACTCGGCTACTTGCGCCTTGGGCAACCGCTCAACACCCTGAGTGGCGGCGAGTCCCAGCGTTTGAAGTTATCGTCGTTGCTCAGCGACAGCCATGAAGGCGGGCGTTTGCTGATACTCGACGAACCAACCACCGGATTGCATGTGTCGGATGTAGCGACGCTGTTGCAAGTGTTCCAACAACTGGTCGATGCCGGAAACACGGTCCTGGTGATTGAGCATCATCTCGATGTCATCGCCGCAGCGGACTGGGTGATCGATCTCGGTCCGGGTGGCGGAGTCGATGGCGGAAAAATTGTCGCAGCAGGCACACCGGAAGAAGTGGCGAAAAGCGACAGTGAGACGGCTCGCTTCTTACGCGAAAAACTGCATGGCAAGAAAAAACCAAGGATCCATGATTCGCGAAAAGGCCTGGTTAAGACGACGGAAGAAATCGCGCTGCACGGGGCGCGTCATCACAATTTGAAAAACATTTCCCTGAACATTCCGCGCGATCAGTTTGTGGTGATTTCCGGACTGAGCGGATCGGGAAAATCCACCCTCGCCTTCGACATTTTATTTGCGGAAGGTCAACGCCGCTTTCTCGATTCCATGTCCGCCTATGCGCGACAATTCGCCGATCAACTCGAAAAACCTGAACTCGATCACCTCGGTGGATTGCCACCTACCGTGGCTATCGAGCAAAGAATTTCGCAAGGTGGCAGCAAGTCGACCGTGGCAACGATCACCGAAGTTTGGAATTTCATTCGATTGTTGTATGCGAAGCTCGGCACCCGCTATTGCTGCGGTCAGCCTGTGCGAAAACAATCACTTACTGCCATGGAGCAAAACCTGCGACAATTGCTGAAACAAGGTCCGATCCGATTGTTCGCACCGCTGATTCGCGGACGCAAGGGCTATCATACCGAGATCGCCGCCTGGGCGTTGCAACATGGCTACAAGACCTTGTTGGTCGATCGTCAACTCGTGGAGGCCGAGGAATTCCGACCGCTCGAACGTTTCAAAGAACACGATATCGATGTCATGATCGCGGCGTTTTCTTCGACCACAAAATCATTGGGTGACAAGCTCGAAGAAGCCCTGCGCGTGGGCAAAGGCAGCTTGCGAGTGTTGACGGCGAAAAATCACTTTCACGTCATGTCGGAATCACAGTCCTGCGTTACCTGTGGAACATCGTATGAAGATCTCGATCCACGCCATTTTTCCTTCAACTCACCGCACGGTTGGTGTGGTGAATGTCGGGGCTATGGCATGATTCCCAAAAAACGACACGCTCTTGACGTCTCGCGTTTTGATTCCTTGTTGGCGGCGGAAGTGGATGAAGAGCGAACCATGGAGCGCATGGATGCGGAGGATTTGGTGCTATGCCCGCAGTGCAAGGGGCACCGACTGCGTGATGATGCCGCCCGTGTGCAGGTGGCAGCAATGGAAATTGGAGCTCTCGCGCGCATGCCGATTCACGAAGCATCCGGCCATTTTGCGAAGCTGAAATTCACAGATCAGCGGCAGCAACTCATTGCCCGTGATATCATTCCCGAGATTCATCAGCGCTTGCAATTCTTGAGCAAGGTGGGGCTTGGTTACTTGCAGTTGGATCGCTCGGCGCGCACGCTGTCCGGTGGCGAGAGTCAGCGCATCCGACTCGCCGCACAATTGGGATCAAACCTTCGCGGAGTGCTCTATGTGCTCGATGAACCAACGATTGGACTGCATCCACGCGACAACGCCGCATTGTTAGAAACCTTGATCGGTCTGCGCGACCGAGGCAATTCTCTGGTGGTGGTGGAGCACGATGAGGACACCATTGCGGCGGCAGATTGTTTGATCGACTTGGGTCCTGGCGCAGGGCGTTTGGGCGGACAAGTTGTTTATCAAGGAAAACCCCCACAGCTCGGGAAAAAGAAACACACTGAGCAGCAAATCGCGGCATCGCCTACGCTGCGTGCGATGTCGATGGCGCTCACACATCCCAAGACCGAGCAACGTCGCACGGTCGCCAACAAACCGAAGTGGTTGGAGTTGAATGGCTGTCACGCGAACAACCTGAAGAATATCGACGTCACCATTCCATTGGGTTGCCTTACGGTATTGACGGGCGTTTCCGGGTCCGGCAAGTCATCTTTCATGCACGGATGCCTGGCCCCGGCGGCACGCGGCAACGGAAAAGTTCAGGCGATGTATCGCAAAGCCAAAGGTTTCGACGCTTTGGAATCCGTATACGAGGTTGATCAATCGCCGATCGGCAAAACATCGCGATCATGCCCTGCCACCTACGTTGGGATTTTCGATGAAATCCGCAAAGTTTTCGCGCAACTCCCCGAAGCACGTGCCCGTGGCTACGATGCCTCACGCTTTTCCTTCAACACGGATGGCGGGCGATGCGAAGAATGCAAAGGCAATGGTCGCATCAAATTGGAAATGGATTTTCTCCCCGCGACATGGGTGCTTTGCGATGTGTGCCAAGGCCAACGCTACAACGCGCCAACGCGGGAGGTTCTTTATCGTGATCAATCGATTGCCGATGTGCTGGCAATGTCAATCGAACAAGCCGCGCATTTTTTCGAAACCCACAGCAAACTCGCTGAGCCACTGCGTTTGCTGAACGAAACCGGACTGGGGTATCTCACGCTGGGGCAGGCATCACCCACGCTCTCAGGTGGTGAGGCTCAACGGATCAAATTGGTGAGTGAAATCGCCCGCGGTCGATCGTTGCGCAAGCGCATGGCGCAGCTGAAAAACAGCAAAGGCAATCTCTATCTGATCGAGGAACCGACCGTAGGTCTCCATCTCGAAGACGTACGGCGTTTGATCGATGTCTTGCATCGAATGGTCAACGAAGGACACACCGTGGTAGTGATCGAGCACCACATGGCCATCGCGGCTGAGGCCGACTGGATCATCGACATCGGCCCCGAAGCCGGCGAGGCAGGTGGATCTGTCGTCGCCCAAGGCACTCCCGAACAGGTGATCAAAGTAAAACCCTCCCGCACCGCGGCATACCTTGCTACGCAACTCAGAGGATAACACACGGCCCATCAAAAGGGTGATCTTTTTCCCTCGTCCTCATTCTGCAGGGCTGCTAGTTCTTGTGCGTGATTGTTGTTGCTGATACTACATCCCTGATAGAAATCATTTCTTCGTTGCGCCGACCCTTGTGTTTGGTGCCGACGATGGGCGCGCTGCACGAAGGACATCTCTCGCTGATTCGCGCAGCTCGCAAAAAAGTTGGACCCACGGGGACAGTGGCGGTTTCCATTTTTGTCAACCCGATCCAATTTGACCGCAAGGATGACTTGGAAAAATATCCCCGTCCCTTGGAGACAGACCTCGCTGCGTGCGAAGCTGAAGGAGCGGATTTGGTTTTTACTCCGGACGCGGGATCCATGTATGAGGCTGATCATAGTGTGACGATTTCCGAAAACCGGCTCTCGACCACACTCTGTGGCGCAACGCGGCCCGGTCATTTCACAGGGGTCTGCACCGTGGTGATGAAATTGTTCATGCTATTTCAGGCTGAATCGGCTGTTTTTGGAAAAAAGGATTTCCAGCAACTTGCCATCATTCGTCGGATGGTGCGGGATTTGAACGTGCCCATTGAAATTGTAGGACAACCTACCATCCGGGAAACCGATGGACTCGCCATGTCGTCACGCAATGTCAGGCTCAGCATCGGTCATCGCGCAGAAGCTCCGTCATTGCATCGTGCCATAAGCGCCGCCGCTAACCTGTTCCATCAGGGCGAACGACAGACTGCCGCCTTGCTGCATGAAGTGCGTAGGCATTTATCCGACGCCCCCTCCTTTGAACTGGATTATCTGACAATCGTGGAGTCTGACACCCTGAGTCCGGTGACTTTTGTGCAAAAGGCATCCATTTTGGCGATCGCGGGTTTTTTGGGTGAGGTGCGCTTGATCGATCATATCGAATTGCCCCCCTTTCATCCTGGATTGATTCTCCCGAACTGTCCTGAATGACAGAGGTTTTCTCGCCGTTTCTCCTTGATTCCGTGATGGCAGATCACTACTACTGAATCTGCAACGAACAATCATCACCGCTTTATTCCGCTCCTTTTCCATGGAAGAAATCTCACGCATCGTGGCACTCCAGCGTTATGGCCTTGCAAACAGCGAACTGGATGCCGAATTCGACGACTTCACCAGCCTCGCCACACAAATCTGCGGTGCCTCCATGGCCTTGATTTCCCTTGTCGATGAATCATTTTATTGGCTCAACAACCGTATCGGCATTGAGCTCACCAAATATCCACGCGGTAACTCCTTTTGCGAAGAAGTCATCCGGAATAAGTCTTTGCTTCTGATCCCTGACACGATGGTCGACCAGCGTTTTTGCGATCATCCACTGGTCCTTGGCGAGCAAAAGATCCGGTTCTATGCCGGTGTGCCACTGCTCACCACGGATGGTCACGCCCTTGGGTCCATCTGCGTCATGGATCAGCAACCGCGCACATTGACTGCCGGACAGATCGATTCGCTTGTCAAACTGAGCCGGTTGGTGATGCTTCAGCTGGATCGGAAAATCGATCACGAACAACTGAAAACCGCAACGTCTTCTTTGATGGAAACAAAAAAGATGACGGATCACATCATCGCATCCTCATTGAATGCGATCGTTAGCATCAACCCGCTTGGGGAGGTGACCAGTTGGAACCGCGAAGCCGAGGTGATTTTCGGATGGAGTGCTGATGAAGCGATCGGCAGGCAAATCGAACATTGGATTGTGCATTCAAATCATCGCAGGATGTATCGGCGCATCCTTCGCTCCATTAGGGGCAAACGACCTTTTTCTTGGAAAAATCGCACGATGCAGACGACCGCCGTCCGCCGGAACCTCCGCGAGTTTCCGATCGAGCTCAAACTCACGACCATCACCGTTGAAGGTGAGCTCCAACTGCTGGCAAGTTGCCTTGATCTCAGCATCTTCAACAACGCACAAAAAGCCCTGCAACGCACGAGCGAGATGCTCGCGGCAGTGGGAAATCTCCAGTCCGATTACATCACAAAAGCCCATAAAACCGCCTCCCAGATTTTCGAGGACCTTCTGAAAATTTTGTTAGAATTTACCAACAGTGAATACGGTTTCATTGCCGAAGTGCTAACCGACGAGCAAGGAATGCCCTACATGAAAACGCACGCGATCACCGATATTTCCTGGAACGAGGAAATGCGGGCGTTTTACGAAAAGCACAAGGCAGCGGGACTGGAATTCCGCAATCTCAAGACTCTTTTCGGCGCGGGACTGGTCAGTGGCGAACCGGTTATTTCCAACCAGCCTTCCGTCGATCCACGCCGTGGCGGCCTTCCACCGGGCCATCCCCCGCTGAACGCTTACCTGGGCGTGCCTATCTGGCGAGGAGAAAAAATGATCGCCATGGTCGGCGTTTCCAACCGGCCGGGAGGGTATGACATGGACTTGGTGAAGGAAATCGAACCCCTTTTATCCACATACGCCACCATCATCCGAGGTTACCAAGTCGAGAAGGAGCAGACCACATATAGAGAAAAAATCGAATCCCTGAATGCCGATCTGGAGCAGCGGGCGGCGGAGCTGGCCCATGCGTTGGAGACCAACATCCGGGTCGAACGTGATCGACTCGAGGCGTTGCGCGAACACTCCGCGACACTGGAGCGGCGAGTCGCGGAGCGAACGGCGGAATTGGAGCATTCCAAACGACAATTCCAGGATCTTTTTGAATTCGCACCTGATGCCCTCGTGTTAACCGACAGCAATGGAATGATCCAACTTTCCAACGGCATTACCGAGCAAATTTTCGATTGGAAACGTGATGAGCTTCAAGGGAAATCGATTGCCATGCTCTTGAGCCCTGAGACGCGCGAAGAATACTGGCAAGCGAGAAATCTCGTCATACAGGCAGGACAAAAAGCGACCTTGAGAGGGGTGAGAAAAAACGGACAGGACTTCCCACTCGAACTCAGTATCAGTCCGGTGGAAATGTCGGGAAGTCGTTGGATGGTTACAGCCATGCGGGACGTCTCGGAGAGAACCCATCTCGAACAGGAGTTGGTGAAAATCAGCTCCCGAGAACAGGAGCGTTTGGCGCACGAACTTCATGATCACTTGGGTGCCTATCTGGCAGGGATCGCACTGCGTTTCAAAACCCTCTCGCAACTGCTGCACCAACGATCCGTTCCAGAAGCGGAAAATGCACTCGAACTCGTGGGGCAGGTCAATGATGCGATCAATCAGGTTCGCAACTTCGCCAGACTGCTTGCGCCGGTCGATCTGGAAACAGGAGGTCTGGCCGTGGGGTTGTCGCAGCTCTCGCGAGAGATGAGTTCCATTTTTCATGTCGAATGTGATGTGGAAGCCCCATCTGAATTTCCCCTGCTCAATCGGGATCAAAGCCTCCATCTCTACCGAATCGCGCAGGAAGCTTCGAGAAACGCCATTCATCACGGGGGTGCCCGAATCGTGAAAATCCGGCTCTCATGTGAAGCCAACCGACTGATTCTGACCATCAGCAATGATGGCAAGGCGTGGACGCCCGACTTTCAAGAAAACCGCGGCATGGGCTTGCGTATCATGCGACACCGGGCTCTGAGCTTGGGCGGGCAATTGACCATTCAGGGATCGGAGCAGGGAAATACTACCGTTTCATGTCGCATTCCGATCTTCCCGCAGGCACCTCAGCAATCATCATTGCCCTATGAATCAGATCCGTGTTTTGATCGTTGAAGATCATCATTTCTTTCGCAGTGGACTATCCCAGTGGCTGAATCAGCAAAAGGGTGTCATGTGTTGTGGTGAAGCAGCGTCGGTTCAAGAAGCCCGCCAAGCTGTGGGACAACTACTCCCCGATGTGATCTTGATGGATTTGCGTTTGGGTGATGGCGAGGGACTCGATCTGATTGCGGAAATCAGTCAGGATTACCCCGGTATCAGGATCATCGCGCTGTCGCAGTTCGATGAGGATATTTTCGCCCACCGAGCCCTGCAGGCGGGGGCTCGCGGATATCTGATGAAATCCGAAGCAACCGAATCGGTAATGACAGCGATTCAGCAAGTTGTCTCAGGCGGCATTCACCTCAGTAGCCGCATGGAAGCCAAATTGCTGAGCAACATTTTTCCTGATCCTGCTTCGCGGGCTCCCAACATGGCGCGCCTCTCCAACCGTGAATTGCAAGTCTTCCAATTGTTGGGGACGGGCATGACGACAACTGAAATCGCCCAACACCTGAAACTCAGTCACAAAACGATCGAAACCTATCGCGAGCATCTGAAACAAAAACTGAATTTGCCCGATGCATTATCGCTGGTGCGATCCGCAAAATCTTGGGTGGAAGTGGGGAAACTCACCAATTGAGTGAATTTCCGCGCAACATTTCCCCCTTCTGTCAGGACAGCAAAAGATCGATTCATATCAGGGGTTCTCCCTGATGCATTTTCAGGATCAACCCTGATAGCGCGAGAAAAATATCATGTTACCTTATGGATGTTCTGCGCGAGTCAGTGGTTCGATTCAGGACGAATGACGGATCGTCCTATTGCACCGGACATGTGTGGAGAATTCCAATGACCAAGTGGCAATCAGTTAGAGTATCCTGGGGGGGAGAATCTATCAACCACTTGGTCATTCGAGTGCTCCGCTCCTCAGATTCATCGCCGATCGCAAAGACCATTAAGCAAGCAGAGGTCCATCGGGGCGGTGAAGCCGCTGCACGATTTCCTCCACGATGTCTTCGGCTGCAATCATCACATCAGAACGTGACGACAGGATTCTGCATTTGAACTGCCCTGCATCAGTGCCGACGACCAGCGCAAAACGAGCGCCCGTTTGTTCCGCGCGCTGCATTTGTTTTTGAAATTTCATCGGCAACATCGGGAAATCAACAGCGACACCCGCATGGCGCAGCTGCGTTACCAATCGCAGCGCGTGACTACGGCGATTCTCGTCATCGATCACCACATACACATCACAACCCGCTTGGTGGCGTTGTAGCCAGACTTCCATCTGCATCAGAGCGTGAGGTGTTTCCTCGATCAAGTTGCGAATCACATAATCCCCCATCGCAAATCCGGTAGCAGGCAAGTCCACTTTGCCATCGGAAATGGTGGAGACCAGCGTGTCGTATCTCCCCCCTCCGGCAACTGCGCGCATCGACGCTTTCGCGTCGAATACTTCGAAGACCAATCCCGTGTAGTAAGCAAGACCGCGCACGATCGACAAATCCCAGCGAACAAAATCTCCCAATCCGCGAGCCGATAGATCCGCCAGGAGAACCTTGTAGGCAGTTGATGCATTGTGAGGATTGGCAATGAATTCCTTCACCTCGTCAAGCGATGATCCCAATGCTCTGAGTTTTTCTTGCAACGCCTCTGGGCGATCGCGCTCGAGCTTATCGACGATCTGCAACAACGCGGACAACTGATCGGCATTCCAACCGCGCTGCACGGCGAAGTCCGCCCATGCTTGACGATCCGAGACGCGCACTTGGTAGTCGTCTTTTTCAAAACCAAAGGCGCGCATGGTATCGATGGCCACCGCGAGCAGTTCGGCATCAGCCTCCGCGGCGCTTTCACCGAGAATATCGACGTTGAATTGAAAAAATTCACGACCACGACCTTTTTGCGGTTTTTCGTAACGGAAGCATTGTCCGATTTCGAACCACTTCAGTGGCTTGGGAAAATCGCGTTGGTGATCCGCCGCGAGTCGAGCCAGTGAAGCCGTGACCTCGGGGCGCAATGTGATATCGCGACCGCCCTGGTCTTGAAAGCGGAACAACTGCGTGGAGAGTTCACCGCCGGATTTTTTCAAATACAATCCCGTATCTTCCAACAGGGGAGTTTCATATTCCACAAAACCATGCCGACGCGCCGTGGCACGCCAGGTTTCCTGCAAGTATTGCCGCACCGCATAATCACGCGGCAGAAAATCACGGAAACCGGGAAGGGATTGAAAAGAAGAAACAGCCATGGAGACAGAAACCATGCACGGATCGAGTCGCCTAGGCAAGTCCCTAGTATCCGCGACCTTTTCTCCTTTACGCTCAAATGAGATGATCTACGATTGTCTCATGACACTGCGACAAATCATCGCCATCTCGTTTTTTCTCATCGGCACAACCAGCGGCGCAATTCCTGAAAGCGCTCCGCTGACTCTCGGCCCTGAATACATCCGCGTCGCAGAGGATGACGTCGCGGCACGACTGGAAACCTCGATCGCCACTTTGGAAAAAGACGGTGTGTGTGTGGATTTGATCGGTGCCATCCACATTGCGGACCAGTCCTATTATGAAATCCTCAATCGAACTTTCCCTCGCTATGACAGCCTGCTGTTCGAAATGGTAGGTGGTGAAAAACGCAGCATCGGAGCCACAACGGTCGATCCCTCCTCCGGTTCGAACCTGTCCGGTTTGCGCGACATCTATTCCATGGTATCGCGTTTTTTGGGATTGAGCGGGCAGGCCGAACAGATTGATTACAGCGCCCAAAACTTCGTGCACGCCGATCTCAGCATGGAGGATTTTGAAAAGAAACAAAAGCAGCGCAATGAATCACTCCTGGGGCTGGCGCTCAAGGCTGGCGTCCATGGCCAAAGCACTCAAGCCGCACGCCAACCGGATGCCAATCGCTTGATGGCAGCCATGTTGACCGGCAATCGCAACATGCTGAAGCTCGAACTGATTCACACGCTCGGACAGGGCGACGACCAGATTTCGATGTTTGCCGGTGACACCGTGATCATCACCGACCGCAACGCAAAGTGCCTGGAAGTCATGGAAGAACAGATCGCCCAAGGCAAAAAAAACCTCGGCATTTTTTATGGAGCCGCTCATTTTCCGGAGATGGAAAAAACCCTGCGGGCCCGCGGTTGGAAACGCACGGGTGAACGCTGGCTGACCGCGTGGAATATCGGCAAAACAACACCGAAAAACCCTTTGCAACCCTTTGGTCCGCGATTCCCCAACCTCGATGCTCCGGCCACTGGCGAATGGTGGAAACGCCCGAAGGGCACTGAAAAAAAAGCTTGGTGGAACGATGTCATCCTCAACGTCCCGCGCGATCAAACCGTAGCCTTCGCACTCTACACGGTCGATCGCGGAGTCATGAAAATGACCGCCCAATTGGTGCCTTTGCTGCCGGAGGAAACGCGCGATGTGCGACTCGAAGTTCAACAAGCCGACGGCTCGTGGAAAGAGATCGCCAAGAGTCCAGTGATCGAACCCGGCTGGTCCGCTCATTTCCGCATCGAAGGATGGGATGCCACAAAAACCGTGCCGTATCGTGTGCGTCATGGCGAACGAGCCATGTTTGAAGGAAGCATCCGCAAAGACCCGCGGCACAAGAGCGTAATCACCGTTGCGTCACTTTCCTGCAACTCGAATCACAACCGCGGCCCGCGCGCCGACATCATTGCAAACCTGCGGCAACAGGATCCGGACCTGCTATTCTTCGCTGGGGATCAGAGTTATGATCACGAACAACACACTGCCGCTTGGCTTTTGTGGGGGAAGCAATTTCGCGAAATCATCAAAGACCGACCCACGATCACCATTCCCGATGACCACGACATTGGACAAGGAAACTTCTGGGGACAAGGTGGCATCGTTTCCAAAACGGGCGCGGGACATGATGGCGGATACTTTTTCCCGGCATCCTACGTGAAGATGGTCGAACGCTGCCAGACCTGGCATTTGCCCGATGCCTTCGATTCCACCCCCATCGAGCAGGGCATTGGCGTTTACTATACCAACCTGCGGGTAGGAGGAGTCGACTTTGCCATCATTGAAGACCGGAAATTCAAAAGCGGTCCCTCGGGGAAAATTCCGCAAATCGGCCCGCGTCCGGATCACATCAACGACCCGAAGTATGACCGCAAGTCCGTGGATCTCCCCGGTCTGGAACTGTTAGGAAAACGGCAATTGGAATTTCTGCGACAGTGGAGCGGCGATTGGCAAGATGCACGGATGAAATGCGTGCTTTCACAAACCGCGTTTTGTGGCGCGGTGCACCTACATGGGACCGTGAACAACCGATTGCTGGCGGATTTGGACAGCAACGCTTGGCCTCAGAGCGGTCGTAATGCTGCCTTGGAAGAATTGCGCCGTTGTCGTGCCGTCCATCTGTGCGGCGATCAACACCTCAGCGTGGTCGTACAACATGGCATTCAAACGCATCGCGATGGTCCGTATGGTTTTACGAGTCCAGCGATTTATAATAACTATTACGGTCGCTGGTGGAATCCAGTGAATGAAAGTGCCGGCACCAATCCCCCGCCACAGAGCCCGTTGCCCTGGACCGGAGATTACGAAGACGGTCTTGGCAATCCCATCACCATGCTGGCCTACGCCAACCCCGGCAGCATGGGCGGAGCGCAAAATCACGACAACCAACGAGGCGATGGCTACGGCTTGGTGCGATTTGATAAAACTGCCTCCACCATCACCTTCGAAGCCTGGCCCTATCAGGGACGGGTGAGTGACGGGCTCAAACCCTATCCTGGTTGGCCCATTACCATCGCCATGACCGACAACGATGGCCGCAAGCCCTTGAAGCAGATTCCCGTGCCCAAGGTGATTCGCGATCTCCAAGAACCCGTCATTTCCCTCATCGATGACGCCACCGGCATTCCCGTCTACACCCAGCGTTTCGTCAAAGTTCCTGAAACCTTGCCGGTCTATCGGGAGGGAAACCATTCCCTGCGATACGGCAAAGATCAAGCGACCGAAAAAGCACCGTGAGACAAAACACGGCAACAATCGCGTGACAAAAATCTCCTTGGATGCGCGAGGACATCTGATACAAGGAGGCAATACAGCAAAAATGATGAAACAGTTCCTCCCCATTGCCTTGGTCGGCCTATTGCTGATCCATTCTTCCTGCGGTCTCTCGGGTTCCTTGGCTGCGGTCCGTGATCAAATGCCGGAGGTGCGGATGCCGTCGATACCCAAAATCGCCATACCCCCATTGCCCGAAATCAAGCGCGGCGACATCGCTCGTTTTTCATGGACTGACCTGCTTCCCTCTCGCGTTCCAATCGTAGAAGTTCGGAAACAGGATTGGGAAGAAATGGAACTCGGACGCGAGAAAGCTCTGGCATACCAAAAAAACGGTGGTTTTTTTCCATCCAAGGTTGGCAGTGCTGTTGATTTCCGTGAACCCGAACTTCCGGTGGGCTCCTTGGAAAATCCCGAATACGGGTTGCTGCCACCGAAATCTGAATCGCAGGAAACGTCTGACCAATTGCATCGTCCACCATCACAGCACCAATGAACGATCCATGTATCGATCATTCCGGTCACAGAGCCGAATTGCTCTCGAGGATTCCTTCCTCCGTTTCTTTCACGAGACGCAGTTGTCCGCAGGCGGCCTCGATGTCGTGACCTTTCTCGAGCCGCAGTGTGGCGGTGACACCTGCCTTGGTGAGGACATTGCGAAAGGCCTGACAATGCGAAATTTCCGGGCGTTTCCACGGCAATCCCTCGACGGTATTGTAGGGAATGAGATTGACTTTCGCTTGGAATGAACGGGCATGCTTGGCGAGAATATGCGCTTGTTCAAGATCGTCGTTGATGCCCTGGATGAGGATGTATTCAAGCGTCAGATGTTGTTTCTTGTTCGCATTCCAGTCCTGCAGGGCATCAAAAAGCATTGCCGTGGGATACTTTTTGTTGACCGGCATGATCTGATCGCGCACGGCGTCGGTGGCACCGTGCAGGGAAATGGCGAGGCGGATCTGACGCGGATGGCGTGCCAACTCGCGGATCTGCGGCACCAGACCGGAGGTAGAAATCGTCAGATGCCGAGCCCCGAGGTTCATGCCCCAAGGCGAAGTGATGAGTTCAATGGCTTGCAGGAGATTTTTCAGATTCGCCAGCGGTTCTCCCATTCCCATGAAAACCAGATTGTCAATGCGATCACCAGCCAGCATTTCCGTTTGCAATACCTGCGCGGCGATCTCCGCGGCCGTGAGGTGGCGGGTGAAGCCCGCCAGGCCCGATGCACAAAATTTGCATCCGTAGGCGCAACCGACTTGAGAGGAAACGCAAAGCGTGAGACGGTCCGCCCTGCCGCCATAGAGAGCAGGATTGGCGGGGATGAGCACACTCTCGATGTAGCGTCCATCGTGAAGTTTATATAACATCTTACGCGTGGTATCGGCAGCCCCCAGCTCGCGGGCGGGCGTAAGCGGATAAAGCGAAAAAGATTCCTCAAGAAACACGCGTAATGATTTTGATAGATTGCTCATCGCCGCGATCGATGCCGGGCGTTTTTTCCAAAGCCAATCGAGAATCTGGTCCGCACGGTAGGCGGGATGCCCGTGATCGGTCAGATGGCTGGTAAGTTCTTCCTTGGTAAGGCCGAGAAGTGATGGTTTCATGACGATGATCTAACCGACGAAGGCAAGACGTTGGCGTAGCACGGGATCGCCGTGTGCGGCAGGTTGGCAGATGTGATCGATCATGTGCTGCCAATGCTCATGACCAGCGAGGATTTCCACCTCGATGCGAAGAAACCAGACAGGCACCTCGGCCAGAGTGTTGCGCGGATAACGCACGGCGTCCTTTTCGGTGGTGACAATCATTTCCACATCGCGCTCGAGGCAACGTTGCGTGAACTTTTCGATCTCGCGACTGGAAAAACGGTGATGATCGGAAAAGCGTTTTTTCACATCGAGAATCGCTCCAAGCTTCGTCAAAGAGTTTTCAAAATTTTCCGGCACGGCGATCCCCGACAAGGCCGCGACGTGCTTGCCTTGCATGAAGTCCAGCGGCCTACGCTCGAATGTCGCGAGATTCTCCAGATACTTCGGACCATGCGTGGTGGTGATGATGGGCGCGGTGGGATTATATCGACGCAGTTGCCGGGTCAGTTCCTGATGGTCCGAGCCATCGGACTTTGTCAGAATGAGGTAATGGGCGCGGGCGAGGTTGTGCTTCGGTTCTCGCAAGGTTCCCGCCGGTAGCATGGCCCCGGTACCGAAAGGTGTGTTCGCATCGACAAGACACAGGTCCAACCCGCGCGACATGCGCAGGTATTGCATGCCATCGTCGAGAATGAGAGTGTCGGCTCCCAGTTCGCGAATGGCAAAACGGGCGGACTTCACCCGGTCGCGATCGACCAGAACAGAGACACCTTCAAGATTGTTGGCGAGCATGAATGGCTCATCGCCGGCGAACTTCGAGTCGAGCAAGAGGGCTCGACCGGTGGAAACGATTTTGGGCAACTCTTCGGGCTTGATCTTCTGTCCGTCAGAAGACTGCCATTTCTGCGGTTCGCTGAGCGCCTTGCTTTTGTAACCTCGAGAGAGAATGGCGACCTGGCGCTGGCGATCGCGCAGGGTGCGCGCGAGCAACTCGACCACAGGGGTTTTCCCCGTGCCGCCGACGGTGAGATTGCCGACAGAAATTGTCAAGGTCCCCAGATGATGGCGCTCTTTGAAGTCCGCGGTGAAAAGAAACTTTCTCGTTTGCATCAACATTCGATAGATCCCCGAAAGCGCGCGCAGAGCCCAGCGGGTGAGAAACGCACGGAAACCACGGGCCCGTCCGAAAATTACATCGGAGGCCCAGCGCTCGAAATCATCGATGGTTTCCTTCACTGGCGCAGGGTGACTTCCCGAACCCTTGTTGAAAAGACGAAAATTCCGTTCGCATTCACGAAAGTCTGGACGCCCGCCGCGGTGCTGGTATTGATGGGGCCATGAACCGACCCGACGGCCGCGATGCGGCGACACTTCGCGAAATTTCCTTTACCCCGAACATCGCCCCCTATGCCATGGGATCAGTGCTGGTATCTTTCGGCAACACTCGCGTGATCTGTGCGTGCAGCGTAGAAGAAGATGTGCCGCGCTGGATGAAACAGCAGGGCGTCAAGGGTGGCTGGCTAACGGCGGAATACTCGATGCTCCCCTATTCCACGCTCGAACGCAAACAGCGTGACATCACACGAGGCAAGATCGACGGTCGATCCTCGGAAATTCAGCGTCTCATCGGTAGGGCTCTGCGCGCGGTGGTCGATCTCAAAAAAATCGGGCAACGCACTTTGTGGATCGATTGCGATGTGCTGCAGGCCGATGGTGGCACGCGCACAGCCTCGATCACCGGTGCTTGCGTAGCTACAGCCATTGCTTGCAACCGGCTGATCGCAGCCGGAAAAATCAAGGATTTTCCCCTCAGTGAACTAGTAGCGGCGGTCTCCTGCGGCATCTATCAAAACAACGCCATTCTCGACCTCAACTACCCCGAGGACAAAGAAGCGGCTGTGGATTTCAATGTTGTCATGACCGAACGCGGAAAGTTTGTGGAAGTGCAAGGCAGCGGTGAGGAATCGGTCTTCTCGTCAGAGGAAATGACCGCCATGCTTGATCTGGCAAAGAGCGGCATCGCGGCATTGGTGGAAATGCAAAAGCAGGCAATCATCGCTGCCGATCGAGTGGCTACCGCGGCATTGCAGGACTTGGCCAGTGTTTTTGGAGCTGGTCGATGACGCTAGATCAGCGATGTATGCTTCGTTCGGGTCGAATGGGATGAAATCACAAAAAAAATCTCACATAGCGTGACGAATGATTGCACATAAGGGATCGCTTGTGCATGCTGCGCCCGCGCATGAAACTCATCAGCGGAACTTCACACAGGGGCTTGGCCGAACGTATTGCCGAAAATATCGGAACTTCACTGGCCAACGTGCATGTCACCGCCTTTCCCGATGGCGAGACGTTCGTGAAAATCAACGAAAACATCCGCGGTGATGATGTTTTCATCATCCAGCCATCCTGCCCCCCCACTAACCATAATATCATGGAGTTGCTCATCATGGTGGATGCCGCGCGACGTGCCAGCGCCGGTCGCATCAATGCTGTGATGCCGTTTTTCGGTTATGCACGCCAGGACCGCAAGGACCAGCCACGCGTGCCCATCACCGCCAAACTTGTGGCGAACATGTTGACGGAAGCGGGCGTGGACCGTCTCATCACCATGGACCTGCACGCCCCGCAAATCCAAGGATTTTTCGATATCCCCGTCGATCATCTCTACGCCAAGCCTGCTCTGATCGGCTATTTGCGCGAACAGGGAGCTGGTGCGGACGGCAACCTCACAGTGGTATCCCCTGACGTAGGTGGCGTGAAAATGGCTCGCGCCTACGCCGATGCCCTTGGCGCCGACCTCGCCATCGTGGCCAAACACCGTGTCAGCGCGACCAAGGTTGAAGCCATGAACGTAATCGGTGAAGTCGATGGACGCGATGTTCTCTTGGTAGACGACATGACGGAAACCGCTGGCACTTTGTGTGCGGCAGCGGAAATTCTGCAACGTCACGGCGCACGCCGTATTTATGCCGGTGTCTCCCACGCCGTTCTCGGAGAACTCGGTCGCGAACGCATCGCCTCGTCCGTGATTGAAACCGTCATTACCACGGATTCGGTTCCCATGGCCTGCGGCGATAAGGTTCATGCGGTGGGCATCGCCCCTTTGCTGGCAGAAGCCATCCGTCGCATCAACGGAGGACAATCGGTGACTTCTCTGTTCGAGGTCTGAGCGCAGCCTTCTCATGACTCACGGCATCCCGGAAAGCGTGGAATCATCGCGTTTTTTCAGGATTTTTAAGATTTTCCGAGCCATTGTGTAATGTCGCCCCCACTTCCATCGTAGTACTACTGATTATGACAAATTTCGCATTTTTGAGTCTCAGCCTGCTTGCAGCATCATGCCTCGGCAACGCTCAGGAGTTTCGCCCTTTGTTCAATTGCAAGGACCTGAGCGGCTGGAAAGGAGTCGGCTATGAAGTGGTGGACGGCACCATTCTCTGCACGCCCAAGGGGAGCAATTTGGTGACAGAAGAGCGCTTCAGCCACTACATCCTCGATTTTGAATTCCGTTTGCCACCGGGCGGCAACAACGGTCTGGGCATTCATTATCCCGGCACCGGTGACGCTGCCTATGTGGGCATGGAATTGCAAATTTTAGACGATACGGCGGAAAAATACAAAGGTCTGAAAGAATATCAATTTCACGGCTCCATTTATACCATGGTTCCCGCGAAAAAAGGCCATCTCAAGCCCGTCGGCGAATGGAATCATGAACGCGTCACGGTATTGGGCGATCGTGTGAAAGTGGAACTGAACGGCACTGTGATCACCGAGGCCAACCTGGCCGAACTGGAGCAAAAATTTCCCAAGCATCAGGGTGTCAAGCGTCGTTCGGGCCACATCAGTTGGTGCGGACATGGCGACCCCGTGGCGTTCCGCAACATCAAAATCGCCGACCTCGCCCCTACCGCCGATGCCGAGGCACTGAAAAAACAAGGTTTCGCGCCATTGTTCGATGGCAAATCACTGGAAGCCTGGAAAGTGGAAGCCGGCAGTGAAGGTCATTGGCTGCCCATCAACGGCGTCTTGAAATACGACGGCAAAAGTACGGCCAAAATCAAGGATTTATGGTCGGTCAAACCTTATGGAGATTTCACCATGGTTCTCGACTGGCGTTGGAATGGTCTCGGTCCTGTGATGAACCGCCCGGTGATCAATGCAGAAGGCAACGAAACCGGTGAGACGCTCAAAGTTGAGGAGCTCGATAGCGGCATTTACATGCGCGGCAACATCAATTCCCAAGTCAACTTGTGGAACTGGCCCGTCGGTTCGGGAGAAGTCTACGGTTTCCGCACGAACAAAGGCCTGCCCGCCGAAGTTCGCGCTGGCGTGACTCCCAAGGAAAAAGCCGACCGCCCCGTGGGCGAGTGGAATCACATGGAAATCAACATGAAAGGCGATCGTCTGACTGTCGTGCTCAACGGCAAAAAAGTCATCGAAAACGCCCAGCTCCCCGGCGTCAAACCGACCGGTCCCGTGGGCCTGCAACACCACGGTAGCTCGATCGATTTTGCAAATATCTGGATCAAGGAATTGTAGGCCTTGTCAAGACTTGCCCAGCGGGAATTTTGTTCGGTTCTATCCCCGATTGGGTGCAGATGGAAAAGCACTCATCAGGAGTTGGTTTCTGACGATTTCCCGAAGAAAAGCGGAATGAATTCCACGCTCCATCCTCGCCCATCACTCTCCTACCTCATCCGCCACAAATTTAACCCGCTCATATAGAACCGACAGTGGCAAGTCCCCATCGATCTCCTTCAGTGGGATCACGTCATCCAGTCCCTCGTAATCCACGCGCTCGAATTTCCCGAAGGCATTGCGCTGAAACGTCGTCACCGCAGGGCGATCCGATTCGACGAGCAACAACACTTGCAGCGATGGCAGACAAAGATACGCATCTTTTTTCTCAGTCTGGTCGATCCGCCGCGTCGAGGGGCTGAGCACTTCCACGATCAAAACAGGATGTTCCTGAAAGTGATCTTCAGGCGGATTGGCATGACACACCACCATCACGTCCGGGTAATAAAAACGCGTTTGATCCGGGAGATTGACACGCACTTTGGTGTCACTGTTGAACGGCTGGCATGGTTTGCCACGAAGCATCACATAAAGCCAACCCGCGCAGTTCGTGCTGATCGTGTTATGCTGATTGCTCGCGCCCGACATGGCATGCACCGAGCCTGCAACGTATTCGTGCCGCACCATAGCCTCTTTCTCCCCTTGGAGATATTCCTCCACGGTCAAAACGGAAATTTTGCGCACTGCAGTCATGTAAAAATCCATACACGATCATCCGTGCCATGACAAGGGGAGAAACGTAGCTATCCTGACTGCGCCCCATCGATCAAAAATTCTCAACCGTCATCCGCCCACGCCCCCGACATCGCTGAATCTAGAGCGGACAAATTCGCGCTCTGCATCGTGCGGGGCTATCATGGTTCACATCTCACCCCACCACCAGATTTAGCAAACGGCCCTGCACATAGATGACCTTGCGCATGGTTTTGCCGTTGGTGTGCTCCTGGATCTTGGCGGACGCGAGGGCGGTTTGCAGGGCGACTTCTTCCGTGGCATCAGGGGCCAGGCGGATGCGATCGCGCAGCTTGCCGTTGACCTGCACAACGAGCTCGATCTCGTTTTCAATCAGGGCCTCGGCGTCGAACTCCGGCCACGGCTGGTGATAGAGCATGGTGCTGTCGCCAGTGAGCTTGGCATGCAACTCCTCAGCCAAATGAGGCGCGAATGGATTGAGCAGGCGCAGGAAAATCAGGAACTCTTCCATTGGTACTTGCTCCGCTTGCGTGAACGCATTGGTGCAAATCATCATCTGAGAGATGGCGGTGTTGAAGGCCATGCGCTCGATGTCATCGGTGACTTTTTTGATGGTCTCGTGTACGACCTTGCGCAGTTTGCCATCTCGGCAAGGTTCCTTGCTGATACGTGAGGAGATTTGCCATTCGCCAGCCTGATTTTCTTCCATCGCCACACGCCACACGCGGGCGAGGAAGCGGTGCACGCCCTCAACGCCTTTCATCTGCCAGGGCTTCACCTGTTCCAGCGGGCCCATGAACATTTCGTAGAGACGCAGGGAGTCCGCACCATACTCGCGGATGACGTCATCGGGATTGACGACGTTGCCGAGCGACTTGGACATTTTTTGACCATCCTCGCCGAGGATGAGTCCTTGGTTGACGAGCTTTTGGAAAGGCTCGCACGTGCTGAGATGACCGAGGTCGAACAGCACCTTGTGCCAGAAGCGAGCGTAGAGCAAATGCAGTACTGCGTGCTCGGTGCCGCCGACATAGAGATCGACCGCGCCGCTTTGTCCTTCACCGCCGAGCCAATAATGTTCCGCTTCCTTGGAGATGAAAGCGTTTTCATTGCGCGGATCACAATAGCGCAGGTAGTACCAGCACGAGCCGGCCCACTGCGGCATGGTATTGGTTTCTCGTTGAGCGGAATCCGTATACTTAATCCAATCCGTCGCTTTAATCAGCGGACCGCGCGGATCGCCGGTGGGTTTGAAGTCTTCCAGCGCCGGTTGCAACAAAGGCAACTCAGAATCAGGGATGGCGGCGTGTTGACCGTTTTCCCAGACGATGGGAAACGGCTCGCCCCAGTAGCGTTGGCGGGAAAACAACCAGTCGCGCAGTTTGTATTGCACCTTGCGCGCGCCTTTGCCGTTTTCTTCCAGCCAAGAAATCATTTTCGACTTCGCCTCGGCGGTGGGCAGGCCGTCGAGGAATTCCGAGTGAACCGCGGTGCCATACTCGGTATAGCCTTTCCAATCGTCCTCTTCTTTGAGTGGCTTCACGACCTGAAGGATGGGCAGCTCAAATTTCTCGGCGAAAGCGAAGTCGCGTTCATCGTGTGCGGGCACGGCCATGATGGCACCGGTGCCGTAGCCCATCATCACGTAGTCGGCGATCCACACGGGGATCTCCTTGCCATTGACGGGATTGACTGCATAAGCCCCCGTGAAGACACCCGTTTTGTCCTTGTTCATCTCCCCGCGCTCCATGTCGGACTTGGTCGCACAGGCTTGCACGTAGGCTTCGACTTCTGCTTTTTGTGAAGCAGTGGTGATTTCATTTACCAAGGCATGCTCGGGTGCCAGCACCATGTAGGTAGCACCGAACAAGGTATCCGGGCGGGTGGTGAACACGGTCACGGTGTGCGCGCCGATAACGAAATCGACAGTGGCCCCCTCGCTTTTTCCAATCCAATTTTTTTGCAGCAATTTGATACCTTCCGGCCAATCGAGCGCATCGATCTCGTTCAACAGACGCTCGGCGTAAGCGGTGATGCGCAGCATCCATTGGCGCAGCGGACGGCGTTCAACGATGTGACCTTTGTTGCGCCATTCATCGACCTCTTCGTTCGCCAGCACCGTGCCGAGATCCGGCGACCAGTTGACGGGTGCCTCGTGCACGAAGGCCAAACGTACAGCATCGATCTGCTGACGCGTCCAGCCCTTCGCCGCCAGTTCGCTGACGGACTTGGCTTTTTGCTCCAGTTCGTCGAAATAGGAATGATAAAGTTGCAGGAAAATCCACTGCGTCCAGCGCACGTAACTTGGATCCGTGGTATCGACCTCTCGCTCCCAATCATACGAAAACCCTAGGCGTTTCAACTGCTGGCGAAAGTTGTTGATATTGGCCTCAGTCGTGACGCGCGGGTGTTGCCCGGTTTTGATCGCGTATTGTTCCGCAGGCAGGCCGAAGGCGTCCCAGCCCATGGGATGGAGCACGTTAAAACCACGGCAGCGCTTGAAGCGTGCCAAAATATCCGTGGCGGTGTAGCCTTCCGGGTGACCGACATGCAGACCCGCGCCGCTGGGATAGGGAAACATGTCGAGCACGTAGTATTTTGGCTTCGCCGCATCGAAATCGGCATCCCCCGGTCCGGGAGTGCGGAATGTTTTTTCCGTGTCCCATCGGTTTTGCCACTGGGATTCAAAAACATCAAAGGGAAATGGTTTGCGGCGCTCGGACATGATCAGGGAAAAGTTTCGGGGCGGCAGATTGGCGGATTTCATCGAAATTGCAACGCATTTTCCATTTCTGAAGAGGTTTCAAAAAGAACGATTCAAACCAATCATTTGATGCCTTGACATCATTTAAGGATGATGCATGATGTCTACATGAGAACCACATTGACCATTGATCCGGAAATCGCTGAGCGCATCAAACAAGAAGTAGCTCTGGGAAAAAAGCCACTCAAAGCAGTGGTGAACGATGCTTTGCGAAAAGGACTGGGACTAGAGCCTAGTAAACGAACAAAGCCCTACCGAATCAAAGTGCATTCATCGGCATTTGTGGGTGGCGTTGATCCTGGTCGGTTGAACCAACTGGTTGATGAACTGGAAGCTCATGAATTTCTTTCAAAACAGTCATCGTGATTTTACCCGACATCAATCTTCTGGTCTACGCACACAATGACCAAGCTCCCCATCATGCGAAAGCAAAAGCTTGGTGGGAGTCCCTGCTCAATGGAAAAGCTCCCGTCGGACTGCCGTGGGTCAGTATCAGTGGTTTCATCCGTATCATGACTCATCCACGTGTGCTAAGGGAACCCATGAATGTGGAATCGGCAGTTGATTGTGTGCGCGCCTGGCTCGACTGCCCCTGTGTCATGACTTTGCATCCGGGTGCTCGATTCGATGCGCTTTTTTTGGATTACCTACTCATGTTAGGCACAGCGGGAAATGTAACGACCGATGCGCAACTTGCAGCCCTAGCCGTGGAGCATCAGGCAGAATTGAACAGTGCGGATCAAGACTTTCATCGTTTCAGCGGTCTCAGGTGGAAGAACCCACTTCTCTGATGGTGCAGTTCCTGTTCTACTTCCATTCGTCATAGCCATGCTTGCTTCCAGACTTGCCAAAATTCATCAGTTCTTTACCTTGCGGGCGTGAGCGACGATACACACACCTGCTTTGCCGCGCGTCTCGACAAGAAACAAATCGAAGACGGATTGGAATTTGCCCCGAAATTTGATGAAAACGGTTTGCTGGCTGCCGTGGCGATCGACGTCCATACGCGGGAGCCGCTCATGCTGGCGTGGATGAACCGCGAGTCGCTTCGTCTCACGCTGGAAAAAGGCGAGGCCGTGTATTGGTCGCGTTCGCGTAAAGAGATCTGGCACAAAGGAGCCACTTCCGGCCAAATCCAAAAAGTCATCGAAATGCGCACCGATTGCGATCAAGACGCTGTCATTCTCTACGTCGAACAAGCCGGTGGCGGTGCCTGCCACACCGGCCGGAATTCGTGTTTTTACCGAACCATTCACCCGGGAAGCCCCGCCGCACTGCGATTTTTGCAACAAAACGGCTGATTTTTTCAAAAAAGTTGACCGAAATGAAATTCACAGTTGCCATCTCAAAAAAAAACCTCTAGTTTGCGCGCCCCTCGCGCCGCTCCAAGGTGAGCCGCGATGGCTTCCAACAACTCCATTCTCCTACTCAAGACCATGAACATCATTGCCAAAATCGAAAGCGAACAACTGAAATCGGACGTTGCCGACTTCAACGTAGGAGACTCCGTCAAAGTGCATTGCCGCGTCGTGGAAGGTGGCAAAGAGCGCGTTCAGATTTTCGCTGGCTTGGTCATCGGCCGCAAAGGACACGGCGTCAATTCCTCTTTCACCGTTCGTAAAATTTCCTACGGCGAAGGTGTGGAGCGCGTATTTCCTGTGCACACCCCCCGTATCGCCAAGATCGAAGTCACCAGCCGTGGCAAAGTCCGCCGTGCGAAACTCAACTACTTGCGTTCTCGCGTTGGCAAGCGTGCAACTTTGGTCAAGAGCCTCGACGCATAATTTGTCTCGCCACCTGTGAAGAAAAGACACGGCTTGTCCGTGTCTTTTTTTGTGCACCGATGCATCAGGCTTGCACGGGTGGATCAAACGACTACGATGAACGGCGTGAGAATTCCTTGGTATGCCTGCTTGCCTCTGATCGCATTGACGGTTGGAGTCATTTGGTGGCAGGGAACGCGACAAAAAGAATTTCTATCGGCTCCTGATGAGCCGACCCTTGCCAAGATCCGGCAAGAAACCAAGGATGAACTCAAAGCCAATGTCTTGATCGCGCCTGAAGAACCGGCGAGAGCCATACGGGTCAAACCCAAGAAATTGGTAGTGCCTGATGCCGATAAGGACGCTCAAGCACTGCTGAAGCCCGATGACTTCGGTGATCCCACGGTGTCTCCCGGGTTGGATTGTTACCTAGTTCTTGCCTCTCGCGGAGCAACCGTGATGTCCAATCTTGCGATGCAACTGGAAGCCCGCGGACAAACCCAGCGAGCCTTGCTTGCGTGGGAACGAGTGATTGATTCGACCGATGCGGACACCTCGCAACAGGAAGTAGCGCGTAAGGCGATTCAACGACTGCGCGCTGAGACGCCCCTGTGGAACGTGGATCCCTCCGCTAGCACCATCATTCAGCTCCATGTCAGCTGCGATCGGGAACGAGGCAAAACTCTGGAATCAACTTTGCTGGAAATCATTGCTTTGTGGAATCAGGCATGTTCCGGATTGGTTGAACTGCAGCTCAAAACCCATTCCGGCCCCAAGGCCGCCAGCGGATCTCCGCCCCAGCCTGTCGCGCTCTGGTTCACTGGGGTAACGACTGATGCCATGGCGCCGAAGACACTCTCGGTTCCTCTCACCAACGCTCCGGCGGAACAACAAAAACAATTGCTACTCACTGCTTCATACAAGCTCCTCAAAGAAGGTTTGAAAGGACGCAAAGACCTACGCCCTCTGGCCGATCCACAAGGCCATGACCCAGCAGTTCTGTTGGGAACCGCTGTCACCCGGCGCGCATGGGACCTATGGGCACAACATTTTTCTCAGAAAAAGCCATGATTTTCCCAAGAAACTCCATCGGACGACGTTATATCAGTATCAAGATGATCCGTATTGCGCTGCTGTTGCTTTTTTGCCAAAGCCTTGCTTGGGCCGATGCCGCCTTGGCCAAGGGTGATCAACCCGAGCCCCCAAGTCCCCAGGAAAAACCCGCGCCTGCAGCAAAGGAAAAACCGCAAATCGTCAAGCTCGGCGACGGACGCATGAAGTATGGCGAGATTGAATTTGATCCAAAAACGCGCCAATTGCGTATCCCCTGCACTGTCAATATGAACGATGGGCTGCTCGAATTCGCCGTAGTGCATGAAAACGGCAAAATTCACGAATCATTACTCATTACCCAATGCACCCCCACCGACATCAACGTCGTATTGAAATTATTGCGCTACGTTGCCTCGGAAGAACTGTATGCGATTGAAAAAGAGCCGGGCGTGTTGAGCGGTAAGTTTCCTGAAGTGCCGGAAGCCACCAAAAAAGCAGCGAGGATCGATCTCAAAATCGAGTGGCAGCACGATGGCAAAATGCAGAAGGCGTCACTGGCTGACTGGATCATCCAAGCCGCCACCACCAAGCCCATGAGCCAAGAACCATGGGTATATGGTGGATCCATGGTCTATGACGGTGCATTTCTAGCCGAAACGACCGGAGACATCGCCTCCATTTTTGTGAGTCGCGGCTCCTTATTTTTGTATCCTGGCAAGGACAATTTCAATGATGAAGCTTGGCTTGCCAATACCAAACGCATCCCCGCACAAGGAACCAACGTTCACCTCATCGTTCAACCTCATCAACCGCAACCCTAAGATACACCTCCATGAAATCCATCCTCTGCTTCTTCGCCGCCGCCAGCGTTACATGGGCCGAAGTTTCGCCCTATGTTTCGTTACAAGAAGAAATGAAACAGGCCATCGCACGCGGCAATGCCTGGTTGGCCAAACAACAAAAACCGGAAGGGCACTGGGATGACCCGGAAATCCCCGCGTTCACTGCGTTGGCTCTGACGGCTGCCGTGCGCGATCCAAATCTCAAGACAGGCGAGCGCCCTGCCCACATCAAAACCGGATTCACCTGGCTGCTCAGCAACCAGAAAGAAGATGGCGGCATCTACAATCGCGGTCTCACGGTTTACAATACCGCTACTGCCGTCACCGCACTGACTTCCGCCGGTGATGAAGCCTATGAGGCCGCCATCGTGCGTGCGCGCAAGCACCTCATCAACAATCAGTGGGATACAGGCGAAAAAGGCAAAGCGGACGGAGCGAACGATGGCGGCATTGGCTACGGTTCGAAAAACGATCGTTCCGACATGTCGAACACCTATCTCGCGATCGAAGCTCTGGCACTTTCGAAAAAAGTGATCGAAGACGGCAAACACGGCGACCAACCCGACCTCGACTGGGGTGCTGCGGTATCGTTCCTGTCGCGCTGCCAGAACCTGAAAGAAACGAATTCCAGCGAGTGGGCGACTGAGGATCCGAAAGACAAAGGTGGATTTGTCTACGGCCCTAACGAAAGCAAAGTCACAGCCGAACCCGATGCCAATGGAAAAGTGCCGCTGCGTTCATACGGTTCCATGTCCTATGCGGGCCTGCTATCCATGGTCTATGCCAAGGTTTCCGCCGACGACCCGCGGGTAATTGCCGTGAAAGAATGGCTTGGGAAAAACTACACCCTGGAGGAGAATCCGGGAGTTGGCGCCCAAGGCCTGTATTACTACTACAACACCATGTCGAAAGCATTGGCAGCGGCTGGGATTGACAAACTCCCTCTCGCGAACGGTAAGAGCGTGGATTGGCGCAAAGAACTCTGCGAGCGTTTGCTCAGCAAACAGCGTGAAGACGGATCCTGGGTGAACGACAACGGCCGCTGGATGGAATCAAACGCCGTGCTCACCACTGCTTTCACTGTCATGGCGCTGGAGCAGATTTATTACTCCATTCCGCAGCGCTAACTAGACCTTGAATCCTCCTGGGTCGCACCTAATTCGCTGGCGAAATACCGCAAGCCATGGCAGTCTCCGCAGCGAACTATGAGTAGCAAGCAAGATCGGCACGTCTTCATCATCGGCGGAGGAATCATCGGACTTTGTGCCGCTCATTACGCGTTGCAACAAGGGCTGCGTGTGACGATTTGGGAGCGAGAGGAAGAGAAAGGCGATAACTGCTCGCAGGGCAACGCAGGAATGGTGGTGCCCAGCCATTTCATTCCGCTGGCGGCTCCTGGCATGCTAGCCAAAGGGCTACGCTGGATGTTCAACTCGCAGAGCCCTTTTTACGTGAAACCACGCCTCAGCCCCGCACTGATGCGGTGGGGCTGGCTGTTCTACCGTCATGCCAATTCACGCCATGTCGATTCCTGCAAGCAATTGCTGCTGGAACTCAACCTGCAAAGTCGCGCGTTGTTTGCCGAACTGGCCAAGGATTCCGATTTTGATCTCCAGCAGCGCGGGCTGTTGATGCTTTGCAACACCCAGCACGGCCTGGACGAAGAAGCGGCCGTGGCGGCCATGGCCCATGAACTGGGTGCACGGGCGGAAGTATTGGATGCGGCTGAGACCGCGCGGATGGATCCATCGATCACCATGAACGTCATGGGTTCCGTTTGGTTCCCCGATGACTGTCATTTGAATCCGCAGGCATTTTCCGCAGCCATGAAGGAGCGGGTCCGCGCGGCGGGTGGCGAAATCTGCTACGGCACGGAGTTGGAACGTATCGAAACGAAAGAGGGGCGGGTCATCGCCATCCACAGCCATGGCCAGCGCCATAGTGTCGATCAATTGCTGGTCGCTGGCGGCTCTTGGTCTGCGGAAATCCTCCGCCAACTCGGTATTTCCCTGCCCCTGCAGGCAGGAAAGGGCTACTCTCTGACCCTAGAGAATCCAAAACAATTGCCGCAACTTTGTTCGATCTTCTGCGAGGCGAAGGTCGCCATTACGCCGATGAACGGAACACTGCGTTTTGCCGGAACCATGGAGGTAGGCGACTTATCCCTGAAGATCAATCCGCAGCGTGTGAAGGGCATCATTCGCTCAATTCAGCCGTATTTTCCGGCTTTTTCGGAAGAGGACTTCGCAAACATCAAGCCTTGGGCCGGTTTGCGACCTGTTTCACCGGATGGCATGCCTTACATGGGCCCGGCTCCCGGATGGGACAATGTGTTGGTGGCTACAGGTCACGCCATGATGGGCCTGAGTCTGGCGCCGATCAGCGGTAAAATCATGGCGGAGCTACTCACCGGAACAAACCCCGGATTCGCCATGGACCGCCTCGCTGTGAACCGGTTCTGAACTTTAATGCGAGAAAATCTCACGAATCTCGTTCTTCCCTTGCATCGCGCGTGCGGAGTCACTAGCCTTTCGCCGCCAGCACATGAGAGCCATTTTAGCACTTGAAGACGGTCGCACCTTTGAAGGGATTTCCTTCGGCGCGGTCGGCACCACCACCGGAGAGATTTGTTTCAATACCTCGATGACAGGCTATCAGGAGGTCATCACGGACCCCTCCTACCGCGGTCAGATCGTGGCGATGACCTATCCGGAAATTGGCAACTACGGCGTGAATGAACTCGATGGCGAATCAGCCTCGCCCCATGTGCGCGGTTTTGTGATCGGTCAGCTCTGCCCCTTGCCCTCGAACTGGCGCGCCACAAAATCACTCTCGGATTATTTTTCCGAACATGGTGTGCTAGGCATTGAAGATATCGATACCCGCGCGCTGACCAAACACCTGCGTTCACGCGGCGCCATGCGTTCCTGCCTCACCACGGAAATGACAGCAGAGGAAGCCATCTCCCACGCTCAAAAGTCGGCCCCGATGGAAGGCAGTGACTTCGTGAAGGAGGTTTCCACGCCCGAGTCCTTCCTATGGACCGCTGAGTCGCGCGAATGGACCATCCCCAATGCCTGCACCGGTCAGGAAACGAATTACCTCGAACTACCGCCTGTGCGTCATCGCATTGTCGCCTTTGACTTTGGCATCAAATACAACATTCTGCGCCGCTTGCGCCAAGCGGGCTTCGAAGTTGAGTTGCTGAATGCACGCACCAGCGCTGCCGAGGTGCTCAAGCGCAATCCCGATGGCATTTTCCTCTCGAACGGCCCCGGCGATCCGGCGGCTCTCGGCTACATCCATGAGGAAATGCGTCAACTCATTGGCAAAAAACCAATCTTCGGCATCTGCCTCGGCAATCAAATTCTCGGCCATGCTTTTGGCGGAAAAACCTTCAAGCTGAAATTCGGCCATCGCGGCGGCAACCAGCCGGTGAAGGATTTGCGCAGCGGAAGAATTTCCATCACTTCGCAAAACCACGGCTTCGCGGTCGATGCCGATTCTCTGCCATCGAATGTCGAGGTGACACACATCAATCTCAACGACGACACCGTCGAAGGCATACGCCACAAGGAACATCCGGTCTTCAGTGTGCAATACCATCCTGAAGCCGCTCCGGGCCCGAACGATGCTTCGTATTTCTTCCAGGAATTCGCTGCGATGATTGATTCGGTGAAGTAACTTTTTTGATCCATCCAATAATTTGATGAATACCATTATTACCGGCCTGCAATGGGGCGATGAAGGAAAAGGAAAAATCGTCGACTATCTGACCGAAGATGCCGATGTCGTCGTTCGCTCACAGGGCGGCAACAATGCCGGGCACACCGTGATCGCCCATGGCAAAAAATATGTGTTGCACTTGCTGCCTTCCGGCATTCTCTGGGATGGCAAGCTCAATGTCATTGGCAATGGAGTGGTGCTTGATCCCGTAGGTCTCGTGGCCGAAATCGAAAAAGTCGAGGCGCAAGGCGTGAAGGTCACCACTGACAAGTTGTTCATCTCCGACCGCTGCCACATCGTGCTGCCTTTCCACAAGGAGCTCGATGTCGCCCGCGAAGCCGCCCTCGGCGACCGCAAGATCGGCACGACCAAACGCGGCATCGGTCCGGCCTACGCCGATAAAATCAACCGCTGCGGTTTCCGCGCCGCCGATCTGTTGCGCCCTGATTACTTCCGCGAACAGGTGAAACACCGCGTCGCCGATGCGAACCAAGTGCTCGCCCAGTTCGACCTGCCGCAATTCGATGCCGTGGCCATGGCCGAGGAAGTGCTCACAGCCTTCGCCCGTCTCGCCCCTCACGTCACCAATGTCATTCCGCTGCTCCACAAAGCCTGGAAAGACGGCAAAACCATCTTGTTTGAAGGAGCACAAGGCAGCTTGCTCGATGTCGATTTCGGCACATACCCCTTCGTCACTTCCTCCAACACCACCGCCGGTGGTTCTTGCACGGGATCCGGTCTGCCGCCCACATCCATCCAACGAGTGATCGGCGTTTGCAAGGCCTACACCACACGCGTTGGCTCCGGCCCCTTCCCTACTGGTGATGAAGGTCTCTCGCAATACCTGCACGACCTAGGCCGCGAGTTCGGCGCCACCACCGGACGTCCCCGGGGCTGCGGTTGGCTCGATACCGTGCTGCTGCGTTTTGCCTGCATGATCAATGGCGTCACCGGCCTGGCCATCACCAACCTCGATGGCCTCGATGAATATGCCACGCTGAAAATTTGCACGGCTTATGATGTCGATGGACAAATCGTCGATCTCCCACCAGCCGATCGCGACGCATGGGATCGCGCTGTGCCGATTTACGAAGAGCTCCCCGGCTGGCAAGTCGATACCACCGCCTGCCGCGACTACAACGACCTGCCTGCCAACGCCAAAGCCTACCTCACCCGCTTCGCGGAACTCTGCGGCGCTCCCGTGGCCTTCGTTGGAGTAGGCCCGGATCGCGCGCAGACCATTGTGGTGGGATAGATATTTTTTGCTTGAAGGCATTCATGCAAACAATCCGCAGTCGCTCACCAAGGACTGCAACGGCACAGCTTCCACCAGATCAGAAATCGGATAGCGTTTGGAGCCGGGATAAATCACCGCAATGCGCTCCAGGCCCAAATCCTTTAGCGCACCAGACATGGATGATGTGAGACGCGGTGCATCCGCGCGTTTGCACTCCACTCCATACAACTTGTCACCACGTCGCAGAATCAAATCAATCTCCGCGCCCTGATGGGTTGCCCAAAACCAGGCGTCATCATGTGCCTCGTTGGCCAGCACCTGCTCTATCACGAAGCCCTCCCACGACGCACCGAGCCGAGGATGCATCATCAAGGCCCTTTCTTGATCAATTCCCAGCAATTGATGCAGCAGGCCACTGTCTCGAAAATAAATTTTCGGTGCCTTCACCTGTCGCTTGGACAAATTCGCATACCATGGTTGCAATTGTCGAATCATCAGTGCATCGGTCAGCACATCGAGATAGCGCCGGACCGTGGAAGGGTTCACCCCCAGTGCCCGGGCTGATTCGGCGGCATTCCATGTCTGACCATGGTAGTGCGCCAGCATCGACCAGAAACGCAGCATGGCTGTCGCCGGTACACGCACACCCCATTGGGGAAAATCCCTCTCCAAAAGAGTCATGATGAAATTTTTCCTCCACGCCACACTGTCCGCTTCCGTCGCAGCCAAATACGAATCAGGAAAAGCCCCACGTCTCCATAGCAAATCGACAGAGTCCTTCCCCGTTTCAGACAAATCAAATCCCCCCATTTCGATCCGTTCCACACGTCCTGCCAAGCTTTCCGAACTCTGCCGCAACAGCTCACCCGATGCACTTCCCAAAATGAGAAATTGAGCCGCATTTTCACGTCGATCAACGAGAACACGCAACACGGGAAACAACTCAGGCCGGCGTTGCACTTCATCAATCACAATCAATCCACGTAGCGGATCCAACGCGGTTTTCGGCTCCTCCAACCGCGCCAAACTCAAGGGATCCTCCAAATCAAAATAATTGCTAGAATTCTCCGACAAAAATTCACGAGCCAACGTCGTTTTCCCGATCTGCCTTGCACCGGAAAGCACGACGACAGACCTACGGTTCAGCGCGGTCTGGATCATCTCATAAAAACGTTTTCGTCGAATCATGCTGCAATTTTACCATGAAAATCCCGCGCGTAAACATTGATTTTCATGGTAAAATGATAACAGCCATCATGACTTTTGCGATTGCATTATACCATGTGCAGCCCACAGTGGAATCATCATAATGAACCGATTCACAATTTTACCAGCCCCCCGTTTTGCATGGCTCTTTCTTACGAATATCATGCTCTTGGCTTCTTTCACCTACGCCGCAGAGCGCAAACCGAATTTCATCTTCGTCATCGCCGATGACCAGCGCTGGGACGCGATGGGAGTGGTGCAGAAGGAGCATGGCGACAAAGCGCGCTACCCGTGGTTCGAAACTCCAAACATGGATCGCCTCGCCGCTGAGGGCGTGCGTTTCCGCAATGCCTTCATCACCCACTCGATTTGCTCCCCCGGTCGTGCCGGCTTCCTGACGGGCCAGTATACGCACAAAAACGGCATCATGGACAACAGCACGCCGTTTCCGGTGAATTCCATCACCCATGCCACATTGCTGCGCGATGCGGGATACCAGACGGCCTACTTCGGCAAATGGCACATGAGATCTCAAAAAGGCCCGCGCCCGGGCTTTCTGCACTCGGCAAGTTTCATCGGCCAAGGGCAATACATGAACTGCCCCATGGAGATCAACGGCACCCTCACACCGACCAAAGGCTGGGTCGATGACGTCTCCACCGACATGGCCATCCGGTGGCTCAAACAACACGCGGACAAGCCCTTTTCGTTGGTCCTCGGTTTCAAGAGCCCGCATAACAAACGCGGGGGGGAAAGCCTTCCCGAACGTCTGCGCCACCTCTATGAAGGGAAAACCACGCGTGAGACCCCCAACTGCGACATCGCTGCCGTCTATCACAAACCATTCACCGATTCGGATCGACAAAAAGGCCGAGGCCTTTCCGACAACGCCACGCACCTCGATTATCTCCGCCACATCAAAGGCATCGATGAAAATCTCGGCCGTCTGTTAGATGCGCTTGACGAACTGAAACTCACCGACGACACCGTGATTGTTTACACCAGCGACAACGGCTATTTCCTTGGGGAACGGGGTCTCGGTGACAAGCGCGCGCTCTACGAAGAAGGCATCCGCATCCCCTTCCTCGCCCGCTATCCCAAACTTTTTCCGAAAGGCAAAGTCGTGGACCAACTGGTGATCAACCAGGACCTTGCACCGACCTGGCTCGACCTCGCGGGACTACCGGCCCACCCTCAAATGCATGGCCGCAGCTTCAAGGAACTGGCACTCGGTCAACCACCCAAGGACTGGCGTACATCGTTTTTGTGCTACTACCGCAAAGAGCTCGGTGATACCCCCACCTGTCACGGCATCCGCACGGAAAACGCCAAACTCATCGTCTATCCGAACCATCCCGAATGGACGGAAGCCTACGACTTAAAGGCCGACCCCTACGAACTCAACCGGTTACCTGCCGATAGTCCGCTCGCGAAAGAGCTGACCGCGGAATTGGAAAGACAGATGAACGCTGTAGGGTTTGTCCAAGGAAAAGGCGGGTAACCTCGCATGGATCAGGAATTTTCCTCATCCGGCATGCGCAGGGCACGGCGCAGATGATGTTCGATGAATTCCGCTTGGTCGTCATTCAGGCCGCCCCGGATGAGACTCTTTTCGCGATTCTCACGATTGGTATAACGGATGCCAAACGTCGTCTGGGAATCATTCTGCGTGCTGTATTTCCGACGGATGCCCATGATGTCCTCGCGCTTGACCACCCGAGTGAATCCCCAAGGAATGGGATAGTTGGATACTTTCACGTGATCCGAAGCGATCATGATGTCCGTCTTGTTAAGAAATGTAGCCACGACATAATAGGTGAGAGCGATTCCCACACTCACGTGCCCTAATGGAAAAAGGATCGCAAACAACGGAGTGTCCTTGCCTCCAAAAGCCTGGCTATACCAAAAGAACAAAAAAGAATCCCAGACAATGCAGAAAATCAGCAATGGGATGACGGTCCAGCTCAACCACTTGCGGCGAATGATCATGTTCGGTCCATCGTGAATCACGTCGATTTTTTCAGGGATCGGAAGATTTTTCATGATCGTATGGTCAAATCTCCAAGAAATTCTGCAGCAGTTGCTTGCCTTCTTGGGTGAGGATGGACTCGGGGTGGAACTGGACTCCGTGGACGGGGTATTCTTTGTGCGCGAGACCCATGATTTCGCCTTCTTCGGTCCAGGCGGTGATGTCGAGGCAATCGGGCAGAGTCTCGCGTTTGACGATGAGACTGTGGTAACGCGTGGCTTCGAAGGGATTCGACAAACCACGGAACACGCTCGTGCTCTTGTGATGAATGGGTGAGGTTTTGCCGTGCATCAATCGCTCGGCGCGGACGACGTCGCCACCATACACTTGGCCAATGCTTTGATGCCCGAGGCACACGCCGAGGATGGGAGTGGTCGAACCAAGTGCCTCGATCACAGCACAGGAAACACCCGCTTCATTTGGCGTGCAAGGACCTGGCGACACGCAAATGCGCGTGGGCTTGAGCGCTTTGATCTGAGCGAGGTCCATCGCATCATTGCGAATGATTTTCATTTCCGCGCCCAACTCGCCGAAATACTGGACGAGGTTGTAGGTAAAGGAATCGTAGTTGTCGATGATCAGCAACATGGCCGTTAGGATTCTGAGGATAAGGTGTTCGCCAAAGCAATGGCTTTGAGCATGCCCTGCGCTTTGTTGCAGGTTTCTTGGTATTCGTAAGTGGGATCGGAATCGGCTACCACGCCCGCCCCGGCTTGCACGTAAGCTTTGCCGTTTTTCACCAAACAGGTGCGTAGGGTGATGCAGGAATCGTGAGAGCCATCGAAGCCGAAATAGCCCACTGCACCCGCATACGCGCAGCGCTTGGTCGGCTCCAGTTCGTTGATGATCTGCATCGCACGAATCTTCGGCGCGCCACTGACAGTGCCGGCGGGAAAGGTCGCACGCAGCACATCGTAGGCACTGTGCGAAGGATCGAGCGTGCCGGTGACATTAGAAACAATGTGCATCACGTGCGAGTAGCGCTCGATGATCATGAAGTCATCGACTTTCACCGAACCATGCTTGGCAATCCGACCAACGTCATTGCGGGCCAAATCGATGAGCATCAAATGCTCGGCGCGTTCCTTCGGATCATTGAGAAGATCGGCGGCCAGGGCATCGTCTTCCTCCACCGTCTTGCCTCTCCAACGCGTGCCCGCGATCGGTCGGATGTCAATGCGACCGGCGATCGAGCGCACGTGGACTTCGGGCGAACTGCCCACCAAAGCAAAGTCTCCAAGCTCTAACAAAAACATGTAAGGCGAGGGATTCACATGGCGCAGCGCGCGGTAGAGATCGACGGGAGTGCCGGAGAAAGGCGTTTCAAAACGCTGACTCGGGACAAACTGAAAGACATCCCCTGCGGCGATGTATTCTTTTCCTTTACGAACATTTTCCTCAAACTGCTCTTGCGTCGTATTGCTTTGCGCCGAGAGCGGAGCTGGGCTGGTGAGGCCATTCAGAGCGGGCACATGAAGTGGGCGCTTGAGCATTTCCACCATCGCCTCCACGCGACCGCGAGCTTGATGATAGGCTTCTTCTGTCGACTGCGCATCATCCGTAAAAGCATTCGCGATGACCAGCAAACGGCGAAGTCGGTGATCGAACACCAACAAGGTATCGGCCAGCAAAAACAGGGCATCTGGGATCTGCAAATCATCCTGCGGAGCCGCACCGATGCTGGGCTCGAACTGACGCACCGCATCGTAGGCAAGGTAGCCGAGCAAGCCCCCGCAAAACGGCGGCACGGCACCGTGACGGACAGGGCGATAGCATTTCATCTGCCGTTCCAGTTCGGCCAAAACGTCATCGGGCGCCACAATCGTCTGCTTCTTTCCGCCGCGTTCGATCGTGATTTCCTTGCCCTGAGCAGAAAAAATCTGGCGCGGCTTGCTGCCGACAATCGACCAACGACCGCCTTTTTCCGTGCTTTCGGCGCTTTCCAACAAAAACGCATGAGCGCCATCGCGGATCTTGAGATAAGCGGAAAGCGGCGTTTCAAAGTCAGCGGCCAGCTGAGTGTAGACAGGAATCACATTTCCCGACTTCGACAAAGCGAGAAAAGCATCAAGAGAGGGTTCGACCGGAATAGCATGCACGACGCCCGATTGATAAACATGTGCGCAGCCGTGGTAAAGGACAATTGCGTTCACCATGCTTCGTTTCACAAGTGTCATTGACTTTTTTCATGGCGGCGATGAACTTCACCGCCCGTCCATGTCTTTGATCGCTGAATCCAAAATCACCCTGCGCCTGGCGCTGCCCTTGATGATCGGGCAGTTGAGTCAGATGCTGTTGGGTGTGGCTGACACCTTGATGGTGGGACAGCTGGGTGTCACGGAACTGGCTACCCTGACATTCGTCAATTCGCTGTTCTATCTACCGTTCGTATTCAGCATCGGCCTGCTCACCTGCATCTCGGTGCACACATCGCACTCACGCGGAGCTGGTGATCCGACGGCGGCCCGGCGAAGTTGCCGCAACGGCGTCTATCTGGCGCTCGCCATCTCGCTGATGTTTTTGCTTTTTTCTCAGATCCTGTTACCGTATCTCAACCGCTTCGGACAACCGCCGAGCGTGGTGGCGATTTCACACTCGTATTTCACGATCCTGATGATGTCTCTCGTTCCTGCCCTGATGTCGATGGCACTGAAAAACCATGCGGACGCCCTTGATCGTCCATGGCCACCGTTCTGGATTTTTCTCGGTGGCGTATTGCTCAACATCCTGCTCAACTGGCTGCTCATGTACGGCAAATGGGGTTGCCCTGAGCTTGGCATGAACGGTGCGGCATGGGCCACCCTGATCTCGCGTGTGCTGATCATGGTGGCTCTGTTCCTTTGGTTGGAAACATCCGTCAGCCTGCGCGATTGGATACCGTTTTCCTGGTTCCGCAAGCCGCAAAAAAGCGATCTCATCGCCCATGCGAAAATCGGACTTCCGGCCAGCTTTCAAATGCTTTGCGAGGTCGGCGCTTTTTCCGCTGCCGGATTCATGATCGGTCATTTCGGTGAAGTTCCGATGGCGGCACATCAGATCGCCATCACCTGCGCCTCATCGGCCTTCATGATTCCGTTAGGTCTGGCCATGGCGCTGACCGTGCGCACGGGTGCCGTGGCGGGCGCCAAGGAAACGATGCGATTGCGCGCGGTGGTTCACTCGGGCTGGCTGTTATCCGCGGCGTTCGGTTTGATGAATGCCATGCTGTTTTTCTTCGGCGGACGTTTTGCCGCAGAACAGTTCACTGATGCACCGGATGTGATTTCTCTCACCATTTTGCTGTTAGGCATCGTCAGCGTATTTCAGATTTTCGATAGTGTGCAAGTGGCCTCGGCATCGATGCTGCGAGGTCTGCATGACACCCGGGTTCCCGCACTGATGGGCTTTTTGGCCTATTGGGCCGTGGGTCTTCCGGTGGCGTGGTGGCTGAGCGAGATCTTGGACTGGGAAGCGCGCGGCGTGTGGTGGGGACTCGCGGCGGGATTGTTCGTCGCCTGTGTCACACTGGGCACGAGACTGCGCCAACAAATGATCCGCATGGTCCGGACCTAGCGATTTTTCTTTTTTTCATCGGATGCTTTCCACTGAGGGATCCATTCCTGAGCCTCTGTTCGGGCCTGTTTCAGATAGTCACCGATCTTCGCTGCAATTTCAGGATATCGCGTTGATACATCGTTTTTTTCTTTTGTATCGTTTTTGGTATCGTACAGCAAAACTGTCCGATCTGGACCACCGCGTCGGATGCCCTTCCATCGACCTTGATACAAAGCGGCTTGAGAGAATCCGCCTTCGTGAAACTCCCAGTAGAGAAATTCCTGTGGCTTTTGTGCCTTGCCGAGGAGAGTTGGAACAATACTGACGCCATCCACATTCGTGCTCGGTTTCGCTTCGGCCAATTCCGCCACTGTGGGCCACCAATCGGCAAACGAACCAACAAAATCCGAGGTGACAGCCGCCGGCACCTTGCCAGGCCACCAAGCGATGAATGGAACACGAATGCCACCATCGGTGAGGCTGCGCTTGATGCCTGTAAATGGTCCCGCTGGCTGGAAGCGGCTCAAATCGTGCCCGCTCTCATTGTGTGGTCCATTGTCGCTGGTGAAAATCACCAGAGTGTTTTGCGCGATCCCTAACGTTTCCAACTGTTTCAACATGCGACCGACATACTGATCAAGCCGCGCGATCATCGCTGCGTGACCGCGATCCTGCTTCGGCCAAGGTTTGTCAGCATAGTCGCCATAATCGGGCACATTCGCACCGTCTCCCAGAGCGGACCTGCGCTCGTTGTTCGCGTGCGGAGAAACCATGCTCCAGTAGAGAAAAAAGGGTTTGCTCGATTTTTCCGACACGAATTTCAATGCCTCTTCCGCGAAGAGATCATCCGCATATGCCACAGCAGCAGTCGCATAACCGCCGCCTTTGGCGCCTACGGGCTTGACCACATTCGGCAATGTTTCCTTTGCCTCATCGCGCCACAAGTATGCGGGAAAATGGTTGTGGGCATGAGTGTGGTTGAGGTAGCCGAAAAAACGGTCGAAGCCCTGATGATGCGGTAGTCCTTGCTTCGTGGCATCGTAGTCTCCAAGCCCCCACTTGCCCACACATGCGGTGCGGTAACCTGCCCGTTGCAGCATGGTTGCCACGGAAACATCCTCCTTGGTGAGGCCGACGGCCGCTTTGTTGCCACGCACCCGTGTATGCCCCTGATGCTGGCCCGTCATGAGGACACAACGGGACGGTGCACAAACCGTGGCTCCCGCGTAATAGTGGGTAAAACGCATTCCCTCTTTCGCCATGCGGTCGATGTGCGGAGTGGCGATCACTTTCTGTCCGTAGCATCCCAACTCACCGTAACCCAGATCATCGGCCATGATCCAAATCAGGTTCGGCACTTCCGCGCTTGATGTGGAAAAAACCAGCAAGTGGATGAAAAGACCCAATCCAACTATCGTTTTCATACCAATCACCATAGGGGAAGTGGATATTCATGCAACAATAATGCCACAGATCCATCACGAACATTTGCTTGCAAGACCTACAACCCCAACTAGCGTATCCGCGTCATGCAAGGAGATTTGATCGCACGGCGCGACTGGTTGAAAACCTTATCACTGGGGAGCCTGGGCTCGCTAGCATCAACAAACGTGCATGCCGAGACCACTCCTGTTTCTCATACGGACAAGGTGCGCGGGATCGTTTTCATGGTGTCCGATGGCATGAGCCCGGGCGTATTGACGATGGCGCAGAACTTTTCCCAAATCACCCGCAATAGGGGCACGCGTTGGTGGGACTTGATCAACCAACCCCAGTCAGCCCGCGGATTGATGGACACCGCTTCTGCCAATTCGATGGTCACGGATTCCGCGGCCGCTTCTTCCTCTTGGGGCGGAGGACAGCGGGTCAACAACGGCATGATCAATTACTGCCCTGCGGGTAAAGCCATCACTCCGATCGGGAAAATCCTCAAGGACAAGGGACAACGTGTAGGACTGGTGACCACGGCCACTGTTACCCACGCCACGCCGGCTGGTTTTGCCGCAGCGGTGACCGACCGCAACAATGAGGACTCGATCGCGGAACAATACCTTGATCGGGTGGACGTGATTCTCGGCGGCGGCTCGGCGTTTTTCGATGCCCAATCGCGAGAAGACTCCAAGAATCTCTTCGCTGCCTATCAAAAATCGGGCTACGAGGTTTTGCGGCATCGTGATTCCCTACTCGGATCGAAATCGGAAAAGCTGTTAGGAACCTTTGCGCCAAGCCATATCCCGTATTCAATCGATCGAAGCCACAACGCAGACCTTCAATCGTCCGTGCCCTCCCTCGCCGAAATGGCCCACGCGGCACTGTCCCGCTTCCTCGCAGGTTCGCAACGGTTTCTGCTGCAGATCGAGGGCGCTCGTATCGACCACGCCGCCCACCTGAACGATATCGGTGCACTGCTGCATGAACAGCTTGCCTTCGATGACGCACTTGCACAAGTGCTGAGCATGACGGCAAATCATCCTGACATCCTGGTGGTAGTCACCAGTGATCACGGCAACTCAAATCCCGGTCTCAACGGTATGGGCGCTTCCTACAAAAACAGCTCGCAATGTTTCCAGCGCATTGCCGCCATGAAGGAATCTCATGAATCGTTGTTCGCCCGTTGGGTCAAAGAACCGCAGAACGATCTCGGAGCCATGATTCGGGAGAAGCTCGGCTTTGCACTCGAAAAGGATCAAAAACAGGCATTGGTCGGAATTTTGCAAAACAAATCGGTGGTTGAGTGGAATGACCAGCTTGCCAAGCCGGAAGGATTGTTAGGCCAATTCGCGGGCAATCATACCGGCGTAGGCTGGACAGGAACCACTCACACTTCCGATCCCACCATCGTCACAGCCAAGGGTCCACAATGCGAACGTTTCTCCGGAATGGTGGTGAATACCGATGTCTTCCGGCACTTCTCCGAATTGCTGGCGTGAAAGAGAACTGTCTACCCACGCGTTTGTAAGGAGTGAAAAAACTGATTTCGCTGGTCGCCTGTCTCTGCATCGCCGGGTCACTTCGGGCCGCGCCCGCTCCCAACGTGCTGGTCATTTTGGTGGATGACATGGGTTTCTCCGACATCGCTCCCTATGGCGGCGAAATCGAAACACCCCATCTAGCGGCATTGGCGGCGAACGGCGTGCGTTTCACCCAGTTCTCCAACGCCGCGCGCTGCTGTCCCACGCGTGCCGCCTTGCTCACCGGACTGCATCCGCATCAGGCGGGCATTGGGCACATGGTCAAGGAAAAGACCTCTGCCAAGGATCAATCTCCCGATGCCTATCGCGGAAACCTCAACGACGCCTGCCTCACTCTCGCGCAGGCAGCAAAATCAAAAAACTACGCCACCTACATGACGGGCAAATGGCATGTCGCCGGAGACGATCCCGCCGATTGGCCGCTGCAGCGCGGGTTCGACCGCTACTATGGCAATCTTCACGGTGCGGTCCATCAGTTCGCCCCTTACGGTGAGCGCGTGATGTACGATGGCAACAGACCGGACCCTACCCCCAAAAGCACAACCGACCGGCCTTTTTACACGACGGACGCATTCGCGGATCACGCCATCCGATTTTTGAACGATCATTTTTCCAACTCCAAGAATCGCGAATCGACCAAGCCATTTTTTCTCTATGTCGCCTTTACCGCCCCGCACTGGCCGCTGCACGCGCATGATCAGGAGCTCGCCAAGTATCGCGACAAATATCTCATGGGCTGGGACAAATTGCGGGAACAACGGTTCGCGCGGCAACAGGCATCAGGACTCATTCCCCGTTCCTGGAAACTTTCACCGCGCGATCCCGACGTGCCCTCATGGGATTCCCTGAGTAAGGAAAAACAACGTCAAAGCGCCGACTTGATGTCCGCCTATGCCGCGGTAATTGATCGGCTGGATCAAAACATTGGAAATCTTTTTCAAACCATCAAAAAAAACGATGCATGGAATAACACGCTGATTCTGTTTCTTTCCGATAATGGTGCCTGCGCGGAGGGATCGATCACCGGTCTGGGGGATCCCGTCAAGGACCGCGCTCCTCTCACGGCGCTGCAACGCCCCAGCTACGGCAAAGCATGGGCGAACGCATCCTCCACGCCCTACCGACTTTTCAAGAGCTTCGCCCACGAGGGCGGCAGCAACACCCCGTTCATCGCCCACTGGCCGGATCGCATCAAAAAGCACGATTGGTATCGTGAGCCGGCCCATTTGATCGACATCATGCCCACCCTGCTGGAAATCACCGGTGCCACCTATCCTGCGGAATACCAAGGCAAGAAACTCACAGGATTGGAAGGCGTGTCGCTCACTCCGGCTTTCGAGGGGCATCCCCTCCAACGTCGTCAACCGCTCTGCATCGAACATCAAAACAACGCCTATCTTCGCGATGGCATTTGGAAACTGGTGGGAATGCGGGTCAGCACCGCGGGGGGAACCCAACGCAACCAATGGGAACTCTATCGTATGGATGAGGATGGAACGGAACTCCACGATCTCGCCGGGACTCAACCGGAAAAAGTCCAAGCTCTGGCCGATCAATGGGAAGCGTGGGCCAAACGCGTCGGGGTCTATCCAAAAAAATAAATCGGCATCAAGGACTCCATCCGCTTGCCTGATCGATCGCCTGCTCGACGATTTTCGCCGCCAGGCTTTCCGTGGCTTGATCGAGGTGCTGGACTGCTCGCTTGAGAAGATTGGCGTCGCTCCCGAGTAAGGCAGCATCGACATCCGCGCGCGATTTCCCGATCTCCGCCATCTCGTCGTGACTCAACCACTGGCGTCCCATCTCCAGTGCCGCATCCACGGCGGGAAGGAGCTCCTCCGCCTTGAGCTTCGCCTCGGTCCACACCCTTTCCGACATATCGGAAAACGCATGCTCCACCGATTCACTAACCATTTGCCCGACTTTTTCATCGCTCACATCCACGGCGGAATGCTCGATCACGAGGACCTGATCCTTGCCGGTGGAAACATCGCGCGCGAGCACTTCGAGGATGCCGTTTTCATCAAGCCGGAACTGCACGCCGATGCGCGCCTGCCCTTTGGGCGCAGGAGCAAAGGGCACATCAATGTGCCCGAGTTCCCAATTATCCCGCGCCATTTCCCGTTCGCCCTGCAACACCCGGATGCGCACGGCTTTCTGTCCCGCCACGGCGTTGGTAAACATCTCGCCCGCCTTGCAAGGAATCGTCGTGTTGCGCGGAATCAGCACGTTCATCAATCCGCCGAGGGTTTCAATGCCGAGACTGAGTGGCGTCACATCTAATAAAACCATCTGCTTCATCGCCCCGCTCAACATACCGGCCTGTATCGTCGCGCCGAGGGCGATCGCTTCATCCGGATGTTGCGAAACATCAGCCACTTTACCGAAACATTGTTCCACCGCTGCCCTGACGGCAGGGATGCGAGTGCAGCCCCCCACCAGCACCACGGTGTTGATTTCCTGGGGCAAAAGCCGGGCATCGTTCAGTGCCTTGTGGCAACACGCGATGGTTTTCGCGATCCATGGCTGCATCCATTCCTGCCACTGCGCACGCGAAATCTCCGCGGCAAAACTCTTCACACCATCATAGAATGGCAGGGAAAATGTTTCCTGCTCACGCATTGAAAGAGAGCACTTCACGCGCTCGGCCTCGATCAACCAGCGCAAGCGTTGCTCGTGGAGCATCCCTTCCCACTCGAGGCCCGCGCTGAGCGCCATCGCTGTGGCCATGGTTAAATCCAAATCATCACCGCCCAATCGGGTATCACCATGCGTCGACAACACCTGGAACACACCGTCCTGCATTTCCAGAATCGATAGATCAAAGGTCCCGCCACCCAGATCATAGACGGCGACGCGAGACCGCTCGCCAAGCTGATTCAGACCATAGCACAGCGCGGCAGCGGTGGGCTCGTTGATGATGCGCACCACCTCCAGCCCTGCCAACTCCCCCGCACGTTTGGTAGCCTGGCGTTGGCCATCATGAAAATAAGCGGGAACGGTGATCACCGCTTTGCGAATCGGTTGACCCAAGCGCCACTCCGCCACGCGTTTCAGTTCTGCCAGAATCAAGGCGCTGATTTCCTCTGGCGATTTGCCGAACAGCGCTTGTTTTTCTCCGGCCTCAAGCTCGCGTCCCATCCATCGTTTGACACTGGTGATCACGCGCGATCCATGGACCGCCCTTAGCCGCAGTGCCTTGCGACCGACCTCCACACTGCCGTCCTCTCCCATCCATACCGCACTGGGCATGATTCGTTTGCCCTCCTCATCCGCGAGCAAAAGAGGAAAACCCGAGTCCACCACGCCGATAGCGGAATTCGTCGTGCCCAGATCGATGCCGACAATGATCTCGCTCATACTTTGAGTTGCACCACTTTATGGCGAAACAGTTCATACAGTTCGCTCACATCATTCGCATGCATCATCATCTCACGGGTCTCGGGCTTGGTAAACATGCGTGCGATCGCGGCCAATGCGTGTAAGTGTTTCTGATAAGACTTCAGGGGAGAAATGAACAGCACCACAAAGTGCACCATGTCACGATCCTGTGCATCAAAATCAATGCCGGAGCGAGAACGACCGAAAACAGCAACCACATCATCGATGTGCTCGGAAAACGCGTGAGGAATCGCCACGCCACCGCCCACACCCGTGCTGATCAACGATTCACGCTGACGCAAGCTGTGAGAAACCTCCGCGCGCCATGGGGGCGGAAAATCACCGACCGCGATGAGATGATCCAACATTTCCTCCATCGCCTGCCAGCGATCCGCTGCTTGCAAATCGGGCAATATGTGATTCGGAGTAAGAATTTCAGACAACTTCATGCGTTACTGTCATGGCTGTCTAGTCCCATATTCCTGATGTGGCAAGAGGTTTTTCCGCCACCATGCCGACGCGATTCGCAACACGTCACGCCTGCCACTGCGGCATCGGTGGAGGAGCGCTCGGCAGATTCCCCGCCGCGGTCTGATTCTTGGTGGCATCGAGCACCTTCGAGAGCCCCGCCACCACACCGCCGATATCACTCAGGTTCGATGGAATGATCATCGTATTATTGGTTTTCGCCAAATTGCCGAATTCTTGCACATATTGTTCCGCGATGCGCAAATTCACCGCCTCTTTACCGCCAGGCTGCATGATGGCATCGGCAATCTGACGAATGCCCTGCGCAGTGGCCATGGCCAGCAACTCGATCTCGCGAGCCTTGCCCTCTGCTTCGTTGATTTGTTTCAGTTTCAAGGCCTCCGAGTGCTTGATGGTATCCTGCTTCTGCCCTTCCGCCACATTGATTTGCGCTTCGCGCTGACCCTCAGACAAGGCGATCTGCGAACGTCGCTCGCGCTCGGCACGCATTTGTTTTTCGAGAGCATCCTGCACCGACTGCGGTGGCTTGATGTTGGCGATTTCGTAACGCGTGATTTTCAAGCCCCAGGGCTCCGAAGCTTTGTCGAGAGCCGCGATCACGGACGCGTTCATGGTATCTCGCTCCTCGAAGGTTTTATCCAGCTCGAGCTTGCCAATCTCGGATCGCAGCGTGGTCTGCGCCAACTGCGAGGCGGCGTAGTAATAGTTTTCAATGCCATACGAGGCAAGTTTGGGATCCAACACCTGCATGTAGAGAATGCCATCGATCTCAATCGCAATGTTATCCTTGGTAATGCACATCTGCGGTGGAACGTCCATGGCCATTTCCTTCAAAGAATGCTTATAAGCAACGCGATCGAAAAATGGGATCAGAATGTGAAAACCAGCTTCGAGTGTGCGATGATACTTCCCGAGGCGCTCAATCACAAAAGCTTGTCTCTGCGGCACGATCTTTGCCGTTTTCATCAATATCGTGATCACGAGAATGACGAGGCTGATGGCAATGATCGAGCCCAATGTGATACCAGTACTTGCAATGACGGGGTGGAATGAATTCATGATGTTGATGGTGAGGAGCGATGTTAACGGGGACGGACGTGGAGAGTGAGGCCTTCGCGGCGTTCGATCACCACCCAACTGCGGGCTGTGATTTCCTGAGGAGAGCGGGCGTTCCACTCCGCGCCTTTCATCTCCACTTTGCCTTCGACGGAATTGATCAAGGTGAGAGCCAGCGCCTCTTTGCCGGTGAACTCATCTTCAATCGTATCTTGGGTGCTCTCTCCGACGAGAGACTTGCGGAAACGATGACGAAGAGAAAAAAGCAGAATCACGGAAGAACATGCGAACACCAGATTTTGTGAAGTCAGCGATGACGTGAAACCGATCCATGTGGTGAATGCCGTGATCCATGCCCCGATTCCAAAAAACATGATGATCACGCCTGGAACTGCGAATTCCGCGATGATCAAAAAGAACCCGAGCAAAAACCAGAATAACTCCGCCGTCAGCCAATCCATACTTGTCGCCATGCTAGCAACAACTCGCGCTATGGCGATGAGAAAATATCGATGCTTTTCCACCCGCCGGGCGCGGCAGCCTCTATTTCAATTTCACCGTGACGGATTCCTTTTCCTCACCTTTGACGCCCTCGATGGTCTTGAGCTTCTTCTCGAGTTCAGCGGGGTTCTTGATGTCCAATCCTTGCAATTCCTTCATCACTTCGGGATTGGCCATGAGCTTGCCCATGTCCATCTCCATCAGAGTGATCGTATTACCGTTGTGGTGCGTGGCGTTGGTCTCAGCGATTCCCGGTTCGATTACCACTTTGGCGGACATTTTCATGTCCTTCATCATCTGCAGGGCCATCGCTTGCATTTGTGCCACTTCCGCGCCGGGCTCAATGCGACCTTCCTCTGCCGGAGTGGTTTTCCCGGTGGCATCCTTCGCCGCCTCTTGCGCAGTTTCCAACGCTTCTTTGTCCGGCTGAGGATTGGCAATCGTGAGCATTCCCTCTTTGTAACGAAATGTGATCGGCTTGACACCGGTAGGTTTTTCTTCCGCCGCCTGAGCGCCCTGAGGAGACATCGCATTGAGCGAGGAAGCCCCATCGGTCATATCCAGTGATACGGCATTGATATCGGCAAACTGATAAGTGACGCGCGAACCGGATTTGCCTTCCTGGTTGATTTTTTCGACTTTCGCGACGGTTACACCTTGGCCAAATTTTTCCGCACGTTTTTTCGCCACCTCCTCGCCAAACATGTCGGGCGCACCGCCACCCTGCAGCGCAGCCATTTGCATCATCGCGCTGAGTTGTGATCCTAACACAGTTTCTTCGACGATGGTTCCGGACCCATCCTTCTTCAGTGTCACGGTTTCGTGAATCTCCAGGCAACTGGTCAAGCCCAGAGCGAACAAGGAGGCGCTGGTCAATCGAATCAATGATGCTAATCTCATAACTACTGAACAAAACGCCACAGCGAGACTCATTTTCCACTTTTTTTCTAAAAATGTGATTTTTCCTTGTCGCTCAAGCTGTTCATGATAACATGTGTTCGCATGAATACTTTCCGCATTCGTCTATGGTTCGTCTGCCAGCGTTGGAAAAACCGCATGGAGCGATGGCAGTTGAAATTACGCAAACGCCGACACCGCTGTCTTCGTGTGACAGGAGCTTCGGGGCATCATCCACGGCTGGAGCAATTGCGTTTGCCCTTCGAGTGAAAAAAAAAATGCGATTTTGCTGATTTTCCGCTTACAGTCGCGTCTTCGCTTTGGTAGGAATGTCGCACCGCATGGCACACAAAAACCTCGTAATGCATTTTCACCGACCGATCTGGAGGCGCGCTCTGGTGGCAACCTCTTTGTCGATGGCTCTTTGTTTTGGCCAAGACATGGCGGAACGAGAGACTCAGGCGCGCATGCAGCGCACCACGGAGGCGCAGCAATTGTTGATGGAAGGCGATGTAGCCTACAGTGCCGGCAAGCACGCGGAAGCCTCGGCCCAGTTTCTCAAAGCCCGCAATTTATTGCCTGATGCCCCGGCCACGCGCGATCTGCGTCTGGCAGCTACCGAGCGATATGCGACAGCTACCGTGCAAGCGGCGGCACACCTTTCGCGTCAAGGTGATGTCGCAGGAGCCAAGCAACTCATCGATCAGGTATTGGTTGATGACGTCGCGCCAAAGCACGGTGCCGCACTGGCCATGCGCGATCAACTCAACGACCCTCTGCGTACCAATCCTGCGATGACCAAGGAGCACTCCAAGTTGGTTGATGAGGTGAAGCACACGCTGCAAGAAGCGGAAGGTTTTGTTCAATTAGGAAAGTTCGACATGGCAAAAACCATGTATGAGGAAGTTTTGCGACAAGATCCAACCAACAAAGCGGCGCGCCATGGCATGGAGCATGTTTCCCAATTGCAGTCCGACTACCAGATATCCGCGTATGACCAAGCCCGCGCGCAATTGTTGGCGGAGGTGGATGCAACATGGGAGATCGCAGTTCCGAATTTATCCCATTCCGTCATGGCAAATCCCACGGAATCAAATGCGTTAGGCGACACCCGCTTCGTGAGTGAACAACTACGAACCATCGTTTTCCCCTCTGTCGATTTGGAGGGTGTGGGCATTGTCGAAGCGGTCGATTTCATTCGCCAGCAATCACGGCAGCTCGACACCACCACCACGGATCCTCTGGCGAAGGGCGTCAACATCGTACTCAACCTGGGCAGCCAAGAATCAGAAATCGGGCAAAAAGTCCGCGGCTACCGGTTTGATCTGAAAGTGAAGAATGTCACGGTCGAGCAATTGCTCAAATATGTTTGCGACCAGACCCGCACCCAATATCATGTCGATGAATTCGCCGTGAACATCCGCCCACTGGGAACAGACGGGGCAGAACTGATTGGCCGCAGCTACCGCGTGCCACCCGATTTTCTCTCCGCAGATGCAGTGGCCAAGGGTGACGCTGCGCCCTCAAATCCATTTGATGATGCTCCCGAGGAGGGACTCAGCGCCAAGCGAATGACAGCATTGGAGAAACTGCGCGGTTATGGCATCAGTTTTCCCGAAGGGGCCAAAGCTACCTACAATGCGAACTCGAGTACGATCTTTGTCATCAACACGGCACTCAATCATGACCTGATTCAGCAGGTGGTCGACACCATGGCGCAAACCGAACCCGTGCAAGTGGTCATCCGAGTGACCATGATCAAAGTCCTCGAAAACCAGCTCAAGGAATTGGGTTTTGACTGGATGTTTGGAAACGTCGGCCTCGGCGGCAACGGCTATGCGGTGGGAAGTGATGCAATGTTCCTCGGTGGTGGCTCTGTCGGCAGTGGCTCGGCGCTCAGCGACATGTCTCTTAACGGACCCAATTCCAATCCGGTAACGGCAGGCAACCGCAGCGGTGACAACGCGATCCAAGGTGACAACATTGATGCTTTCATCCAGCGCAGCATCAATGGATTTTCGCCTGCTCCCGCGCGGGCACCCGGCATTTTGTCCCTCATCGCGGATAACGTAAGCGATGGGCAGGTCATGATGATGATGAGGGGGCTTGACCAGAAAAAAGCTGCGGATGTCATGGTCCGTCCAGCCACGGTGACACGCAGCGGCCAAACCTCCAAAATCGAGATCATTCAGGAATTGATTTATCCCACGGAATACGAGCCCCCCGAACTGCCTCAGCGAATCGGAGGCAACTTCGGCATCGATCCATTGGGCAACATCGTTGGGAACCAGCAGCCTCTGATCGCTCCTATCACTCCCGCCACACCGACCTCATTCGACAAACGCGAAGTGGGGGTGACTCTGGAGGTCAGCCCGATTGTCAGTGCCGATCGACGCTACATCGAACTCGCACTGAAGCCGGAAATGGTCACCTTTGACGGGTTTGTCAACTATGGCACGCCGATTCGCAGCGGTTCAGGCGCGTCACCGGTACAAAATGGTGGTTTGGGAGGAGTGGGAGGAGGCAATCAACTCGTCGAAGTTACCCCGAACCGGATTCTCCAACCCGTGTTCAGTGTGACTCGCAGCAACACCAATGTGACCGTCGCCGATGGTGCCACGCTCATCCTCGGAGGCATGGTCGAAGAGAGGGTGCAGGACGTAGAAGATCAGGTGCCCATTCTCGGAAGCATTCCTTTGGTGGGGCGCATGTTCCAGACCAAGGCTCGCCAACCCGTACGCAAAAACGTCATCATCATGGTGAACGTCGAGCTGCAAGACCCCTCCGGACGCCCTTATCGCAACCGCTGAGGCCGACGCGTCATCATCCGCTCACCCTTACCGCCCGTTCATGACTACGGATCCTCATTCTCCAGAAGAACCAGAGAGTTACTCTTTGGACGAAATGATGAAGAGGCTGAAGGAGCGCGGGCACGACGAAGGAGAGTTGGTGACAAGGCCCGACGGAAGTGTCGCCATCAAGGTCAAAAAACGCAAACGCCGTAGCAAACAGCCGCACAAAGAAAAGGCCAAACGAACTCAGCGTTTGCGAGTTTTCCAAATCGGCTTCGTCTTCTTCCTGATCACCGCGATTCTGGTATCCGCCGCGAGTATGTTGTTTTATTACAACAGCAATTCGTTCCGCGAAGCCACTCGCCAAAAAATCGCCGAGTGGTCGGGGGCCGAAGTGGAACTTGTGGAGTTCACCGTCACACCAAACAACGCCAAATGCGCCAATGCCAAGTTTACTTGGCCCGCGGGCAATTACTTGCGACAACTGCAAGTGGATCAGCCAAGCGCACCGCTCGATATCTCCAGCTTTTTGGGCAAAAAATGGGGAGGCAACACCGTCGTAGGCAAATCCGGCAAGCTGGTTTTTTCCAATGCCGTGGCTGACCAACCCCGCCATGCGGGTCAAGCCCCTACGGAAACCACATTTCCCTTCGCATTTTCCAGCTATCGCTGCGAAAAGCTCGACATCATCGGTCAAATGACGGACCGCACCCCATGGATGACCATTGAAGGAACAGAAGCATCTTTGATCAAAACAACGCTGGGCGCACAGACACGATTCGTCGGCGGATTGCTCAAACTGGCCGGCTTTCAGAACATGCGCGTGGATCGAGGCAGCATTTATTTCGAACAAGGACAAATGCGTTGGGAAAACGTGCGACTTCGGCCTATGATGGGCAACGGCATGATGGAAATGGAGAATAGCATCAAACTTTACAGCCCTGACAAATCACAGGTCCAGATCCTGTTGGAGGAGTTCCCTATCGAAATTCTGTTAGGCAACGAACTCGATGTGATCTTCAGCGGACATGTTGACACGCCTACTGCAGCGATGAACCGCTTCTTCAGTGTCACACCCGGTGACCTGAAATCACTCAAATTGCAACTCGCTTTCCGCGGTAGCGAGCGCGATGGGCTGACGATTCGCAACCTTCCGTTTCTGGCGGAACTCAGCCGTGAACTACAGAATCCCGAGTATGCGCGTCAATACGGATTCACGGATCGCGTTGAAGGAGAATTCTTTCGCTCGGATCGCGAGAGCCGGATTGAAGGACTACGTTTGGAGAAAAAAGGCCATTTTGTGATCCAAGGGGAAGTGATCGTGAAGGACAAGCAACTCAGTGGGACTCTCCAAGTAGGTCTGCCGAACTCATTGCTGATCGATGTCGAACAACATGCGGGATTGAAACAAATTTTCGCACGTCATGAAGACGGCTATGTTTGGTGTGAAGTAAAACTGAGCGGCAAACCCGGACAACCGCAGGACAATTTTGCGGCACAGTTGCAACTGGCATACTCGCGCCTGTCGAATGCCAAGCCGGCCACGACCCCTGCCAAACCTACCACCAGCATCGAGGATGAATTGGCTGAATAGTCACCTTCCGCGACAAATGCGGGTTCATCGCCCGATCCTCAGAATCCACGAAAAACAATCGGTGCCGTAACGAAATGCTTCGACAATGGAGCCAACCTTATGGAAACTCATGACACGACAGAGGCATGCATGAGTTCGCCGTTGATATCCAAACCTTGAGAAAACGCTATGCCAACGGCGTGGAAGCATTGGCTGGCGTCAGCCTGCAAGTCCCGTATGGCAGTATTTTCGGACTCATCGGGCCCAATGGTGCAGGCAAGAGCACTTTGGTAAAATCCTTGCTCACCATTTTGCGGCCCACGGAATGCCGTGGCACGATGCTCGGCGAACCGATTGGAAACAAGGCGATGTTGGCAAAAGTTGGTTACCTTCCGGAACACGCGAGTTTTCCGGATTATCTGACAGGTCGACAAGTGATCGAGTATGCAGCAGGATTGGCACATTGCTCCCGTTCCTCATGCCGCAGCCGGTGTGAAGCGTTACTCGAAAAAGTCGGCATGAACCATGCCGCGCAGCGAACGATCGGCACGTATTCTAAGGGCATGAAACAACGCATCGGCTTAGCCCAGGCCTTGATCCACGATCCCATCGTGGTATTTCTCGATGAACCAACCGATGGCGTGGATCCCGAGGGGCGCATCGATTTCAAAAATCTGATCACCGCGATGCGCGATGAAGGTCGGACGGTATTCGTGAATTCGCATTTGCTGGCGGAAGTGGAACAAATTGCCGATCGTGTGGCCATTTTATCCAAAGGTCGCATCATTCAACAAGGCCTGGTATCCGATCTCACCCGACGTGACGCCCGCTACGAAATCAAGTTTCTCGGGCAACTGCCACCAACTCTGATGGACTGGTGCCGCCAGCAGCAGATGATCATCGATGGCGATCGCATCTCCTGCCGTGCCGACGGTCCACAAAGCATCCAAGCATTGATCGACAAACTGCGCGCTTCCTTGGTGATCATCTGTGAAATCAAGGAAGAACGTTTTTCCCTGGAAGAGTTGTTTTTGCATGCGGTATCACAAGCTCGCGAAGCGGCAGCCTCCGGCACTATCAAGAAAGGAGGTCCAGCGTGATTCAAGCCTACACCATTCTGCTTGACTCGCTGCGCATGCTCCGTGCCAGCAAATTGTTTTGGGTGTCGCTGTGGATTTCCTTACTGGTCGCATTGGCCTACGGGTCAATCGGCTTCACCGCCACCGGCATGTCGGTGGGCTTCGGGCTGGCGGATTTTGATTTTGCACTGCTGCGCAAAGGCACAAGAGAGTCGGAGACCTTTTACTTGTTATTGTTCACGGATGTGATCGTGAGATTCTGGTTGGGATGGTTTTCCTTGGTTTTGGCACTGATTTCCACCTGCTCGATTTTTCCCCAGTTTTTGCAAAGCGGCTCAATCGAACTGGCGCTGTCCAAGCCTGTGAGCCGAATGCGACTGTTCCTTCTGAAGTATCTCGGCGGACTGCTGTTCGTCGCGGTCCAAACCGGATTGTTCTGTCTGGTCGCATTCATGGCCATCGGCATCCGCTTGCAGGAATGGAGTGTGAGCATTTTCTGGGCCGTGCCTGTCATTACCTTTTCGTTCAGCTTGATCTATTGCGTTGGCGTGGCGATCGGCACCCTGACACGTTCGACGGTCTTTTCGCTGCTCGGAGCGCTATTGTTCTGGGCCGTCACAATGGTGGCGCAGTGGACAGAGGATGTGGTGTATAAAATGGCCTACGTTCTGCCAGAAGTGGGACTTGGGGTTGATTTTGCCAGCGGACAAATGAAACAAGCCGAGGAAGACAGCAAAAGCGGTTGGAAAAAAACATACGCCGCGATTCAATCGATCACGACGGTTATGCCGAAAAGCCGCGAATGTACGATTTCCCTCAAACGTCTGATCCGTTTCGACGAACGCTCCTCGTTGTTGACCGGTGTGGATCTCGGCTCGGTATTTGCCGGCGATCAAGTGGACCCCGCGGTGAAACGTGCGATGGAAAAATACGAACTGCGCCACAGCTGGTTTTCGATCATCGGCACATCCTTGATTTTTGAAATTCTCATTCTCGCGGGTGCTGTCACAATATTTCATCGTCGCGACTACTAATTTGAATAGTTTTCCCCATTCCTACCGTAAACAGCATCAACACAGATCCTTCTTATGAAATTTTTCATGGCAACCATCGGCATTCTCTGCGCAGGCATTCTTGGTTACGTCCTCGAGCCTGACATGCGTTACGCTCTCACGGGACAATCTCCCGTTGCCGTTGTTCAGGTTCCGCCTGTCAAAGCGGAAGAGCAACCCGTTGCTTTTGTTCCTCCTCCCGTGCCGAAACCAACCTATGACTATTCCGGCTTGCAGCCCAACCAGCTGCCGGAAAAAATCGTGCTAAAAACCGCCGTGGTGGCAAGTATCGCCGGAGAAACGGATACCTTGCCATTGCCCGCAGGAACCAAGGTCAAACCGACTCGGATCGAAGGAACGGATGTTCATTTTTCGGTCGCCGGCACCGCACAAGGCAAAGTGGCCGTGGCTCAAACCAATCTCATCGAGCAGTTGATCGCGAATCCACCGCCGGCGCCCGCGCCGGCCACGCAGCCTGAGATCGCCAAAAACGAACCCACACCTGCGGTGGAACCTATGCCCGCCAAGGAGCCGGAGGTGGCTCCGGAACCTGCCAAGGAACCGGAACCCACGCCGACACCCCAACCGGTTGTCACCGCCGCTCTGTCTGCCGAGGATATTGTCAAATTGATGCAGGAAAGCATTCGTTCAGGACAAATCAAGGAGTTTACTTTTGACCAAGTGACGGGTTGGAAAGCCGGAGAAGAAGAAGAACTGGAAGGAGAAAAATTCCAAACCGGTTTGGCCGCATACAAGGCGGAAACCATTTTCGGTGTGAAGAACATCCAGGCCAAAGCACTGATCCAAGGAGGAAAAGTCATCCGCTGGATCTGGCCGACATCGGGATTGGAAATTCAATAATTTTCTCGGCACTCAGAGGCGAACAAACCTATCAGCTTTACCGACCCGCTGGAGTCACGCCCGCTGATTGAAGCGAGCCATCTCTCGTTGTGCTTCCCGCAATTCCACGCGGTTTTTCAAATCATGTCGCTGGTCGCCGTGGGTTTTCCCTTTGCCCACGCCGATCTCGACCTTGACCTTGCGGTTTTTCCAATACATGCGCAAAAGCGGTAGCGATGCACCTTTGATCGCACTGGCTTGCTCGAGTTTGAAAATTTCGCGTTTGTGCAGAAGCAGACGGCGAGGTCTTTTGGCTTCATGCTGGAACCACAGGGAGGCTGTCTCCCATGGTTGGATATCGCAGCCATAGAGAAAAAGTTGCCCCTTTTCCACACGACAGAAAGCGTCAGAAATGTTGATTTTTCCTGCGCGTATCGACTTCACCTCGGTGCCGCGCAGTTCAATGCCCGCCTCGTATTTTTCACTGATGTGAAAATCGCGCCCTGCTTTGCGGTTGGTGGCAATCTCGTTACTCATGCCAGGGCATGGTCAAATCCCGGCAGCCACTCAGGACGGCTCGGCTGTTGCATCAAGGATTTTGATTTTCCCCTCGATGATCTCGGTGAGAGCGATGTCAGCAGCCCCCATGCTCGGAACAGTGGGGATCAAGGGAGAACGACCGCTGTTGAGTTGACGCACTCGCTTGGACACGAGGTTGATCAACACCTGAGGATCATCGATGATTTCGGCAGCTTTGTAGACGAGCTCACTTTTCATAGGGAGTGAAGGATACCGGTGTTCCGCCTTGGGAGATTCAAATGGAATGATGTTGTCGGGTAACATGATTCAAGGTCAAGGTGGCAGCCGGGCGAGCCAATGATCATATTTTTCGCGATTTGGCAAGCCCTAAGTGACAAAAAACGATCGAATCGGCCACAAAACTTCGCTTTTTCTCTCATCCGCTCTGATTTCCCGCCATTCGCGGCTTGGCAGGAGGAATTTCCGCGCCATACTCGGGCATGGCTTCACCCGATAACGCCCCGGCACGCTCGCCATTTGCCGGTTGTCTGATCATGATGATTCTTGCCGCCGTGGCGGTGTTCCTGATCTCCGTATCCGCCTACTCGCTGATCCGGCAAAACAAGGAAATCGACAAATTCACCGCGGCCCAGCCGATGAAGCTGCCGGAAATCACGGTCGAAGGCCGGGAAGCGGCACTGAACGACCTGCACGCACGCTTGCAACGATTCCGCGACGCGGTGGTCAGCCCCGCGGCCCGGGATGCCAGCATCGAACTCTCCGTCGATGACCTCAACCACGTTCTGGCTGCCATGGAGCCTCTTCGCGACTACCGCGGCAGCTTTTTTGTCAAAGAAATCGGCGAGGGCGTCATCATCGCCGACCACACGCGCCCCATGAATGGCATGCCGGGCTCGGGCACCATGCGCTATCTCAATGCCGAAATCACACTGAAGCCGCTGCTCGCGGAAAAAGCGCTCGTGTTTCAAGTCGCGGATCTCAAGGTACCGGAAAAAACGGTGCCACGCGAATTCATCGCGCAGATTCCTCCCTATCGTCTCGGAGTCGATCTCCAGCAAGATCCGGTCATAGGGCCGGTATTGCAAAAACTCACCGCGATGGAAGCGAAGCCCGGGAAACTGGAACTGCGCCGCAAGCCGGGCGATGTGCCACAAGCCACGGTATCCGATCAGCAAGTGGACTCGGCATTTTTGCGAATCCTGCGCGTGCTCATCTGCGGCTTCCTTCTCATCGTGGGGCTGGGCTTGTTTTTCGCCCTGCGAGCCAAAGGCAAAAAGGCACGTGAGCTGCAATCACCATCCTAACGGATTTCACTCCACTCGCAGCCGCCATGCCTCTCATCGAAACCGCAACGACCCGCTTCCAGCGCATCGAGGTATGGCAATCATCCCGACAAGTGGAATTCCGCGTCGAGCAAGCCGTCCACGCGTGGTGGCACGCACAACGTTTTCTCACGGGTCTGGCATGGGATAACCTGGTCGCCGCCGCTTTGCTACATCCGCAACGAGAGCCGAAATCCATTTTGATGCTGGGACTGGCCGGTGGCACGACATTTCATGCCCTGCGTCATTTGCTGCCGGACGCGAAATTGACCGCGGTGGACATCGACGGGGAATTGGTGGCACTGGCACGCAAGCACATGCACCTCGATGATCTGCGCTGCGACATTCATATCGATGATGCCTATGATTGGATCAAACGCTGCCGCAAGCGCTTTGATGTGGTCATCGACGATGTCTACCTTGCGGGAAAGACCGATGTCTTCCGCCCAGCTCATTTCGATGAAACGTTGATGGATGATCTCAAGCAGCTCTTGCATCGTGACGGCATTCTCCTGACCAATCTGGTGCGCGGATCCGGGCATCGGGCCATGCAGAGCCACGTTCGCCAACTCTATCGGAAACATTTTTCCTGCGTCAAGGAGGTGCGCACTCCCGAAGGCTTGAATGAGACGCTGTGCGGTGGCAATCAGATCTCGGGAAGTGCCGCCCTGCGTCCATGGCGTTCCCATTTTTCCTCGGCACAGGATCGGAATTTCTGGGATCAAATTTCCGTGCGCCGTCTCTCCACTTCATCATGACAAACGACACCATGGATTTTTATCCGGCCATGAGCCACCCACCCGCCCATCCCTCGGTGATCGCGGCCACGGCACTGTTGGGCGGCATCTGTCTGGCTCCGGAACAGGAATGGAACATTCTGGAAATCGGCTGCGCCAGCGGTCATCACATCCTGCCGATTGCCGAAAATTTTCCACAAGCTTCGATTACCGCGATCGATCTGGATGCACACGCCATCGAGGAGGCAAAACGCCTCGCCCGGCTCGCCGGTCTCCGCAACATCGAATTTCACTGCGCGGATCTAACGACATGGCAGGCACCTGCAAAGCACTACGACATCATCATCGCCCACGGAGTTTTTTCCTGGATTCCCGACACCGCGAAAACGGCACTGCTGGCTTTGTGCGCACGCTCGCTCAAGACAAACGGTGTGGCGATGATCAGCTACAACACGCTGCCCGGCTGGGCCCTGCGGCAACCTCTGCGGGAAATGACTCTCGCACTTAAACAAATGCCGGCACATCAGGGATCGGCATGCTCGGCGTTGCAAGCCATCGCACAATCACTCGAAGGTCGTGAAGATGCCTACGCACGCCATCTGTTAGAAGTCGTGTCGGACACGCATGCCAAAGGTGACGCACAACTCAGGCATGACGATCTCGCACCCTGCAATGATCCTTGTTACTTCAGTCAATTTTTTCACTGGAGTCAACAAAGTGGACTCACCTATGTGGGTGAGGCGGACAGCACATTGCCGCGCACCTCATTGCTAGGACCGGCAGCCAAACAACAACTGCAATCACTCGCGACAAATCCGTTGCTGATGGAGCAAATGATCGATTTCCTCACAGATCGTAGTTTCCGTTGCAGTGTCATTTGTCGCTCGGACGCCCCTCGCGCGGCTCCGACGCCGGAAGAATTCGCGGCCATGTGTATCGAGCGGCTCATGCCCATTCCCGCGACAGGCAACGACGCCACCGATGCTTTCTCCCAGGCCATCATGCGGATCACCCCTTCCTGTGTCCCGATCAAAGATTTGTTAGAAAAAACACCTCAGATTGACCGTTCACAAGCACTACCATTAACCCTTTCCTTGCTCTCCCTGGGAATGATCCGTTTGCGCCACGCGCCGATCATCCTGTGCGATGAAATGCCGGAATTCCCTCGTTTGAGCGCCCTCAATCTGGATCACTTGAAACAAGACAGGCCGATTGTCGATGCCTTCCACCGGCCTTGCCAGCTATCGCCCAACGACCGCAACTGGCTGCGACTTTGCGATGGCAGCGTCTCGTTTGAACAACTCATGAAAGCATGTCGCGGTGATGCCCAGATCCAGGCCTTGCATGCATTGCTCGCCCACATGAACGAACGCGGATTATTTGTCTGAAGACGGCGCGCGGCGGCTCCACCACCATGCGAGAAAACTGCCGATCAAACTGTGGAAGACAGCGGAAATGGCAGCAGGCACGGGAGCCATCGCCAGTTGGGAAAAGTGCTGCTTCGCCAACGTGGCACCGAGGCCGCTGTTTTGCATGCCCACTTCTACCGAAACCGTTCTGCTAGCCGACTTGTCGCCTCCGCAAAGACGGGAGATGACATATCCTAACAGAAACCCCAGCGCATGCATGCCGAACACCGCGACGAACAACAACAGACCGGCACTGGCGATTTCCGCCTTGCGCCCCGCCACAATGCTTCCGACCACGAGAACAATCACCACCACACTCAACAAAGGTCCGAACACACCGATCCAACGGTGGCTTGTTTCCCTGTAGGTGCTGCGGTCGAGAAACGTGTTGATGACCAGTCCGGAAACGAGCGGGATCAGCACAACTTCGATCATCGAACGAAACAGTGCCCAGGCATCGATGGGCATCAATTGTCCCGCCAGCCATTGTGTGAGCAGAGGAGTCAAAAACACCGCCACAAAGGTCGAACACATCGTCAACAAGACGCTCAGTGCCACATTCGCTCGCGCAAGGTAACAAATGACGTTGGATGCCGTTCCCCCGGGACAACAGCCGACCAGGATCAATCCCAGCGCCAGTTCCCTGTTCAGTCCACACAGCTTGCTGCACAACAATGCCGCGCTGGGCATGATCAAAAATTGCAGACCCACGCCGATGGAGATCCATTTCGGTTGCCGCAATACTTCACGGAAATCCGCAAAGCGCAGGGTCAATCCCATGCCTAACATGATCACGCCAAGCCCGGCGGAAATCCACGGCTGGAACCATGTCCATGCGGCGGGTTGACACCAGGCCCAGATGCAACCCAGAACGATCCACAGCGGAAACCACTCACTGAGTTTTTCCACGATGCGCTTCATGATCCGGAAACAGGCCCTCCCAGATGCCTGAGAAAAAAGTCCACGCGCTTGCGTTGCATGTGACGCGACTCGCCCACGCCGTGATTTCCATTGGGCACCACCACCATTTCAAAATCCTTGTCCGCCTTGATCAGGGCGTTCACCACCTGCATGGTCGAGGATGGATCCACATTCGTATCCACCTCGCCCACCGTCAGCAACAAGGCACCCTTGAGATTTTTCGCATGAGTGACATTCGAGTTATCGGCATAATGCGGACCCACGGGCCAATCCATCCATTGTTCGTTCCACCAGATTTTGTCCATGCGGTTGTCATGACAGCCGCAGTCGGCGGCGGCGGCCTTGTAGAAATCGCCATGAAAGAGCAACGCGCCCAATGCGTTCTGACCACCGGCGGAGCCACCGAAAATCCCTACGCGCGTCAGATCCATCTGCGGGTATTTTTTCGCCGCAGCCGTCATCCATGCGATGCGATCCGGCAGTCCGGCGTCTTTGAGATTTTTGTAGCAGAAATGATGAAACTCCTTGCCGCGATGGGCCGTGCCACGACCATCGATTTTCACAACGATGAATCCGTGGACCGCGACCTCATGCATGGGCATGAGCCAGGGCCCCCACGATTTTTTCGTGAACGCATCCTGCGGTCCGGCGTAGATGGATTCCACCACGGGATATTTTTTCGCAGGGTCGAAGTCGGGAGGCAGGACGACCAACCCGTAAATGTCGAATTTGCCTTCGCGATCCTTCGCCGCGAAGGCTTCGGGCAGCCTCCACTTCGACCGCAATTCACTATCATCCGCTTCACTCAGAGTCTTGAGAAGCTTGCCATCCTCGGTGCGACGAAGTTCATACACCCAAGGCTTGTCCATGCGCGACCAACGACAGACATAGTAATTCCCGAGCGGGGAAAAAACCGGTTCTTCATGCTGTCCGGATGATGCGGTCAAGGGAACGACCTTGCCGGTGTCAAAATGCACCATGACATAATGTTCGAAGTACGGATCCTGTGCGGGATAACAGCCGCAGACCTTCACCAGTGCCTGACGTTTTTTCTCGGACACCGATACAACTTTTTTCACGACCCATTTGCCCTTGGTGAGCTGCTTTTTCACCTCACCGGTCTTGCCATCGAAGAGATAAAGATGATTCCACCCATCGCGCTCGGAATTCCACAGGATCTCCTCCCCTTCGCGCAAATCACGACGGAATCCGTATCCATAGGCGTAGACAAACGTATCGCTCTCCTCGCGAATCAACACGCGCTGGGTGCGCGCGACCGCATTCATTTCGATCACATTCATTTTGCCGAATCCTCGCTCGATGTAGTCAAAGGTCAAACGTGCCGAATCCTCGCGCCAGGCCGCGTTTTTGATCTCGAAAGGATTGGCGATCAGCGTGCGGTCCGCGGCCATCGGTTCCCGGCCATCGGTGAAAAACAACCACGGCTCGGCGATGTCCAATTCATCGCCCGGCTTGGGGTAATCGATCGTGAAATGTTCGGGCTGCAATTGTTTCTCCGGCGATGAGCGCACGTATTGCACCTTGCGCACCGGCACATCCTTGCGCTTCCACAACAGAAAATGTTTGGAGTCCGGCGACCAGTAGGGATTGCCACCGAATCGACCGTCCCCATCATCGGTGGCCAGGACCTTATCCTCTTGGCTCTTGCGGTTTTTGAGTATCACTTTTCCTTCTCGCAATGCCACTTCCCAGGCACCATCCTTGGAATGCGGGTTTTCATATCCCGCGCGTCGCGGCCCGCGCTCGGTTTCAGGCTGCTTCGAAGCAGGAATTTTCTCGGTGGTGACGGACTCATTCCCGGTCTTCAGATCATACGATTTCGTCACCGGCTTACCATCGTCTCCTGTGACCTGATAGATCAGCTTCGTTTCATCATCGGACCATCCGAACGGGATCTTCGCATTGCGCACAGGTGTTTGGGCGATCCCATAATACTGGCCGGTAATGGATTCGAAATGGGAAGTGCCGCCATGCTCCGCCCATGCCAGAGAACACGAAAGAATCAAAAGTCCCAGAATTTTTGTAACCGACATGGTGAATATAACGCAGAAACCATGGAAAACTTGCAAGTCGAACTTGTCATGGGATTTGCAACGAAAGGAGATCTGTCGGAAACCATTGCCATTGAAGTCCTGTGGCAATCATCGCTAATTCGCTTGCGCGACGAATATGACACAGACAGAGTGATCTCATGAAGGTGCTACTCGCTCTTGCTTTGTTGTGTTGTTGCCACGCCGATGAACCCGCCCAAGCGCGGATCGATGACACTGCACCGGGGTTTCGTGATCTCACCGAGAGTGACTTTGCCAAAGTGAATGGCACCGATGATACCTGGTCGTGGAAAAACGGAGTGCTGCACTGCACGGGTCAACCGATCAGTGTCATGCGAACCACGAAGGAATACAAAAACTTTGAAATGGTGGTGGAGTGGATGCACGAGAAAGCCGCAGGAAACTCCGGCGTCTTCGTATGGACCACTCCGTCATCGATCGAAAAACTCACCGCTGCTGGCAAACCCGGTTTGCCCCAAGGAATCGAAGTGCAGATTCTCGACCTCGGCTACGAAACACAAACCAAGGCAGCGGGTAAGCCCACCAATTGGTTCACCTGCCATGGCGATGTTTTTGCGGTAGGAGTGAAGCTCAACCATTTCGCGCCTCTTTCCCCCAATGGCAGTCGCAGTTTCCCGCGCAAAAACCTGGTCAAAGGCCACGGCCAGTGGAATCATTATTACATTCGCGCCGTCAATGGCGAGGTGCGTTTGTGGGTCAATGGCGAGGAGGTCTCAGGCGGCAACGGCGCGGACCCCGCACAAGGCTATCTGTGCCTGGAAAGCGAAGGCTCACCCATTCAATTCCGCAAACTCCGCATCCGTGAACTACCCTGATTTTTTCTGCTCACACAACACCGCTGAACATTTCCAATCCCATGATGCTTACGATCGGCAATTGGGCGGACGAAAACGATTTCATTGGTGAGATGGACGAAGTGCGCGTCTCACATATCACTCGCTCGACAGATTGGATCAATCTGCAGTAGGAAAATCAAAAACCACTACGGTGCAAAAAGGCGAACTCCTCAAGTCTCCTCGCAAAGCGGTGATAGCTCACCGCACTCCATAGCCTGCGGCGATGATACAACCTGGGATGCAAGGAATCAAAAACCCCGCGCGGATATCCGCGCGGGGTTGGAAGAAAGAAAGTGCCGTCGGGACGACGGCGCTCCCTGTTACATCATGCCGCCCATGCCGTGGTCGTGGTCGTGACCACCGGCTGCAGGTTTGGCAGGCTCTGGTTTCTCGGCGATGAGGCACTCGGTGGTGAGCAGAAGGCCGGCGATGGACGCGGCGTTTTGCAGGGCACTACGGGTGACTTTCGTCGGGTCAACCACACCGGATGCGATGAGGTCTTCGTATTTGTCGGTGGCGACGTTGTAGCCATGACCAGCCTTGTTGGTCTTAACGTTCTCGACGATGAGAGCGCCTTCGCGGCCAGCGTTGGCAGCAAGCTGACGCAGCGGAGCTTCCACGGCGCGGGACACGATGCCCATGCCGGTGCGCTCGTCTTCGTTGGAAGCGGCGTCGCAGCATTTCGCATCCTGAGCGGCCTTGAGGGCGCGGATCAGAGCGGTGCCACCGCCAGGAACAATGCCTTCTTCCACCGCAGCGCGGGTGGCGTGCAGGGCGTCTTCCACGCGGGCTTTTTTCTCTTTCATCTCGGTCTCGGTGGCAGCACCGACGTTGATGACAGCCACACCGCCAGCGAGTTTGGCAAGACGCTCTTGCAGCTTCTCACGATCGTAGTCGCTGGTGGTATCTTCGATCTGCTTGCGGATCTGGTTCACGCGACCAGTGATGGCTTCGCTGGAACCGGCACCTTCGATGATGGTGGTGGCGTCCTTCGAGATGGTGACGCGCTTGGCTTGGCCAAGGTCGCTGAGTTCCACGCTCTCAAGCTTGATGCCGAGGTCTTCGGTGATGACTTTGCCACCGGTGAGCACGGCGATATCTTCGAGCATGGCCTTGCGGCGATCGCCGAAACCGGGAGCCTTGACAGCGGCGACGTGCAGGATGCCGCGCAGCTTGTTCACCACGAGAGTGGCCAGGGCTTCGCCCTCGACGTCTTCGGCGATGATGAGGAACGGACGTCCTGTCTTGGCAACTTTTTCAAGGAGAGGCAGCATGTCTTTGAGGGACGATACTTTTTTCTCGTTGATGAGGATCAGTGCGTTGTCGAGAACGGCTTCCATGCCTTCCGCGTCGGTGACGAAGTAAGGGCTGAGGTAGCCTTTGTCGAACTGCATGCCTTCCACCACGTCAAGCGTGGTTTCGATGCCTTTGGCTTCTTCCACGGTGATGGTGCCGTCTTTGCCGACCTTGTCCATGGCCTCGGCGATGATGTTGCCGATTTCGGTGTCCCAGTTGGCGGAAACGGTGGCAACCTGGGCGATTTCCTTGGTGTCGGAGACGGTCTTGGAAAGAGCTTTCAGTTGAGCGACGATGGCCTCGGTGGCCTTCATAATCCCGCGTTGCAGGGAGATCGGATTGGCACCGGCGGTCACGTTGCGCAGACCTTCCTTGTAGATGGCCTCGGCAAGTACGGTAGCCGTGGTCGTTCCGTCACCGGCGATGTCGCTGGTTTTGCTGGAAACCTCGCGGATCAGCTGGGCGCCCATGTTTTCATAGGGGCACTCAAGCTCGATCTCCTTGGCCACCGAAACACCGTCCTTGGTGATCGTGGGGGAACCGAATTTTTTGTCGAGGATCACGTTGCGTCCGGCAGGACCAAGAGTGGCTTTGACGGCACGGGCAAGTTTTTCCACTCCGCGCAGGAGGGCCTGGCGTGCGGCTTCGTCGAATTGCAATTGTTTGGCTGGCATAGTAATTGAGTAGTTAGTGTGAAGTGATCAGTGTTTTTGATTAGAATTTATTCCACAATGCCGAGGATGTCGGACTCGGAGATGATGAGGTGCTCCTCGCCGTTGATTTTGACTTCGGTGCCACCGTATTTGGAGATGAGCACCTTGTCGTTCGCCTTGACGGTGAACTCGATGAGTTTGCCGTTGTCGTCGCGGCCGCCGGTGCCTACGGAAATCACAAGAGCTTCCTGTGGTTTTTCCTTGGCGCTGTCCGGTAGGACGATTCCGCCTGCGGAGACGGCTTCTGCTTCGATGCGTTTCACGAGAACGCGTTGACCGAGTGGTTTGATGTTAGCCATAGTATGTTATGTGTTGGTTTGGTTGTTTGTTGGTTAGACAAGCCGGTTTGACTTGAAAGTTGAATATGATCTGACGGATTGGTCTGATCAGACTGATCCGTCAGATCATGAAAATCAATCGACCACCTCGGCATCCACGACTTTGCCTTTGGCCTTTTTGGGCTCGCCGGGTTCGTCGTTGGCGGGTTGCACGTCAGGAGCGGCTCCGGCACCCCCCATTTGCTGGGCGGCGTTGTAGAGTTCCGTCATGGTTTTTTCGAGGTCGGTGGTGGCAGATTTGATCGCATCGAGGTCATCGGACTTCAGCGCATCGCGCACCGTGAGGACTTTGCCTTGGAGATCGGCTTTGAGCTCGGCGGGAGCTTTGTCGCCCAGTTCTTCGAGTTGTTTCTCGACCTGGAAGGCAAGGTTTTCCGCCTTGTTCTTGGTGTCCACGGCTTCAACGCGCTTGCGGTCCTCCTCGGCGTGGGCCTCGGCTTCTTGCTTGGCGCGCTCGATCTCGTCCTTGCTGAGACCGGACGATCCTTGGATGGAGATTTTCTGCTCCTTACCGGATTGTTTGTCTTTCGCGGAGACGTGAAGGATGCCGTTCGCATCGATGTCAAAAGTGACCTCAATTTGCGGCTCACCACGACGGGCGCTGGCGATGCCATCAAGGCGGAAGTTTCCTAACAACTTGTTATCGGAGAACATCGGACGCTCACCTTGACAAATGCGGATGTCCACAGCGGGCTGGTTGTCGGCAGCGGTGGAGAACACCTGCGACTTCTTCGCAGGGATGGTGGTGTTGCGCTCGATCATCGGCGTGGCACGGGAACCTTCGGTTTCAATCGAAAGGGTCAGCGGGGTGACGTCGAGCAAGAGCACGTCTTTCACATCGCCGCGCAGCACGCCGCCCTGGATGGCCGCGCCGATGGCGACGACTTCATCCGGGTTGACGCCTTTGTGCGGCTCCTTGCCACCGAGCTCGCGAGCGGTCTCGATGACTTTCGGCATGCGGGTCATGCCACCCACGAGAACCAGCTCATCGATTTTCGAAAGGTCGATGCCGGCTTCCTTGATGCAATCGCGGACGGGCTTCTTGGTGCGCTCGAAGAGGCTGTCGGTGAGTTGTTCCAACTTCGAACGGGTGAGCGTGAGCTGGATGTGCTTGGGACCGGTGGCATCCGCGGTGATGAAGGGCAGGTTGATGTCGTAGGACTGGCTGGAAGAAAGCGCGATCTTGGCTTTTTCCGCTTCCTCTTTGATCCGTTGCAGGGCGTCAGCTTGGCCGGAAAGATCGACACCCTGGTCTTTCTTGAACTCGGCGACGATGAAGTTGATAATCGCGTTGTCCCAGTCGTCACCACCCAGTTGGGTGTCGCCGTTGGTGGCGAGCACTTCGAACACGCCGTCGCCGATTTCCAGCACGGAGATATCGAAAGTACCACCACCGAGGTCGTAGACGGCGATTTTTTCGTCGGACTTCTTATCGAGACCGTAAGCCAGAGATGCGGCGGTAGGCTCGTTGATGATGCGCAGCACTTTCAGGCCGGCGATTTCGCCCGCGGCCTTGGTGGCATTGCGCTGGGAGTCGTTGAAATACGCGGGCACGGTGATCACGGCTTCCGAGATCGTTTCACCGAGTTTTGCTTCGGCATCGGCCTTGAGTTTGCCGAGGACCATGGCAGCGATTTCCTGTGGCGAGTAGGTTTTGGTTTCGCCACCGGTTTCCACCTGGATGTGAGCGTCGCCATTGGCGGCGGCCACGATCTTGTAGGGCATGCGCTTGTCGGCTTCCGTCAGTTCGCTGAACTTGCGACCGATGAGACGCTTGGCCGAGTAAACGGTGTTTTTCGGATTGGTGACAGCCTGGCGCTTGGCAGCTTGGCCAACCAGACGCTCACCGGATTTGGTGAAGGCGACCACCGACGGCGTGGTGCGTGCGCCTTCCGAGTTTTCCAGAACGACGGGTTCGCCGCCTTCCATGACAGACATGCACGAGTTGGTGGTGCCGAGGTCGATTCCAAGTATTTTTGACATAGTGGTATGGGGTGTGTGGTTGTGAGTGACCCTTGCGGATCGTTTGAACGCATTTCCTATGGCAAGCAACGTGCCAACCTCTTGCAAGCGCCCGAAACCTTTGATTTATCAAGGATCCGCGCGACAAGGCCGGCGCCAGACGAAAGCCCTCGCGACAAGTTGACGCGCCATTTTGTCACACACCCAGACAACATGACCCGGACCGTCCATCGGCAGGCGAGTGCATGGCCAACGCGAAAAAATCGTAAAAATGCATTGCCAAAGCCCGAAAAATTCTCCTTACTGCGCGCCCCACAACGGTATCAGGACAGATGGCAGAGTGGTCGATCGCGCACGCTTGGAAAGCGTGTTTACTGTTAAAGGTAACGAGGGTTCGAATCCCTCTCTGTCCGCCATTCTTCGCTTCCTGCGGAAGCTACGAATGGCATGCCATTGGTAGCTGGAGAAGGATGCGAAGAATGCCCTTCGTAGCTCGCAGAGCGAAGTAGGGCTGCCACTAAGACTCTCCAAGCTCCAATCCAGAACCGTCCTCCGCAACATGCACTACGCATACATTCTTCGTTCTTTGTCCAATCCAGACAAACTCTACTACGGAAGCACTGCTGATTTAAAGGCCCGATTTTCGGTTCACAATGCAGGAGGCAATGTTTCCACGAAACCTTTTCGACCATGGGAACTTGCGTGGTATGGTGCATTCGCTAACAAGCAAACGGCTGTCGAATTTGAAACATATCTCAAAACGGCATCCGGCAAAGCATTCGCTAAAAAACGACTGATTCCCTGGCCTTTCTGATAATTCCATCCCTCATGAGAGCCGATCGCGATTATGGCAGATCATCTTCATCGCCTGGCACCGGCGGGATCAGATCCTCGCGTTGCAGCAAGCGGACAAGATCAAGATCATCCAGCAGGTCTTCCGGGGTGCGCTGCACGGTGATGGCGTAGGGCATGATGCGATCCAATTCGGCAATGGCGCAGTGGACCATCGAAGTCACGATGTCCGCGTCGTAACGTTCCTTTTCAAAAATATTCGTGATGCGGAACACTAGGAACTCGCGGTCGAGATCGTATTCGAACGAACCGAGATTGAGGAACTTGTTGGCGCGACACAGCAATTCCAGCAGATAGGGAATGTGATCCTCGCTCACGGGCAGAGGTGATTCTCCCACAACCGCAAGCGCATTGATGGGCGTGTAGGACTGGGCGTGCAGTTGGATGCGCGTGTGATGGGCGGAGAATGAAGCGCGAATGACATCGCGACCTTCGATCAGCTCGCAATGCCAGCCATTGTTGCCGAAGGCGGTTTCGACCGAGAGAATTTGCAGGGAAGGTGGGCGCATGATTAGTGAGTGGTTGTATCGGCAGAGATGCGGCGTTGGTTGATGGATTCCACCAGGATGCGAAGCAACTCGCGCTGGGCCGGCAGTATAGGAGCAAGAGAAACCATCACGCCAGAGGATTTTTCCGCCGTGAAATGAATGGTCAGACGTTGCAACGGCAGGCTGCATTCCAAGGAGTGCACCTCTGACCAAAGCAGCAGTTGCATCGATTTCTCAGGGCGCAGCAGAGGAAAAATTTCAACACCCAGCGGCGTGAAAATCAGATAGGCATGGCGGATACAACGAACCCCAAGGCGGAACATCGCCCACGAAGCAAGCAAGGGAAATACCGCCGTCCATCCGTAGCCTTGCAGACGCGGAGCCTCGAACTCCGTGCCCTGGGTTGCAAGCACGACCACGCCCAAAGCGATCGCCACATGCAAAGCGGCCAACACCAGCCACATGCGACCCTGGGCGGCACGTGTGAAACGCACTTCTTTTTCCGGAGAGGCGATGGATGTGGGAGCTGCCATGAAATGGGGAACAGGCACCAGCATCCACAGATTCACGCCGCTGACAACGATTTATCCGTCTTGCAAAATCGATCCCGACCAATCGCTGATCTGCGGTTTGGTGACCGCGGATGGATACTGCTTTTCCTGCGATCCCCGCTGCCATGGATCGGGACCCACCCATTCGGTTTTGCGACCGGCGATGGTCATTTGGCCGGCATCAAAATCCAGAGTCACCAGAGCCCACAACGCTTCACGATAGGGAGCGACTTGTGCGAGATTCGGATGAGCCGAGTGGATGCTTTTCTCATAAACCTCGCGTCGCGCGGTGGCGGGCAACCATACGTAGGAAGCACTGTTGACTTGCACGTAGGGGATGTCCTTGATGCGATTCACCGAATCCCGGTGCAAATGCCCGGCAAACACGGCGATCACGCCCGCATGATCCTTGCCGCGATTTTTTTCCAACAGTGCGCGGATTTCGTTTTGATTGGTGATGCCACCCGGAAGATCCAAGGGCTGATGCACCATCACGATCACAGGCAGGGTCGTGGCATCCAATTGCGCGTCCAGCCAGCTCTTCTGCTCCTCCGCAATGAATCGCTGGTAGCCGCTTTTTCCGGCTTCGGGATCATTGCCATCGAGCACGATGAATTTTACGCCGCCCTGCTCGAACGCATAGTAGCGCGCGGACATGCCGTACCACGCGACGGTTTGTTCACGCTTGAACCCACCATCCATGTCGTGATTGCCCAGCACATGGAAACGCGGTCCCTCATAGGAATTCCACAGCTCCATGAACGGCTTGTTTTTTGCGACGGGCTGGCAGAAATCCCCGAGTTGAAAAATCAAATCAGGCTTTTCCCGGCGCATGGCATCGAGAAACGCACGCAGGCGGTCCATGGCATCGTGCATGACATCCTGATGCACATCGCTGATCATGCCGATGCGCATCTTTCCCTTGCGGGGATTGCGAGCCAGCGCCGGCACATTCAGGGTGAACCCCGCCGTTGCCAGCAAAGCACCACGAAAAAAATCACGACGTGTCGACAAGAACGCATCAGCCATGCATGTCATTACCGGGATGATGTTGTTTGATCTTTCAACTTCTGCCAATCCGCACACATTAGCACGCCGCGGTTGAGATTTTGATGCGGACTGAAGTCCCAATGCCATTAAAGCTTCGGAATAATGATGAATGCATTCGTATTTCGTCCTAACGGGACGATTCATCCAAGCCCACGGTGTTACCGTGGGTTCATCCATCAAAAAAACCTTCGCGTCCCAACGGGACGCTTCATGGTGTGACACGCTGCCG
>JACCEC010236938.1_pt1 | contig 162749 bp, 146 predicted proteins | sample 7450121 | NCBI WGS metagenome assembly JACCEC01 (sample SAMN15323455, study PRJNA562643) | freshwater metagenome | isolation source: river surface water | place: USA:Blue River Watershed | collected 2017-08-18
CACTACAACAACGACAGACCTCACCAATCACTCAAATACCTCTCACCTCACCTATATCACCAACACCTATGCAACCAAGCAGCCTAATTAACAAAAAAGGCTGTCCAAATCTCAGGGGAGCGCTACAGATTTTCGGAGAACCAAGACGCGATTTTCGCCCAGCGCTTATAGATATTCCGCGTTACATAGCTACGGTTGAAACATGTAAACACAGATTTTTTTGTTTTCTCGATCAAAGCACACTGCCTGATAACAAACTCATCGCAATAGCATCAGATGACGCTTATATTTTGGGAGTTTTGTCATCTTCCACCCACGTCAAATGGGCATTGGCATTAGGTTCTCAACTCGGCCCAACACCCGTCTATGTAAAGACTACTTGCTTTGAGTCCTTCCCCTTCCCCGCCCTCGAAGAAGGCGAACTGAAGCAACGCATCCGCGACTTGGGTGAGCGTTTGGACGCGCACCGCAAGCGGCAGCAGGAGATGCATCCTACGCTCACGCTCACGGGCATGTACAACGTCTTGGAAAAGCTCCGCGCGGGAGAGCCGCTCAACGCCAAAGAAAAAACCATCCACGACCAAGGCCTCGTCACCATCCTCCAACAACTCCACGACGATCTCGACGCCGCCGTCCTCGAAGCCTATGGCTGGGCGGATCTGAACCGGACCGCGGGCGTCTCGCCCGCATCTTCCCCAACAAGCGGGCGAGACGCCCGCGCTCCCTTCGAGCAGGAAATCCTCACCCGCCTCGTAGCCCTCAACCACGAACGCGCCGCCGAAGAAAAACGCGACCAAATCCGCTACCTCCGCCCCGACTACCAAAACCCCACCGCCGCCCCCACAGCCACCCAAAGCACCCTATCCATCCCCGAAGCCTCAACCCAATCAAAAATCAAACATCCACAATCATCAATCGTCAATCCCCCCACCGATTGGCCCGAAAAGCTCCCCGACCAAGTCCAACTCATCCGCCACCTCCTCCAACAAACCCCCACCGCTACCGCAGCCGAACTCTCCGACCACTTCGGCCGCAAAAACCAAAAACGCACCGACCAAATCGAAGCCATCATCGAAACCTTGAAGAGCTTGGGACAGGTGTAAAATCGCTGAATATGAAGCAAAAATACTTTGCACTAGTCACATTGCCCAAGCCAATCATGTTGGCAAATTGCGCACTTGGTCAAAAATTTTCAGCAAAGGTCGCAGGTTACAAGATGCAATTATACACTCCTAGTCCAGCGCCTGAGGAGGAGAATACCAACGATTCCAATAAGAAGGCAAATTTCCAAAGAAATTTGGGAATGCCCAAAATTGCTAAATCATATTTATCCAGAACAGCAGCCATTTACTGGGGTTCAGTTTGGTCATCAAATCCGAATGGCGAAGTTATCGCCGAAGTAAACCATGTATTTGCTACTTTTCTGGGGATTTCTCATGATGATGAAGTTTTTTCAAAGAAAGTCCATGAAACCAACCAATCATGGCTTCTCAATTTTGACTCATTTTTACGAATTATCTCGAACCAAAAATTAAAATCATCTGTGCGAATGGTGCAAAAATACCACTCCTGTCTGAGACTATACGGCGTGACATCCAAGAAGTCGTTAACTCCACCAGCGCAAGATATCAAGATTTATCTATCTGACATAAAAATCAAACGCCATGCGACAAAAAATGATTTAAAAACCGCGATCAATCTTTGCTCACGAGGCAAAGTGTTAGCCTTGCAATACCAATTACTTTTGCGCGCGTGTGACGCGCATCAAGAAAATGACATGAGAAACGTCGTCATCGAAGCCGCCACGGCTCTCGAGGTGGCAGCGACTCGTCGCATTCGTTCCGAAATGAAAAAATCCAAGGCAACAGATAAGCATATTGAGCTAATGCTCGACGGTCACAGGATGCTCAGAAATAGGATCGACCTTTTGAAAAAAATGGGAGTTGTAATTCCTATCAAACCTAATGAGATTAAAACTGTATTAGATCTACGCAATAAAGTGATTCACGGTGGACATAAAGTGAATGACTCCGAAGCTATTCAACTTTTGACAAAAGTTGAACACATCATTCGCGATATCACGCCCGAATTTGCGGTGGATCCTACTTAGGGCTGCTATCTAACGCATCCTCAGTCTTTTAATGCAATCCATGGACTTTGGACTTCCGCTGTTCGATAACAAATCCAAAGGGGCGTTTCTGTTTCGCAAGTAGCTTGATTTCCTCCCAGCGATTCACCACTTCCCGCACGATCACCCAGTGACTCCATCCCGCTTTGGGAGGTTTGAAAAAGAACACGCCGATTTTGTTTTGTTGGCACAATTCCCATTGCGCACGAGTGCGGTGAATGTTGATGTCTTGCGTTAGCACGATGCCATGTTTCGAGGCGACCAAGGGAATCCATTCCTCGTCTTTGGCTCCTTTGCCAAACTCATCGGGAGTCCAAATGACGGAGATTCCTTCGGAGGGTTTCGCCTTCTGAAATTCGCTCATTCCAGAAACGATTCGATGGGAAAAATTCTCGTCGAAGTAGATCCTCATGCGGCCTTGATCTGTTCGAAGGTCCGCGCTGCTATGATTGCTTGCGGATCGATCTGGAAGGATTCTGCAATGTCTTCCACCGCATCCCCACCGCGCAGCAAGGAAATGATCGCCTCGGTGGTAATGTTCGTGCCCTCAATGACAGGGCGGCCAAAGGCATGGTGAGGATCAACGACGATCGGTTGATTGCGCCCAAGCGGATAGTACCGACTTGCCAGTGAACTGGCCTGATCAAAATCTAGGCTTTCGCAGAACGGCTGAATGACTTTTCGGAACGCAGTTTGTCCATTGGTTCCTAATTCTAGCAAAACATCTTCATTCAGCGATTTGATCAGCGTACGATCTGAGGTCATCAAACCCTCCATGGCAAACGGATGGGTTGTTTTGAATCGTTCACTTAGTTCTTGACGCGCATGGCGAATGACTGTCATCGAGACGCCGCGCGCTCTCAATTGTGCGATGGTGAAAAGCTCAATAAGCGTATGAAAATCGAGATGTTTGTCTGCCTTTGCGCCCTTGAAGACTAGAGGACCCGCTGGGTAATGCCGTTCGCTTGATTCTTTGGGACGACCTGACACCCATGTGCGCAATGACGCCATCGGTACCCGCAAAATGCGGGCCGCATCAGGAATCAGGTAGATTCCCAGATTTGATGGTTTATTGGCAATTAGGGTCACGGGAAGAACTTATCCCATCCCGGAGGTGACTGCAACTCTCGATTTTGAGCCTGCTATATAATCGAACCTTGCGGGAGATGCAAAGGCACCTGGATTACAAACATGCGTGATTTTTGGCCTGTCGCTTGGAGCCCGCCGGACGGCTCGGAGAGCCGTCCCTGCCTTGGCATCCATTACGCCACGGTCAGGCTCGCGGCTTGCTCGGGCGTGAGCTCGATGCACTGCCAGGGCAAACCGTGAACGTTCAGATCGGCCATGAAGGGATCGGGATCGTATTGCTCCATGTTCCATACACCCGGTTTGCGCCAGGTGCCTTCGAGCATTTGCTTGGCACCGATCATCGCCGGCACGCCCGTGGTGTAAGAGATCGCTTGCGAACCGACTTCCGCAAAGCAGGCTTCGTGGTCGCAGATGTTGTAGATGTAGATCGCCTTGGCTTTGCCGTCCTTGATGCCGGTGATGATGTTGCCGATGCAAGTCTTGCCCTTGGTGGTGACACCGAGATCGCCGGGATTCGGCAGAACGGCTTTGAGAAATTGCAGCGGGATGATTTCCACACCGTTGTAGGTGACGGGATCGATGCGGGTCATGCCGACGTTTTGCAGCACTTCCAAATGCTTGAGGTAGTTCGGAGAAAAGGACATCCAGAACTGCGCGCGTTTGATGGTGGGAATGTGTTTCACCAAGGACTCGAGTTCCTCGTGATACATGCGATAGATTTCATAGCTGCCCACGTCATCGGGGCAGGTGAAGCCTTGGTGTTTTGACATCGCTGGGGTTTCCACAAACTCGCCGTTTTCAAAGTGACGGCAGGGTGCAGTCACCTCGCGGATGTTGATTTCCGGATTGAAGTTGGTGGCAAAGGCGTGGCCGTGGTTGCCGCCATTGACGTCGACGATATCGAGCGTGTGGATTTCATCGAAGTGATGTTTCAGCGCCCATGCGGTGAAAACATTGGTCACGCCGGGGTCGAAGCCCGAGCCCAGCAACGCGGAGAGTCCTGCGTTCTGGAATTTTTCCTGATAGGCCCACTGCCAGGAATACTCAAACTTCGCCACATCGGGCGGTTCGTAGTTGGCAGTATCGAGATAATCGACTCCCGCAGCAAGGCAGGCGTCCATGAGTGGCAGGTCCTGATAGGGCAGGGCGACGTTGAGCACCAGATCGGGCTTGAGATCATGGAGATAGGCGGTGGTGGCTGCTACGTCATCGGCATCGATGGCGGCGGTGGCAATGCTCACGCCGGTTCGTTGTAGCACTGAGGCGGCAATGGCATCGCACTTCGATTTCGTGCGGGATGCGAGAGTGATTTTGCTGAAAACCTTCGTTACTTGGGCGCATTTGTGCGCGACCACGCTGCCTACGCCGCCCGCGCCGATGATGAGAACATGTGACATGCCCGTGTCATAGGGGCGGGCAGGGGAGTTTTCAAGCATCAACTGAGAGAAGATCATCTTGTCACGCGTGGTGAATCGGCTTGTCAAACACGGGGTGCTGGGTTTGCTTATGCCTGCGCGCGGTCGAAGCGCTGTGTTTATGCCCAAGGTTTATATCAAAACGTATGGTTGTCAGATGAATGAGCGGGATACCGAGCAGGTGGCCCGCATGTTCACGGAGGGCGGCTACACGGTGACCGGCGATGAAACGGAAGCGGATGCCATTTTGGTGAACACCTGCTCGGTGCGCGACCAGGCGGAGCAAAAGGCCTTGGGAAAAATGAACAAGATGGGCAAGATCCGCCGCACCAAACCACATGTGGTCTACGGATTCATGGGCTGCATGGCGCAATCGCGTGGCAGCGAGCTCTTCGCCAGCATCCCGCACCTCGATGTGGTGGTGGGCACGCAAAAGTACCACAAGGTTTTTTCCTATGTGGATGACATTTTGAAACGCCGTCTCGAAATGCGCATGGATCAGCCGGAGCATTCGTTGCGCGGCGAAAGCGTGTGCGATGTGGAGGAGGAGGCCGGTTCGCAAAACACCATCCGCGATCACCTCACCAAGACCCGGCAGGTCAGCGCCTTTGTCTCGATCATGCAGGGCTGCAACATGCGCTGTTCGTTCTGCATCGTGCCGGATACGCGAGGCAAGGAACGTAGCCGGCCGATCGCGGACATTGTCGATGAAGTGAAACGCCTGGTCGATCAGGGCGTGAAGGAGGTGAATCTGTTAGGGCAGATCGTCAATCTCTACGGTCGCACCGAGTTTCCCATCGTCGCCCGCAAGTCGCCCTTCGTGCAGTTGTTAGAAGCGGTGCATGAGGTCGATGGCTTGGAGCGCATCCGTTTTGTCTCGCCGCATCCCATCGGTTTCCGTGATGACCTGGTGCAGGCCTTTGTCGATCTGCCGAAGCTGTGCTCGCACATCCATTTCCCGATGCAGAGCGGCTCGGACCGGATCTTGCAACTGATGAAACGGCCGTATCGCCATGAGAAGTTCATGGAAATCTGCCGCAACATGAAAACCGCGCGTCCGGACTTGGCGATCACCACCGATATCATCGTCGGTTTCCCCACGGAGACGGAAGAGGATTTCCTTGCCTCGTTAGAAACGGTGAAGGAAGTGCAGTTCGCGAATGCCTTCATCTTCCGTTATTCCAAACGCCGCAACACGCCCGCTGCGGAAATGGACGGACAGATCGAAGAAAGTGTCAAGGAAGAGCGCAACCAGCGATTGTTGCAAGTGGTGAATGACATCTGCAAACGCCAGCACGCTGAGTTGGTCGGAAAAACCCAGCGCATTCTCTGCGAAGGCCTATCGCGCTACAATGACCAGCGCCTTTCCGGTCGCACCAGCCAGAACCGCATCGTCGTCTTCGAGGGCGACATCGATCAGTGCATGGGTCAGATGCTCGACATGAAGATCGAAAGCTCTACGGGCTTCACGCTGTATGGAACTCAAAGTCCCATTTCGGCGACGGCTACGATCTAGTCTGATCTAACCAATCCTTTTCCCCATTTGTCGGATGAGGGCGAGCAGATGCTGCGCGGTGGGGTCGAGGTTTTCGTGATACCAAACGCCGATGGGCATGGCGGGGATGCGATCCGTCGGAATGGTGATGCAGTGCTTGAAGTGCGGTGATGCCTTCACATCCGCCGTGAGGATGCCGAATCCGAACCCGAAATCGAGGTCGACATACGCAGGCACGTGACTGAGCGAGCATACCTCCACAGTGGGATGCCATTCCACGCGCGACTTGCGCAGCGCGGCGTTGATGTGTTGGCCAATCAGACTATCCTGGGGCAGGAAAATCAATCCGGGTTGCTCACTTCGCAGCAGGGGAATGAGGTCCGTCCACTGCTTGATTTTTTTCCGATAGGACGGCGGCACATGCAGGAAAAAGGGCGGTCGGGCGATCACTTCCACCAAGGGCGTGGTGCCCTGATGGACATGTCGTGACAGAGCGCCGATCGCGATGTCCGCCTCACCATCGCGCACCAGGCCGGCAAGATCCTGTGAGGGAGCCTCGCGCAGGACCAACCGCGTGCGTGTTCCATGATCGATCTGCTTGAGCAGAAGCGGCAGGTAGTTGCGGATGATCACATCGGCGGCGGCGATGCGCAGCGGTTTTTCCGTGCCCTGCGCCAGTGCGTGTTCCAGCAATCCCATGCGTGTGCGCAACCGTAGGGCTTCCTCCTGGAACTGCCTTCCCTGCGCCGTGAGTTGAAACGGTTTGCGTTCGAAAAGTTTCACCCCCAGATGTTGTTCCAGTGTAGCCATTTGTCCGCTGAGTGCCGGCTGGGAAATGCCGATCCTGCCATGGCGTGATGCAGCGGAGAGACCGCCTGCTTCACAGATGCGGAGGAAAAGTTCAGTGGCGTACCAGGGAAATGCGTTCATCAGAATTTCTGATGATTGTATCATGTGAATGAATTCGATCAATCATTAATTTTTTGTCATGATCCGTGCCGTCATGAACACGCCATCCCGATTCACCCGTCGTTACGCCCGTCTGATCCCCAGCCTCGCCCTCATGGTGCTGAGTTCTTGCGGCGATTACACCAGCACCACTCCCGTGAGTTCCTCGCAAGAGATGACCCAGCTCAAGGGCTTCAGCCGGCTCAGCGGACGTCCCGCCCTGCGCACGCCTTCCGCCATCGGCATCTTCACCACCTCGCGCACCGAGGTTCTCGATTTTGGCACGGCAGCGCAGGACCTAACGAAGAGCGGACAGATCCGCTCTATGCAATCGATCAACGCCTTGGTCTCATCAAATGACTACTATCAACTCGGCGATGTAATCGCCCGGCGCGCGCAATTGCTCAACGATGTCAAATTCCTTGGTCTCGATGTGATTCTCGTCTGCGATCAAATGAGCGCCGGTGGCAGCAGCGATTCCCTCATGAAAGCCGCCACCCTGGGGATGTTGGACATCGGACTGCCCAAACAAAACACCCAGCTTACGGTCTTGTGCATGGATGCCCGCACTGGCTACATCTACGGCACCATGGGTCAGCAGGAAGATGGGATTACTCCAAGGCTCGGGATTTTCGACAGCACGGTCTTTGGTGGCACGCGTAGCAATCGACTCATCAATACTACTCGGCGCGATGCTGTGAAACAATTCCCTGCGTTCTGGAATGAGGTCGTGCGGAAATACGGCAAATGATCGCGGAGAGAAATCCATAAGAAAATGTCGCGTGGTGCGTTTCCCCCTGTGAAGACTCACAGATTACCACCATGAAACGACAAAAATCCTCCGATGCTTCCGATACACCCGCGCTCGATATTTCCTCGCTGATTGATGTTTGCTTTTTGCTGCTCATCTACTTTCTGGTCGCGACGACGATACAGAAATCGGAACACGAATTGCGTTTGCAGATTCCTGCTGATCAAAGCTCGGATCCGCAGATGCCCGATATCGCGCCCTTGCTGATCCGTGTGGATGCGCAAGGAACCATTCTCGTGGGTCCGGGCGCGCAGGCGCAGGTGATGGACGTGGCATCCGATTCCCGCCAACTGCCGCTCCTGACCGCCTGGCTGAAAACCTATGCGGATGTCTCGCGTGCGGCGAACAAAGAGCCCGCGGTGCAGATCTGGGTCGACCGCGAGGCGCAGCAGCAACGGGTCATCGATGTGCTCAATGTGCTCGCAGGAGAGCAGATCCAGCTCGCGACCTTCACTGATCTGCTCGACTAATCGGAAAAAATCGCTCTTTTCACCGGCGATGATTGGTTCATGGAGAAACTTGGGTTCATGACGCGGAAGTGAAAATCCCGTTGGTCCTCGCCATGCGATGCTTCCTGTGCGGAGTTCCAATTTGCATGAAAATCGGAATTTGCACTTCTGATTTTCATATATTTTTTCAAAAATCATTCTTGAAATTCAGAATTGTTTATTTGATATTTCAATCATGAAACGTTTTTTCGATCGATCTGATTTCCGTGCGGAGGTGCGACAGGCCTTGGAAGAAAATCCGATCGTGGCCCTGTTGGGACCGCGACAATGCGGGAAATCGACCTTGGCGCGGGAGTTTTTGCCGAGCGAATCGGAGAATTACTTTGATCTCGAGGATCCATTGGTGTGGGCGATCTTTGCGGAGCCGATGACTGCGTTACAGAATCTGCGCGGGTTGGTGGTGATCGATGAAGCGCAGCGGAGGCCGGAAATTTTTCCTGTGCTGCGGGTTTTGGCGGATCGGGCGGGGCAACCCGCGCAGTTTTTGCTCTTGGGCAGCGCGACACCGGAATTGCGCAGGCAGAGTGCGGAGTCGCTCGCAGGCCGGGTGGCGCTGGTGGAGTTGACAGGATTCCAGCTCGCGGAAGTCGGGCAGGAGTCCCAGCAGCGCTTGTGGTTGCGTGGCGGATTTCCCCGTTCCTATCTTGCCGCGGATGATGCGGCGAGTGATCGTTGGCGGCAGAATTTCATCGCCACGTTTTTGGAGCGGGACTTGGCGCAACTGGGCTTCGGGGTGCAGCCGCCGCTGATGATGCGATTGTGGTCCATGCTCGCGCACATGCATGGTCAGATCTGGAACGCCAGTCCGTTGTCGTCTTCTTTGGGCGTTTCCGCGCATACCGTGCGGAACTACCTGGATGTGCTTTCGCAAACCTACATGATACGCCAGTTGCAGCCATGGCACAGCAATATCAGCAAGCGACAGGTCAAGGCTCCGAAAATCTATTTCCGCGATAGCGGGCTGCTGCATCGATTGCTGGGAATACGCTCGCTCAAAGACTTGATGACGCATCCGCAGTTGGGCGCTTCCTGGGAGGGCTGGGTGATTGAGGAAATCATTCGTCGCTGGAAACCTGAGGAAGTCTATTTCTGGGCGGTGCACAGTGGCGCGGAGCTCGATTTGCTGATGATCAAGGATGGGAAAAAAATTGGCGTCGAGTGCAAGCGCGCGGATGCACCCCGTGTGACTCGTTCCATGCGCATCGCCATGGAGGACATCGGCTTGGATGAGCTTTTGATCGCGTATCCTGGCACGCGCGCCCATGAAATAGAGCCGAAAATCCGGTTGTTCCCGGTGCAAAATCTGGCGACGTATTGAGGTAAAAAACAGTCGGATACCCATTTGCCGAGACTGGCGGGAAGCGCTGTCCTCCTCTCATCCATCGTGATGAGCGGTTCCGCATCCGCTTTCCTATCAAAATCCCGCTTTTCATTGTCCGCATTTTCCCCTTACATCCGCTTGTGCCGTTTACCCTACTCAAGACCGATGCCGAATCCAAAGCGCGACTCGGGCGTCTCGATTTGCCCCATGGCACGGTGGAGACGCCGATCTTCATGCCGGTGGGCACGCAGGGCTCGGTGAAGACCTTGCACCCCGATGATCTGGATGCCCTCGGAGCGCAGATCATTTTGGGAAATACCTACCACCTCTGGCTGCGACCCGGTCATGAGTTGATCAAGGACATGGGCGGCCTGCATTCCTTCGCCTCGTGGGACAAGCCCATCCTCACCGACTCCGGTGGTTTCCAGGTGTGGTCCTTGGCGAAATTGCGCAAGATCACCGAGGAAGGCGTGCGTTTCCAAAATCACCTCGATGGCTCGAAGATGATGCTCACCCCCGAACTTAGCATGGAAATCCAGGCGGCGATCGGATCGGACATCGCCATGCTCTTCGACGAATGTCCGCCCTATCCCTGCGATGAAAAATACGCCGCGGAATCGCTCGCCCTCACCACGCGCTGGGCCCGCCGTTGCAAGGACTGGGTGATGGCCAATGAACCGCGCTCGGGGCAGGGGAGACAACACCATTTCGGCATCGTGCAGGGCTCCATCTACGCCGATCTGCGCGCCCAATCGGCCACGGAGTTGGCGGAAATGGACTTCGATGGCTACGCAGTGGGCGGTGTGAGTGTCGGTGAACCGGAGGAGGAAATGTTTCGTGCCATCGACAACGCGGTGCCATTTTTGCCCGAAAACAAACCTCGATACGCCATGGGACTGGGCACACCGCCGCAGATTTTGGAAATGATTGGCCGTGGTGTGGACATGTTTGACTGCGTGATGCCCACCCGCGTCGCCCGTCATGGCACGGCATTTACCCTAGATGGCCCGATTCAGATCAAGAACCTCGCCTTTGCCCGCGACACCCGTCCGCTGTGTGAAACCGCCCATCCGCATGTATCCCGCTTTTCCCGTGCCTACATCCGCCATTTGTTCCGGGCGGGAGAAATTCTCTCTTTACGATTGCTTTCTTTCCACAATCTGCATTTCTATTTGCGTCTCGTGAGCGATGCACGCCAAGCCATCGCTGACGGCACCTTTGTGTCTTTCAAAAATTCCTTCATCAAACGCTACCAACAACGATCATGACTCCGACCCTCTTTTCCCTTTTCGCGCAAACCTCCGGCCAGTCGGGCGCACCCGGCTACCAAGGCCTGATCATGATGGGACTCATGGTGGTGATGTTTTATTTCTTGCTCATTCGTCCGCAACAACGTCAGCGCAAGGAGTTGCAGCAACGCATTGAATCGATGCAAGCCGGCGACAAAGTCGTGACCACCGCTGGCATCCACGGTCTGGTTCACAATATCAAAGAAAAGACCGTGGTCATAAAAATTGCCGATAGCACCATGGTCGAGTTTGACAAAACGGCGGTGGCTGTCGTGATCAAGTAAGACGCTTGATCGATCAATTCTGGAATCTTACCCACGTATGCACACGTTATCATTGCCCACGACTCTCGCCGTTTTGCCCGAGTGGTTGAACAAACTTTCCTTTCCCGCATGGTTGGAAAAAATCGTCGCCGATCCATTGGGTTTGTTTTGTTATGGAATGGTTCTGCTGGTCTTGTTCGGTTGGTATTTCGCCACCGAACATGAGCGCCGTAAGCGCGATGTCGGATCCGTGTTGCTGGTGCTGGTAACCCTGCTGTGCTTGATCGCCCTGCTTCCTTTGGAGAAAAAACTCAAGGGCGCGATTGACATCGTCGGTGGTTCTTCCTTCACGATGAAAGTGCAACCTCGCGATGACGAGGAGGGCAACAAAGTGGCTGTGACCGAAGAGGATACCGACAACGCGATTACCATCATTGAAAAACGGCTCAATGAATCCGGCGTTGCTGAACCAGTGATCTTCCGTCAAGGGGTGAATCGTTTTGTTGTGCAAATGCCGGGTGTGAAACCGGAGGATTCCGAGAGCATTCGTAAAAAACTCCAGGAAGCCGCCAAGCTGGAATTGCGTGAGGTTCATCCCCAATCCGACATGCTCGCTGATCAAGTGGCATCCGGTGAACACATCGAGCCGGGTTACAAGGTGTTCCAGTATGTTTACAAAGTGGAGGAGGGCACTCCGCAAGAAAAAGAGCTGTCGCGTAACATTCTGCTGAATCGACGTCCCGCCGTACAGGGGAACAATATCGTACGCGCCACTCCGGATCCGATGGGTGGTGGTCGCGTTGACATCACCTTGAATGGTGAGGGCGAGGACAAAATGATCGCACTGACGGCACCAATGACTGCCGGACGCGACCGCATCGCTATCGTGCTGGATGGCAAGTGCATCAGCGCTCCCACGATGCAGAGTGATAAACCGCTGGGCAAACAATTTCAGATCACTGGTCTGAACGCCGAGGGAGAAGCTGTTTCTCTGGCGAAAAACCTGATGAATCCGATCAACAACCCACTTGAGATCGATGAAGAGCGCACCGTTTCACCCACGCTCGGTGCCGCGGTGGTGAAGCAGGGAGTCATGTCGGGCCTGCTCGGATTGGCCGCGACCTTCGTGTTCATTTTGCTCTATTACCGTTTCGCGGGCTTTGTGGCTTTGATCGGTTTGGTGATCAATACGGTCATGCTGTTCGGCATGATGGCCATGTTCGGTTTCGCTTTTTCTTTGCCCGGTATCGCGGGTATCGTTCTTACCATCGGCATGGCGGTCGATGCGAACGTGTTGATTTACGAACGTCTGCGCGAAGAGATTGCCGCAGGCAAGTCAGTGAAAAACGCATTGGCACTCGCTTACGAAAAAGCCTTCACCGCCATTTTTGATTCGAACTTCACTTCGCTGATCACAGCCATCGTGTTGTTCTGGCGCGCCAGCGGCACGGTCAAAGGATTCGCCATCACCCTGACCATCGGTCTGGTGGCATCGATGTTTGCTTCGATTCTGGTCACTCGCGTGTTGTTCCGCTGGTGCGTTGACAAGAACATGATCAAGACCTTCAAGTTCGCCAACCTGGTCAAGGCAACGAACTTCGACTTCCTCGGCAAGAGCGGCGCGGCGGCTCTGTTCTCCTTCGGACTTATCATCGCTTCGCTCGGCGTGTATGTGGTGAAAAAAGAGAAGTCACTGGGCATCGACTTCACCGGCGGCACGATCATCACCTACAATCTTGGGGCGGATCAAGGTGTGCCGTTCACCGAGGTGGAAAACGTGATCAAAGGTCTTTCCTTGAAAAAAGCCGCGGTTCCCCAGGAGGAGCAGAATCTGGTGACCGGGCGTATGCTTACCGTTCGATGCGATAAGGAAGACGCCGATTTGTTGGAGGAATCTCTAGCCAAGGCACTGCCGGAATTGATCGCCACTGGCAAACCGAGCCGCGAGGGAGTTTCTGCCCTGCTGGGCGAGGAGTTCTTGCGGGATTCCGGACTCGCTCTCTTGATGGGCATGGTTCTGATTTTCCTCTACGTTGCGCTGCGTTATCGCATGGCCTTCGCAGTGGGTGCGACCATTGCTCTGTTCCACGATGTGATCATTTGCTGCGGTATGATCGTGATTCTCGGCAATCAGCTTTCGTTGATTCATATCGCTGCCATTTTGACGATTGCCGGATATTCGATCAATGACACGGTGATCATTTTCGACAGAATCCGCGAGCAATTGCGTTACAGCACGGGAAGTCTGAAAGACATCATGAACGAAGCCATCAACGCCACGTTGTCGAGGACGGTCCTGACCTCGGGTGCCACGCTGTTCTCGGTGGCGGCTTTGTATCTCTTCGGTGGTCAAGCCATGCGCGATTTCTCGCTGATGATTCTCATTGGTATCGTGGTCGGAACCTACTCGTCGATCTTCGTGGCTTCCGCACTCGTGCTGTGGTGGGCCAAGATCAACAATGCCGACTACCGTGAAACGGAGGAAAGCAAAGCCGAAACCGTAGAAGTCGTTGGTTGATATTGACGCATTCCCTATTCATCACAGGCGGCTGAAAAGCCGCCTGTTTTTTTATGCGTGGCGGCGGATTGCATCCGCCAAGCCCATCAAGAATCATTGATCCTCGATCCAATAATCAGGACCACAACCGAATCCCGCTCAGTGGGATGAGATAGCCGAACACTCTTGATCCAAAAATGAGGCAAATTGAGCTGATGATACTGATGAATCAAAGCAATGAGTTTCTATAACTGAGTTGATCGCAAATAAAATCACGTGGCTGGTCATTTCGCTTCCTGCCATTTCGGGATGCCCTCTCCTTTGGCTTCATACCATCCCGGAAATCCATGCCAGGTGACCTTGCCGTTTGCATCGCTACGCACTGTGACTTCGGAATGCCATTGTTTGGTCACGAGATCGACGAATGCCTGACCGCGCGGGCGTATGGTCCAGTCGCGATTCCACGATGCCGCCTGCGGTTTCCAGTGCGATCCTTCCCAGAACCCCCAGAGTAGAAATCCATGGTAGGCCTTATGGCTGAAGGCGGCGATCATCGCATCGCGTGTGAAATCCGCTGCCAGTTCCTCGTCCGCCGTGGTGACCACATCAAATTCGGTGATGATTTGCTTCGGCACAACGGCGGCAAAACGATCGGTGGTGGCGAGCATTTCCGCGGGCGAAGGCAGGTAGCTTTCATCAAAATGCGCCTGATTGCCCAAGCCTGCTACCGGATAACCCTCTGATTTTAACGATTGAAGATATAAAAACGTGCCATCGCTTTGCGCTCCGGGACGGAAAATCTGGTCTTCGTTGACGAAGCAAGGCAGAGTGCTGAGTTGCCGGGCGAGATCAAAAACCTCGCGATCGATTCGCTCCAGCCCCTGATGTTTTGTCAGCAGATCCGCGCCCGACCATGCGACCGGGTGGTTGATCACATCCCACTCGCAGACGCGGTTACCCACTAAAGCGAGGCGCTCGCGCGTGCTTTCGAGAAAATGGTGTCGCACCTGATCCGCGGATTTGCCCGCGAGGTTGTGGGGTCGAGCGGTTTGCATCAGATAGTGCCCGCGCACAGCAATCTTGCGTTCCGCCAACCATGCCAGTGCCTGATCGAGCTGCTGATTGCGCTTCTGCTTTTGTGCCTCGCTCGCATCGGGATTCCAACCGTAATCCTTGAGGTCATTCTCGAACACCACCATGCTGAAATAATTATCGACGATACGACGGAACGCATCGCCATCCGGTGAGGGATCAAGCAAGCGGCTGACGGGAATCGCCGAACCAAAACCAAAAGCATGACGACGCAGGGTCAGTGTCACCGTGCGGTCGCGCAGCACGTTTCCCTGCGCATCGCGCAGGGTCAGGCTCAGCTCGCGTTTGCGTTGTTGTTCGATGCGAGCCATTGCCTCAGCGCGCCAAGGTGCTGCCTCCTCGCGCCCCTCGTAGCTGCGGCGTATGCGGGGAAAACGACTGACATCGGTGCCAGGCGGATAGAGCCATGCTTCCATCTTGGCTACCTCCCACTCTTGCTCTTGCTGCCCACAGAGCAAGGTGAGTTGCAAACGCGAGGTATCGATATCTTCCTGCGTGATCAGCAGCACGGGGCAATCCTGCCACTCGCTGGTCACGGGCACTTCCATGGTGCCGGTGTAGGCGGTGTAGGGTGCAGCGCCCAATTGCCACTTGGCGAGAAACGCCGTGCGTTTCGAGCCCAGGGCACGGCAGCGGATGATGGCGAGCAGCGGCGTGTTCTTGGGAATCTTTTGCGGCTGAGTCGCCGTGACCGAACACTGTGCCACAAAGGGGCGTGAAGGATCGGCGCGCGTGATTTGCAGTTGTTGTTTGCCCTCACCGGTATTCAGTGCACGACCATGCTCCTCAAAAATATGGGCGGAAATTTTCTGCAATTCCACAGCGGTGCCGCCGGCGGGAAGATCAATCCCCGCTGCGGGTAAGAGGCACAGTAAGAGCAATGCAAAACGATGGTTCATGACGCTAAAAAAGATGAAAACACGAAGGGCTGCGGCCATCCTATGCGTCATTCCTGTTCTTTCCAGTCCAAAGCATGGATGTAAGAGTTGCGATTTCCATCAAGACGCGAATTGTTGCCAGCAGCATCATTCCTTTTGGCAGACAGATGGCCATATCAACGCGTGATGGAATGCTCAATACACATCACGCTGGTAGCGTTTGTCTTTTTTGAGCTGGGCGACGTAGGCGGCGGCTTCTTCTTCGGATTTGTTGCCGTGGCTCTGGATGAGCTGGTGCAGGGCGAGATCGACGTCCTTCGCCATGCGCGAGGCATCGCCACAAACGTAGAAGGCGGCACCTTCCTCGAGCCATTTCCACAGTTCTGCACCATGCTCGAGCATGCGATCTTGGACGTAAACTTTTTTCGCTTGGTCGCGGGAGAAAGCGGTATCGATGCGGTGCAGTGCGCCATCTTTGACAAATAGTTCCAACTGCTCCTGATAGAGAAAATCCGTGGCGGCATGGGGGTTGCCGAAAAAAAGCCAGTTCTTGCCGGTGGCCGCAGTGACCTGGCGCTCTTCGAGAAACGCGCGGAAGGGGGCGATTCCTGTGCCTGGGCCGACCATGATTAACGGCGTGGAATCATCGGCAGGAAGACGGAATGCGGGATTTTGGTGAACGTAAACGCCAGTGCTGTCATTCGCGGCGAGGTGGGCGAGGAAGGAGGAACAAACTCCTGCGCGTGCGCGACCATGTGCTTTGTAACTCACAACGCCGACTGTTAGATGCACTTCACCGGGATGGGCAAGCGGACTGGAGGAAATGGAATAGAGCCGGGGTTGGAGCTTGCGTAACACGGCGACGAAGTCCTCGGCATCGGCAAAATCGGCGGGGTAGTCGATGATCAGATCGATCAGTTCCCTGCCCCAGATGAAATCCTGATAGGCTTTTTTGTCATTTGCTTGGACCAACGAACGCAGATACGGCGAGCCACTGCGCGACTGCCATTTTTCGATGAGACTGCTGCTGAGCGTGCGGATATCGTAATGTCGGATCAGTGCTTCACGCAGGGAAATCTCCTCACCATCCGGCGTGCTGACATCGGCCTTGGTTTGAAAGGGGAGATGGCTGAGCAATTCATCGACGAGGGCGGCGGAGTTCTGTGGAACCACGCCCAGAGCATCGCCTACTTGGTAGGTAAGTCCGGATCCTTGTAGCGAGAATTCGATGTGGTGTGTTTGTTTTTCCGAACCCTCGCCGTTGAGGTTGTGCTGTCTCAGCAAACGAGCGGGAAAGGGCCGGTTCTTCGAGTAGCCTTCCTCGTCCTGATCAAGTGCAGCTACTGGCTTGCTGGCAACGGTGCCAGGGGCAAGCAGAGCGATGATCGATTGGGACCAGGCTTTGTATTCGGCATCGAATTCCACATCACAATCGACGCGGACGTGGATTCGCTCGGCGCCGAGGTCGGAGAGGCGGGAATCGAAGTCGATACCACATTGGCAAAAATCCGGATAACTGCTGTCACCCAGGGCGAGCACGGAGTATTTCACTCCTGCAAGTGAGGGAGCTGCATCGGAATGAAGCCATTGGTGGAAAGCCGTGGCGGAATCGGGTGGTTCGCCGTCGCCATAAGTACTGGCGATCAAAAGAACATGTTTTTCCTGTGCCAGTTTTTGGTGATCGTATTGGCCGATGTCCGAGACACTGGGCTGGAAATGGCCCTTTTTCAGATCTTTGACGAGTTTCTTGGCCAAGCCCTCGGCATTACCGGTTTGCGAAGCATACAACACCGTTACAGCGACCGGTGGACCTGATGCGGATGACAATTTTGCAGAGGGAGGCAGGTGGGCCGCAAAAAAGCGGTTAAGCCACAAGCGTTGCTCAGGGGTGAAGGGAGCGTCATCAGGAACGAAAGGAATGTGGGACATGTCGGATGAAAAAAGACCGCGGGGTACGAAACAGCACGCGGGCGGCGCAGCGATATCCCGGACCAAAGACATGAAAGCAAGGATCGCGCCATATTGGCGAGATTCCCCCCTTCGTCGATCATTTTTTAGGACGGTCCGATGATCTGGCGGAACTCGTCATAGGCTTTTGCCCATTCAGCAGTGTCGCACGGAACAAATGTTTTGAACTCGAATGAGGCCTTGATCAACTCGCGCGCTTCCACCATCGATGGCAGGTGTCCCGTGGCGATCATTTGGATCGCGATGTTACCACAGGAAGTGGCTTCGACCGGGCCAGCGATGACTTCGATCCCCAGCGCGTTGGCCGTGGCTTGCGTGAGGTGGCTGTTTTGAATGCCACCACCTCCCACATGGAGGCGGGCGAATGTCGAGCCGGTGAGATGGCAGATTTTATCGTAAGTCACGCGATACTTGAGAGCGATCGAATCGGTGGCGATGCGCAAGATCTTGCCTTTGACTTGCGGCACGTTTTGTCCCGTGGCACGGCAATACTCCTGGATTTTTTCCGGCATGTCGCCTGCCGTGGAAAAGCTGGGATGATCCGGATCGATGAAAGCGGTGAAAGCTGGTGCCTCGATGGCCAGTTCGGCGAGAGCGGCGTAGTCGAGATCCTCGCCATCGATGGCCCACTGGCGTTTGCATTCTTGAATCAGCCACAGGCCGGAGATGTTTTTCAAGAAGCGGACGGTGCCGCTGTGGCCGAGTTCATTGCAGAATCCTGCCTCAAATGCCGCTTCGCTGGTGATGGGTTGCTGGGTTTCCAGACCCATGATGGACCAGGTGCCAGAGGAAAGCCACAAATTGTCTCCATGGCTCATGGGAATGCCGGCGACGGCCGAGGCGGTGTCATGACTGGCCGAAGCGATCACCGGGATATCCGCCTTGCCGATGTAATCCGCCACTTCCGCGCGAATCGGCCCGAGAATGGTGCCGGGTTCCACCACCTTGCCGAAAATGCGCCGGGGTAACCCCAGGGCATCGATGACAGGCCATGCCCAGTCATTGGCGTGCGGATCGAACAGTTGTGATGTGGATGCCACGGTGCGTTCATTGGCCATGACACCTGTCAGCCAGTAGGCAAGCAGATCAGGAATGAAAAGGAGCCTGTCAGCGTGCAATAGCGATGGTGATTGTCGCAGTTGCTCCGCCAGCAAATGCAGCGAACTGTTGTAGAAATTCGTGCGCACTCCCGTGTGGCGAAACACGGTGTGTTCATCGAGACGCTCATGCATTTTTTCCGCCATTCCCTCGAAACGGGAATCACGATACTGGTGAGGCATGCCTAGCAGACGTCCATTCTCATCGAGCAAACCGAAGTCGCAGCCCCAGGTGTCGATGCCAATCGAGCAAATGCGGTCGCCATACGTGGCTACCGCTTTCCGCAGACCTTCCAGGATGTCGCGATACAGACCGATGACATTCCAATAGGATCCGCCAGGCAGTTCCGTGCCCGGGTTACTGAAGCGATGAACCTCCTCCAGATAAAGACGTTGCAAATCCGTTTTGGCGGCGATGATACGGCCGGAGCCTGCTCCCAGATCGATGGACAAGAATACTTTTTTCGGCATGGTAGGACGAAAGGGCGGGGTTTGGTGAAAAGGGGATCAAAAGGAAATCAAGCGGCGTCTTCGCTGTTTTCGGAACGACGTTTTTTTAACGTGGGTGGTTTTTCTCCTAGCACCGCTTGACGGGTGATGGTGACCATTTCCACATCCGTGCGTGAGGGCACTTCATACATCACATCCAGCATGATGCGCTCGAAGATGGAGCGCAGGGCACGCGCGCCGGTGCCGCGTTTGATAGCCTCCTCGGCAAAAGCTTTGAGTGCATCACGCGTGACATTGAGTTTCACTCCGTTGAGCGAAAGCTGTTTGGCGTATTGTTTGCAAAGAGCGTTTTTCGGCTCGGTGAGAATCTGGATCAGTTCGTCCTCATTGAGCTGACGCAACGACGAAATGACGGGCAGACGACCGATGAATTCAGGAATCAAACCGAAGTGCAGAAGGTCCTCCGGCACGGTCATTTCCAAGACGTTTCTGCCGGAACCCAGTGCTTCATTGGCGGTTTCACCTGCATGGAAACCGAGCGTGTTTTTGCCGAGGCGACGACGGATTTTGTCTTCCAATCCGACGAACGCGCCGCCGCAAATGAAGAGAATCTTCTCGGTATTGACTTGAATGTATTCCTGCTGCGGGTGCTTGCGACCGCCCTGTGGTGGTACATTGCAAATGGTGCCTTCGAGGATTTTCAGCAATGCCTGCTGCACCCCTTCACCAGAGACATCACGGGTGATCGAGACGTTCTCTGTTTTACGGCCGATTTTGTCGATTTCGTCCACATAGATGATGCCACGCTCTGCTTTGGCGACATCAAAATCAGCCGCCTGCAACAGCCGCAAAATGATGTTTTCCACGTCTTCACCCACGTAGCCAGCTTCGGTCAGCGTGGTGGCATCGACAATGCAAAACGGCACGTCCAACGTGCGCGCCAGTGTGCGCGCCAGCAGCGTTTTGCCCGAACCGGTGGGGCCGAGCAGCAGGACGTTTGATTTCTCGATTTCCACGCCCTCGTATTCCTTGGCATCACTGCCCGTGGGTTGATTGAGGCGCTGGTAGTGATTGTAAACTGCAACCGACAAAACTTTTTTGGCATGCTCCTGACCGATGACGTGCTGATCGAGTTTCACCCGGAGTTCCGCGGGAGTGGGCAATGGCGCACGTTTTCCTCGCGTTGCGTTTGATTTTCCTGGTTCCGCGCTGCGCAGTTCCTTGTCGAGAATGGACACGCATAAATCGACACATTCATTGCAGATGTATACCCCTGGGCCGGCGATCAGCTTTTTGACCTCGGAGTGCCCTTTGCCGCAAAAGGAACACATGGATAAATTGGAAGAGCGTGCCATGAAAATTTTTTGTTTGTCCGCCCAACGTAGGGGTTGCGTGCTTGAATCACAAGTTCAATTCATGCCATGGCAGGGAAAAACGTGAGGTGTTCGCTTTTTTCTTGACTATTTGGCAAAATAGCAAAATAGTGAGGCATGGCATCTTGCATTCAGCGTGGTGGGAAAAGCAAAGCGGATTTTCGTGGAGCTGCAGCGGTGTTCAAAGCGCTGGGACATCCGGCGCGGGTGATGATGGTGGAAGAGTTGTCCCGCGGCGAGCGCTGCGTTGCAGATCTGACCGCGCTGGTGGAATTGGACATCTCCACGGTATCGAATCATTTGTCCGTGCTCCGCGGTGTGGGAATCGTGGTGGATGATCGCCGGGGAACTCAGGTGTTTTATTCATTGCGCAAGCCCTGTCTGATGAATCTCTTTTGCTGTCTCGACGATTTTGAACAAGAAAAACGATAAATTCATGATCACTCATCTCCAAGTTTACGATCCCCCCATGTGTTGCTCTACTGGAATCTGCGGTACGAGCATTGATCCGGATTTGATCAACTTCGCTGCCATGCTCGCCCAGTTCACTAAGCGTGGAGTGAAGGTGGAGCGCTACAATCTCAGCCAACAAGCAATTGCCTTCGCGAAAAATCCGGCGGTGCAAGAAAAACTTCGCACGGAAGGAACAGAGTGCCTGCCTCTGATTTTCTGCGATGGCATCCTGCGGATGCAGGGACGTTATCCCACACAAGAGGAACGTCGATTGTGGGTGAAGGATGCAGTGGGCAAGGAGGGAGCGGAATGAATGCTTTGCCACGATATCAGCCTGACCCCGTCACGGCTTCGCGTTATCTGTTTTTCACCGGAAAAGGTGGAGTGGGCAAAACATCATTGTCTTGTGCCACAGCGTTGCGTCTCGCGGAAGCAGGCAAGCGTGTGTTGTTGGTCAGCACGGACCCGGCATCAAACCTCGATGAGGTGTTAGAGACGACACTCACCCAACATCCGACTCCGATTCCGAGCGTTGGCGGACTTGATGCGCTGAACATCAATCCCGCAGAGGCCGCGGCTGCTTATCGGGAGCGTTTGATCGGGCCGATGCGAGGCATTTTGCCTGAGGCGGCTCTGCGCAGCATGGAGGAGCAGCTGTCCGGTTCCTGCACGGTGGAAATTGCGGCATTCGATGAGTTTGCCGGATTGATTGGCGATCCGGCGTCGGTGGCTGCGTATGATCACATCGTGTTTGATACCGCACCCACGGGGCACACGCTGCGCTTGATGAGCTTGGCAAAGGCGTGGGATCAGTTTCTCGATGATAATCAGAGCGGCACTTCTTGCCTGGGACCACTCGCGGGTTTGGAAAAACAGCGGGCGATTTATGAAGCGGCCGTGGCCACTCTCACCAATCCGCAACTCACCACCTTGGTGTTGGTGAGTCGTCCGCAACGCGCCTCCTTGCGTGAGGCACAGCGTACTTCGAACGAACTAAAGTTGCTCGGAGTCGCGCAGCAGCAGCTCGTGATCAACGGGACATTCACCACCGACTGCCCGCACGATCTTGTGGCGCAAACCATGCAAAAGCGTGGTCTTCGGGCGATGGAACAGGCGAGCGAATTCATCGGCAGCCTGCCGAGCTTCCTCGTGCCCTTGAAGGCGATCAACATTCTCGGTGTGGCGGGATTGCGGAAATTGTTAGAGATGGAGCCATCGGACGTGACGAGCTTTCCCAAAAAAGAATGGCAGGCTCCGGCGATGTCGCGAATCAGCGAAATTGTCGATGCCCTGGAAAAAAACGGACGTGGTGTCATCATGACCATGGGCAAGGGAGGCGTGGGGAAAACCACCGTTGCGGCGGCGATTGCCGTTTCCTTGGCGCAGCGTGGTCATGCCGTTCATCTTAGCACCACCGACCCCGCTGCGCATGTGGCACAGACGCTCGATGGCAAAATGGAGGGTTTGACGCTCAGTAAAATTGATCCCGCGGTGGAAACGGCCGCTTACACCGCCAAGGTGATGGCCGAGCAGTCCGCGCATCTCGATGACTCGGCTCGTGCCCTCTTGGAAGAAGACCTGCGTTCGCCTTGCACCGAAGAGATCGCGGTGTTCCGTGCCTTCGCGCGGGAAGTGGCCAAGGGCGAAAAAGGCTTTGTCGTGCTCGATACAGCTCCGACCGGTCACACCTTGCTGTTGCTGGATGCGAGCGAAGCCTACCAACGAGAACTGGAGCGGCAGACGGGGGCGTCGCAACCGGAGGAGGTATTGCGTCTGTTAGAGCGACTCCGTGATCCGCAATACACTTCCATGATTCTTGTTGCTGTGCCGGAGGCGACACCAATCCACGAGGCGGCGGCCTTGCAGGAAGACCTGCGGCGTGCGCAGATCGAGCCCTTCGCGTGGGTGATGAACCAGAGCCTGTTACGCTGTGGCACCTGCGATCCTTTATTGATGAGACGTGAGGAAGCCGAGCACCGTTACCTCACAGAAGTCACGCAAAAGCACGCAAAGCGCGTCGCTCTGCTGCCGTGGCAGGCGGAGGAACCAGTGGGCGTTGCCGCATTGTTGGAATTATCGGAATCAACCATATCATGACGGAATCGATCGCAAAAAACATGTCGTTTCTCGACCGTTATCTGACGGTCTGGATTTTCGCTGCCATGGGCATTGGCGTTTTGTTAGGAAATGTTGTCATTGACGATCCTGCGGCCTTTTTTGCGCCGATGACGGTGGGCACCACCAACATACCGCTCGCGATCGGCCTGATCGTCATGATGTATCCGCCGCTTGCCAAAGTGCGCTATGCGGAGATGCCGAAGGTTTTTGCCAACAAAAAAATCCTGTCGCTTTCGCTTTTGCAAAATTGGGTCATCGGTCCTGTTTTGATGTGGATTCTGGCGGTATTGTTTCTTCGCGATCAGCCCGACTACATGATCGGTCTGATCCTCGTCGGCATCGCGCGATGCATCGCGATGGTGCTGGTATGGAATCATCTCGCCAAGGGCAGCGGCGAGTATGCTGCCGGATTGGTGGCCTTGAACAGCATCGCGCAGATTCTTTTTTACAGTGCCTACGCATGGCTGTTCATCACGGTATTACCGCCGTATTTCGGACTCAAAGGGGTGATCGTGCCGATTGCGATGTCGGACATTTTTCACAGTGTGCTGATCTATCTGGGGATTCCCTTTGCTGCGGGTGTGTTGAGTCGGGTATGGTTGGTAAAGGTCAAAGGCGAGGAATGGTATGAGAGCAATTTTTTGCCAAAAATCGCACCACTCACCTTGGTCGCACTGTTGTTCACGATCATCCTGATGTTCACATACAAGGGCGATGCGATTGTCCGTCTGCCCTTGGACGTACTCCGTATCGCAATACCTTTGGTGATCTACTTTGGGGTGATGTTCCTAGTGAGCTTCGTCATGGCGGCAAAACTCGGATCCGACTATCCACGCACCGCGAGCGTGGCATTTACTTCGGCGGGAAATAATTTTGAACTCGCGATCGCCGTGGCCATTGCCGTATTCGGCCTCGAATCCGGCGTCGCCTTTGCGGCAGTGGTTGGCCCGCTCATCGAAGTTCCTGCCCTGATCGGCCTGGTCCATGTGTCGTTTTTTCTTCGTCGTAAATTGTTTACTCATCATACTTTATGAAACCATTGATCCTGATTCTTTGTACCGGAAATTCCTGTCGTTCGCATTTGGCCGAGGGCTTGTTGCGTCGTGCGCTGGGTGATGATTTTACTGTCGCGAGCGCGGGCTCGAATCCGGCGGGCTATGTGCATCCCCTGGCGATCAAAGCGATGGCGGAAATCGGCATCGATATCGCCACGCATCGTTCGAAGCACCTGAATGAATTTCTGGAGTGCGATGTGGAGACTGTCATCACCGTTTGCGGGAACGCGGATCAAGCGTGTCCGATGTTTCCCGGGCAGATGAACCGCCATCACTGGGGCTTTGATGATCCGGCGCATGCGACGGGCACGGAGGAGGAGCAGATGCAAATGTTCCGCCGAGTGCGTGATGAGATCGCACGAGTATTCGAGGCCTATGCGGCGGGCCGGTTGGATCAACGTGCTTCGTGAAAACGGGCAGCGTATTTGGCTAACAAATCCGCTTCAAGATTGATGGGGTCGCCCACTGTTTTGTCTTGCAAGTTCGTGCGGGAAATCGTGTGAGGGATGATCCAGAACACGGCGCTGTGCGGGTGAAGTTCGGCGATCGTCAGAGAAATACCATCGATGGCGATCGATCCTTGGGAAATGCAGTAGCGCTGCACTTTTTCCGGGAGGGAAATCTCCAACCGATGATCCTGACCCCGAGGGGAGAGGTCCAAGATCGTTCCAGTGGCATCGACGTGACCCTGTACGAAATGACCGCCGAGACGCGTGGTCGGCAGTAAGGCGCGTTCAAGATTGACAAGGGAATTTTGCCGAAGCGCCCCTAATGAAGTTAGTGACAGTGTCTGAGCTAACAGATCGAAAGCGATGTCATTTCTCTCGATGGCTGCCACGGTCAGGCAGCAGCCGTTGACTGCGACGGATTCGCCGAGTTCTAACTCATGCGCAAAAGGAATGTCCAGCACAAGCCGCGCCTGTTCGCCTCGTTGTTGCAGGGAAATAACGCGGCCGGTAGTTTCCACCAATCCAGTAAACATGGGCTTCAGTGTTGTGCCGATTGCTCTGCAACGGGCTGTTTGGGCTCGCTTGCCTGACGGTGGGCTTCTTTGTCAGGAATGAATTTCATCATCACGATGGTGATCAACGTGGGGATGAGCGCGCCAAGGAACAGTTTCAAGGGAGAAACACCCTCGCCGAAGAACTTGCTGAGAATGGACTGCCCCGCAGGGTTGGGCGCATTGGCGATCACCGTCAATCCTCCACCCGTCACGGCACCGGCGAGCACGCTATATTTGAGCGCGGGTGATAGATTTTCCACTTGGCTGGCAAGGAACGTGATGGCCGCGTTGTCGTTGAATCCGGTAAGAATGGTTGCCCCAAGATACAGCGGCCACTCCGAAAGCGAGGTGATGATGGGGCCGAGCCACCAACCTTGCAATCCTCCGTGAATGACGAGAGCTCCCAGGAAAAATGCCACAAGAATGGGTCCGCGCAGGTCGATCGGATTCTGGTGATGGCGTGTGGCCTTGCTGTAGGCGATGAAAAACAGGAAGCCGCCCATGAAGAGAGGAGGATAGTGGGAGAACAACACCGTCCATCCCATGAACAGGATATGGGTGATGGTCACTTGCAGGGGAATCGGGGTATCGCGTTGATACCAGTCGGGAATGCCATCTTTGTTCTCGTCCGGTAGGCTTTTAGCCATCTGAGAGAGTTCTTTGCGGAAAAAGAAGTAATAACAGAGGGAGGATACGACAATTGCCACCATCGCTTTATCCCCGAAGTGCAGGAACATGTAAGGCGTCGTGAGCTCCCATTTTTTCGCCACCATGAGCACGGGAGGCGCGGCGAAATTGGTGAGAACTCCACCGATGGATATATTCACAAAAAGCAGACCAAGGGTGGCATAGGCGAATTTACCGCTGGGCTTGAGTGGGTAAAATTTGCGGGCCAGCAACAACGCCGCAATCGTCATCGCAGCCGGCTCGGTGATCAAGGAGCCCAGCAAGGGCGCGATGATCAGAATGGAAAGCCACCAGGCTCCGGGAGATTCGTTTCCAAGCCGTGCCACGTTTCGCAAGCATGCTTCGGCGAAGCGCAGGATCGGACGGGTGGAGGCGATGGCCATGATGACAAAGACAAACATCGGCTCAGTGAAATTCACGCTCATGATGTAGGATTTCATCTCCGTGAAACCGACAAAATAGAGAAGTGCTGCCAGCAGCGCGATGACCCAAATGCCGAAAATGGCTTCCACCTCGCCGAAAAAATGAAGAATGGTCGCCTTGAAGGAAACCATTTTTTGTTCCTCCGGCATGCTGTGATGATCACGAGCGACTTGTTTGATTTTTTCGTCGTGTTCGTGCTGTATCTTGTGAGCGTATTGGCTGATGGGAATCGCCGCGAAGGTGTGCAGGATGGCAAGCAGGAAAATGATGCTGGCGACAGCAAGGATCGGCTCCTGTTTGGCCCGATGCGCGATGATGTTGCCGATGCCGGTAATTTGCTGTTCTTTTTCCTCTTCGGCGAAATGTTTTGATCTTTCGATGAATTGAGGCGCTGCCGCGTGGTCATCCGCGGCGAACGCTGACATGCCAGAGAATGCGAATGTCAGCAGGGTCAGGAAAAAGAGCAGACGGTTCATATGCGGCTTGAGTAAAAACCAGATGAGGGTGAATGCAAGAATTTTGTGTTTTGCAGTGTCGTCATGAAATGCTATCGGTGTGCATGTTTTTCAAGCTTGTGCCATGGTGGATCGTCACAGGATTGCTGTGTTCCTGCGGTGTCTTGAAACGCAGTAAGGAAAAGGAGGAACAACCCTTCGGCCCCACGGGAATTCCCAAGCAATTGCGTGCGAATCCTGAAGTCGACGGACCGGAGGTTGAAGGAGGAGTGGCTGCGAAGGAAATCAGCGTCGCGATGGCCAGCCATCCCAGCGCGGAAAACATCGTTTGGACCGATCCGGACAAGATGGATCAGAACATTCCTGAGTTGCAGAAATTGTTAGACGGGCCCAAACGCGAGGTGTGGATGAAAAGCGAGATTGAGGCAAGACGGGCTGCGATACGCGAAGGCAAATGCGTGATGATCTGGTTCACCGACAGTGCCCGAAGTCCGCTTTGCAAATCGTTGAGTGAAGAATTGTTTGGTCGCGGCGAATTTGGTGACTGGGCGCGCGAGAACACGATCCGTCTCATGGTGGATCAGAGCGCCCTGATGGCTCGTGGTGAGAAATACGATAAGGAGGTCAGTTCCCAGGACTACGTTGAACAGATGAAAAAGAAGTACAAAGCGCTCGGCACACCCGTGGTGGTGGTGCTTTCGCCGCGTGGCGAAGTGCTCGGAAAATACCGTGGCTATAGCAAAGGTCAGGCGGACTTTTTCTGGGGGCAGCTCAAGCATGCGATCAACGTGGGGACAAATGATTATCAAAGCTGGATGAAAAAATTGGAAAAGCAGGGCCATCGTCGTTGGCACGACAAGCAGGGACGATCTCTGGTGGCACGTCTGGTTTCTTATCATGCGGGCGAGATGATCATGGTCGAACCGGACGGCAATCGATTTCGGACAAAGGAGCAAAGTCTGTCACGGGAGGATCAGGAATGGATTGCAGCGGAAAAGAAAAAACGCGGAATTTTGTGAGATGTGCCATTGCGTGGTCACGCCGACACGGTCCGGTCTTCGCCGCACTGGTATTGCTCACCACGTTCTTATGGCATTGTCGGTTCGTTCGCTCGGGCCCGAATTTGTTGGAGTCGAACGCCTGTCATTCACTTGAAAAGTGGTCGGGGGGGATCAACGCGGATCCGGTGCGTGCCACGGCGGATGAAAACGGCATCGTATTGAAAAAGCGAAAGGGTGAGCCGCCATTTTCGATATCCCGTCCATTGGGAACGCTGGAAGATGCGGAATATCTGGCAGTTAGTATGGAGGCAGCATGGGAAAATGTGAGAGCGCATGCCTTGTATCGGTGGTTGCAAGCGCGGGTTGTCATCACAGGCTATGATAAGAATCGCCGTTTTTGCGCACCACTGGATCATGCGATATGGATTGCGCAGGGCAGCCGAGGATGGCACAGGGTTCAGTCGGTTGTTGAGCTACCGCCTGAGATGGTCGATGCGGTGCTCTCGGTGGACAGTTTGGGCGAAGAAGGAGTGATGCGGATCAATCATCTGCGTGTCGAGGTCGTGCGGCAACGGTCTTGGTTTGTGCCCGCTACCATGATCTTGTTAGGTGCGTGGGTATGGGCCTTCAGTCGCACCCTACTGCCCATGATTCGCGGTAGTTGGCAGCGAAGTAGGGCCGTTGTCATTGCTTGTGGCATTCTCGCGGGTATCTGGTTTTTTGTCTTTCCACAGGGACGCACTTTGTTTCCTTCGTTCTTTCTGCCGTTTTTTCTGGGGCCGGAGATGGAGTCGAGGGCTGTGCCGTTGCCAACCCAGATACCAGCAGAGCCTGTCGACGATGGCATCACTCGTGTGATCCCCAACCCACCCACCGTGCCGAATCAAGGCCCTCAGCCACGGATTCGTACCATCGTGCCATCCCTGAAAAATCAGGCAATCACTGAGATAAAGCCAGACCTTGTATCTGCTACTCCTGAGCGTCATTCCCTTTCCTCCAAACGCAAAGGCTCGTCGTTCTATCAATGGCTGCGCGAACTCGACGGCAAGTGGTATGTGGCACAATACAATCTTACCCATTTTACCGCGTTTTTCGGCATCGGCTTGTTTGTGTTTGCTGTCGCTGGCACTCCCCGAATCTGGCCATTACCATGGACCGTGGCTATCGGTGCGGAGGTCATTCCCAACAAGATCTACCAAGTGTGGGACAAGGGCGATGTGTGGGACATGACTTGCAACTGCATCGGGCTGCTAGCAGCCATGGGGCTTGTCTATGCGCTGCAAAAGAGGTGGCGTCGCAAAAAACCGATTAAGATCGACGGTGCGATGGAATCCTGATACACTATCACGCTAAGACCCGTGCCCAAATCACTTTGAGATATTGTGACTCGGGATAATTCGATAGCGTCGGGTGATCTCCGCCGGCTCCGGTGCGTGCGATGATTTGTAATCGCAAGTTTTGGCGATGTGCCGCGGAAATGATGATGCGTTCGAAGTCATCGGGACTGAGCATGCCGGAGCATGAGCAAGTGACAAACATGCCGCCGGGTTTGACTAGTTTGAGCACCAAGGCATTGAGGTCGCAGTATTTGTTCCAACCAAGGCGATCCTCGTCTTTGCCGTGAATGAACTTCGGCGGGTCGGCGAGCACGACATCCCATTGACGACCATTTTCAATCATGGTGCGCACCCAGGTAAAGGCATCGGCATGGGTGAATTTCACCCGCGCTTGGTTGATGTTGGCATTGCGTTTGGCCATTTCCACCGCACGTTCATCGAGATCCACCGCGGTGACTTCTTTAGCGCCGGCAAGAGCGGCATTGACGGAAAAACCGCCGGTATAGCAGCAAAGATCGAGCACATCACGATCCTTGCAGAGACTGGCGAAACGACGACGGTTGTCCCGCTGATCGCAGAAAAACCCGGTTTTGTGCGACTCGGCGAAATTGATTTCAAAGGGGATGCCAAACTCGCGGATTTTCAGCGGACGGATGCTTTGATGTAGCGGATGCGCACCAATGGGGAGAGATTCCACACGGGCGATTTCCGGATCGACTTGAATGCGTACACGCTGGGTGGCGAATGTTTCATGCAACACTGGCACCCAGGATTCCAGGCGTTGCCACACGGCGAGCGATGAGACTTCAATGGATAATACATCAGCGAATTTGTCTGCCACCAGCCCTGGCAACTGATCGGCATCGCCGTGGACGGCGCGGTAGGCTTCGGTGGCTTCGTCCAATTGCAAGATGCTCCGACGCAGGGCGCCGGCACGGCGGATGGCATCGAGGAAAAATTCTTCGTTAGGTTCCAGATCGCCGTGGGCGGCGATGCGCAGAGGGATTTTCGCGCGCGGATTCCAGAACCCAATGCCGAAGGGCTCACCCTTTTTTCCGAGCACTTTGACCAGATCTCCCGCTTTGCAGTCGGAGGATACGTCTCCGATCATGCGCCCCCAGATGTTCGGGTGGTACGAAAGATATTTGAGCTGAACGGTCTTCACAAACGAGAATCTAACGGAAAACGCCCAATACGGCCCGGTGGTCGGATGCTTCGTTCCAGTTGGCTGGATCGAGGATGCCGCATTCTTTGAATGAGACCTCGTTTTTCAGGGCTTGGCTGAAGAAAATGTAGTCGAAGCGTGAGTAGGAATCCTCTTTGGCCCAAAAATGCGTCCAGTATTCCCTACGCGAATCGTGCAGACCGATGGGAGTCATGGCTTTGGGGCTGTTGTTCGGTCCTTGAATGATGCGGATCGGCGCGCTGGCCCGGGTATCGTTGAAGTCACCATAGCTGATCAAGCGGGCTTGCGGATCGGCCTTGAGAATTTCATCGATGTGCTTGCGCACGAGTTGTGCCTCATTGATGCGCATCTGACTTTGATCGCCATCCTCAACATCACGTTTTGATTTCAAGTGCACACCGAGAAAACGCCAGGTGCGTTGATCCGGAGATTGCACCGTGGCATCGAGAATGCCGCGCTGGATGCCGTATTCCTTGCCGTTGAGTTGGTATTGGGAATCTTTCGGCTGGGCGGTGGCAATGATGGGAAAACGGGAGAGCAGACCCAGGTGGCGGGAGCTATCGACGCCACTGGAAAAATGGCTGTGCGGCAAATCAAGTCCGGCGGTTTTCAGTCGCGTTTGAATATCGAGCAAATCTTCCTTGCTACCGATTTCACAAACGCCGAGAACATCGGGACGGGCATTGTGCAGAATCTCGACAACAGCCGTTTTTTCTTTGTCCGGCTTGGGCGCGTTTTTCGAAGTGACCCGTGTGTCGAAATCATAGCGACTCTCGAGGATCAGCCAGTTTTCCACATTGTAGCCTACGAATCGAAGGCCCGTGTTTCCTGTGGGAGCGCTCGCGCTTGCGGCGATGTTGTTGCCTAGCTTTTTAGCAGCAGTTTCTGCAGGCGCTTGCGAGGAATTCTGAGCGACCTCTTGGATCGTCGGTAATACTGCGGCTGCCGATGGCGTTTCTTTTTTTTCGCAGGAGACCGAGGCAACACAAACTGCCGCGAACAAAGCCTTCCGCAGCAACGGGCTGCGGGATAAAATGTGATGCCATTTCATGATCTGATCAACTGTCGCGTGGCTCTTTGCCGGCAGCCTCGCGAATTTTCACTTCGTCCTCCGCTTTGGTGATTTCGCGTTCGAAATCTTCGCGGGCTTTTTTGAACTCGCCCATGCTCTTTCCGAGACCGCGAGCAAGTTCGGGGATTTTCTTCGCTCCGAAAAGCAGCAAAATCACCACGAAAATGATGATCACTTCTTGGGGTCCTAAGTTCATAAGTGCAAACATTGTGTTCATGGGGTAGCCTAGCTGGGAATCTACGTGCTGGCAACACTTGATTTTTCAGCGAGTTTTTTTATCGAATCCTTGAAAATCCTCGCGCGGCAGAGCATGCTCCGCGCATGCGCATCCTCACAGGACTTCAGCCCTCCGGCAAACTTCACATCGGCAATTACTTCGGTGCGATGGAACCGGCGATTCGTCTGCAATCACAGGGCGAGGCATTTTATTTCATCGCGAACTACCATGCGATGACCTCGCTGCAGGATGGCCCTGCGCTGTTGGCCAACACGCGTGAACTCGCGGTGGATTTCCTCGCCTGCGGATTGGATCCGGCCAAGGCGGTGTTTTTCCGCCAAAGCGATGTGCCGGAGGTGAATGAGTTGGCCTGGATCCTTTCCACGGTGTGCCCCATGGGCTTGCTGGAGCGCTGCCATTCCTACAAGGACAAAGTGGCCAAAGGTCTTTCTGCCAATCACGCGCTTTTCGCCTATCCCGTACTGATGGCAGCGGACATTTTGCTTTACGACTCGAATCTGGTGCCGGTTGGCAAGGACCAGAAACAGCACCTGGAAGTCACTCGCGATCTGGCGGTAAAAATCAACGAAGCACTGGGCGAGGGGACTCTCATCGTGCCCGAACCGATGATTCGCGATGACTCGGCCGTCGTGCCGGGCCTAGACGGGCAAAAAATGAGTAAGTCCTACCACAATACGATCCCGATGTTTGGCGAGGAAAAACCGCTTCGCAAGCTGATCATGAAGATCGTCTCGGATTCCACTCCGGTGGAGGATCCGAAACCGATCGAAAACTCGACGATCCTCGCGCTTTACAAACTTTTCGTCTCAGATTCCGAATACCAAGCGATGGTGGAAAGCTTCCAGTCCGGTGGCTTTGGCTACGGCCATTACAAAACACAGCTCTGGGACGCGTATTGGAATTACTTCGCGCCGATGCGTGCGCGGCGTGAGGAAATTCTCGCCGATCCCGGATATGTCGATGAAGTCCTTCGCCACGGCGCCGAGCGTGCCCGTGAGACCGCGGCCAAGGTTCTCACCCGCATCCGCAAGGCCACAGGCCTGATCGCGTGATCAGGCTGGTTCGATGTCCATGACTTTCACGCTGGCCCACTTGTCCTTGTGGGTGTCGATGAAGCGTTGGTGATCGGGGTCGATCTGATAGGCGTCCTGTGCGGCGACATCCGTGAATGTCATGGAAAGCGCGTAGTCCCAGCTCAGATCGATGACGGGACGGGGCATGACCGCGGCGGGACGTCCCCACAAGCCACGCACGAGGCCCGGAAGCTTCAACAGATCGCTGAGACCTTGTTCGAATGATGCGCGATCAGCTGCGTTCTTGCACTCCTCTTTCAACCAGAAATAAACATGGTGTTCCATGCGCGAATTTTTTGCCTGATTTTAGGATGCTGTCGAGGGAAAATGCTGTCTTCGCCCACATTGACAGGCACGGAAGCTTTTGTTACTCCATCGCCATGCGCGAATTGATCAAGCGGGTGTTGCTGAGTGAGCATGAGAGAGAGTCGGTGACGATTGCGGGATGGGTGCGGACGCGTCGGGATTCCAAATCGTTTTCATTTCTGGAAATCAATGACGGCAGTTGTCTGGCGAATTTGCAAGTGGTCGCGGATGAGGGTATCGAGGGATACGATCAGGTCGACCGGATGTTGACCGGGGCGTCGGTGGAAATCACCGGCAAACTGGTGCCGTCCTTGGGGCAGGGGCAAAAGTGGGAGCTTCGTGCGCGGCGCGTGCGTCTGATCGGAGAGGTGCCTGCGGATTATCCTTTGCAGAAAAAAGGTCATTCGCTGGAATTTTTGCGTAGCATTTCCCATCTGCGTCCACGCACGAATCTCCACGGCGCGGTCTTTCGTATGCGCAGTCGCATGGCCTACGGGATCCACCAGTTTTTCCAAGAGCGGGACTTCACCTATGTGCACACGCCCATTCTTACCGCCAGTGATTGCGAAGGAGCGGGGGAAATGTTTCGCGTCACCACGTTGCCACCGAACAAAGCCTCTCAGGATGCCGAGGACTTTTTTGGCAAGCGCGCCTATCTGACGGTGAGCGGTCAGTTGGAAGGGGAGACATTCGCCTGTGCGCTTTCGAACATTTACACGTTTGGTCCTACTTTTCGGGCGGAAAACTCCAACACTTCGCGTCATGCGGCGGAGTTCTGGATGATCGAGCCGGAAGTCGCCTTCTGTGACCTGCAAGGCGACATGGATCTGGCCGAAGCGCTGGTGAAGCACCTTGTGCGGCATGCGTTGGAAAAAAGCGAGGGAGACCTCGAGGTGTTTGAGAAATTCGTCGATAAAGGTCTGCGTGAGCGACTTGAGTTCGTGGCCGAACGACCTTTTGAGCGGGTGACTTACACCGAGGCCGTGGAGCTATTATTGAAGAGCGGCAGAACGTTTCAATACCCGGTCGAATACGGCTTGAATTTGCAGAGCGAGCACGAGCGCTGGCTAACCGAGGAATATTTCAAAAAGCCTACCACGGTTTACAACTACCCCAAAGAGATCAAGCCGTTCTACATGCGTTTGAATGATGACGAAAAGACCGTCACCGCGATGGATGTTCTTGTGCCAGGCATTGGTGAAATCGTGGGTGGCAGCCAGCGGGAAGAGCGTCTCGATGTGTTGCTGGAAAACATGAGGCGCCATCATTTGAACCCGGAGGATTATTGGTGGTATGTCGATCTGCGTCGCTACGGTAGCGTACCGCACGCAGGATTCGGCCTCGGCTTCGAGCGCATGTTGATGTTTGCTACGGGAATGAGCAACATCCGCGATGTCATTCCCTTCGCACGCACTCCGGGTTCCTGTGATTTTTGATCAGTTTGTCGAGGACTTTTATTCGATGCAGATAGGAGAAAGGCTTTTTTCGCTCTGACCAAGAATACTTGCACGAGGCTCGTATGCGAGTTCATTGCACAGTTGTGGTGAACTGAGTTGTAGTGGTGAGATTGCCGTCATTCACGGACAATCTGACCGTAGTCGAACCTGTAGCGCCAGTGGCGGGAGTGATGGTGATGAATCTTTGCGTTCCTGTCCCACTCAGCACGATTCCTTCGGTTGGCAGAAGTGCTGTATTATCGGCAATGGCCGTTACCGTAAGCTGATCCATCAGTCCTTCGGGGTCTCCTATCGTGAATGGAATGGAATTTGAAACCTGATCCCGGGAAATGGTCTGAGGCCCAACTGTCGAGATCGTGGGAGCGAGGTTGAGAGGATTTACTTTGACAGAAATCACTCTCTTCACAATCGCCAGATCATCTTTGATAGAAAGGGTGACGCTGACAGATCCGGTTTTATTGACTGCGGGCGTGAGTGTCACCGTACGCTCGCGGCCTGTCCCTCCCAAGATGATTCCTGTGAGTGGCAATAGTGTGGCGTTGCTGGTTGCGGCAGTGACGATCAGGGAAGACGCATCGGTTTCGACATCGTCGATGACAAAGGGAATTGCCTGACTGGTGGTGTTTTGCACCATGATTTTTGGCGGAATCACCGAAACGGTGGGAAGATCATTTACGCTCTTGACCGTGATTGTGAAGGATCGTGAAAAACGATTGTTGATCGTATCACCATCGTCAACAGTCACTGTAATGGTGGCGGTTCCGAAAGCGTTTTTCACAGGAGTGTAAAGCAGGGAGCCAGTTGCGCTTGGGGAAGCATAAACGACGGTAGGGTCAGGAATCAATGAAGGGTTGCTGGATGATGCGCTGATCGTGAGTGTTTGTGATTCATTGAGCGCCCCTTTGCCAATTCCACTGAGCTTGATGGTTTTTTGTGGTGAATCTTCAGTGATAGCGCTGGGATTGGCAATCACTGCGAGGGTGGGTGCATCATTCACAGACAACACGTTCAGGCGAAATGTCGTGGACGCGGTGGATTTGCCATCGCTTACTGTCACTTTTAGATCAGCAGATCCGAATTGATGGAGAGCAGGTTTCACGGTGATGTTTCGGTTGGCGCCAGATCCTCCGAAAACAACGCCCGCAGTTGGTACCAGTATCTTATTGCTTGATATGCAAGTTAGTTTCAGTGAAGTGGTAGCGGTCTCTACATCTCCGATGCTGATAGAAAGCGCTCCTGTCGTGGTGTCTTCCTGTATCGTTTGATCTGTCAAAGCGCTGATGACAGGTTGATCATTCACTGCTGTTACGGTGACTTTGAATACGCGCACGATTTTTCCGTTGATGGGTTGACCATCGTCCGCCGTAAGAGTGATGGTCACCGCGCCACTGGCATTCGGGAGCGGTTGGAATTCGAGCTGTCCCGTGGTGGATGGGCTCTCGTATTGAACGACAGGGTTCGGTATGATGTGGGGATGGCTGGAAACTGCTGTGATCGTCAGCGGCTGAGTTTCAAACGGACCGGCAGACAGCCCGGTTAGAGGAACGACTTGGAGTGAGGCATCCTCAAGAATTGTGCGGTTCACTGGAAGATCCATCGTGGGCAAGTCGTTGATCTGCGCCACGGTCATGAGTAGTGTTTGCGTAGTGATATTGGTGCCATCGGATACCTTGATGGAAATGGGGACAGTGCCGGTCCTGTTCAAAGCCGGCTTAACTGTGACAGTTCGATTCGCCCCACTTCCCGCGAGGACGATGCCGGTGAGCGGGACAATGTCAGCATTGCCCGTGTCGCGCGATACTGTGAGGGAAGAAAGCGGGGAGTCGACATCGGCGATCGAGAAGGCGATGGCCTTGCTTGCTGTGTCCTCGTTGATCGTTAAAGCAGCGATGGGCGAAACAGTGGGGGCATCGTTCACCGCATGGACATTGACGATAAAGGTGCGGGTGATTTCTTGGTTGATCAGCATTCCATCATTGACAGTCACACTGATGGTAGCACTGCCACTTGCATTGAGGGCCGGTTGGATTAGCAAGGTGTAGGTGTTTTCAACACTGTTATGCTGGATCAGCGGTGAGGGAATGACTGCCGCATTACTTGACGTTGCGGTCACTGTAAGCGCCTCAAACTCGTAAGGGCCTGCCGATAGGCCTGCTAAGGGAATCACTTGTTGAGGAGCATCCTCTTCAATGCTGCGGTCGCTGATCGCGTCCAATGTGGGTGAGTCATTCACAGGTTCCACAGTTACCGTGAATGATTCTCTCGTGACTTGCCCCCCATCTGAGACGAGAATGGAAACTTCTACCGATCCCCACCGATTCGCAGCCGGCGTAACGATAACGCTTCGATTGGCGCCGGTTCCGGAAATGACGATAGAGTCCAAAGGCAGGAACGATTCATCGCTGGATTCCTTGGAAATTTGAAGTGACGCAATGCTGGTGTCGACATCATCGATCGAAAAGGGTATCGCGTTGCTGCTGGTATCTTCTTTGATGGTAATATCAGCGATAGAGGAAATGCTGGGTGGTTCTTCCACGGCTGTAACATTCACGACAAAGGTCCTGGTAACGCTATTGTTGGATGATTGTCCGTCATTGACAGTAACTGTGATTGTCGTGCTGCCATATTGATTGAGAAGAGGTTTTAGACTCAGTGTCCCTGTGGTGCCGGGGTTGCTGTAGTTTAGCGTGGGATGAGGGATCAAGCTGGGATTGCTGGAGGTGGCGGTGATGGTCAGGTTCTGTGTTTCGGCAGTCCCGGGACTGATTCCCGCAAGAGGAATGGTCACTGTATCGGCGTCTTCAAGAATCGTGATGGGGCCATCGATATCGTTCAATGTGGGAATGTTATTCAGCACCGTTACCTCGGTGAAGGAGCTCCCGGTCATCCACACATTTCCCACACGTGGCAGAACCCGCAGGGCATATTTCTCGCCTGCGGCGAAGTTTCCCCCGGCAGCGTTCACATCGAAAGAAACGGTTTGGGATGTCGAAGGATAGCTGATTTGCTGACGGTTGCTCAGCCAGTCCATGTTGGCAAAAGTCACATTTTCCACAAACGCGCCCGAGCTGTAAATCTCATTTGTTAGAAATTCAGCATTTTCGCTTCTTTTCATAAACAGCCGGATTTTTGTGGGCTGGTTGATGGTTTCCGCTGGCAGGTAGAAAGGACCTTGTGCCGTGAATTCCGTCTCTGTCTCCTGGGCGGTGGCGTCGGGCGCGCTTGTGCCGGCTTTGCTCGTGTTGGGAATATCTTTCCAGCGACCGTCGTTGTTGATACAATACTGAACTGAGAAGACAGAGTTGCTGGTCATGTAGTTGAGCCGGCGGTAGTAACTGATGCTGGCCGATGCCTTGGGAAAGAAAACCCGGTCGAACTCAATCCATTGTTCATATTGACCAAGCTCGGTGAAGGCTACATGGAAAGATTTTTTTCCTGCCAGCCAAAGCCTGTCAGAGCGGACGTTGTATCCAGGCCCAGTTACCGGTCCGGGAATAATGTAGGAGGAAGTGTCATCCTCAGCGCCCTCGATGAAAGTTTCTGACCACGGGGATTTTTTCCCTACCTCAAGCCGGTATTCTTCAGCGATATTCACTGGACTAAGGACAAATGGAACACTGCTACCTGGAGCAATGGTGTTTGCGCCTTGCAGGCTCGGTGGATTGGGGAGGTGATTCGGATTGATGAAATGGATGCTGTAGGAGTAACTCGAGGGAGCATCACCGCCCATGTTGCTCACGGTCACATCATAGGTAATATCAGCGTTCACATCTTTGTCCGGATAGACACTGGGCACCCTCCAAACGATTCCATTATTTCCGTAACCTTGTTTCAGAACGATGCGATCCACGGTTTGCTCGATACCGTTTTTTTTGACTGAAATCGTAGCTTGGTCGAAATCACCACTGGGATAACTCAGAGAAAAATATTCCGTGACGTGATCCCATGGGCAATATCCTGCAGGAGGCCAGGCGGTGAATTTGGCGGGCACATCTTTGAGTTCTTCAGGTCGTTGGCTGATGTAGATGCTGTTGGCGGCTCTGTAATTGGAGCTGTAATCCTTGGGGTAGGGCACATCCCCGGTGGCGAAATTGCTGGCACTGTCAAATAACAACCAGCGCCGGTGCCCCGCTTGTTCGTTGAATTCATCCTCTCGCATGTATTCATTCAGTGCCTGTGGACCGTAAGCTCCGCGTGCGATGTTGCCGAAATAACAACCATTGCCTCCAAGGTCACTGAAACATGAGAAATCAGGATCTGGTTCGTGGGTAAGCCTTTCGTTGAAATCCAAGGCAAGAATCTGTGCTGCTTGTTGGGCGGCTAGTGCTTTGGTGGCCGCCGGATTGGCTTGGTAGATGTCGTTGCTCGTTACAATCGTCGAGCTGTCGTTCATCACGATGTCGGCAGGCACACCTGCAAGAGCCCTGTAATAGTTGACCCTACGTCGCATCATATCAATGAAGGCAGGAGGAAGCGTGCCCTCGTTGCATAGGTTGATGTTGCCCGACCAGTTGATGACCTGACTGTATTGATTCGAGGCAGTGTAGATGTTTTGGTAAAAGGAGATCACATCGTGCCGATCGGCGCTGTTCACCTGGAGTCCCGTGAGAGCGGGAGATGATGTCACCCCTGGTGTCCAACCCATGGCTTGTGGCGCCAATGTGACCCACAATGCGGATATGAGTAATGTTCTCATGTAATGAGAGATTTTTTCAATCTATCGTAAAAAGGCAAGAAAAAACCGCAGTCTATCAGATTTTTTCTGATACCGAGTCAGGATTCTTTGCGAGGCATGTCGATTTACGGAAATAAGATGGTTCAAGTAAGGATTTCAGGGGTTTTGTTCATTTTTTCTTGAACAAATCACCATTTTGTCTAGGCTGTTGCCAGATTCTACTCAACGCGTGAATTTTTCATGGTTGAAACGATCCAAACAAAGATTCCCCCACAGGTTTTGTTGCATTAAGCGACATTCGACCAAGGGCGGCAGCGTGTGCAACCTCGACACCCTTCTGAACCAATGATTGCAGCCGGTGAAGTCGATTTCCTAATCGTGGGTGCCGGCTTTTCTGGCCTTGTCACGGCCGAGAGACTGTCACAAGCAGGATTTTCTTGCATTGTTGTCGACAAGCGTGATCACATCGGAGGTAACGCTTACGACTGTTATGATGAATCTGGCGTTTTGATCCATCCTTATGGTCCGCACTACTTCCGTACAAATTCCTCCAAAATTGTCTCTTACCTATCGCAGTTCACAGAATGGCACGAAGTCTCCTATCAGATCAAAAGCTTCACGCAGGGGCGTTACTGGAGTTTTCCCATCAATCTGAACACGTTCGAAGAGTGGCTGGGGAGACCTGCAACAGAACTCGAATGGCGTGACTATCTGGAAAACCATCGGATCGCGATCGATCATCCGCAGAATTCGGAGGAAGTCATTCTCAGTCAGGTGGGATGGGATTTCTACCGGATGTTTTTCGAGCCGTACACCCTGAAGCAGTGGAAACGCCATCCCCGCGAGCTTCAGGCATCGGTTTGCGGACGCATTCCGATCCGCTTGGATCGTGACGATCGCTACCTGACCGAATCATTTCAAGCCATGCCCGCCGATGGCTACACAGCGATGTTCGAAAAGATGATCGCGCATTCGCCCGGCCTTACGCTGAAATTGTCCGCGGACTATCGTGAGGAAAAAGAGCGTTGGCACTATCGTCATCTGGTCTTCACTGGGCCGATTGATTCGTTTTACGATCACTGCTACGGCTCGCTGCCCTATCGCTCGCTGAGGTTTGAGAGAGAAACATACTCGGGAGATGAGTTGCGCGCCCGCGAATCGATTTCCGGCAAACCCGGATTTTGGCAACCGGCACTTCAAGTCAATTATCCGGACCTTGAAGTTCCCTACACTAGGACAGTCGAAATCAAGCATGCCACAGGTCAAAAAATCGAGGCTACCACGGTGATCCGAGAATTTCCCGAGGACTGGACTCCGGACAAAGAGCCATTTTACCCTGTCCCCACCGATGTGACGGCCCAGCTATACGCCCGTTACAAACAATTGGCGGATCAAGAGGAGCGAGTATCTTTCATCGGCCGTCTAGGCGTGTATCGCTATTACAATATGGATCAGGTCACCGGAATGGCCCTCACTGAGGCAGAAAAACTGATCCGGAAATACCAAACCCATCCTGCACCCCAATCATGAGTATGCAAACAGCTGTTGTAACCGGCGGTGCCGGCTTTGTTCCTTCGCATTTGATCGATCTCCTTCTCGCTAAGGGCCTTCGCGTTGTGGCGCTAGACAATTTTGTCACGGGTCACATGCGTAATATCGCACACCTGACAGATCATCCCCACTTCTCTTTCATCGAGCATGATGTTTCTTCGCCGTTCGATATCGATGGCTCCGTCGACTATGTTTTCCACATGGCGTCGCCCGCAAGCCCCATCGACTACGTGCAAATCCCGATCGAGACACTGAAGGCGGGCTCTTATGCCTCCCACAACGCACTTGATCTGGCGCTCAAAAAAAAGGCCACATTTCTTGTGGCTTCCACTTCTGAGGTTTATGGCGATCCGGAAATCCATCCGCAGCCGGAAATATACTGGGGCAATGTGAATTCGATCGGCGTGAGAAGTTGCTACGATGAGGCAAAACGCTACGCCGAGGCTGCCACCATGGCCTATCATCGCGCTCATGGCCTTGACACGAAGATTGTTCGTATTTTTAACACCTATGGTCCGCGCATGCGCCTCGATGATGGCCGCGTTGTTCCTGCTTTCATCGGTCAGGCCTTGCGCGGCGAACCCATGACGGTTTTCGGCGACGGTTCGCAGACCCGTTCGTTCTGCTACGTCTCCGATCTCGTCGCAGGCATTTGGAAGCTCGCGCAGAGCGACTACCACCTGCCCGTCAATTGCGGAAATCCTCATGAAATGACCATCATGCAGTTTGCCGAGGCTGTTTCCCATCATTTCGGAACTCCTCTGAAACTCGATCAAAAACCCTTGCCACCCGATGATCCGAAAGTGCGCAAGCCTGACATCACTCGCGCGAGAGAACTCCTTGGCTGGGAACCGGTCGTCAAGTTCGATGACGGCATCCGCGAGACGATCGCCTATTTCCGCAAACTTGTTTCGTAACTTTGCCAAGCATTGCTGCTCATAGCTACTTCTCCTCCATGCAAATCAAACACATCTGCTGCATTGGCGCCGGCTACGTCGGAGGCCCCACCATGGCCATGATCGCTGCGAAATGCCCCGATATCACTGTCACCGTTGTCGACCTCAATGAGGCTCGTATCGCCGCGTGGAACTCCCAGGATTTGCCCGTGTATGAACCCGGGTTGCTGGAGCTTGTCAATGGTTGCCGTGATCGCAATCTTTTCTTCCGTTCGGACGTTCGCGCCGCGATCCGCGAAGCGGACATGGTTTTCGTTGCGGTAGGCACACCCACCAAAACCTATGGTGCCGGTGCTGGTCGCGCGGCTGATCTGTGTTATGTGGAGTCCGCGGCACGCATGATTGCAGAGGAAGCAAAAGGCAATACCATCGTTGTGGAAAAATCCACGATTCCCGTGCGTACAGCCGAGGCGATGAGAACCATCCTTGAATCCAATTCCAGCTCGGGACAATTTCAGGTTCTGTCGAATCCTGAATTCCTAGCGGAAGGCACCGCCGTGACGGACATGGAGAATCCTGATCGCATTCTCATCGGCGGCGAACAAACCCCCGAAGGTCTGGCTGCCATCGAGAGTCTAGTGCAGGTTTATGCCCATTGGATACCGCGCGAGCGCATCATTACCACCAACACCTGGTCATCGGAGCTTTCCAAGCTTGTTGCGAACGCTTTCCTCGCCCAGCGCATTTCTTCGATCAATTCGATTTCTGCTTTGTGCGAGAAAACCGGAGCAAATGTCGATGAAGTTAGTCGCGCCATCGGTTATGATTCCCGCATCGGTCCGAAATTTCTGAAATCCTCCGTCGGTTTCGGTGGTTCGTGTTTTCAGAAGGATATTCTCAATCTCGTTTATCTCTGTGAGCACTTCGGTCTGCCAGAAGTCGCTCGTTATTGGAATGAGGTGATTCGCATGAATGATTGGCAGAAGTCCCGCTTCTCACAGAATATCGTCCAGACGTTGTTCAACACGGTGTCCGGCAAAAAAATCGGCGTGCTCGGTTTCGCTTTCAAAAAGGACACCAACGACACACGCGAGTCAGCCGCCATTTATGTGGTTCGTGATCTGCTGATGGAAAATGCGCATGTCGCCATTTATGACCCGAAGGTTCCTGCGAAAACGATTCGCGCAGATCTCGCGTATGTCGGCGTCCCGGAGCATCTGCTGGAGAGCCACTTGAACGTGGTTCCTGATGCCTTGTCCGCGCTGAATCAGGCTCACGCCATGGTGGTCCTCACCGAATGGGATGAATTCCGCAACCTCGATTTCGCTACCATTCATCAACGCATGTTCAAACCCGCTTTCGCTTTTGACGGTCGGAGCATTCTGCCCGCGGCACGCCTGCGCGAAATCGGCTTTGAGCTGTATTGCATCGGACAGGGGTAAATTACTCGTTATCCGGAATTTCTTCTCGTCGTTGTCTCATGAACGTCATTCTTGCCGGAGTCGTGCCACCACCGGTACATGGTGCTTCGCTCGCCACGCGGGCTTTGTTTGATGCGGACTTGCATCCCGTTCAAAAGCATCTGTTGGAAATCCGTTCCAGCAAGAATTTGGAGGAAGTCGGGCGCGCCTCACTCGGGAAAATGTTCGGTCTTTTTGGGCTGGTGGCCCGCTGCTGGTCATTGAAACTCCGCAGCAAAGCGCGGGTCTTGTATTACACTCCCGGCAGCGCCGCTCTCGTGCCTTTTGTCCGCGATGTGATTTTCCTCGGCTCATGCCGCTGGTTGTTCGATCGCACCATTCTCCATTATCATTCCGGCGGTTTGAATGATTTTCTCGACAAAAGTTGGTGGCGAAAGATTCTCGGAAAGTGGATCTACGGACGCGGTGCTTGGGCCTTGACTTTGTCGCGACATGTCGCCGTTCCGGGCCTGGAATACGGAGCGGAAAAAGTGATTGAGGTTCCAAATGGTCTCAATATCGAAGCTCCCGACGTAACTCCTGAAAAATCGGAGTTCCTCAGAATTTTGTTTCTTGGCAATCTTTATGAGGACAAAGGTGTTTTTGATCTTTTGGAAGCGTGTCGATCTCTGGCCTCTGCGACAAACACCAAAATTCGTCTCCAATATGTTGGCAAATGGCCCGATGAAGCGACCGCAGAAAAATTTCGCGGCATCGTTTCGCAAAGTGATTTCCCCAAGTCGCTGGAAATTCCCGAGCCCTGTGCCTTGTATGGGGATGACAAGTGGCGCGCTTATGCCCAATCCGATCTTTTTATTTTTCCTTCCTACTATCGTTCGGAAAATTTCCCGCTGGTTTTGCTTGAAGCCATGGCGAGCGGATTGCCGGTGATTTCCACCCGCTGGCGGGGAATTCCTTCGATTATTGAAGAGCAGGTCAGCGGTTATCTTCATGATCCGCGTGACACCCATGAGTTGCAGCGATGCATTCAGCGCTTCATCGATCATCCGGATCTGCTGTCCACCATGGGGGCAAATGCCAAACATCGTTACCAACAACAATTTACTTTTGAACGGCACCGCGACATAATCGTGAATATTTTGTGCGACGCATGCAACGGTGTTGTCTGATCCATGAACTGATTTTCCTCCTGCCAAGTCAAAGTCCCTGATCTAACCATTCCTAAACAACCTATCCAATTCAATCAACCTATGAGCAAAAAAATACTGGTCGCCGGTGGCGGCGGATTCATCGGAGGAGAACTCGCACGGGTTCTCATCAGTCGTGGTCACAAAGTTGTTGTGGCCGATATCAAACCCCTCGACAAGTGGTATCAACTTCATCCCGAAGCAGAAAATCATGTCATGGATCTCGAGGAAAAAGCGAATTGCTACAAGGTGGCGCAGGGCTGTGACGAGGTGTACAACCTCGCTTGCAACATGGGCGGTATGGGTTTCATCACGAAAAACAAAGCTCTTTGCATGCTCAGCGTTCTTCTCAGTACGCACTTGCTGATGGCGGCCAAGGACTGCGGAGCGAAAGCATATTTCTATTCGTCTTCCGCTTGTGCTTATCCTGACTACCGTCAGGAAGAGGCATCGGTCATCGCACTCAAGGAATCAGATGCTTATCCCGCGATGCCCGAAGACGGATATGGCTGGGAAAAACTTTTTTCCGAGCGTCTTTGCAAGCACTTCGAACAGGACTTCGGCATGAATGTCCGCGTCTTCCGCTTCCACAATGTCTATGGTCCCAAAGGTACATGGGACGGTGGTCGTGAAAAAGCTCCTGCCGCACTCTGCCGCAAGGTGATTCAGGCTATCGACGAAGGTACCATGGAAGTGGAAATCTGGGGCGATGGGGAGCAGACCCGCTCGTTCATGTATATCGACGACTGCATCACCGGCATCGATAAACTGATGGCATCGAGCTACACCGACCCGTTGAACCTTGGACGCAGTGAATTGGTTTCGATCAATGAGACTCTGAGCATCATCGAACGCATTGCCGGTGTGGAAATGAAGCGCAAATACAAACTCGACGCACCTCAAGGAGTGCGCGGACGTAACTCCGACAACACACTCATCAAACAAGTTCTGGGCTGGGAGCCGGGCATTGATTTGAAGACAGGTCTTGAAACCACCTACTGGTGGATCAAAGAGCAATATGAGAAGCGCAAACGCGGAGAAACCGTGATTCAATAATCCATCAGCTGCAGAAAGACCGTCATGTTGACTCAATCCCCTATTCCCCGTGCAAATGTCTTGGGCGTCGGCATCAATGCCGTGAACATGGAATCCGCTCTGCGGGAAGTGAATGCCGCGCTGGATCAACCCGGCGCGGTGGGTTACGTGACGGTCACGGGCGTTCATGGAGTGATGGAATCCCAGGATGATCCGAAGTTGAAAGTCATTCACAATCAAAGTTTTCTCAGCATTCCCGACGGCATTCCGATGGTGTGGATGGGACGTTGGCAGGGACATGATCAGATGTGCCAGGTGTGTGGACCGGAATTCATGCCGGCGATGATCGCCGATGGGATTTCGGAACAAAGACGTCACTTTTTCTGGGGTGGGGGAGATGGCGTGGTGGAAACGTTGACGAAAAGATTATGTGAGCGTCATCCCGGTTTGCAGATTGCCGGAACGGTGACCCCACCTTTTCGTCCACTAACACAGGAAGAAGAGTTGCAATTGTTGGAACAAATCCTCGTCTGCAAGCCTCATTGCTTTTGGGTAGGTCTTAGCACTCCGAAACAGGAGCGCTTCATGGCAGGTTTTTTGGAGAAATACGCGGAACGTCTCGCGACTCTGGATCATGGCATTCTCTTTTTCGGAGTGGGCGCCGCATTTGATTTCCAAGCAGGTCTTGTGCCTGAGGCTCCCCCTTGGTTGCGTGGATCCGGATTTGAGTGGCTCTACCGTCTTCTGACAAATCCCCGCCGACTAGCCATGCGCTACCTGCGCAGCAATCCGCGTTTCATTGCCATGGCACTCTGCCAACAAAGCGATCGCCAGTCATTCCCCATGCTTGGCAGTTCAGAGTACACCATCAACGTTTAAAAAATCGCACGCACATCCAGAACGCGCCTCCCCTGCTCCCCGCTAATCCAAGATGCGACTCGCGCCAAAGCAAGTAAGTCTGATCGCTCAGTCGTTGGTTCCGTTCCAACCCGCTGTAATCTATGTTTTTGGCTCGTATGGCACTCAGGAGCAACATCCTCTTAGTGATCTCGATCTCGCCTTCCTCCCCATGTCATTTGTCGATGCCTATCGTGTTTTTGAAATGGCCAATTGCCTCGCCAATGCGTTGGGCATGGAGGTGGATTTGGTCGATCTCTCCCATGCTAGCACCGTGATGCGCAAGGAAGTTCTTCGTACCGGACACGCGATTGAAGTGAGTCAAGAAAGCAAAATGCGAGAGTTTGAAATGCGGACTCTGTCCGACTACGCTAGGCTCAGCGAAGAGCGTCATGAAATACTGGCAATTCATTGATCTTGGACGACATTACGATTCACAAAACATCGATCATTCGGCGCTACCTAGCGAGAATTGCTGAGGAATTTCAAGGCAATCCGGATCGTCTGAAAATTTCTACCGTTCAGGATTCGGTGATTCTAAACCTGCTGCGCGCTTGTGAAGCAGCCATTGATCTGGCGATGCATCAAGTGGCTGTCCGACATTTGGGTATCCCTCAAAACAGCCGTGATGCCTTTGATCTTCTCGCCGCGTGTCATATGATCTCGGAGGCGAGTGCAGCATCGATGAAACGCATGGTTGGTTTTCGGAATATTGCAGTTCACGCTTAGCAAATAATGCAAATAATGCAGATTGAGATTCTTGAAGCCATCTTAACCCAACATCTCGGGGACTTCGAAATGTATCTTTGTGCATTTGTTAGCGACTGAGTATTGGCGTTGACTGCACACAGTTGCCAAAACGCAACACTTGAAAACCAGCGATCGAAGCTCAAATCTTTCTCCCTTTCTCCCTTTCTCCCGCTCTCTCTTCACTCATCCCCATGCCCGTTCCTCTCCTCGACGTTAACGCCCAAAACCATACGCTTGCTCCGCAACTTAGCGAAGCTTTCGAACGTGTGCTTTCCTCTGGCCAGTTCATCATGGGACCGGACGTGTTGGCATTCGAGCAGGAGTGTGCCGCCATGCTCGACGCTAAACATGCGATTTCCTGCAGTTCCGGCACCGATGCTCTCGTCATGGCTCTCATGGCACTCGGGTTGGGCCCCGGTGATGAGGTGATTGTCCCGACTTTCACCTTCTTTGCCACTGCTGGTTCCGTGGCGCGCATAGGTGCCACTCCCGTCTTCGTCGATGTTTGTCCCATCTGTTTTAATATCGATGCCGAAAAAGCCGCTGCAAAGATCACTCCGCGGACCAAGGCCATCATGCCCGTCCATTTGTTCGGTCAAAGCGCGGACATGGATGCCATCGAAGCGTTGGCGCAGAAACATCAATTGTGGATCATCGAGGACTGTGCACAAGCGATTGGTGCCAGATACAAAGGCAAAGCCTGCGGAACAATCGGCCACTTCGGCGCTTACAGCTTCTTTCCTTCAAAAAACCTCGGAGGATTTGGAGATGGTGGTCTGCTTGTCACGAACGATGACACACTCGCTGAAAAAGCCCGCATGATGCGCAATCACGGCATGCAGCCGAAGTATTTCCACTCTGTTGTCGGCGGCAATTTCCGCATGGACACGCTTCAGGCCGCGCTTCTGAGGGTGAAACTCGCTCCATACGATTCTTACACACTGGGGCGTCAGAATAATGCTGCTGATTACACGGAGCGGCTCGCACAACTTCCAGGCGCGGTCGTGGCTGATCCCGCCCACTGCCAATGCGCCGCGCGTCAAGGCGAATGGCTCGCAGAGACACAAGCGAAACTGGTTTTGCCAGTTTCCTACGAATGCAATGACCACATTTGGAATCAATACACCATCCGTGTCATTGGCGAGGGGCAGCGCGATGCGCTGAAAGAGCATTTGATTTCCCGTGGTATTGGTTGTGAGGTTTATTATCCGCTGACCATGGATCAGCAAGAATGCTTCGCCCATCTACCGGAAACCAGCCGCAACCACTGCGAAATCGCCCATCGCCTTGCAGGTGAAGTTATCAGCATCCCCATTTACGCGGAACTTATACAGGCGCAACTCGATGAAGTGATTGCAGCGATCAAAAGCTTTATCTGATGGTCTTACAGCGGCGTAAAAATTTGAAAGTAAGATAGCCGTCTCGCCTGTCTAGCAACTTTCGTAAGCTTTTTTAGCATAATCCGAAACCATCATGTCGAGTAGACCCTTAGATCAGATAAAACTCCAAAGTTTCATCTCAGAGTTTCTTCGAGATTCTAAAGGCAAAGGAAACATTTATCTTACGGGTGGTGCCTGCGCTGTGATGTATGGGTGGCGCTCTAGCACTATAGATATTGATCTTAAAGCAGATCCCGAACCTGATTCATTTTATCGCATTCTGCAGGAATTAAAAAATCGTTTGGAGGTAAATATTGAAATTACGAGTCCAGATTTATTTGTTCCCGCGATTCCGGGATGGCAGACTCGTAGTATTTGGATTACGGGACTAAAAAAGGTGAACTTTTATCATTTTGATTTTTACTCCCAAGCACTGGCAAAACTCGCCAGAGGACACCCGAGAGATTTAATTGATGTAGATGGTATGATACGTTGCTATGGCTGCTTGTTGGTCAAGGGGTAAAATGAAGTTTTTTTCATGACTTCCGCAGTGATGAATTGGATTCGTTTTTGTGGTTAGGAAAGTTGTCCACAAGCCGAGGATGGCGAGAATGGGCACTTGTGGCGCTCGTCGGAGCCGACGACAGGTTGTGGGCAACTTTCCGTGCGTTCTGGCGCTGATGTGCGTTCTTTTCTGGGCTCTGGAGACCCGGACGGAGGAGGTGACGTGTTCAGTGGATTTCGACTACTGCTTGGTATGCTGCTGTGCGTGGGCTGCCTCGTTTCCGAGACCTATCCGACAGGATTTTGATTCACCATTTGACCTTGCTCCACTCTCGGAACGGGCGCTCGATGACTTTGGCCAAGTTCATCTTATCCCACAACGTACGCCGGGTGCTGGTCTGCATGCGTCACTTCTTCTCCGTCCGGGACTACAAGGCCCCAAGCGGATGAGAACGAGATTCATGGAGGATGTTTGGACAGATGATTGCTGAGATATTGCATGGTTGTTTTCGACAGAAGGTTGTTCATTTCACAGTACCACTTTGTATTTTATACCCGATTTCCCAAATGACTCCGCACAGCTCTCTTGCGACGGCGACTTTGATTTTGTTGTGATGCATGAGGCGTTTGCGTAAGGCGGTGAAGCGAAGATAGAGCCGGTTTTGGGCCGACCACGAGATCTCACGAATCGCTCGGGAGAGTCCCTCTTGGCGAATGGAGAGGTTGGCTCCCACTCTTGGTTCTTTGCCGTAGTGGGTGGCGCATTCGACTATGATCCAGCGGGCGTGTGAGTTGCCGCATTTGGTGATGCCAGTGCGTTTGGATTTGCCGCCGGAGGAGTATTCGCCGGGGGGGAGGCCGAGGTAGCTCATGAGTTGTTTGGGATGGGTGAAGCGGACGAAGTCGCCCACTTCGGAGACGATCATCATGGCGGCGATCATTTGGAAGCCTTTGAGGCCCATGATGGCGTCGACGATGGGTTTGCAACGCCAGTCGGCGTGGAGACTTTCCATGTGATTTTCGTAGCGGGCGATGCGTTCGTCGAGCTGATCGATCTGACTGATGAGTTCTTCAAGAATGACGCGGTGGGAGGGAAATGGCAAAGAGAGATCGCGGAGGTAGCGCTTGTGGGCATCGGTCCAGGTGGTCTTGCCAGAGTAGTGGAAGCCGAGGCGACGCAGGAGTGCGAGGAGGCGGGTTTTGGCGCGGCGGCGATCATCGATGGCGTCGACGCGGGCGCGGCAGAGGTCGCGGATGGCTTCATCGGTTTCGTCAGGAACGAAGACGGAGACGAGTTCTCCGGCGCGAAGAAGCCTGGCTAGCTTGATGGCGTCTTTCTTGTCGGTCTTGACGTGGTCGCCGGATTTGGTGGGGATGAGTGAAGGGGCGATCACGGTGCAGGGCACTTTCATTTTGTGAAGCATGCGGGCAATCCACATGCCGCAGCCTCCGGCTTCGTAACAGACAGAGATGGCGTTGAGCGGGATTTGTTTTGTCTTGGCAATGCGTCGGATGAGTCGATCCAGCGCAACCTGGCTGGTGGCAACTTCTCCGAAGTGTCTGATTTCTCCTTTGGCTCCCGGATCGGCGAGGGCGACGGAAGTTTTTTCTTTATGAACATCGAGTCCGATGTAGAGTTGGGGTGTCGTGTCTGAGTTCGCTTTCATATTAATTGATCATCTGAATGTGGATAGGTCCCGTTCACGCGGGATAGCCCACGACTTGAACCAGACACGACACCTCTCGATCAATCTTAAATACGACCTAAAGGAAAGTGACTGGTGCCAGTCGCAGCCATAAGGTCTCGCAATTGATCACACGTTCTCGATTATCCGAACTTTTCCAAGATGCCATCCCTCTTCTTGAGAGATACCCTGCACTTGAACAGAAAACTTTGATTCAGACCGTGAACATCTTCTGCAACGCCGATGAAAATCAATCCTACTGATTTACTCAATGAATTACCTGGCGAGGAACTGATTCGACCTGGACTTATCGATTTTCAAGCCAATTGCCTTACAGTAGAAAGTCTTCTTGTGGCAATAGCTTCCAATCGCCTGCGGAAGTTCGGCATTTTACAATGCACTGACGCTGAGTTGCCGAGCGATGCCGAACTCAAACTGTATGAGCTCCTCTCCGAACAACACGCTGATGCTTATGCTCAATACCGTGCCTACACAGGAAGATTAAGCAAATTCGAAAACGCTTTCGACCACCGAGTGAGTCGTCTTTAATCGCAGAATAGAGCACCCAGATTAGCGAGACAGACTGGCATCTTGACTGATCCTTTTCTTGCCAGCCCACTACAAGCCCTCCAAGTTTTAGCATCTAACAATGCATACTACCTCAATAGACATATTAGCCAAGCGAATGAGAACCACTTCTCATCTGTCACCGCTGATAAAAACGCAAAACGTCTTGGTGTTCGCGTTGCCTCAGATCTTGAGGAAATCGCTTTTTCAGGGGGATTGAAGAATGTTGGCAGGTCAACAGAACTTTCGTCTGATGCAAAAATTGCGATGATGCAGGCTCATGACTCGGAGTTTTTCCTACAAGAAGACTTACCCATCGCGCTCATTTTGCCGACATTACCCTAAGCGCTCAATCGTTTGAGAATGGCAGGTGCCATTCAGGTGTCAAAGCAATATCAGTAGATAAAATTCTGAAGCTTGATCGAATAGAGCGCCACGTAACTACGGTGCGTTACATCATGGAGTTAGGGCACAAGGTTGGACCAAGTCTGCCTTAGTGGCAATCGCTGTTGGAGCACTTAGCAACGTCCGTATATACTCCAAACGATGCATTGCATCATCTTTCACGATTCGTCACGATATCGGGACTCGACTGCACGGGCCGATCATATCGAACCCAATGGATTCGTCCCACGCCTTGATTGCGAATTCTATCAAAATTCAGCGGCTTCGCCTCCTTGAACTGCAGCGAGCATCGCAGCTTTTGGGTGGGTGAGGATGCATTCGGTTAGGAAAAAAGTTGGTTAGCAAAACAAATGTTATCTGAGGTTAGTAAATAAAAAACAAAAGCGGTGATTGCCACCGCAGTCCAAATCCTCCGCCGAATTCATGAAAATCAATCCTGCTGACTTACTCAATGACTTATGAGGCAAGGAACAGATTCGCCCGCGACGTCTTGATCCAACCGTCCCCCTGCTAGACAATTTGCGTAAAGCCCAGCAAAATTCCTCGTCACAACTCTCTATCCAATGAAATCAATCGCAAGAAACGCCATCATGCTCTATTTTTGCATGACTTGCGCCATCGCTCAAGATTTGGATAATCTGCATCGTTCATTCATGGCGAAATACGATCAAATCAATGGCAATCGTGATGCGAGGATCGAAGCGCTCACCGAAGGTTACCTCGTTGCCTTGGATCGGTTAAAAAAACAATTGCAGACGACAGGGCAACTTGAATTGGTGCTGCAAGCTCAGCATGAGATCGATTTGATCGGCAAAGACGTTTGGCCCCCCGAAGAGCTTGGTGAGAAAGCGACTGCTGAATTGAAAACACTCCGCAGCAAATATGTTGACGCCCGTGAGAAAGCCCTTAAAGAACACGCGACGCAACTCACGGAAGTTGTCGATAAAATGGAAAAACTTCTCGCCACACAAATCGTCGATCTCACGAAGGCGGGCAAAATCGAAGAAGCCAAATTAGCGCAGAAGATGAAAGAGGATCTCGCGAAGGATGAGGCGATTATGACCGCCCGTGAAGATCTGGGCAAAGCCGGCCAGCCACTATTGGGCGAATGGATCAATCTCTGGGAGCTGAAAGAAAAATGGACAGCCAAACAAATCATCTTCGGTGTGGAATTTGACCAAAAAGCCGCACCCGACCTGAAGTTGGCGGAAAAATACGCCAAAGCATCGAAGCTGGCGCACGCCACGAGCAGCTTCGAATACGATCTGGATCGAAAAGTCACCGAGCTCAAAACGGGACTTTGGATGCACGCCCCCGGCAATGTGTTGTTCATTGTCCGCGCCGACGGTCAGGAGGTGTTGAGAAAAAACATCATCGGACCCACCGAAAAGGTGGAATTCGTTCAATCGGAGTTCAAACCCGCGAGGAAACTCGAATTCATCACCGACATGAACGGTGAAAATACCAATGACTGGTCGGTCTGGGTGATGCCTCAGGCAAAGTAGCACCTCCGCCCTTCATTCGTGATGCGGAAAGGAACCGCACGCACGATATGTTGGCATCGTGTGTCATACCCCGGATAGCGCGGAGTAAAAGTTTTCAGCATGAATGTGACGACCGACTTGAATAGAAACAAACGGATCGCCAAGAACACGCTGCTTTTGTATGTTCGCACGCTTGTTTCTGTCATCGTATCACTCTACACCGTCCGCATCGTCATCAAGACTTTGGGAGTGGAGGACTACGGGCTCTACAATGTGGTGGGTGGCATCATTGCCATGCTGGCGTTTTTGCCGGGAAGCATGGCATCGGCTACACAGCGGTATTTTTCCCATGCCCTGGGTCAAAACGATCGATCCATGCTCCAAAGGGTCTTTGGCGTCAACACGCTGATTTACCTCTTCCTCGGCGCGGTAGCCTTGCTGGCGATGTCGACACTGGGTCAATGGTTCGTCGCCCATCACCTCAATGTGCCTGACGGTCGGGCTGACGTGGTAAACACGATTTTTCTTCTGGCCGTGGCGGCCTTTGTCGTTTCCATCCTTCAGTCGCCGTTCATGTCAATCATCGTGGCCCATGAGGACATGATCATCTACGCCTACATGGCGATCCTGGATGCCCTGCTCAAACTGGGAGTGGTGTTTCTCATCGTATGGCTTTCCGGCGAAAAGATCGTCACCTATTCGGGCTTGTTGCTGTTGGTCACCGTGGTGCAGACCGCGATCTATGTCGGCATTTGTTTCCGCCGTTATGAGGAGTGCCGTATCAGGTACATTCGTTGGGACGGGGCGCTTGCGAGGGAGATCGCGGGGTTCACCTGGTGGACGATCTTTGGTCAGCTCACCACGGTGGCAAGGACCGCTGCCGTTACCATTCTCTTGAATCAATACTTCACACCGGTCGTGATCGCTGCGCGTGCCATCGCCACGAATATTGCCAACCAATCCAACATGCTTGCCACCCAGTTCAACACCAGTCTTTACCCGCCGATTATCAAGGCGTACGCCGCTGACAAGCGCGAGGAGATGTACCAACTGGTGATCAATGGCTCGAAGATCACTTTCTTTCTCATGTGGATTCTGGCACTGCCACTTTATGTGGAGATGGAGGAAATTCTGCGGATATGGCTTGGAACGGTTCCTGAATATACCGTGTCTTTTGCAAGGCTCAGCCTGATCGAGGGTCTGATATTTGCCGTAAGCCTTCCTTTGACTACCGCGGCCCGTGCTCCTGGGAAAATGGCGACTTATGAGCTGGTTCTTGGCACTTTGCAGTTTGGCATTCTATTCGCGTCATGGTTTATACTGCATCAAGGTGGTGAGCCTGTTACGGTTTTTTTGACAGCGATCGCTGTTAATCTGGTCATGTTTTTTGTCAGGCTGGTCATTGTCGGCCGTTTGACGGGATTGGCTGTTTTGGCTTTTCTTAAAGGCACTATCCCCAGCCTCATGGCTGTCATATCTGCATCATTGGCATTTTCAGCATTGCTGGTGATGTATTTGCCTCGTGACAAGGTTGGGTTCATGTTGTCCATATCACTGACATTTTTGGTCAATGTTATACTGATTTGCATATTTGGAATATCCAAAAGCGATAAGAAGTCGTTTGTGCAGTTTGCGGGCCGGAAACTCTGTGTTATCAAATCATGAAAATACTTCTGTTAGGAGGGACTGGTGCCATTGGTGAACAATTATCTAGTATATTGATAAAAAATGGACACGAAGTTTTTGTTACCACCAGATCCATCCGGAGTCACAACAACAGGGTCAATTACATTGCGGGAAATGCGAAAGATCCTCAATTTTTAAAAGAAATATCATCCAACCGGTATGATGCCCTGGTTGATTTCATGGTATACTCCACTAAGGAATTCCAAGAGCGGCATGAAACTCTTCTGCGGATGTCTTCCCACTATGTGTATTTGAGCTCGGCTCGCGTCTTCGCTGATTCCTTGCATCCAATTTCAGAATCTTCCTTGAGAATATTGGATTCAACGAAAGATGCGGCATACCTTGAAACAGACGAATACGCATTGGCAAAGGCAAGACAGGAGAATCTGCTGAGAGGCAATATCGCCAGAAATTGGACAATAGTAAGGCCTTACATATCTTATGGAGATACAAGATTGCAGCTAGCGGTCATGGAAAAAGAGGAATGGTTGAGCAGGGCCATTGATGGTAAAAAAATCATATTCTGCCATGAGTTGGAAAACAAAACCACTACCTTGACTTCCGGTGCAGATGTCGCCATGTTGATCCAAAAAATACTAATGCTTTCATCGGATGTTCATGCTGAAGAATTCAATTTGGTAAGTCAGAATTCAATCAAATGGTCTGATGTCATACATTTGTATTCGGATGTAATGAACTCAGTCGTTGGACATCCGATACGCATCATGCATGTAAGTGTGGATGATTTCATTTCGGTCCAAAAAAACAGATATCAAGTAATCTATGATCGATTGTATGATCGAATTTTTGATAATTCAAAGGTTCGGAATCTCATGAAGGATGAAAATTTTTCTGATCCAAATTCAAGTTTGGCAGAGTACCTGCGCAAATTCCTGCGTAATCCGTATTTCCTGGAACTCAACCCCGAGCAAGAGGCTAAAAAGGACGTCATTACCAAAGAATTCGCAAAATTGAATAGATTTCCCACGTTTCGCAAAAAATTGAAATACATCTACCACAGACTTCACTAAAAAATCAAAAGTATGGAAAAATGTTACACTAACGAGAAAAATGCCCTCATCGTGTTGGCGCTCCTGAAAGAATACGGCATACGCAAAGTGATCGCTTCGCCGGGCACCACGAATATGGCGCTTGTTGCGAGCATGCAATATGATCCGTATTTTGAAATGTATTCCGCCGTCGACGAAAGATCCGCGGCTTACATGGCATGCGGAATGGCCGAAGAATCCGGTGAGCCCGTGGTCATATCCTGCACGGGTGCCACGGCATCCAGAAACTACATGCCGGGAATGACCGAGGCATTTTACCGCAAGCTGCCAGTCATTGCCATTACATCCACACAGGCGGTGTCTAAAGTGGGCCACCACATCGCGCAAGTGATCGATCGGAGCAGTATCCCGAAGGATGTGGCGAACAAAAGCATTCTGTTGCCCATCGTGAAAGATGGAGATGATGAGTGGGAGTGCGAAATCAAAGTAAATACCGCGCTGATAGAACTGACCCGCGAATGTTGCGGCCCGGTTCACCTGAATCTCCAAACCAAATACAGCAAAGATTACAGCGTCAAAGAGCTGCCTTCATGCCGGAAAATCCATTTCTATGACAGACGCGACAAACTGCCACCTCTGCCCAAAGGCAAAATTGGAATCATAGTGGGCTCGCATACCAAGTGGTCACAATCATTGACAGATGCTGTTGATGCGTTCTGTGATGTCACGGGAGCGGCGGTTTTGTGTGATCACACCAGCGGGTATTACGGAAGACACAGGGTTGCACCCGCGTTGTTTGCCGCTCAAAACCACTATTCCTCCATGGGTTTGGACCCGGATCTGGCTATTCACATTGGGGAAGTAACCGGTGACTACTACGGGATCAGAATGGTAAATCATGAGGTTTGGAGGGTCAGTCCTGATGGCGTGATCCGCGATACCTTCAAAAAAATCTCATGTCATTTCAACTTTTCAGAGGAAGAATTTTTCAGAATCTATGCATCGCAGAAATATGATTTCAAAGAGGATTACGTGAATTCGTGTCAACTGGTAAGTAATGAAATCAGATCGATACTCCCGGAATTCCCATTGTCCAATATCTGGATTGCCTCCCAAATGGCGCACATGCTGCCAACCAATTCCGTGATTCACTTTGGAATCTTAAACAGTCTGCGTTCATGGAATTTCTTCGACCTGCCAGAAAAAGTCACTTCGTATTGCAATGTGGGTGGTTTTGGAATTGATGGTTGTATGTCTACCGCATTCGGTGCGGCGCTCTGTGATCCATCCAAATTGTATTTTTGCGTCATAGGCGATCTGGCTTTCTTTTACGACATGAATTCCATAGGAAACCGTCATTTGACCAACAACCTCAGAATCCTGTTGATCAACAACGGTAAGGGAACTGAGTTTCGTCAGTATGGTCACATTGCTTCCTCGTTTGGCGACGATGCAGACAAATACATATCGGCTTCGGGTCATTTCGGGCAAAAGTCACCAACTCTCGTGCGACATTACGCGGAAAACCTTGGCTTCGAGTATATCAGTGCTGCTACCAAAGAGGAGTTTACGGCCCATTTGGGGAAATTCGTGGATCCGGCGATTTCAGCCCGCCCGATGATTTTCGAGGTTTTCACCGATAGTTACGACGAAAGCAAGGCCTTGGAGATGATCATGGGGGTATATGTCGATAGCGCCATGAAGAACAAAGAAGCAATCAGAGATCTCGGCCGCAAGGTGCTCGGAGAGAAGGGTACCGCGTTTGCCAAAAAAATTCTTGGAAAGTAATTCATCCGGCGAATCTTCACATCCCATTCGAAACTCATGAAAATCGGCATCATGACACAACCGCTGGGCATCAACTACGGCGGAGTTGTTCAGAACTGGGCGCTTCAGCAAGTTCTGATCCGGATGGGTCATGAGCCTTTGACGATAGGTCTTCGCTGGTTGTACCGGGAGGGTATCAAGCAACGGATCAAGCAATGGGTGGTGAAAGGGCGGAATGTTGCCTTGAACGGACTGCTTTTCAACTCCGTGTTGAAGCAAAGAATCGACAAGCGTGTGGAACTCAACCTTGTGGATTTCGTGAACCGGCACATCAAGATCACCCGAATATACGACCCTCCGCTCCTGCCCCATCAATTGGATGAATACGGACTTGACGCGATCGTCGTGGGCAGTGATCAGGTGTGGAAGCCGTCGTATTCTCCGGACATCATGAATTTCTATCTGGATTTCCTCAGCGGGAATCCGGACATCGTAAAGTTGTCCTATGCCGCTTCGTTCGGCAGTTCGCTGGACGAGTATCCCTCCGAATTGATCAGAAATTGCGCGGCTTTGCTTGAAAAATTCGATGGCATCAGCGTGAGAGAACATTCGGCGATCCAGGTCTGCAAGGATCATTTCGGTTCCGACGCGGAATGTGTTCTCGATCCCACGCTGTTGCTGGATGCCCAGGACTACATCGATCTGGCCAATGCCGAACATCCCGAGAGCCTCGGGAAAAATTACGGCATCTGCTATTTTCTCAATCCTGATGAGGACAAGTTGAAAAAATTTGTTTCAAGCTGCAGGGACAGAGGCGTGATGCCGGTTTCGCTCATCCCTTTGGAAAACACCTACAACCTGGATTTGCTCGTTCCCACGCTGTATCCTAGCGTGCAGCGCTGGTTGAAAGGAATCATGGAGGCCAGTTACGTCATGACGGATTCTTTTCACGGAATGGTGTTTTCGTTGATTTTTGAAAGGTCCTTCTCCGCATTCAACAACTCCGTGCGCGGTTCGGACCGGTTCACCAGCATGCTCACACTCTTCGGCAATCATTTCGGACACCAATGCGATGTGATCGACGATTCTCATTTCGATGCCAATTTCCCGGACAAGCTTGCTGCCTTGAAGCGGAAGAGCGTTGATTTCCTGTCCTCTCATTTGGTTTCCCGAAAATCCAGTTCCTCCTGATTTCAACATCATCGTTGGAAGTCCCCGTTTATCCTTGATCCGTTGTTATGCCGGCAACTGTCTCAGTCATCATCCCTGCCTTCAGAGTCCAGGCTTTCCTGGCACAAACGGTCGAATCGGTGATGGGCCAGACCCATCCGGTTCATGAGTTGATTGTCGTGGATGACGGTTCTCCTGACGGTACTCTGGCTGTAGCACAGGAGTTGGCACAAAAGCATCCGCGGATCCGCGTGTTGCAGCAGAGCAATCAGGGTGTGAGTGCCGCGCGCAATCATGGCATGAGTGCCGCCACAGGAGAATACATCGCCTTTCTGGACAGTGACGATGTCTGGCACCGGGATTTTCTCCGGGCGGGAGTTGATGCCCTCAGCGCGGGGGCTGACGTGTTTGTAGCCAAGGCGCAGAGGTTTTACCATGTTCCCGGTGATTCGGAAGAGCTTTTTGGCCCGAGTGGTGAATTTATCGATCATTTCCCTGTAAGTCTCGTCCGTGGCAATGCAATTGTACCTGCTATGGTTCTTTGTCGCCGTGAAATTATTGAAAAAGTTGGAGTATTTGATGATGGATCGCGTGTTATGGAGGACTGGGATTATTGGCTACGAATGGTTCAGGTAAATACGCGCTTTTCTTTTTCCAGATTTGGTGTGTTAGTTTTTTACAGGTATGCTCCAGAATCTCGCAGCAGTTTTGCTTCAGCGTGCTGCCAACGGTGTGCGGCAACCTTGGAAAAACACCAAGACACAGGAGTTGCGCCAAAGCGAGTGTTCCGTCAATACCGCTCTATGTGGTTGCGGCGACGAGGTTCTCAGGATGCTAATGGTCGCGAAGCACGTCGATTCTTTCTTCAATCCTTAGTCTTGATGCCGTGGTCGCTCAAGACGTGGGGCAAGTGGCTTCTTTCTTGGTTTTCTCTTCATCGTCAATCGTGACATTTTTGAATCATGGTTCACAGTTTTGACATTTTTGACACCGTCGTCACGCGTCGATTAGCATCGCCACACGATGTATTTGCTTTGTTGGCGGAACGATTGCGAGCGGAGGGCATACGCACACCCTCACCCTTAAGATTTGCGTGGCTGCGGATCCGTGCGGAGCGCTGGGCTGCGCGCTTTGTGGCTAAGCGATCGGTGAAACTAGAGCACATTTATCGTATTCTGGGCATTTTGTTGGGCTGGTCTCGGCATATACGTCAGCAAGCGATGATTCTAGAGCGTGAACTCGAAGCATCGCTGCTCGTGGCTACGCCTTACGGCCTCGAAGCGGTTCAGGCAAGCCGTAACCTAGGGCACACAGTGGCGTTCATCAGTGATATGTATTTGGATAGTCGTTTCCTCGATCGGCTCTTGCAGCGGGAAGGCCTCAAGCAGGAGGGCGAAATATTGATGGTTTCTTGTGAACACGGCTCATCCAAGGCTGCAGGGGATATCTGGCCTATGTTTCTGGATAAAGCGGGGATAACTGCTGATAAATGCTTTCATCGGGGCGATAATCTTCATGGCGATCTCGCCTCGCCACAGAAGCATGGCATTGCGGCAAAGCGACTGGGTACAGCGGAGGTGAGCCGCTGGGAGCAGTGGCAGGAACGTCGTTCTCCTTTGCCAGTAGAGAAGTGGGGCTCCATTGCCGCGATGAGTCGTATGACCCGGGTCGGCTGCGAAGAGCCCGATGACTATTGGACGCAACTTGGCACCGGTCTTTTGGGACCTGTATTGTTGAGTTTTGCTCAGTGGCTGCTGGCGCAAGCGAAAAAAGATGGTGTCCAGACATTGTGGTTTCTATCGCGGGATGGCTGGTTATTTTACCAAGCGGCGAAAATCATGAATCGAGACGCCGACCTGCGATTGCAGTACGTGGGCGTCAATCGTTTGCAGCTTCGTTTTGCGCAAGACGGCAGTCGTCCCCTGGAAGATTTGCTTTCCGGTAGCCGCAAAATCACGTGGGAACTGCTTTCCGAGCGCTTGCGTTTTTCCGAGGCAGAGTTACTGGATTTACAAAAAGCCGTGGGCGTTTCGGCATCGAGTGACGATCGTTTGTCGCAAGCACTGCAAGAAAAAGTGCTGTCAGTATTGACACAGCTGGAGTGGCAACAACTCCGTGATCGCAAAGCCTACCAAACAGGCGAAACAGTAAAAGCCTACTTGGCAGAATGTCTGGCACAAGTGCAAGGTGCCTTGGGGGTGGTGGACATCGGATGGGCGGGGCGGACGCAGGACGGGTTGAAGCAGTTCTGCGCGCCATTGACCCATGGGTATTATCTCGGATTGTCCGGGCAAAAGCCGCACGCCAGTACAAAGCGCGCATGGTTGTTTGATGCGAATGCCAAAGAGGGCGCTGTTTCTTTGAATGATTTCCAACGCATGATCGAAGTATTGGTCGGTGGTGTGAGTGGTCCGCTGGTAGAATATCGGCAAGTGGGTGATTCCTGGCAGCCGCAGTTTGCGACCGTTGAAAAAGGCGAGCATGCGCCGGGACGTGAAATTATCCATGAAGCTGCTATCGAATTTGTGAAGCAATGCAATCAACCCGAGTGGAGCACGTGGTGGTCGGCTGAGACAATGGAAAGTTTTGCTTGCTGGAATTTGCGGGAATTGTTGGAGCAGCCGACAATTCGAGATGCGAAAAAGTTCCAAGAATGGCAAATCACAACAGACGATGCTCATCAAGACACCATTGAACCAGCAAAAGGCTTTGATTTTGCCCGAATTGCTGCCTGTCTCAACGGGGAACAAGCGTGGGCTTGGTTATGGCCGCAAGCATCGCTGCGCAATTCTCCACCGCTCTGTCGTGCGGTGATGAAAGCCGCTTGGAAACTGCGTCGTTCGCGTCAGAAATAGGCTAGATTCTGGTATTCCACCTTGATAGTTGAGACTTTCTCGGCTAAAAAAAATTTCGCGCTATGAACGGAATTAACGTAAAAGCGATAGTCTCGATCCTATTCGGGGTTTCGCTGGGGCTTTACGTCATGGTCGAGGTGCTGTTGGCGCGATCCAGTTCTCTGGGGCAGCTCTACTTGTTTTTGGCCGTAGGAGCTTTTATTTTCGCGCTGACCAACCCGAAGCCCGCGATCTATGTGCTACTTTTTACGACTGTTTTCATTGATGTTTTCAAGCGTATGATGGTGATTGGTGGCAATCCCACTCTGATCGACGTGGCCTGTGTCTTGGCGATTCCGCCGTTACTGGTCGCAGGGACGATTATTTCTGTCTTTTTGAGTGCGACTGTAGGCAAAAGCCGTATGACAAAAGACATGGTGTATTCGTTGATTGTGTCAGTCATTGTGGTGATGATCACGGTAGTGGGTACGATTCAATCGGATGAGGGTGCAGGTTTAGGAAGCCTGAGTGGCATCGTCAACCAAGGATTCTATGCGTTTATGTTCTTTGCCATTCCTGCGTTGTTTCCCACGGACGAGGAGCGCCGTAAATTGCTGCACTTTTCGTTTTTGACTTTTATTCCCGCAGTTCTTTACATGTTTTGGCAACGCAAATTTGGCTATGCACAGTTTGAGTATGATTACCTCATGTCGGGATTGACAATCGAGGCAAAAAACTTGGTGGAATCGATGGGTCAAGTGCGATGCTTTTCCACCTTCAATGGCGCTGGCACGGCTTCCACTTTGCTATCTGTGTATATCATCTATTGTTTCATTTCGCTGCGTCCAAATAATCAAACCCCGACATTTTTCCAGCGCTTTGGCAAGTGGTTGCTTGCTCCGCTTTTCATGCTGGCCGCCTACTTCACCATCGTGCGCACGGGGTGGTTTTGCGGGATTGGTACATTGGCGGCTTTTTTCTTCTTGGGTTCAAGCTTGCGTGCAGGTTTCGGGATTGCGGCAGCGATTTTTGGATTTTGTACCATCGTGGCTCTCGCACCCACGGCACTCAAAGAAAATTGGCTATCGAAATCTGAAGCAGTATTGCAAGACATCGTTCTTGCCACTACCAACGATCCGACGCTCCAGCGAGCAGTGGTATTAGGCACCGCTCGCGACCGCTTGCAGGGATGGGCGAACCTCACTCAAGAGCCAGACTTGTGGCAACCATTCGGCTTTGCTGCCAGCGGGATCAATGTGAAAAACACTCAGAATGCGGATTTCCACTGGGGACATGACGCCCTAGTCGATGCCCTTATCAAGTTCGGCTATGTGCCTTTATCGATTGGTATGCTCCTAGCGGCTTACATGTTAAAGAAGTTAATGGGTTATATGTATTCTCTGGATAGAAAATCTCTGGCTTTTAAAAATACCCGTTTGTGCATGGCACTCGCTGCTGGCATTCTCGTCGGGGCCATGGCCAACGGTGCACAGTTCCGCAACTTCCCGCAAAACTTTTTCTTTGCGATGTGGTTGGCGATTCCATTTGCCACCTACCAACAAGCGATGCGTGAACGCAAAATTGCGCGTCAAAACAGATCTGCCGAAGCCTTGACTCAAGGTATTTATCCTGCACTTGCTAATGCCTCACGTGTGGGGATGAGCGGGCAGTAATTTGAAAAGCTGAAAGGAGAAGCGAACTGGATCAGGAAGAAGCCTTACCTCTGACTCCTGACCTCTGACCTCTGACCTCTGACCTCTGACCTCTGACCTCTGACCTCTGACCTCTGACCTCTGACCTCTGACCTCTGACCTCTGACCTCTGCTTTCAGCATGCGCATTCTCCTTCCTATCACGCTTGATCGTTGGCGGAATCCGATTGCTACTTTGCTGCGTGCTTGTGTGGAAGCGAATCCTGAGGTGGAGTTTCATTCCGTATCGAGCCCTTTAAGTGACGAAGACCGCCAATTGGGAGAGGCATTTTGGACTTTGCCCAATATCGTTCAACGTTCTCAATCGCAGTTGGCGAGAGCAAAGTTTGATGGCGTTCATACGGCTTCAATTACTCTGCGCAATCAAGCTGCCGTTCTGGCAGCAAAAACTCGTAGCTTTGGTAAATGTCGTTATCTTGCCACGATCAATCTACAAGTAGGTCCGCACGATGGGAAGGATTGGCAGTTATTAAAATTGGCGGAACTGCTTGCTGATGGCTTTGTCTCAGTCAGTAGGGCGGCAGGTGCGGGCGTGGCAGAACGATGTGCCAGTCGATTTTACCAAGTGATTCCGAATGGGTTCAATCCTGATTATTTTGATCCTAGTATTTGTGATGAAGATGTCTTGCCGGAGCCGGTTCGTTTTCTCGATCCGGGTTCCTTTGCGCTTTATGTCGGCGCATTGGAGCCGCGCAAACACCCCGAATTCATTGTGGAGTTAGCAAGACGGCAACCAGATGTGATTTTTGCTGCGGCGGGATATGTGCATCCTGACGGAAGACATTTTGAGCCGATGATGCATTCCTTGCCCAATCTCAAATGGCTGGGCCATCTGGATCGGCGCTGCATCCGCGCACTCATGCGCCATGCCGGCGTCTTTCTTTTTCCCTCGGAGCGAGAAGGTCTAGCGCTTTCCGTGATCGAGGCCCTGGGCATGGGATTGCCTGTGATTGGTCAGTCCAAAAGTTCGATGCCAGAGTTGATTGAAGATGGCGGTAACGGCAACTTGCACGACATCAATGACATTGATGCGTGGATCAGCAGTATGATGAAATATCTTTCACGTGACGAACAACAGCGCCAAGAGCACACAAATCACATACGCCCCGGAATCGTAAACCGCTACTCATGGTCGAGCATCGGCCAGCAATACGGAAAAATCTACCAACGCTTATTCGCATGAGTACGCATAAGTGTGAGATATAAAATCAAAAAATCAACCGCGAAACACGCGAAATAACGCTAAAAAAGCCAATTGCTTTTGTTGTTTTTTTCCTTTCGCGTAGATTCGCGACTTTCGCGGTTGCCAACTTCAATTTTCTGCTTTTATTGTAATGAAAATCCTCCTGCCCATCAGCCTTGATCGCTGGCGCAATCCGATCAGTACCTTGCAGCGCGCTTGTGTGCAGTATAATCCAGACATTGATTTTTATTCGTTTTCCAATCCTCAAACAGAGGAAGATCGCGAGCTGGGTAAGGAATTCTGGCAGTTGCCGAATCTCCATTTGCGCAAACCATCGGCCATATTGTTGGATCGGTTCGATATTGTGCACACGGCTTCCTACAGTCACGGGAATTTTGCCTCGGCCGTTATGGCCAAAATGCGCGGTATGGGTCAGACGCAGTTTCTCAACACGATGAACCTAGAGCAGCACCCTAGTCACAAAGTTTGTTGGGCGCGATACGCGAGAGTGAGAGCTTGGGCAGATGGATTTGTGGCGGTCAGCGAAGCGGTGGCGAAAGACTTGAAAGAGAGAATGCCGGATCGATTTTTGGGAGTGATCCCGAATGGATTTGACGATGTTTTTTTTGATCCCTCGATTGAAGATCAAGGAGCACTGCCAGCGCAGATTGCCGCATTGCCTGTTCACTCGTATGCGCTCACGGTCAGCACGGTCGAGCAGAGAAAGCGCCCTGATGTTGTTATTGCGTTGGCCAAAAAATTCCCGACCATCCCTTTTGTCTGGGTTGGTGCGCCTCAAGTGGGCGGTGAGCCTTATGTGAAAGAGTTGGATAGTTTACCGAATGTGATTTGGTTGCAGAGCGTCAACAAGCAGGGCATCCGCGCCTTGTTAAGAAACGCGGGCGTCTTTCTTTTTCCCTCAGATCGCGAAGGATTGCCTCTTGCGCTGGCCGAATCCGTCGGTATGGGATTGCCGGCGATTGCCCAGCCGTGCAGTTCGATGCCAGAGCTCATCACAGATGGCATCAATGGCCGATTGGTGGTCGCAGAAGATTTGGAGCAGTGGGGGGGAGCAGTGCACCAATACCTCCATCTGTCAGTAGCGGAACGGCACCAGATGGGGCAGCAGATCCGCGCGAAAATCCGCGAACGATTCACGTGGCCTGCGATCGGCAAGGCGTATGGTCCGATTTATCGGCAACTCAAAACATCCTGATTTTTTGTGAGGAAAATTCTCTACATCGATCCTCACTATTCATCGATCAGTCCATCGATGAAGTCGGTGGTGCGTGCCTTTCCCCGCGTGGTGGAAGCCTTTGATGAGGTGGAAGTGTGGTCAGTGGAATGTGAGGTAGAGCATCCCAAGCTCAATTGGCAGCCGATGTGGGCGCCGAAACTATGGCCGCTACGATTGATCTGGTGTGTAGTAGGCTTTCATCTGCGTGCACTCTGGCGATTTGGCATTCTGCGTCAGCCGCGTCCCGACATTATCCAGTGCACAGACTTTTATGCGCTATTTGCGGACGTGATATATGTGCATTTTCATTTTGCCCGTTATCGGCAAATCATTGACTCAAAACCCGGGGTGATTGTTCTCTCGCTGCCGCGGAAAATCCTCATGGGCTTTTGTCGGCTGTTTGAAAGTGTATGTTTCTTGTGGGCAAAACCGAGGATCTGGTTAACGGTTTCTGCTTCGATGGCGCAGAGCTTAATGACTGCTGAAAAGTTGAGCCCTGTGAGAGTATTACCTAACGCATTTAATCCAGGCAGATTCAATCCACAGGTGCGACAACAACATCGTGCTGCCATGCGTAAGGAGTTAGGATTTTCCGAAGCTGACATGGTGCTCGGTTTTTCCGCTTTGGGTGACTTTGAACGAAAGGGATTGCCGCTGTTACTCACAGCAGCCAAGAAATTACTCGCTGATGGAGCACCTGTGAAAGTGTTGATTGTCGGACCATCAATGGAAGTGGTGGCAGAAGGTAAGGCGATGGAGCAAGCAGGATTTCCACTCGATTTGATTACAGCGACTGGACGTGTGACTGAAACGGAACGTTACTTTTCTGCGATGGATGCCTTTGTTTTTCCTTCGCATTGTGAATCATTTTGTCTGGTATTGATGGAAGCTGCTGGTTTGGGGATTCCCATCTTTCCTGCGCCCTTTGATGGACATGAAATGACTTTGATTCAAGGTGAAAATGGAAGCTTGATTCCGTGGGATGCTGATGGAATTGCAGAAACTCTCAAACGGTTTATGCCGATGATTAAGCAACAGACTTCCTCCTCGCAACTCGCGAAGGGCTGTAGTGATCAGGAGTTTCAGCAGCAATTGCTTGCGATCTACGACAGCATCGCTCCTTTCCTTCTCAAGCCTCAATTCTAATGACGGCAAAAATCAAATCGCCTATACGAATAAAATGTGGCTTCGTGTTCGCCATCAGTTTGTTGACGATTTGGTTGAGCATGCTGGCTCATCAGACCGGTTCTATTATCGTCGATGGCTTTCAAAGCCTAGGCGCGATGACAGATTCAAGTACGCCTGGCTCGTTGCATTGGCCGATGGTTGGCTCATTCATGGGCTACGATCAGACTTGGGGATTTCATTGGCCGGGCTGGCCACTGCTGCGATCGCTGCTCAGTCCTGGGATGTTGTGGAGTCCCACGGGAGATTTGCTCCTTCTTGCGCTGCTCTGGGCACTTGCTGCGTGTCAGGTTTTTTGTTTGCTGCGTCCGCGAGTGGGCGAACGATGGGCCATGGCGGGAAGTGTCCTGACGATGTTTGCACCGGGCATCTTGGTGACCTTGCAGAACTATCGTCCTGAAGTGATCACGGCGCTGTTGATCCTGACAGCTCTGCGCACATGGGATTCAAAGAGTAAGACGGCAAGCATTCTCTTGTGTGTGTGCCTGATTGCTCTGCCCGCGATGCATCCGCTGGGCTCGGTGGTTCCCGGTGCTTGGTTGTCATGGGCGGCTCTGATTCATCTCCGCGGCGGTGGTTTTTTCGCGACTTTCCGTGCCCTCTGGTTGCCCAGCACGACGCTCTTCCTTGGTGCGTTGGGATTGCTTGCATGGTTTGGCTTGCAAGAGCAAGCGTGGCAGCAATTTCAGTGCAATTTGCAGGCGCAACGGTTGCTGGGCGAAGGACTCAAGACCAATCATCTAACGAATTTTCGCTGGCTCTTCGGCAGTCTCGGCGCCTTGCCTCTGATCTTGTTGCTGCTCGGTGGCATGGCAATGGCCTGTCCTTGTCTGATGCGTGCGTGGCGTTCTGCGCCCGCTGAGGCAAATCATCAGAAAATTCCAGCTAGCTTAATCCTCGCAGCGGTCGGCTTAGTGGCTGGATTTCTGTTCAATTGGATACTAAAAAATCCTAACGCCAATCATCTTACCGCCATCACGCCGCTGGCTGTCATACTGGTCGTGATCTTGCTTCAGAAAAGTAGCAAACGATGGGGCAAAGTTCTTCCTGCTTTGGCTTATCTTTCCCTGCTCATTCTCTCTAATGCCTTGTTGGTGAAATATGCATGGGCGATGACAAAAAATGGCGGCCGGAGCTATCGAGCAGCGATACACAATTCAATAACAAGTTTACCCGCGACTCGTAAGGTCTGGATTCCCGTGGCCTTCTGGGAGTCGGCGGTTATCGAATCGCGTAAGGGGGCGACGAGCTATCAGTTCTCGACCTTCCCCAATGTTCTTGCCAGTGCCAAACGCAGAGAATACGAGCAAATGGTATTGCAGGACTTGCAGCCTGGAGATCTTCTGCTTTGGGATCCCTTGCAAGAGCGCGGCGGCGTTTTTAACTTCGTGACAGAAACCGCCTTGCGCCATTTATTGATACTGCCCGAGCAGCAACCCGAGCAATGGGAAAAGCTGCGCGATATTCAAATTCCCGTGCAATACTCGCGTGGTCAAGCAACAGATTTTGTGCTTTATCGGAAGCTTTAGCACCGTAGGAGCTATGCCTAGTCATTAATTCGTTGTTCTAATACAAATTTGAAATTCAAAATCCTATCCTTCGAAGCATCTTGAATAGAGCAGGCGAAGTAGGACCAAAACAAAAAATTTCTTTCCTATGCTCTTCAACTCTTGGGAATTTTTATTGCTGCTGTTGGTGACGTTGGTTTTGTATTATGCGCCGTGGTCAGCGGGGCGTCATGGCAAGGCCTGGCAGGTGATGGTGGCTCTGATTGCGAGTGTGGTTTTTTACGGTTGGGAAGATCCGAAATTGCTCGGGCTGCTGGCGGTATCCTGTGTCGGTAACAGCATCGCAACGGCGCGCATTATTTTATACAAAGTGCAAGGGGATGAAGCTAGGGTGCAGCACTGGGTGCGACTGGCAGTGATTCTCAATTTGGCACTGTTGGGGATTTTCAAGTATCTGCCGTTCTTCGCGGGTATGATTCCGTTTATGCCCGACAACTGGGTGATAGCGATTCAGGAAATTCCGCTGCCGATCGGAATATCGTTCTATACTTTCCACGGGATCAGCATGATTGTGGATGTGGCACGGGGAGAAGTCACACGCGAGGGTGATGCGATGATGTCGCGCGGCGGGCGCTTTGCGAAAGGGGTGCGGGATATCGGATTCTATCTCCTATTCTTTCCGCAATTGGTGGCTGGCCCGATTGTCAAAGCCAAGCAGTTCTGGCCACAGATTGCGGCGAAGCGCTGGGCTGACATACCGTGGGCATTGGTGATTCGCTCGTTGATTCTCGGATTTTTCCTCAAAATGGTGGTTGCTGACAATCTTGCGGAGCAGACAGTGTCGCTTACCAAAGCATGGCTGAATGTGCTGGGCCCCGTGGATTTGATGTTACTGCTTTATGGATACTCGATGCAGATTTTTGCAGACTTCGCCGGTTACTCGTTGATCGCGATTGGCTTGGCTGCCCTGTTTGGTTATGTATTCCCGATTAACTTTGATTTCCCGTATCTCTCGACGAGCATCACCGAATTCTGGCGGCGCTGGCACATGTCGTTGTCGGCTTGGTTGCGCGACTATCTCTACATTCCTCTGGGCGGGAATCGCAAGGGGGAGATGCGGACCTACATCAATTTATTTTTGGTGATGTTCTTGGGGGGGCTGTGGCACGGTGCAGAGTGGAAATTCGCGCTGTGGGGTATCTTGCATGGGATTTTGTTAGGCATTGAACGGTTCTGGAATCGTAAGCGCAGCAAGGAAGAAAGCAAAACGCGTTCGTCCCTGCGCGCGTTTGCGGGGTGGTTTTATACCTTCCATGCGGTGACATTTTTGTGGCTGACGTTTTTGATGCCCGATATGAATCAAATCGGTTATTTCTTTCGTGAATTGTTGATCCCTGGGCGTCTTGTAGGTCCTGCCGTCTTCAGTGCGGTCGTATTTGGTGCTGCGGTAGTGTTGTATCATGCGTTTGGCTGGTGGCGAGAGCATCGCAAGGAATCATTCGCTCGTTTCCGCGGATCGTGGACGGAGTCGATTCTCTATGGTTGCATGCTGTTTCTCCTGCTGACCAATTCAGGTCCACCACAGGGATTCATTTATTTTCAATTTTAGCAGTGGAGATCATTGGCTCTCTGTGAATCCACATGCAGTGGTGTGAAGAACGGGAAATTGATACCTAGTGATGACAAAAGTTAATCCTACAAGCAGTCCTGCTAAGCCACAAACCACTGAGTGGTATCATGGGTTTGACTGGTTGCGTTTTCTGTTGATTAGCTTCGTGCTTTTGATGCATTTGAATTTCACGCAAGTGATGTCTGGATCTGTCGAGAAAGTCACCGTGTATGACGTCCTTCAATTCAATGTGTTTTGCATGGCTGTGCCTGGATTTTTGCTGCTGTCGTCTTTCCTGCTGGTGACTCACTGCCAGTCGTGGTCTGCCTATGCGAAAAAAATCAAGGGCATGGTGGCTCTCTATTTGTTCTGGGTCTCGGCGTGGATTTTGGTCACCAAGCCTGCTTTTGAAATAAGCCTCTGGGGGGTGATTGAATTCTTCCTGCGTGGGGGTGGCTGGGCGTATTATTTTTTCTCTGCTCTTTTGATCAATTCATTTCTGACGGCGTTGTTTCACCGCTGCAGCACAAAAGTCATTTGGTGGGGATTCGCGTGTAGCATCCTGATCAGTCTGGCAGTTTTTCACGCGATGGCGCATCATTCCCATGCGTGGATGGGTGTTGCCACCTACTGGTGGCCGATCTGTTTTTTTCCCTATTTCTTTTGTGGCGATCCTTGCACCGCGCTATCAATCGATTCTGGCAGAAAATCAGCGCCGTTGGTGGATCACTGTGATGGCACTCGTTGTGGCGACATTTGGCTTTGCCATGATCGAGTGGTAATTTTGTGCTGACGCGGGATTACAGAAAATGCAAACGTTTTTGCCTGAGTATCTGCGTGCGTCTTTGATTTTTGGCTCCAGTCTTCTGTTGCTTTTGGCATTGCGATGTAAGTATTCCCCCTGGATTGTTAGATGGGTCAGTAAAAATTCTCTTGGCATCTTTTGTCTGCACGTATTCATGCTGGGAGCCGTGGCATCAAAAGTGCAAAGCAAGTTGCCGAATCACGTTGTTGCCACTTTGGTTACTGTTGCGACTGTGATAGCCGTGTGTGGCATTGCTAGTGAGGTAATGAGAAGGTTACTGAAAGAAAGAATCATCTAATGAAACAAAAGTCCGACAATCCTGCAAAACTTCTGATTGGCATATTGGTGTCAGTGAGTGTTTGTTTTTGCATTCAAGCGTATGTGTTTTTTGCGTATGATGCGGGCACTGGTAAAAGCGAGTCGAACTATTTTAGTACGTTAAGTCGGTTCCAAGCGGGAGCGACTCCACCTGCTGAAATTGCGCTGGCAGGTTCGTCGATTACAGGAAGACTGCCCGGGCGGGAGTCGGGCAATGCGGAGATTGCGAATTTAGGTTCCGATGGTGGACCTGCGCTGGATGGGTTACGTCTTATCGCTCTCGAACAAATCGATACGCCGCAATGGCTGGTAATTGAAGCGAACACGCTCTACGGCGGCGTTGGCTTTGGTGATACACTGATCGTCAAAGGGGCTCAAGGACCGTGGTTTGATGTGGGTGCACGCTTACCTTTGTTAGGTGCTTCGGCACGGCCGAGCGCGATGCTGTATGCCGCGATGTTACGTCGCCCCAAAATCCTTACCGGTGAAGCATTTGCTGTGGAGTCGAGTGTCATCGAGCCCGTTGAGGGCGAGCCATTACGTGATTTTTCCGAAGGCGAAAGAAAGCGGTTTGATGACTATCTTGCGACTTTGGAGCAGTTGCAAAACCGTGGGGTTAAAATTCTCATCGCTACCTACCCAGCAGGTGAGATGACCGAGCGCGAGAGATTTCTCATTCTTGCAACGATTGCTGAGTTTGCCAAGCGTTATCAGGTTTCTTACCTCGACCTGGAAAAACAGATTCCGCGCCATGAGTTGGCATTCACGGACCCAGTGCACCTTGACCCTGAGTCCGCTGCAAAAGTTTTGAAGACGATTCGCGACTTCTGCCAAAGGGAAATTCATAAAACAAACTAGATGAAGACAGCACTGATTGGATATACCGGATTTGTGGGGGCGACGCTCCATCAAGCATTGCAACCGAGTCATTGTTATCGATCCACAAATATTGATGAGATTCGTGGTCAGGAATTTGATCATGTCATTTGTGCTGGTGTGCAGGCGATGAAGTGGTGGGCGAATTTGCACCCCGAGGAAGACATGGCAGGGATACAGCGATTGCTGGATGCGCTGTCGGAGGTCAAAGCGGAACGTTTCACGCTGATCTCTTCGATTGATGTCTATCCAGCGCCGCGTGAAGTGGATGAGAATTCGTTCATCAACAAAGAGGGGCATCATCCGTATGGATTGCATCGCTTGTTGGTGGAGGAGTGGGTGCGTGAACATTTTGCTCATGTCGCGGTATTACGCTTGCCGGGCTTGTTTGGTCCAGGTCTGAAGAAGAATGTGATTTTTGACATGATGCATGACAATGGACTGGAGAAAGTCCACCCTGATGGTGTTTTCCAGTATTACGATACGAGACAACTGGCCAGCGATATTGAAAAAGCCTGGCAAGCGGATATCTCCCTGTTAAATGTTTCATCAGAGCCGATCGCGACATCGGAAATTCGGGATCAGTTTTTCCCAAGTAAAGATCTGGGTGGGACAGGCCCAGCGCCGGCAGGCTATGATATGCACTCGATCCATGCGAATACGTGGGCAGGACAGAATGGGTACTTGTATTCAAAAACGCAGGTGCTCAGTCAGATGCAGAATTGGCTAGCTGAGAACTCTTAGATTTTCGAGGAAACATCAAGGGCATTTGCTCTAACAAGAATCTGTGTGAATTCCTCTGTTTTATCATTAAAGCCCTTACGCCTTTGTTTGCTTTTTGCTGCGGCATGGATTTCCGTATCTATGTGGGTCGGGTGGTATGCCACGCCGTTGATTCATCCGGATGGCGTTCAAAGCATCGGGGCTTCTTTCGGACCGAATACGAGACAGTTGAGTTGGCCGTTTGTCGGTAATTTTGAGGGTTTTGGAGATCAGTGGGGCTACCATTGGTTTGGATGGCCATTGCTGCGTTCTTGGTTTGCGGGATTGTTTTCCTTTTCTGCTTTGGGTGATGCGTTTTTTTTGCATGGTGTTCGTGCATTGACGGGGATTCTCGTAGCGCAGTATGTCTTTCGGAATTATCAATCTGTCGGTGCTGCGTTGCTCGCCTGCGCGATGATTTTATTACAGAAGGGTTGGTTTTGTAGCATGGCGTTTTTGTATCGCCCCGAGACGGTGGCTGCGTTGTTACTGTGGTTCGCTGCCGAGCCATTGTGGACTAAGAATGCTTGGCCCCTCTGGAGAAAAATCGTTGCGATGATCGCATTGTTTCTTTGTCCGATGATGCATCCGCTTGCAGTGGCAGCGGGGTGTTGGGTTTCGGTGTTAGGCATGGCAAAAGGGAGAGTGGTGGATCGCGATTCTTGGCTTTCGCTATTCTCTCGGTGGATATTGCCGACTTTGTTGGGCTTGTGTTGCCTGATCTGGTATTACACTTCGACTGAGATTCGGTATGTCCAATTGATGACGACGGTGCAGACCATGCAACTGGTCAAAATGGACACGGTCAGTGTGATAAAAAACATGTTTCTTGCGCCGAATAACGTATTTTACGTGTGGCCGGTGACTGCGCTGTTTGTCATTTCTGTTGTTGCCGTGCGGCAGAAACGAGTGGTCGGACAGGAGCTCTTTGCTTTGTTCGCATCGAGCAGCTTTTTGGGAGTGGGTTTTGGATACTTGATCGCAGGTGGACATCCCAATGTAGGTCATGCTGCGTTGATGACGCCTTTTCTCGGCTTGTGGGCGGCGCAGGTTTTTGTGATTCCATTTGATCATGTCATTCATAAGAAATTAGTCCGCGCATCATCGATACTGATGGTGCTTTTTTGTTTGGTGCCGCTTTTGCTGGTGGCTTCCGCTTATGTTCAAGTGCCGCCGCAATCTCCTCGAAAAAAGGCGTTGGAAATTTTAGAATCGGCATTGGCGCAAACGAAGGGGAAAGTCGTCATTCCCTTGAGTTTATGGGAAGCGGCTCTGATGCAGAAACCAGAGGACCGATCACGCATCCGTTTTTCAACATTTCCGAATTACGCCTGCGTCGAGCGTAGGCAAGTCTATGAGAATGAGGTGATGGCTTCCATGAGCGAGGGTGATCTATTGATCATGGTAACGGCAACCAAGAATGCGACTCATCCCAACGACATTATGCCGTGTCCGCGACATCCGAAATTCACTGATCCGTTATTTTGGGAGCAAGTAGCTACCTATCCTCCCATCTGCAACATGACAATCAAGCTTGGGTCCTATAAGAAAAATGATCTCGTGCTCGATGAGCTGCAACTATTTCGCTTCGTAAAGCCATGATGAATTCATCAAAATGCTCCTGCGAGAAAATCTCGCTCTCACACATCGCTTGGGCTCCTGAGCATGAGCCAGCCATGCTCTCGGTTTTAAAGGAGGAGGGAATTCGTTCTATCGAAATTGCTCCGTTACGAACATTTGGGCATCCTGCTCAATCAACAGAGCAAGATGTCAGATCGATCGCTTGGAAGTATGCGGCAGCGGGGGTGAATCTTGTTTCAATGCAGGCATTGCTGTTCGGATCGGACGGACTTGCGCTGTTCGAGTCAGAGGATTCACGAAGCCGCATGAAAGAGTGGTTGATTGCGGTCGGGCGTGTAGCGGGGTGGTGCGGGGTGGAACCCATGGTTTTCGGCTCCCCGAAAAATCGATTGAAGGGTGAGTTGTCACATGCGCAGGCCACGGAGATTGCCATTCCTTTTTTTCGCGAGGTGGGGGATGCTTGTGCAGCGTTTGGTTCTTGTCTGGTCATGGAGGCAAACCCGGAAGCCTATGGCGCGGACTTTTGCACCTCCTTGGCTCAGGCAGCCGAATTAGTCGATGCGGTCGGTTCTCCGGGTTTTCGCTTGCATGTGGATGCGGGTGGTCTCGCTCTGAGCGGCGAAGATTTTGTCCCAGTGATCCGACAGACTTCCCGCCTCATCGCCCACGTTCATGCCAGCCAACCGCATCTGGCCGACTGGAGTGAGCCACATGCGGTTCATGAAACCTTGGCTCAGTTGCTGCGTGAGATTGAGTACGAAGGATTCGTCGCGATCGAGATGCGTATGCAGGAGGATGTGACAGGATCCGTCAAGACGGCGGTGGAGAAAGTCAGGGAAATTTATTTCGCACCATAGGCGCAGATCTTAACGCTTTGTGCTCTTTTAATTCAAAATTCAAAATAAAAATTTAGCATTTATTCAATCTTCTTTTTCCGCTTTCAGTTTTTTTGCTTTTTCTCATGATCAACGTTGTCATCGTCGGTGGTGGTTTTTTCGGCTGCAGCATTGCGCTTATGCTGAAGCGTCGCGGGTGGCATCCAATGGTAGTCGAGGCGGAAGACGAATTGCTGATGCGTGCGTCCCGTGTGAATCAGGCGCGTGTGCATGGTGGGTATCACTATCCGCGCAGTCTGATGACTGCATACCGCTCCCGCCACAATTACGAACGATTTCGCAAAGAGTATGAAGGAGCGATCGTAGATCGTTTTACGAAAATCTACGGAGTGAGTCGTTCCTTCTCCAAGGTTACCGCCCAACAGTTTTCTGTTTTCATGGAGCGGATTGGAGCTCCTCTGAAACCGGCACCGGATCGCCTGCGCGATTTGTTCGACGACCGGTTGACGGAGTCCGTGTGGATTGCCGAGGAGTGTGCTTTCGATTGCTCGTTGCTTCGTGAGCGATGTCGTCGTGATTTGGAAAACGCGGGCATACCGTTCAAATTGAAAACTCGGGTGAGTGGTGCTCATCGTGAACTGAACGGATCACTGGTGGCGGAGTTGAGTGATGGTACCGAATGGCCGGTTTCCTTGATCATCAATGCGACCTACAGCGGTCTGAATCTCTTCACGCAGGGAGCACGGCTGCCAGTGATTCCTTTGAAGCATGAACTGGCGGAAATGGTCCTTGTCAGATTGCCGGAATCGTTATCGGGCTTGTCGGTGACAATGATGTGCGGTCCCTTCTTTTCGTTCATGCCGTATCCCTCTCTGGGGCTCACGACATTAAGTCATGTCCGATACACCCCCCATCTTCAGTGGTTCGAAAAACCGGGCGCTGACATCAAGGATCCTTATGAGCGCTATGCGCAGCTTCCGAAAATTTCCAACTATCCATACATGGTCACTGATGCGGCCCGTTACATCCCGGCCTTGTCGGATGCCGAGTATGTGGATTCTTTGTGGGAGGTGAAAACCCTCTTGCCACAAACAGAGGTGGATGATGGTCGTCCGATCTTGTTTCGCCGTGATCCCATGATGCCTGAGGTCATCCATGTCATGGGTGGCAAAATCGACAATATTTTCGATGTGGAAGATGAGTTGGAGGGGGTGTTGGGGGGAAGTGGAAAGTTGAAAGTTGAAAGTTGAAAGCGGAAAGCGGAAAGCGGAAAGTTGAATTTTTATGAGAATTGGAAGGCTGCATGAAGAGTTTCGTGATCGCTGCAAGGCGTTTGCTGCTTCTGTGATCCGTTTTTATGTGGCTCTTGATAAAAATCGAGAGGAGATTCGTGTTTGTGGAAGGCAAATGCTGCGCTCGGGCACATCTGTCGCTGCTCACATACGTGAGGCTTCGCGTGCTAGATCGGATGCGGAATTTGTTGCGAAGCTTGGAGTGGCAAGTCAAGAAGCGGATGAAACGATGCTGTGGATCGAATTACTGACTGAAGAATGTCAGGTGGTGCACTACAACGCAAAAAAGATCAACGAAGAAGCTGATGAAATCATCTCAATCGTCACTTCCATCATCAGAAAAACCAACATTCAACCCTGATCATCGATCATTTCCGCTTTCAGCTTTCCTTTTTGAAATTTGATTTTATTATGAACATGCATACAGTGATTAGCGTCGTCGTGCCATTGGAAAACGATGGACTGATTCTTAGAGAATTTCTGAAGGATCTGAGTGGATTGATGCAAGGAGCCTTTCGCTTTTATGAAATCATCTTGGTTGATGACGGGTCGATCGATGATACGCAGAAAGAAGTGAAATCGATGCTGAAAGAAATTCAGCAGGTGCGATTCATGCGTCTCTCGCGATCCTTCGGCAGGGATGCGGCTCTGTCAGCGGGGATTGAGTCGGCGATCGGGGATTACGTTGTCACTCTTGACCCTGCTAGTGATCCCGTGGAGGCGATTCCCGAGATGGTGGAACGTTGTCGTGCGAACGGAGGGATTGTTCATGGTCTCGCGGAAAACCCTCTTGAAAGATCAGTCATTAGAAAAATTTTCGGCTCAAGTTTCCGCAAATACTGCAACCGGCGTTTGGGGGTCGATTTGCGACGCGGAGCGGAGGATTTCCGTGTGATGAGCCGTCAAGCGGTGAATGCGTTGTTGCAAGTTCGCGTGCAAAACCGCTACTTGCGTGTGCTTACCCTGACATTGGGTTACACACATGAATTTTTTCCTTACCAACGGAAGGAGAGAACTGCAGGCTTGAAGAGAGGATCATTGGTGTCCGAACTCGCAACGGCTGTGGATTTATTGGCTGCGAATACCAGACATCCTTTGAGGATGGTCACTGCGGCGGGACTGGTGGGGGCGATGTTGAATCTTTGTTACGCCCTGTATGTGGTGGCGGTTTATTTTGTCAAAGCGGATGTCGCTTCTGGTTGGACGACTCTTTCCCTGCAGCAAAGCGGGATGTTCTTCTTTATCTGCCTGATTCTGGCGGTCATGAGTGAATACGTGGGTGCGATTCTCGGCGAAGTGCGGAGCCGTCCTTTGTATTTCATTGCACAAGAAGAAAATAGTTCAGTACTTTTGGAAGACACAGTGCAGTCGAGCATTGTGAAGGAGAGCGTGTAGAAGAAAGCGGAAAGCAGAAAGCAGAAAAATTAGGGTTCAAAAATCAACATCCAGCATTCGACCATTTGTTCTTGGTTCATCGCTCATTCTCCACACTATCTGCTCTGCCGTGCCTTTCGCGGTTCCGTGATTTCAATTTTCCGCTTTCAATTTTCAACTTTTCTTATGTTGCTCGGTGATAATATTCGGTGCCCTCAGTATGAGGTGGTGTATGAACGTCCTAGCTTGAAACGCTGGGCGATCTGTGTATTTGTGATCAATGAAGGAGAGAAGATACGCAAGCAATTGCGGCTGATGCAAGAGTATGCATCGATCGTGGATGTGATCGTGGCGGATGGGGGCAGCACGGACGGTTCTCTGGATCCAGCTTTGATGCAAGAGGTGGGGGCCAAAGCATTATTGGTTAAGAAAGGAGCGGGTAAATTGAGTGCGCAGATGCGCATGGCATTTGATTACTGCCTGGCTGATGGTTATGAGGGGGTGATTGTGATCGATGGTAATGGCAAAGATGGTCTGGAGGGAATTCCACGTATGGTGAATGCTCTTGAGCAGGGATTTGATCATGTGCAAGGTAGCCGTTTTATTCCCGGTGGACATCATGAAAACACGCCGCTCTCACGGTATTTGGCGGTGAATCTCTTGCATGCACCAATGATTTCATTGGCTGCGGGATTCCGTTACACGGATACTACGAACGGATTTCGAGCCTACAGCGCAAGGCTGTTGCGCGATCCTCGGATCGGTGTTTTTCGGCCCTGCTTTGATCGTTATCAACTGCACTATCACCTGGCCATTCAATCGGCGGGTCTTGGCTATCGCGTGAAGGAAATTCCAGTGTCGAGAACTTATCCTGCCAAAGGCAAGACTCCTACAAAAATTCAGGGCATCGGCGGCCTGGTGGCGGTGTTCACTCAGTTGTGGGATGTGTGTCGAGGGAAGTATGATGTAGTGCCTTAGGTGCTTTGTTGCATTTGTTTTAGAAATCAAAAATCAAATATCGTCGTTCATCAATCGTCATTTGCAAATTGGCTTTTCTCAAAAGACCATAACACCACTTCAGAGCGCACCGCATGATCCGAGATTTCCTAACACTCTTCGCAAACGCTCGCACACAGGGGTGGAAAATTGCATTGACTGAGGTGATGCGACCCGATGCTCCGGGTTCCTGGCAGTTTCTCAAGTATCTTGCGATCGGGGGCTTTTCCGTGGTGGTATTCATGCTCTCATGCAGCTTGTTCCGTGTTGTTGCGATTCATGGCTTGGGAGCTTCGTATGCAGAACAACGGATCTGGTGGAATTTATTTGAAATCGGTGTCGGCTTCCTGCCCACCAACGCATTCACTTATGCCACCAATCGTCGATGGGTTTTTGTTGCGGGCAGGCATGATCCTCGCAAAGAGTTTTCCCTTTTTACGGCCGCCGCTTTTCTCAGCCTTGTGGCAGCCGAGTTGAGCGCCTACGGGTTCATGACGCACACGCCGATAGGCGATTTCATTGTAAAGCTTGCGGTCATTGCCATTTGTACGGCGGTGAATTTCACATTTCGCAAGATGGTGGTTTTTTCCCGTTGATTGATTATGAACAACAATTTCATCAATAAAAAAATTGCTTTCATTAGCAACATGCTTCCCCCTTACCGGGTGAGCTTCTATCAAGCACTGACGCAGTTGATTGATTTCCGACTGGTTCTCGACACGATGAGTGAATTCAATCGGAATTGGGATTTGCCGGATCGGGCGAAGCAATTGCAGATCACGGTGCAAAATTGCCGTTCTTTTGTCTATAGCAGGCATCGTGATGACGTGGGCTATGTGGAGAAAAGACAATTTCAGTTCTCCGAACAGACTCTTCCTTTGTTGGCAGCGATGAAACCGGATGTGGTGATTTCCATCGAATTCGGGCTCAAGACGATATGGTCCATTTTTTATGGGTGGATTTATCGTGTCCCGGTGATTTTGATGTCAGAGGGAACCATGCACACAGAGGGGCACGTGGGCGGGTTTAAGCGTCTCCTTAGAAAATGGATTGTTTCTCAGTGCTTCCGCTATTGGTCGAATGGTCCTGCTTCTACCGAGTTGTTGATTTCTTACGGTGCTGATCCACTTCTGGTCGATGAAGGCATGACCGGGATTGACACGGAGGAATGGTCGGCGAGAGTGAGATACCATATTGCCTATCGCGACTCCATCCGCGAACAATGGGGGCTTAAGGGGCGTGTGATGTTGTTTTCCGGTTCATTATCGCCTCGAAAAGGGGTCATGCAGTTGATTGAGGCGATTGAGCGATGGCGCAGCGAGGGAGGAACATCGGAATTCAGTTTGCTGTTACTGGGTGATGGTGAGCAACGGCATGAGATTGATGCCTGGTGTAGGAGAAACCCGTCCATCAATGTGGTCATGCCTGGTTTCGTACAACCACAGGATTTGCCCCAGTTTTTTGCGGCGGCTGACTGGGCGGTATTGCCGACACTTGATGATAATTGGCCTCTGGCAACATTGGAAACCCTCGTGGCGGGGCTGCCCCAACTGTTTTCTTGCTACAACGGTGCAACTGCAGATCTATGCAGATCTGAGACTGGCATGTCCTTTGACCCTCTGAGCCAGAATGATTTCCTCAGAGCTTTACGCGTTTTTGAAACTGCTCCGCTGCACAGAATTCCCGAAGAGATTGTGAATGACGTTTCCCGCTATTATAGTGCGGAAGCACAAGCTGAACGGGCGTTGAAGTCCATTCAGTCTGCGATGGATGGACGGTGAACGGCAGGGTGGGACCAAGGTTCTTCGAATTGTTTCAACATACCGTCATTTTTTCAAATGCTCCACCATTCGATAAGGCTTGCCTTGCTTTTGCGCGGGATGTACTGGTTCCTGCGCTGATCTCGAAATCATAGTCCATGCCTCATTTCTCCCAACAGTCTGTCAAAACCCAAGGATTGCAGCTCATCGATGCCTGCATGGTATGGTGCGGGTTCGCCCTGGCCTTCGCATTCCGGCTTCCTTTATTGGTTTTTTGTAATGATTTGATGACTCCATTCGGGATTTCCATCAAGATTGATCACGTGGGGACATTGAGGGATGCATCAGCTTTGCTTTTGGTTCTGATTCCTTTTACGCCATTGGTTTTGGAGCGCACGGGATTCTATCGCAATCCTGTCGGCACACGATTGATCAGAGCCTTTACACGCGTGCTAACGACTCTGCTCATTGTCGTTGCTGCCGCGGCATTGCTGTCATTTTTCTTCAAAATGCAAGCATCAGGCCGTTCCGTCCTCATCATCGCGCCTGTGCTGATAGCTGCTTTGCTGATGATGCGATTCTGGGTGACTCGTTGGTATATCATTCAACGCAACAATCGCGAAAAAATCCGCGAGTCGATTGTGCTGGCCGGCCAACCTGCAGAAGTCGAAGCTTTCTGGCAGACCTTGCAGGCACGTGAATCATCGCGTTGGAGAGTGGTGGGACGTTATGATCTTGCCAGTGAAAATTGGGAAGAATTCCAGCAACTGCTGCATGATGAGGCGGTGGAGCGTGTGATTTTTGTCGCCAAGCATTCGGAGTTTGATAGAATTGCAACCGCTGTGGAAATGTGCGAAGTGCGCGGCATTGAGGCTTGGATTTCCGCTCATTTCATGCAGACTCAAGTGGCGCGGCCGTCTTTTGATTCGCTAGGGGGCAACCCCATGTTGGTTCTGCGTTCTACACCTGATTTTTCCTGGGAATTGATGACGAAAGGTTGGATGGATCGAGCAGGCGCTTTTATGTTACTGGCTGTATCGATGCCCTTGTGGTTGCTGGTGGCAATTGCCATTAAGATCCAGAGCCCAGGGCCGATTTTTTATCGTCAGGAACGGGCGGGAAGATACGGCAAGCCTTTTTGGATGTGGAAATTTCGCACCATGATTGTGGATGCCGAGAAAAAGCTGGAGGAAATCAAGCAGCAGGCGGGCAATCAGATGAGTGGTCCTGTATTCAAGCTGGAACACGATCCGCGGATCTTTCCTCTCGGTCGTCTGCTGCGGAAGTTTTCGATTGATGAGCTGCCTCAATTGATCAACGTGTTGACGGGCGACATGAGTTTGGTCGGACCGCGCCCCATGGCAATGTATGAATTGCCGAAAATCGAACGCTCCGAGCACAGGAGAAAGCTCAGTGTGAAGCCCGGGTTGACCTGCATTTGGCAGGTGAGTGGTAGAAACCAGATTACAAGTTTCGATGACTGGGTGGCGCTTGACTTGCAATACATCGACAACTGGTCCTTGTGGCTGGACATCAAACTCCTGGTGTTGACCATACCGGCGGTGGTTTTTGCCAAAGGAGCGAAGTAGAGAAATGAAATCGTTCCTTCGCAGTATGGGAATGTTCATCGTCCGTCGGATCGGGAGTGATCTTCGCGACGCTGTTGACGGTGAGTTGTTAGGGAAGGCATTGATATTTCCTTGGAACGGCAGTGTGCATTTGATCGGTTACGACGGTGTGCCCTTACGAATGGTATGTTTGCCTCAAAAGAGAATACGCTATTGGCGCATTGCGTTGGGTTTTACTAAAGCTGTTGTGCCTGACTTCGAGAACTGTCGACTGCCCAGTGGGCGGTGAACAGTGGAATAAACTCTCATTCATGCCTAAGATTGTTACCGTATTACTCACTCATCAATCCTGCGAAGCCGTGGCGAAGATGAGGGAGTATTGGCGCGGATTGGATCCGGATCAGGATTTTGTGATTGCCTATGGAGGCCCACGGGAGTCCTGGCAGGATGAACTCAAGCATTTGGTCAGAGTTGAGGATCCGGCATTGCGCACTCGGGATCATCCTCGCGAGCGTCAAAGCTATCAAGGTGTTTTTCAGGCCGTTTTGCCACATGTGAAAGAGATAGATGCGACCCATGTTCACTTGGCAGAGTTCGACGAAATACCTCTGGTGTCTGATTTGAACAAGAGACTGCTTGCATTGATGGAATCGGAGCGTTGCGACTTGTTGGGTCACCGACTCTATCGAGTGGATGACACCACGCAACCTCATGCCATGGATCACATGCGGGATGAGGCGTTTCATCGTTATTGGAAAACCATCTCGCGCAGGCAGGACAAGAATACTGTTTTGTCGATGTTAGGCTGCGGTTCCTTTTGGACCAGCGATTGTTTTTTCGCAGTGGCTGGGTTGGAGCCACCCTTGCGCATCTATCTGGAACTTTTTTTGCCAACCGCCGCACATCATCTTGGATATCGTGTGAGGCCGATCAGTGATCAAGACGATTTCATGGCACCTGAAATCATCAAAAGTATCGATGATGTGGCTTTGTATCGTGACAAAGGAGCGTGGCGTGTCCACCCTGTTAAGAATATGTGGCTGCACTGATGTCGGCACATCACCCCAACACCGCCTGATGATGGATTCCGGGTGGTTCAACAATTTCCTGGTAATGTTCATGCAACTCGCCTCCACCATTTTTTTCCTGCTTGGATGTGTCACAGCCGGTTTGTTTGCGGTCGGCATGGATCCCTATTCATGTGGTTTGCCCTTGCTGCTATTGGCAGTGGCTGTGATTCTTGGATCGTGGAAACGGGAAGTGCGAACCAGTTCGCGATGGATTTATGGGTGGATAGGGATCACCGTGCTTTATTTTGGTGTTAGAATGGCACAATCCGATGTGGTTGACTTCGCCCGTAGTGACGCTCTTTTGCTACTGGGTGCCTTGCTCGCGTTTTACTGGACTATCGTGGCAGGAGGCGGAGCGACCTTTGTCCGTTGGTTGACCGGTTTATGGGCCATCGCGGTGGTAAACGTGGCTGTGGCCATGGTTCAAGCGTATCACGACGTGGAATTCTTTCCGGTCATGATTTCCCGAGCCACCAATCATTTTCCCAGCGGGCTTTACAATCATTACAATCATTTTTCCAATTTTCTTCTCGGTGTCGGCTTGTTGTCATTGGGTTATGGTGCGGCTGCTAGGATTAAACGGCGCATGCGTTGTTGTTGTTTTTTCATCTATCTTTTGACCGTTTATGGGGTTTATCTTGCTCATTCACGAGGTGCATGGTTGGGACTTGGCTGTGGAACCGCACTCGTATTGGTAGGATGGCTGGCGGATCTCTGGCGCATCAGGAAGTCTTGGGCTGGCGCTGCTCTGGTGATTTCCACATTTCTTGCGCCGCTGTTGGTTGTGGGCGCCTGGCAAATCGGAACCCGAGCTGTGGCAAATCGAAATACGGGTGACAGTGGGCGGCTTGAGTTTGCGAGTATTGCATTGGATTTGATTCAGGAAAAACCGCTGGCGGGCGGAGGTAGCCGATCCTATTTTTTTGATTCGTTCGCCAAGTGGAATCCCAAGGAATTATGGATTGGTGGTGGCGATATCGAGTATGTTCACAACGAATACCTGCAAGCGGCGGTTGATTATGGTTTGGTTGGGTTAGCGCTGCTTCTGGGAGTTGTCGGTATCGTGATGTTTCGCGGAGTGGCCTTGTTAGCGGTGGGGGAGAACCATGAGACTACCAGTGCGGGAATTGCGTTGGGATCAATGGCGGCACTCTGGGGAATGGGAGTTCAGGCTTTTTTCAGCTTTGTCTTTCATGTGCTTCCTGATGTCATGCTGCTGGGCAGTTGTATCGCGTGGCTGGTCCGGCAACCCTGGGCATTGAGTGTCGATAGGAAATGCGACGTTCCCGAATTCGGTTTTTGCACCAAACAGGGACTTATGGGTTTTGCATTAGCCGCAGCAACCGTGGCGCTGTGCTGGAGGGATGCGGTGGCTTGGATGATGCTCTATCCCAAGTTGGATTATGCCACCACAGACGAATTGAGTTTGATGAGCCGGTATGAGAGCGCTGTGGCTGTTCGTCCGGATTTCCGGCTCTATAGCGAGCAGGGCAAAAATTTCTTTGTTTGCAATCAAAAGGATCAATTCACAGCGGAGCAAAAAAAAGAATTCATGCAGCATGCCATTGCATCACTGGAAATGGCAATCAAGAGGGCGCCTGATAGTTACGAAGATCAGGTTAATTTAGCCTTGATGTATGATTACACAGGGCAATTCGAAAAATCCGCTCCGTTGTATCGGCGCGTTCTGCCTATTCTGGACCCACGCGAAATGCATTATGGGGCAAGATACTTTCACGCCCGTCATCTGGCATCACGTGCCAACATTTTATGGTATCAACGCGAGCCGGAAAAAGCTTTGCTGCTCTTCATTCAGGCCAGAGACGAACTGAAACGCGCCACATCCACATTCCGGTATGCGGATCCGGAGGTGACACGATTGATTCAAAAAAGCATCGATTTCCTTGAGGGGGCGAATATCAAGCCAGCCGCAGACGAACCAGGTCTGAGCGATTGATCACTTCAAAGAAATTTCATCCCAATTCACAATGGCATCCGTCAGCTCCCCCAGGAGCTGACGGATTTTTTTGTCCGCGTTTCGCCGGTTGCGATCGGCTTCGATTGCATTTTTGCCGAAATTGTAGGGCAATGACAGGATGACAAACGACCACTGCTGGTCAGTTCCCAAGAGCAATCTGTCTGTCATGTCAATCCAAGTACGACTCCAGTGATCGTGGGTCAAATGCTTGTGTCCGACAAAATAATAGTAACTGACGAAGCCGATCGGGAAGGGTTTCTCGTCATGTTTTTCCTGGATAACGGGAAAGGTGCTGATCAGACGCTGCACCCGGATTTTTTTGCCTTTGGGTGTCACAAGTTCATCAGGTAAACTGAGCATGTCAATGTGCCCCTGGGCGCGGAGGCATCTCTCTGGGCGGTGGATGGAATTGTTGATGTCGAATCCGGAAATCACAATCGACAAATTGATCGCATTATCGAAACGTCGTCCGCCGGCATCATAAATCGGGGTCATATCATAGCTTTGATAGATGCCCTTGATGAATGTTGTATCGGGATTGAGGATGGCAATTTCTTTTTCTGAGGGTTGCGTAGCTGTGGCGATCCAGTCACCAAGATGCAGAGGAGGGATTTTTTTCTCCATATCGATTGCCTCATGAGACAATGAGGTGAGTGCCACGTCGCCACGTCGTGGAAGAATGTAAATCAGGCTCAAAACCAGCACCAAGGCGATGGGGGTGAGATAAAAGCGCTTCATGGCTGGCTTACAGGTGAGATGCTCTGGGTGCGCACCACAGTGCGCCGTATGGTTTGTTGTTTCCAAGGAAATCCTCCTTCAAGCAGAGTGTGAAGAGCCATCATCAATAGCAAAGAGATGGGGTAGAACAGAAGCAATCCTGAGTGATCGTGCCATGTTTTTTGTGCAAACTTCTCATCACCATATTCTGCAATGACGAAAATGGATGCGACACGAAGACCGTTACCCAGTATCGCAATCGGTAGCGCGGAGACAATCAACATTGCTCTTTTCCATAGTGTCATTTTTGCCAAGTAAGCCCAGGCGCAGGAAATCATCAAGAGTGCCATCAAGGAGCGAATACCGCTGCACATTTCATCAACGGTAAGGGGATTCCATTTTTGCGTCGCCGAAAAAATCTTTGCCCCGGATGCGTAGGTTTCGACACCAAACAACGAACAGATGGATTTTGCCATCGAAATGGAAATGGTTTGAAGTGGTAAAGTGGCTTGTTGAATATCAGGCACGGGTATGCTGAGCCACAGATAAAAAACGGGAAATACGGTGAGGAAAAAAGTTCTTCGTCCGCAGAGATACCAGATGATTCCTGACACAATGAATGGAAGTGATGCGATGCCCACACGCCATTGGATGACGCGGTGGGCGGCCACATAGAGGAGGCAGCCGATTCCGATCAGCAGAAGCGCCTGCCACTCTCCTTCTCGAATCGAAATCATAATGTTTTTCCACTGATAGGCAAAAAGACCCAAAATGATGAAAGGAAACATGACCCCGTGCTCATAGCGGGTTTCGGTATTCCAGCTGTCGTACAGAACATGAAGAAGTGATTGCTCTCTGCCCGGCCCGTATCCTGGTATGATCAGATAAAACCATGCAAGAATGATTCCGCAACTGAGCAAGCTGATGTTTCTTGCGCGGGATGTGGTGGCGGTAGAATTCATGATATTTGATTCATTCGATGATGATTGATACCCATGGATACCGATCCTTGCAAGACCGATTGATATCAAAACAGTGGAATCCGGCCTATCGGGGAGGTGAGTCGGAATCGAGCATGCGGCGGGTTTTTTCTTCAAGAAGTAAACGGATGATACGGACGAGATGCCACAAGCACAAGGCGGCAACGAGCATCTCCAGCAAGGGGGTGGCCGGTGGTTTCGGCGATGCATGTTGCAGCCATGACGCCCAATCGGGCAGGTTGATCACGCTGCGGCAGAAGCCCAATAACGCAACCACACCACTGCCGATCATGCCGTGCCAGTAGTTGTTGCGGGAGAAAAAGAAACAAATCAGAAAGGCGCCGCCCAACGAAAGTCCTCCTTGCAGGAAGGAGAAGCTTTCGTTGCGTCCGGGCAACATCATTTTTCCGGCGAATCCGCAGGAAAGAATGATGAGTCCGATGATGAGCAGGGCGCGGCGCATGATTCGTTAGAGTCGGGCAAGGATGGCGTCGCCCATTTGTGCGGTGTTGACGCGCGTTTCTCCCGCAGCTCCTGTGGCGATGTCGCCGGTGCGGAAGCCGTCGCGAATGGTTGCGGCCACGGCGGCGTCAATCGCATCGGCCGCAGCCGTTTCGCCTAACGAATAACGCAGCAGCATCGAAACGCTGAGGATCTGTGCGATCGGGTTGGCGATGCCCTGTCCCGCGATGTCAGGAGCGGAGCCACCGGATGGCTCATACATGCCGAAGTAGAGGCCTTTGTCGTTCTTGGCACCCAGTGAGGCGGAGGGCAGCATTCCCAGTGAGCCGGAGATCATTGCCATCTCATCGGAAAGGATATCACCAAAAAGGTTCTCCGTGACCAATACGTCGAACTCGGACGGGCGCTTCACCAACTGCATCGCGGCGTTGTCGACATACATGTGGGAGAGTGTGACATCAGGAAATTCCTTGGCGATTTCGTTCGCCGTTTCACGCCACAGCACCGACGAGGCGAGAACGTTGGCTTTGTCGACGGAAACAAGTTTTTTGCCGCGTCCACTGGCAGCAGTAAAGGCCACGCGCAAAATGCGTTCGATCTCCGATTTTTTATAAACCATCGTATCGAACGCGACTGGTTCGCCGTTTTCCTCTCTGCGACCCTTGGGTTGGCCGAAATACACACCCCCGGTCAGTTCGCGCACGCAGAGCACATCGAAGCCGTTCGGAATCAGTTCGTTTTTTACGGGTGAAGCGTGAATCAAGGCGGGCAAACAGACGCCGGGGCGAAGGTTGGCGAACAGCCCGAAATGTTTTCTCAGCGGTAGTAGTGCGCCGCGTTCGGGCTGAATGTCGGGCGGCAGGGATTCCCATTTCGGTCCGCCGACCGAGCCGAAAAGAATGGCATCGGCCTTCTCGCTGGCCGCCACCGTTTCCGGAGGCAAGGGATGACCGGTGGCATCGATTGCGGCGCCGCCGACGAGATGCTCGCTGCGTGAGACCTGGAACTGGAATTTTGCAGCTGCGGCGTCGAGCACGCGCAGCGCTTGGGTCATGACTTCGGGGCCGATGCCGTCGCCTGAGAGAATGGTAATGGTATGCATGATGAATCCGCTTCCTTGGATGAAAGGAGGCCGCACAGGGTTTGCCAAAAAGCTCATCAAATCAAGTGGAATGTTCTTTTCTCTGCAAAGGCATGCGCTAGTTTTTCCCTATGCGTGCGTTGTGGTTGGTATTGGACTCTGTAGGCTGCGGTGGGGCGCCGGATGCAGCGGACTTTGGTGATGAGGGCGCGGATACCCTGGGTCATCTGATCGAGCGTGAAGCGCTGGAGTTACCGCACATGGCCAGCTTGGGGCTTTATGATATCATGCGTGGACATAGCGCCGTGGTGCCCGCCGCGGTGCCATTACGGGAAGGAGCTGCTGCTTGTCGATTGACGGAGACATCCCTCGGGAAGGACACCACAACCGGGCATTGGGAACTGGCGGGACTCGTTCTTGAACGTCCGTTTGACGTCTACGATTCTTTTCCGCTGGCTTTTGTGAGATTGCTGGAACAACGCGCGGGAGTCACATTTCTTGGCAATGTCGTCGCCTCCGGCACAGAGATTTTGCAACAGTTGGGTGAGGAGCATGTTCGAACGGGGAAGCCGATTCTCTACACCAGTGCGGATTCCGTGCTGCAGATTGCCGCGCACGAAGAGGAAGCCATTTTTGGACTATCTCGCTTGCTGGATTTGTGTCTGAAAGCGCGAGAGTTGCTGGATCAGTGTGGCATGAAGGTAGGACGCGTGATCGCACGACCTTTTGTGGGACAGAGTGCCGCTCACTTCCAGCGCACGGCCAATCGTCGTGATTTTTCTTTGCTCCCCGGTGAGACGGTTCTCCATCGGTTGCAGCAGAAGGGCGTGAGGGTCATCGGCGTGGGCAAAATTTCCGATATTTTTGCGGGGCAGGGGATCAGCGAGAGTCATCCCACGAAATCGAATGCGGCGGGCATGCAAGTGGTGACCGAATTGTGGGATCAGATCGAGAACGACAATGCTCTGATCGTGGCGAACCTTGTTGATTTTGACATGCTCTACGGTCACCGGCGTGATCCACGAGGTTATGCGCAAGCCTTGCGGGAGTTCGATGTTTGGTTGGGGACTTGGTTGCCTTCGGTGCGGTCCAGTGATTTTGTGATCATCACTGCCGACCATGGCAATGATCCGTATCATCATGGCACCGATCACACGCGCGAACAGGTTCCGCTCCTCACGCTGAATAGCCCCCGCGCTCTTCGTGAGGGTGGTGATTTCACGGAAGTCGCAGCACTGTTGGAACGGTATTTTTTGCCATGATGGGTTTTCGGCATTTCCGTTGGAAATGTACGCGAAAAACACCGCACTGGTGACCAGTGCGGTGTGATCAAGATGGAATCAACCGGCTCCGGGATTACAGCGCGTCAACGACGAGCACCTTGCGGTCTTTGTAATATCCGCAGGATGGGCAGGCGATGTGAGAGGGCACTTTGGTTTCGCACTCAGGGCAAGATTTCAACAAAGGTGCTTTCCAGCGTTTGGCGCCACGACGCATTTTCTGGCGGCTCTTGGATTGACGGCGTTTTGGTACGGCCATGGTAGTGTGTAGTTAGTGGTTGTCGTTCAGGTCTGAGAGGGCATCGAGAGCCGACCAGCGGGAGTCCGCCGGCGGCGGGGGCGGGGAACTTAGATCAGAATCCGCGCTTTTGTCGAGTACTAAATATGGAGAATTTAATTTGCATTCCCGCGGCTCATCGCCCTCGTCACAACGGGGATCGGCAGGCATTTCGATGACAATTTCCTCGCGTAAGGCCTCAGCAATATTGATCGGTGCTTCATTTTCCAGTTCCAGTGAGATGGCAACACCGTTCAAACGTATGGTTTGCACAAAGCGCTGCAGAGTGACCACACAAGTGAATTCAAAACTCGCGGAAAGATCGCCCTGCAACAGCAGTTCACTGCCAAAGCGTTGGGCGTGAAGGTCATATGCCAAAGGGCTGACGGCTTTGGCGTCGTCGTATGCAGGGAAGTCGAAAATTTCCGCGGGCAATTGCCCCTGTAAGTTCATACCGTCCTCGGGGAGTGTGGCGGGGTCGAGAAAAAGTGTCATGGCAAAGGTTATCATGCTACGCCCGAAGGAGCAAGAGCAGAGCGACTGGGTGCTTTCTATCGACAAGATTTGTAAGAAGCATCTTGATGAAGCAATCATCACGACCTAGTTTCAGCGGCGTGAGAGAACTGCATGGATGGAATGTGGAAGTGCTGGAAGTACGTTTCATGCCCGAGTTGGATGCTCCGTCAGAAAAGCCCTATCCGTTTTTGTATGCCATCAGGATTTGTAACGAATCGGATGAGGTCGTGACCTTGCGCGGTCGCAAATGGGTGGTGCGCGAAGATTCGGGGGACACCGTGGTGGTGGAAGGTGAGGGTGTCGTGGGAGAAATGCCGCGATTGGAAAAGGGCGGGGAATTTTCCTACAACAGCTATCACGTGGTAGCGGATTCCGCGACAGTGCAAGGTGCGTATTTTGGTGAGACCGACAGCGGGGAAAAAGTCTTCACCCGTATCCCTGGTTTTCATTTAATGGTGCCGTGAGCCACGGGAGCACGTGAAAATATTTCACGGCGAAATCTTGACCAAGCGCAGAAAGGGGGCTATGGGAAGCGCGTCTATGAAAGCACCCATTACTGTGTCTGTTACTGGAGCCGCTGGCCAGATCGGCTATGCCTTGTTGTTTCGCATTGCTTCCGGATCGGTTTTCGGTCCGGACCAACCGGTCAATTTACGCTTGATTGAAATCGAACCCGCTCTGCCCGCACTCGAGGGAGTCGTGATGGAACTCGATGATTGCGCATTTCCGCTCTTGAACGAAGTGGTTCCCACTGCGGATTTGAACGAAGGTTTCCGCAACACGAACTGGGCTCTGCTCGTGGGTTCCGTTCCTCGCAAAGCGGGGATGGAGCGTGGCGACTTGCTTGGCATCAACGGCAAAATTTTCACCGGTCAAGGCAAAGCCATCGCCCGCAATGCTGCCAAGGACGTGCGCGTCCTGGTGGTCGGCAATCCTTGCAACACCAATGCTCTTATCGCCATGAACAATGCCGATGGTGTGCCAAAGGATCGCTTCTTCGCGATGACTCGCCTCGATGAAAACCGTGCCAAGAGCCAGTTGGCGAAAAAAGCCGCTGTGCATCATTCGAAAGTCACCAACTTGTGCATCTGGGGCAACCACTCCGCCACCCAGTATCCTGATTTCACCAACGCGAAAATCAACGGTCGCCCGGTGACCGAAGTGATTTCGCATGTGGAATGGCTCAAGGGTGAATTCATTTCCACTGTCCAACAACGCGGTGCGGCGATCATCAAGGCTCGTGGTGCTTCTTCTGCTGCGTCCGCCGCCAATGCGGCGCTCGATACCGTGAAGAGCCTGATCACTCCCACACCCGCAGGTGACTGGCACAGTGTAGCCGTCTGCTCGGATGGTTCTTACGGCATCGAAAAAGGCCTCATGGCTTCCATGCCGATCCGCACGATCGAAAACGGCAAGTGGGAAGTGGTGCAAGGTGTGCCCGTGGATGCTTTCAGCCAGGAGAAAATCGACATCACCATCAACGAGCTCAAGGAAGAGCGCGATGCGGTGAAAGACCTGCTGCCGAAGTAATCGGTAACTCTATCGAAAAAGCCACTGCTTCATCGCAGTGGCTTTTTTTGCCCGGATATCAGGCACCGGGGTGGCGCCACTGCAGTCCCGGGAAACGAGCAAATCCACGGTCGAGACTGATCAGCGTGGCGTTTATACTGTTGGCCAAAAGTTTTTGCCGGAATTTTGACTTTTCAAAAACATGAGCGTTTAGGATGCCTGTCTCTGCCTTTTTGTCCCTTGTCCCAAAGGGACGGCTCATCTCAGCCCATGGCGCAGCCGTGGGTGTCGCGTCTCGTAAAAAATTGCGTCCTCGAGGGACGCTTCATCGGCAAGCTCAGCGTAATCAAACGATTCGCTTTTATCAAACATGTTGCCATTTTTCTAAGATCGGATGTCGTTCGATGAGGCGTCCCTTCAGGACGCTGGGAACCGTTGGAAAATCATCACCCATGATTTCATCATGGGCTGAAATGAACCGTCCGCTTGGGACGGCGAGACTAGGAGCCGGATCCCGTTGAGCAGGAGAATCCATCTCGCCATTTCGGCATCGATTTTTGGCAAAGGGTCTATTGTCGTATTTCGGCAATTATTTTTGGCAAACAGACTAGTTACATCGCGGGTGCTGCGAGCCAAGCATCGTTCACATCGTTGCCGATGAGGCTGAGATCGGTGATCCATTCACTGAGTCGGGAATTGTGTGAGTGACTTGGCTGGATCCGGCGAATGTTCGGTTGCCTCCAAAGTGCTTCGTTCCAAAAAAGCCGCTGCGGGGATCAGCGGCTTGGGGAAGTGAGGGATTTTGTCAGCGGGAGCGTTGTCGATTGCCTCCGCCTTGACTTCGGCGTTGGCCACCGCGTTGCGGCGGGCGACCACCACCACCGGTGCGCGGGCCTGAACCTGGTGTCCGAACTCCGCGCAGGTGACGATCGGCGACGCTTTCTTCATGCCAATGGTGATTGTCCCAGCGTGGGATCGCCATGCGAATCGTTTTTTCAATGTCGCGCAGGTATTCCAATTCATCTTCCGAGCAAAAAGATACCGCGCGGCCTTCTGCGCCCGCGCGGGCCGTGCGACCAATGCGATGCACGTAGGCTTCCGGTTCGTTCGGTAAATCAAAATTGACGACCAAGCCGACTTCTTTCACATCGACCCCACGAGCGGCGACATCGGTCGCTACAAGGATGGGCGTGAGGCCTTTTTTGAATCGCTCCAAAGCTTTTTCGCGTTGGGCCTGGGACTTGTTTCCGTGAATGGCATCCGAGGGAAAGCCGGCGGCAGTGAGGCTTTTGGCGAGTTTGTTAGCGCCATGTTTGGTGCGACTGAAAACGATCGTGAGTTTCTGGGCGCTGGCATCGGCCTGTCCACGTAGCAATTGCTCCAACAAGGGACGCTTCGATTCTTTGGTCACGAAGCAGACTTGTTGGTCGATCTTTTCCGCTGTGGTGGTTTCCGGTGTGATGCTGACGTTCGCGGGATTGCGCAGGATGCTGTTGGCGAGCTCGACGATGTTCGGCGCCAGAGTGGCGGAAAAGAACAGCGATTGACGCTTGGCCGGCAGCATGTTGACGATGCGTTTCACGTCACGCAAAAAGCCCATGTCGAGCATGCGATCGACTTCATCGAGAACGAAATATTCGACTTGGGAAAGATCGACGTGACCTTGATCGATGAGATCGAGCAGTCGGCCCGGGCAGGCGACGAGCACATCCACTCCGCGCTGCATGGCCTGGACTTGCGGGTTTTGTCCCACTCCACCATAAATCAGTGTGTGCCGAAAAGGCACATACTTGCCGTAGTTGGCAAAGCTTTTACCGACTTGCAATGCTAGTTCGCGGGTGGGTGCCAGCACCAGCACGCGACAGGTTTTGGGTTTGGCCTTGGCGGGATTTTGGTGAAGCGCGTGCAAAATGGGCAGCGCGAAGCTCGCCGTCTTGCCTGTGCCTGTCTGCGCGCAACCTAACAGGTCGCGCCCATCGAGCAGTAGCGGGATAGCTTGTTCTTGAATCGGGGAGGGTGTGGTGTATTGCAGTTCTTGCAACACGCGTTGTAGGGGCGCAGCCAGAGGCAGCGCTGCGAATGTCGTAGCGGTCATATGGTATTGGTGGCCAGCACGCACCAAGAATCGGTGGCTGACGGTGCGATGAGTTGTGGGGTGAAACCTCAAACAATCTTTCTCATCGACGAAGACCGGAAAAGGGCGATGCTCCTGTGAGCGCCAAGCAGTCCATTCAGGATTGCTCGAAGAATATGACCGGCATTTCCGCCAAGTCAAGTTCATTCGATTGATTTCGGAAATTCCATCGAAGGCGCAGATGCGTCACGAAAAAACGCTTCCGGAGTACGGAAGCGTTGGTCAATCCTTGGAGATTCTTGCTTCAATTATTCCTCTTCGATGTATTTCTTGTGACCTTCTTTTTTCAGAGCTTTGGCGCTGTCCACGAGTTTGGCCACTTCTTCGGTTTTTCCTTCGAGAAAGGCGATTTCGATTTTGCAAAACACCACAAACGATTCACCCATCAGGCGACGGTAGTCGGCGATCGCCTTTTCTTTTTCTTTGGCGTCCGGAATCATATCGGTGATGAAGTCCGGCACCATGGCGGCACCTTTTAGCATTCCGTCCTGTGCTTGGCGGGCCAAGGCAGCACCTTTGGCGGAGTCTTTTTCCTTGCTGAGGGCTTTAAAGGAATCGTTGATGGCTTCCATTTCCTTGCCAAGCGGAGTTTCTTCATCAGCGCGGAGGGAAGCAGTCATTCCAGCCATCATCAACATCAAAGAACAAAAGGTAACAAATTTCATAACGAAGAATCATACGCGGCCACGAGCGGCAATCTGTCAACTGTCTGTCGCAAATGGCTATATTTTTATCGCAACAATCTCCTTGGCCCTTCCGATGGTTTGGGAATTCTGCGCAATTGATCGAAATCACCTTCCTCGCAGCAGCGGACGAAGCCTTCGGCATAACTCTTGAGTTTGTCCCACGAGTCGCGGATTTCCGATGCCTCCTTCGAACTGATGGAGTTGTCGAGCGCCGCGGCCGAGATCATGCTAAGCATTTGCGAAAACTGGCTGATGATTTCATGGGTGGCAGGCAGAACCTCGAAGCCCTGTTTGCAAGAACTTTCCGGATTGCGAAGGAAACAACCGCCGGCCTGTTGGCAGAGCCATTCGACAATGGCTTCATCCTGGCTGAGTTCCATCAAGGTGGCGATGCGGTCCAAGGGATTGCGGCTTCCCGTGCCGTCGATGTTTGGTTTTTCCGCCCATTTGTAGACGAGCGACAAGGAAATGCCCAACTCCGCGGCAATCGCTTTGGGACTCACCTTTTCAAACACCTTGCGCAGAACTTCGTGACTTTCCATGCCGATAGAATTTCATCTTTTGCCTCAAAGGACAAGGTTATATCTCACAGGGAAAACCACCTGATGATCATGGTTCGTTTTTTTGAGAGAGTTTTTTCCATGCTTCATCCCCATACAAACCGGCTTTGCGAAAATCCCATGGTTGGAAACCGAGTGCGAGTGCGGGAGAGGCAGGGCTCAGGCTCCAGTCGCCGGAAGCGGGATTGTTGAATCCGGGATTGGCGCAACGGGATGCTGTTTCCTGCGGCAGTGCGCCAGGGTCAACGGCATCGGTGCGCCAGTAAAGATTGCGGCTCGCTTGAAATCTGCCCGTTTTCCAACCATGGCCCCGAAACAGCGGGCCACGATCCCATAGGATGATGTTGCCCTGGATGGAAAACGATGGGTGATTCTCCGCGCGTGTGAACTGGAGTTGTTGTTCGCTCGCAAAGGCGAGGATATTGTTCCGCAGCACGTTTTCTTTGCCGTAGTGTTGATGATAACTTCCGCTTTTGGTGTGATGAACAAGGTTGTTTTCCATCACGATCCCCGTGCTACCCTCATCATTGTAGAGTCCCCATCCGCCGTATTTGTAGGAAGTGACGTCGTGGATGTGATTGCCGGAAATCACGGTGCCCTCGGAAGGGCCCAGCGTGTAGACCGCTCCCATATCGCTCAGCAGACCGTCGCCAATGTGATGGATGTGATTGTTGATGATGCGGTTGCGTTTTGCCGCACTCGGCTCGTAGCCCCAGCGCCAGCCGACGGAGATGCCGGTGTAGGGCATGAAACCAATGTCATTGTGGGAAATCACGTTGTCACTGCCGTGACCGATCCAGACGCCTACGGCGCAGGGGAAATCCTTGCCGCAGTCATGGATGATATTGTTATCGAACGTCTGATGGGAGCTTGCCAGTGCGCTCGTTTCAGGAAATTCCATCGTGCCCGTGCGCAGACCGCCAGCACCCAAGTCATGAAGACGACAAGAGCGCACCGTGTTATGGTGGCATTGTTGGCGAAACCAGATGCCGTAGATGCCCGTGTGAGCGATTTCGCATTTCTCCAAGGTGATTCGTTTGCAAAAGTCTGCTTGGATGATCGCTTCCATTGACGCGGCTGCTTGCTGTGGTTCGAAGCCCGATTGCGGAAATCGCCACCCTGCATGGAGAAAACGAATGCCTTGCCAACTGATGTCGCTGACAGGTTGCTCCGCCGTGCCTTTGATCACTAACAATTGCGTGAGACGTGGAATGACGACTTCCGTGTTTGCGGGCGTTTCAACGGGATGGGGCAGGTAGTGCAAAACACGCCCGGCATCCACATACCACTCTCCTGGTGCGTCCAGTGCCGCACGGAAATGCTGAAGAATGACTCCGGTATGGGAATCCCAGCGGTTCCACGACTTCATCGGTTTTCCTGATGTGATGATTTGATGGGTAGCATGATCAAGGCGCTCGATTGATCTGCGTGTGTTGTCCCATTTGTGATAAAGTAGCATCGACATCGTCGACTGATCGTGAGGAGTCAGATGCTTGGTGATTTCCAAGTCCTGCGCGTTCATGAGGATGGATTGTCGCGCACGTTTGTCAGCGATCATTTCCTCGTTGGCGGATTTCATCAGGAGAAATCCCTGGTTGGGATGCCGTGCTTTTTGGGCGCGTCGTCCATTGATCCACAGTTGATCAAAAGTAGGTGCGTCCGCTGGAAGTTTCCGTCGCCAGATTCCATCGGCATCGGCCTTGAAGCCGCGCAAGGGCATGCCGCCGCTGAAGATGGGCTTGGCATCTTTGGCCGCTTTCCATCTGACGGGCGCAGCAGCGCTACCGCTGTGGTCGGATGTGTGCAACAGTGGTCGATCGAGTTGGTAAATACCGTCGGCAACGACAATGTCGATCGCCTGATCCGGATGGCTGTGCCTGTGCTGTTTGACTCTTTCCAGCGCCTCATGCGGTGCAATTCCGTTTGCTCCTCCGACTTCAATCACGAACGTCTGGGCGGCCGATGATCGTGCAGCAAGCTGGATGAAGCCCAAACAAAGCAAGAGAAGGCGATACAAGTTCATCTTTTTCCTACGGCAATGCTAGGGCTCATGTTTCGAAAGATGACAGAACCACGACACAAAAAAAGGAGCGATATCTCGCTCCTTTTTTGTCAGAAACCGCATGATCACGCAACGTGGTTCAACCGCCTTGTTGTTTGAGCGATACCAGATACTCGATCAGGTCGGTGAACTCCTTGGTGGTCAAGCCAGCTGCGAGACCGGGAGGCATCATGCTGGTGCCGGGGTGTTGTTCCTCTTTGACATCACTGCGTTTGATCTGGCTGGCGGCACCGCTGATGTCGCGAACGCTGACCACACCATCCTGTTCCGCGGTGACAAAGCCCATTTTCATCGAACCATCTTTCATGGAGAAAATCGAGGTCTGGAATCCTTGCGCCACGACTTTGCCGGGATCGAGAATCGATTCGATCAGGTAATCGCGCTGGAACTTCGCGCCAGCGGCTCCGAGATAGGGGCCTTTTTGCTCGGCGGCGGGATCCACGCTGTGACAGGCGATGCAACCCTGAGCCGTGAAAAGTTTTGCGCCGTTCGCCACGTCGCCTTTTTCATTCATCGCCACCTTGGTCACCTCATCGGGCTTCAGCTCCATGACTTTTTTGCCACCCTGGTTGCTTTGGGCGCTGGCGATAGCTTCTTTGGCTGCTTTGGCGGCATCAATCGTTTTTTTGTTATCAAACGTAATTCCGGCCTCAATCTGCTTGTCGAATCCCGGGAGTTTCATGTCAGCCAGAGCTAGGAAAAATCCGACCTCCTGGGGATTTTTGTCGGCGATGTCGCGCACTTGTTTTTTCCACGGATCCTTGGCCAGTGGTGAATTGAGTACGGTGAGCATCGAACGCCATGCGATGCGCGAGGCGCTGTCATTGGCTTTTTTACCGATGTCGTTGAGTTCCTTGATCTCTGTTCCCCGTGAGGTTTCGTTGATGAAGTCGGAAATCATTTGGTCGGCCGCTTTGTCGCGCTTTTCATCCTCGAGCCACGACGCGAGAACATCGATACGGTTGCGTGTGACCTTGTCTTTGCCGCGCAGCAATGCGTTGTAGCACTGGATGCGCAGGTCCCATTTGCGTTTGGAGTCCTTGGCGGCGTCGATGAGGATGGTGGCGGTCGATCCATCAACCGCGCTCATGCCCAGAGCGGTGGTCACCGGGTCGAGGCCACCGAGTTGCAGTTTGGCGACATCGAGACGGTTTTTGGCGAAAACCTCGATGAGCAATTTACGATCGTCGTCGCTGACTTTAGTGAAATTTTTCTCAAGCCCTGTTTTGATCTTGTCCGAAGCCTCCCAGGTGACGGGCTCATAATAGGGACCGCGGTCATCGGGACGAGTGTTCCACCAGGCGTTCAGATCCCAAGGTTTTTCCTTGTGCATGAGGCGGGCAAGCGCACTGAGAGCACCGAAACGCAGCGCATTGTCGGTGGTGTTGGTGGCTACGCTGAGCAGGCCGTCGACCGTTTCGTCCGAGTGCAGTTGTTGTAGGGCGAGCAGAGCGGTGCGTTGTTGCGGGGACTGCTCGAGAGCGGCCAGGCAGGCCTTGGTTGCTTTCAGTTCGATTAGGCACTGCACCGCGATGTGGGGCAGGATGTAGTGCTCGTTTTGCTCGAATTTCGCACCTTTTTTCAGTTTTGCGGGATCGTTCTCAAAGGTCGCAGCCGCTGCCAGAATGGCGGGCGCGTTTTCGGCTTTGCCAAGGCGGGCAAGACCAATCATCGCCTGACGTTGCACGCGGGGATTTGGGTCTTTCAGTCCATCGAGGTAGGGTTTCACGGGCACGTTGGCCAACTCCTTCTTGCGGTCGGTCATGGCGCGCAAAGCGAACTCGCGGATGGCGGCATCGGCGGTGGCGGATGCGAGCGTGGGATTGGCTTCCGCTCCCATCAACTGCTTGTAGGTGAAAATGGCGGCCACGCGGGCGGGCACGCTGAGTTTGCCGTCCTGGATGTATCCGGCCAACGTTTTGGCGAAGGCGGGCTTTTTGCCGCGGGCGATGATTTCCCTCTGGATCTCCAGGCGAGCGACCGCCGAGGGAGAAATCACCCCTTTGACCAAGGCTTCATCACTCAGTTTTTTCAAGTCGGGAAACGGGGTGTGTTTCGCTCCCTCCACCGTAACTTGCTGCACCAGACCTACTGCCTTGCCGTCGCCGGAGTAGGAGAATCCGCCATTGCGCCAGTCGGCAAGGTAGATGCGTTGAGAACCGTCCACATCCATATCGATGGCGCGCGCTTGATCATGAAAAACATCCTGATCGGTGACGAAGGTGGCTTCGAAGGGTTTCAGCGGGTGACGCAGGAATTTGCCTGTGGTCCAGTCGCAGGTGTAGAGGGTGTCGCCGAAACCTTCGGGAAAATTCGGCTCTTGCAAGTAGAGTCCACCGGTGCCTGAGCCACCACCGTAGTCGGCCAACGGGGCCAGCATTTCGTCTCGGAAGTTGTGGTAAAATTTCGGGTAGCCGTGATTGGCGTATTGCACGAAGTGGTGAAGCCGTGTGTTCCAGCCTTTGCCATCGTTGGTGTTGTCGCGCGCGAACATGTCGAGCGTAGGCGAAATGGCGACGTCGCAAATGTTGCGGCAGAAGAGAGCGTAGGGCTCCATTTCCGAGCCGTCAGGACGCACGCGCACCACACCACCTCCATGCAGGGTGTAGACGGTGCCATCCGCACTTTTGGCGGCGGGCATGCCGAAATCTCCCACGGCTACGTAGAGCCAGCCGTCGATGCCCATGCGCACGCCATTGGTCGTGTGGTCGGCACCGCGCGGGTGTTCAATTCCCCAGCCGAAACCTTTGACCAACTCCTTGCTTTCTTCGGCAACGCCATCGCCGTCCTTGTCGGTGAAAGCGGAGAGAAAGGGGGGGTGGATGATGTAGAGCGTATCGCGCAGGAAATGCCCACCACGTGGGGAGTGGAGGGTGGGAACGAAATCTTTGAATTCATCGGCCTTGCCATCGCCATTGGTATCGCGGCAGCGAATGACCTTGCCATAGCCTTTGACGTGCCCCAGCGAGCCGTTCGGGTCCGAACTAACATAGACATCACCGCTGGCTGCTGCGGAGAGCGCCGTGGGGTAGTTGACGTTCGGGTATTCCGCAAACGGTTGGATTTTGAAACCTGCGGGCACCGCGAGAGCCGTACCGACCAAAAACAAGGGTGAGAATCGAATCAGGGTTTGAGATTTCATTGGCGGCACTACTACGCGCAGAATCATCGCCATGTTACAAGTGATTTGCGGACCGGAAGGCGGGAATCCCGCAAAAATGACAGAACACCGGACTCACGGTTCGCCCTGCGGGAAAATTTCTTGAATGGGGGTCTCGATTTTTCCGTCCACCCAGCGCTCCAGGGCCTGTTTCATGGAGACGAGCACTTCCGGATGTTCCGGGGCGACGTTGTGCTCGCAGTGTTTGTCCGTGGCGATGTGAAAGAGTCGGAAATGTCTTCCTCCATCGGCGCGCGGGGTCATGATGAGTTTCCATCGCTCGGTGCGCAGCATGCGCTCCTTGGCCGCGATGAGACGTTGTTCATACTCGGGCTTGAGTACGAAATGATAGTCGTCGTTTTCATCAATGTAGGTCAACTCATCCATGGGCGGCAATGGTGGTCGCACCACATCCTCGACTCGGAATTGGATGAAGGGAAAACCGGTTTCCGCATAAAACGGCCGCGACTTCGCCTGCGGGAAATCGCGCAACCATGGGGCGAAACTTTTCCCTTCCCAGTTTTCCGGCATCGGTTTTTCCAACAAGTCCATCAGGCTTGGGGCGATGTCGATGCTGCGAACGATCTGCGGATAGGTGCGTGGAGGCATGCCGGGTATGTGGATGATGAGCGGGATGTGATTGGTCTGATCACCGCCGTGAAAGCTGAGCCCATGGCCCAGCGTGGCGCCGGGTTCATAAAGATCATCGCCATGGTCGGAGGTGATCACGACAATGGTGTTTTGCGTCAAACCATGGTTCTCGAGGGCTGCGAGGATTCGCGCGACACAATCATCAAACTGCCTCGTGCAGCCATCGTAGAGCGCAGAAATCTGTTTGGCGTCCTCGGGAGAAAGTTTGTTCCATTTGTTTTCCAGATCGGTGCCGCCAATGAAAGCATCGATGTCAAAATCCACCGAGTTTTTGTTTTTTCCCTGATAGGTTGAATCGGCAAACATGCTGTTGTATGGTTCCACCGAGCGGTAGGGAAGATGGTTACAGGAATAAAATACGTGCGTAAAAAACGGCTGACCTGAAGAAGCGGATGCGGCGAGGTGTTGTTCCACCCGTGTTGTCACTACATCCGGCGTGACAAACTGGGCGAAGGATTCGATTTCGGGAAAAATCCGATATCCCAGCGGATGGTCGAAATAGAGCGGAACCATGAAATGGGCCATGATCACGGCTTGGCTCATGTAGATTTTGAAGCTGTCGAACGATGATGCCCGCACCTCTTGATAGCCGAGGGAGATCATTTCGTAGAAGCCGGCACACCAGTCGCCAATGGCCGCGGTGCGGTAGCCGTGCTCTTGAAGTACGCTGGCGATCGGGCGAACGGTTGTCGCGGTGGAAATCACTTGGTCGCGCCCCGGATACATGTGGCGGAAGCCATGAGAGTGAGGATACAAGGCGCTGTTGAGGCTGGTATTCGACTCAAGAGTGGAAGCGATCGGGGTGAAACAACGGGTGAACACCTGAGAGCGCGCGGCGAGGGAATCGATGGCTGGCGATACTCCCGATGCGGCCGCGCCATCGCTGCGCTGCGGGCGGTAGCCGGTGAAACCGAGACGATCACCGCGCAGAGAGTCCGAGCCGATGATGAGGATGTTCTGCGGTTTTGCGATCGAAGATGGGGACGGCTCGGTTTGTTGTGATTTCAAGCGCGATGGCAATAGCCAGGATCCGATCGTCAATGCCGTTACTCCGATGGCTGCGAGGCGCCATTTCGGACGATGGTTCCACCTCGTCCAGTGCCAACCTATGGCTGCGAGCAGCACGAGTATGGGCATCCAGGTGAAAACGATCGAGTTCAGCCAGTGGGGAAACCAGTCGCAGAGATGATAATACCAGTGACCGAATTCTGCTTCGCTGAGGAAGTATGGTCGGGTGGTGCTCAAGCGCAGGACGAAAAATCCGTGGACCACTGTTACCACCACAAGGGCGCGGCTAACAGACTGCCAACCCTGACGCTTGCTGCGCCGCTCCCATTCCTTCCAGAATGGATACAACACCACCATGCCGAACAACCCTAGCAGCAAGTATGCGAGTCCGACGTAAAGATTTTGCCCTAACAAAAATGCCAGATGCTTCTCACGCGCCAGAGCGCTGAATTTGTTGTCCATGCCGCCCGATTGGCTCATCAGCCTCGCGATGCCGCTGCCGTAGTGATAGAGCAGGAATATCGAAATGCCGATCGCGAAGTGCCGCGTGTTGGAAGGAGCCGGGGTCATGATGGCATCAATGAAGAGAGCGGGGCGGATGAGCCGCAGAGACATGATGGAGCTGATCGCAATGCCCGAGGTTCGCTTGTTCTTGCGCCTCTAACTGGTTTCTGATGATGGCCCTGCGGTATCTCATGTCTCGGGGCAAAACTAGCCGAAAAAGTTGATCGACGCAATCCTTCAACGTGTGATAGGGAAATGCATGCCGTCGCCACGCGTATTGATCCTCACCGCCGCCTTTGGCGAGGGGCACAATAGCGCTGCGAGAAACCTGGCACTGGCCTTCGCGCAGATGGGAGTGGAGGCTCAGGTGAATGACCCTTGCCGCGAGTCGGCTCCATGGCTGACAGCAGTCCTGTGCGGGCTGTATCGATGGGTGACAACGCACGCGCCGCGTTTATGGTATCGGATTTATTGTTCCACAGATGATATGGATTTTTCCCGTCAGCGTTTCGGGTTCATGCGCAAGCCCGAACGTTATCTTGCCAAGTTGATCGAGGGATATCGACCGGATGTCATCGTCAGCACGTATCCGATTTATCCGTATTTTCTTGATCGGATTCTCGCTCACCATCCGCAATCGCCTCCCGTGTTCACGATCATCACGGATTCGATGGAAATCAATGCCTCTTGGAAAAAAGCCCCCACCACTGCGTGGTTGGTGACGGATCCCACGACGCGCGCCATCCTTGTGCGAGCCGGACTGCCCGCGGAGAAGGTGATCGACACGGGCTTTCCTGTGCATCCTTCCTTTGCAACAATGACTGGTCTCGACCGCCAAGTTTTCGTTCAGCCTTTTGAGATTCTCTATTTTCCGACTTCCCAAAAACCGCACATTCGCCGGATCTCACGGGCTTTGTTGCAAGCTTCTCCTGATGTGCGCCTCACCATTGTTCTCGGTCGTAACATCCGCTTGCTTTATACGAGGGCGCGCGAGTTGCGAAAAGAGTTTCCTGGTCGCATTCGGTTGCTCGGTTGGACCAAACGCGTGCCGGAATTGCTCAATCAGCATCATTTGATCGTAGGAAAGGCGGGTGGCGCCACGGTTCACGAGGCCATCGCCGCGCAGTGCCCGATGATCGTGCATCATCTCGTGCCCGGCCAAGAGGAGGGAAATCTTCGCCTACTCGAGCAATTGGGCGCGGGTGTGCTGGCTGATACTCCGGAGCGAATCCGTGCCACGGTCATCGATCTATTGTCCGATCATGCGGCGCAGTGGCGGCGGATGAAGGACCGGTTGGCGCAGTATCACCGCAATAACGGATGCCTGCAGGCCGCTCGCGCCATTCTTCAGCATCGAGCTCGCTTCAGTCATAAAGCGATCGGGGAGGATCCATCCGATAGAGGATGCCGCTGATCACTTCTTGAATCACTACCGAGTTTTCCGCTTTGAGGGTCGATGAGGCTTGCAGGCGCAGGATCATCCGTTTGGAGCCCATGGACCTCGCGGTTTCGATCGCAAGGTGAGGGTCGCTGCCGCGTCTAACGTAACCGAACAGGATTTTTTCGCTCGGTGCCTTGGTGAGGCAGTAGCACGCCCATATTTGTTCGTTGGAAAACTCAGCGATCGGGCGGGGCGATTCGGAGAGTTCCAACCGGTAGGATACGGCGATGTTGGGCTTTTCCGCGAGGTATTGCTCCCACGGCATGGCTTGGTAGTCCACTTGGCTGTCCCAGTCGACCCATACCGTCGACGGTCCCGTCTGCTCCAGCAGGATCATTTCCAAGCTTTGATCCGCCTTGCGCACAAATACGCGCCAGAATGTCCGATGATCCAAGGTGATGGGCTCGATCTTGGTAATGGTGTCGATGGTTTCCGCGCGCAAAGGGCGCTGCGCGTAGTGGTGTTTCATCCGCTCCCGCGTCTGCTCGGCGTAGCGTGTCACCGCGAGTTTTTCCTCGATGGTGGCGGCCGCGTAGTAACGGCGTATCGTTGCCTCGATGCTGCCCACCAGATCCTTGGCGGTATCGACCTCTTGATCCAACTCTTCTTTCTGCAGGTTCTGGGTGGCTGTCTCCAGACGGCGGTTGTCCTCTACGGTTCGGTAGACTTGGTAGCCTGCCACCAGCAACAAGGCGGTCACCACTACCTGCCAACCGCGGCGCACGATGGGTTTTTTCTTGTCCCACTCCTTTTCGAAAAAATTCGGGTCGTAGGTCTGTTCCGGTTGCAACAATTCATCGATGTTTTTTTCGATGCTCTTGCCCTCGTAAGCGGCGTGCTTTTCCGTTTCCTCCTTCACGGGCAAGACGATCTCGCGTTTGCGCGGAGGCGTGACCGTTTCCACCACGCGGAAGGGCTCGAGACGTACAACGGAATCGTCTCCAGACCCTTTGCGTTTTACGGCATCGTTGCTTGTGTCCTTGTTTTGTTGCGTCTGCTCCTCCATGCGGCAAGGCTTTGATACGGCATACTTGTTCAAGATGCAATCATGGATCGCGAGTCATGGCAAAGAGACATCAAAAAATCGCTACGGCCCATGCTTTCTAGGATGGTTTTTCATCATGTGACGGATGAAAAAAGGGAGAGTCGTTCTGAAAAGCTGGTAAATGGCAGAATAAGAATCGATGTTTATCAGGGGTTCATGCCTGGCTTTTTGCGGATGTGGGACATAAAAAAAGCGCCGGAATGTGACGAAATTCTTACTTTTGTGAAAAAAAATCTTTTTTGATTGCCTTTGTCGGAAGCTTGGTGCAGTCTTTGCTTGAAACCACCCCCGATGAAACTTTCTCCCAAACTTGCTCTGTTGCTTGCACTGTGTTCCGTGCAGGGGTTGACCTATGCTCAGACGTCTTATTCGGGCACAGGAACAAATGTCTGGAACACCACTAGGTGGAGTAATACGAGTTCTGCTGGGCCTTTCACCGAAACATACACCCAAAACAATGATGTTGTTTTCAACAGCGGGACTTATGGATTTTTGGGCATGGGATCCGGTGCCACGATCAACGTTGGAAACATAACACTAAATTCTGGTGCCACAGTAACATTTTCCGGAAATAATGGCATATTTGCCACGAATGGGAATGTGCGGACTCTGGATATTGCGTCCGGTGCGACTTTGAATTTCGGAAGCCAGGCATTCTCTACCGATTCTGGAACAGGTTTTATCAAGAATGGTGCGGGGGTTCTCTCCTTGTCAGGTAGTACCTACAACGGCGGATTCACACTCAATGCAGGAACAGTAGTGGCAAGAGCTGATACAGCATTTGGCTCGGACGCTGCAAATGTGCTAACTCTGAATGGAGGAACTGTGGCCTCTAACGCAGATCGGTCGTTCAGTTCAGCACGATTCGGCGGGGGCATTGTGATCGGTGGAAACGTGCAATTTGGTGAAATGTCTACCAATGTTTCACTCGCCGTTAGCACGGCATCCCTTACATTTGCCAATGATATCTTTCTGGGAGCGAGCAATCGCACCTTTACTCTCGGCAACAACGGCATTCAAACGTTTTCTGGTGTCATCTCCAACTCGGCAGGGGGATTGTCCTTTGCGGCGAATGGCGCGAGGACGGGGCGAATTGACATCACTGGCACTTCCAACACTTTTATGGGCAACATTGCCATCACCGGTGGTCAAGTTCGCTTTACGGGTGATGGCAGTCTTGGCAACGCGGAAAATGATGTCATCATCGATGGTGGTGCTTTCTCTACCGCTCAGGATCTGAGTTTCTCTCTGGGATCCGGGCGCGTTGTGTATTTGGGAGACGGTGCTGGCTCTGCCATTAACACACAAGGTATCTCCATTCTATCCATCAACAATGGTCTTCTCGACAAATCTGGCGAATCGGGAGTTTTGGTAAAACAAGGCGCTGGCAAACTTTCCCTGTTGGGAGCGAATTCTTACACCGGCAATACTACGATCAGTGCTGGTGAACTCTCCATTGAGGGAACGAGTTCTCTATCGAATGGCAACTACACTGGGAATATTTCCATATCGAATACAGATTCTGGACGTCTCACCTTCGGAAGTACCGCTACCCAACGATTGAGCGGTGTTATCAGTGGCAATGGTGATTTTTACATTAATTCGGGCAAAGTCAATTTGGCAGGTTCCAACAGTCTAACTGGAAATTACTACGTTGCCAACGGAGCGGCTTTGGACTTGACGAACAGCGCGGCTTTGAACGGAGCCAATTCGGTTTCGTTTGCGGCTGGTGCCACATTGGACAACTCTTCTGCCAATGACATTTCGCTGGCAAATGGCACGATGTCGAAAACTTTCTCCGGGCTGCTCACATACACGGGTTCCGGTGGGAGAAACCTCCACTTGGGCGCCGGCAGCAACTCGATCAGCGGATCAGCCATGAGCGTCACAGTCAATGGCGGAGAACTGACTTTTGGTGGCAATACCACATCCACGGGATCGGGTTTTGCATTGACGAAAAGCGGTGCAGGCTTGCTTCGGTTTGATGGTCTGCAATCCAATGTCCTGAGCGGCACGACAACCGTGAACGCCGGTACCTTGCGCATCGTCAGTTCGGCCAATTTGGGTTCGGGCATTATCATCGACGTCAAAGACAATGCCTCACTTTCTTTGGAAGGCGCGATGAGCTGGGGTGGCAATTACATTCTCCGTGAAGGTTCGCAGCTGATTCGCACGGATAGCAATGTGATTGCGGCCAACGTCGATTTTGCAGCCAATCGCACGTTGACTTCCGCTGACTCGCTCACCAACGGAACACAGACTCTTAAGTCAGGGGTAACCATTAGCACAACTGCTGATTATTTTGGTACGGCTCCTACATCAGCAGTATCTGGTCGCATTACCATGGAAGATGCCTCTGCCATCCGTAGCACAGCAAGTTTTTCTCTTGCGGCCAACAAAGGTATCTCCATGGCGGGATCTGCCAATCTGTCGGCAAGCCAAAACCAGACCCTTACGATCGAAGGTGATATTGTGGGTAATAGCAGCACTTCACTCGACATTGGCAAAACAGGCACTACCAACGGAACAGTACGCCTATCTGGTAGCACCACGGGCATCGATACTGCTACTGTCAATGCGTCGACTTTACTGGCCAATGGAACCTTGGGTGCCAACTTGGTGTTTGTTAACGCTGGTGCTTCTTTTGGTGGAACAGGAACTCTGAACGGCATGCTTTTTCTTGACGAAGGTTCGAGCTTCTACGTCGCAGACATCAACGACTCTCTGACGATAACGGGAGAAGATCAGATCATATTCGGTGGATCATTCGGCATCGCCAACATCGCCGGTCTGAACTGGAACGAGGTCCAGGAGGGCACTTACACCTTGATTTCCACTACCCAAAACTTTGAGGGACTCGTGAACAACTACGGCATTGAAAATACTTACTGGTTCGGTAACGGGCGCGGTGCTTATTTTGAAACCGGCAGTTTGGCCATGGTCGTGATTCCCGAGCCCAGTGTGGCGATCCTTACCGGATTGGGCGCATGCGCGTTGCTGCGCCGCCGCCGCAGTGCCTCGTAAAACTCGTGCGGTAGTTTTCTGATTGTCGATGGGACTCATTCGTCCTATCTTTTTTGTAATGAAAACTTTCTGGTTTTTTCTCCTGATGATCGCCTCTGCCTGGGCGCAGGACGCGGCGCTGCAAGCGCAAGGGGAGCAGGTATATGGGACATGGCGCAGCTCCATGATCCAGAAGGATTACGCGTCATGGTCCAAAGTCACGGCCACGCATCGTCAGGTCGCTACGAAAAACCGTCTGAACTCGGAGCGCCGCCGGTTTCCCCAAGGGATTTTCGAAGTGCCAGCCGTTCCACCTGCCTTGGCTGGTTTGAAGAATGTGCAGGCGAAACGTAACGGTCGCACAGCGAAGTTGATCTATTTTGGCAAAGTGGATTTCGGTGTGGGTGGTGAACCCACGGACAATCTTCTGGTGATCGATTTGATTCAGGAGAATGCCGGCTGGAAGTATGATGCCTCCGAGTTTGTGAACCTGACGGCGCTACCCGAAGTGCGTGAGGAATTGAGCAAGGGGGATCGATCTTACATCACCAAAACCGCCGAATTCGCACCCACAGGGGTCGTTCCCCCGGTGCCCATGGTCGTTCCGGTGGCGAAATACATTGCCAAGGTCTATGTGTTTTGTCCCGGTAGATCCGTCGAGGTGACGGTCAATCGCATCAGCAAGCATCGCTTCGGAAACGCCAAGGAAGCGGAGCTGGTGATGGGAGGGGTGGTCGATGGGAAAAACGAGATCCAGTATTCCATCAAAGGCCTGCCAGGAGGGAATGGCAAGGAAGCACTCGCGGTGCGGGTCTACGTGCTCTCGCAAATCGAGGGAGTGAAGCCGCTCAAGGCATTTGAATATCAGGTGATGGAGGGAGAAACGCTTCAGTCCACTGGCAAGGCTACTTTCGAATTCGATGCCGCCATGGCGGCGAAATTGTTAGGCAAATGATATGCAGCCCCGTTGGATTCTCGCCTCATCGTCGCCGCGTCGGATCGAGCTATTGCGTCGGGCAGGATTTGCGCTGGAGGTGATTCCTTCGGAGGTGGAGGAATCGAAGCATCACGATGGCGGCATGGAAAATTTGTGCCGGGAAAACGCGCGACGCAAGGCATGTGATGTGGCATCTCGCGAGTCCGGAGCATGGGTGATCGGCGCGGACACATTGGTGGGACTCGATGGCATGTCGTTGGGCAAACCCATGGATCGGGCCGAGGCCCGTGCGATGCTGCGCGCGCTCAGCGGCAGAGTGAATCACGTCTGCACGGGAGTGTGCGTGGTTTCGCCGGAGGGCCGCGAAAGAATCTTCCACGAGACCACGGAAGTGGAATTTCTGCAACTGAGTGATGCGGTCATTGATGACTACATGGCACGTGTGGAGACTCTCGACAAGGCGGGAGGCTACGCCGTGCAGGAACACGGTGAGATGATCATCGCCGCAGTGCGGGGCGACCTCGATAATGTGATTGGGTTGCCTGTGGCCCGCTTGATGGCGGAGTTGTCTGATCTCGGCGCAATTTTTTGATTTTGAAGATTGTTTTACGAGGTGTTTTTCCTAGAATGGCAGAGTGCCTCACAGTCGCTTTCAGATCGAAGAGATGCTGTTCCAAGATGCCCATGGAGCGGTGTTCCTTGCCATGGACACGGAAAGCGGTAAGGAGGTGGTATTGCAGCGTTTTTTCCCTTTTGGCGCGGGCGAAGGAGGACTGGAGGGCGATGAGCGGGTCGCTTATGATCAAGCGATTCAGAACATGAGGCAGTTGTCTCATCCACATTTGCGATCGGTCATGGATGGTGGCTCGGATCCGGTGGATGGCATGCCTTTTGTGGTGATGGAGGTTCGAGGCATGAGTTTGCAGCAATACACCGGTCAAAATGCCTTGACGGTGGCGCAGGGGAGAATCTTGGTGGAATCAGCGTTGGAATTGATGATATGGCTGGAGCAGCGCTTCGGTCAGACGGCTGACTGGTTGGCACTGCATGCTGACGATGTGGAAGTTGCGGAGGATGGGAATGCTTATCGATTTTGCGTGGATCCCATGAAGTGGTTGGGTCTGCGAGGTGGTCCTGGTGCCGTCAAGGAATTGGTGCAATTGGTGGAAACCGCACTGGGATGGACAGGTCGCGTGGTGGCCGGCAGCACGGCTGGTATGTTGAGTGGTTGGCTGCGTGTGGCAAAGACGCGTGACCTAACCGTAGCGGAAGCTCTGATGTTGTTGCGTGATGGGCAACTTCCCGTGCCATCCGCAGCTCCTACACTAGCTGCCGCGGTGCTTGCTCCGGTGGGACGAGTGATTTCCACACCAGCTTTTCGGTCATCGTCCGCCATGCCCATCCAATCAACAGGCAATGCGCGCTGGTATCTGTTTGGCTTGTTATTTTGTCTCTGTGTTCTCGTTCTGGGAGGCTTCGTCTGGAAACATTTTCAGCGCCCCGATGCTGGAACCGCGGTGGTTGTTTCTCAAAAAAAACAAACGGAGTCAGGACGCACCAAAAGCCGTGGGATCAAGAATGATGATTCGTCGACGGCAGATGAGAAAAAATTGAGGGAAAATGCCGAGAGAATGGCGCGCGAGTTGCAGGCGAATCTCGATTCCCCGGCGGATCTCTCCGAGGGCGATGAAGACGAGGAGAGTAAGGCAAGCGAAAAAAGTGGCGAATATGAGCCGAGCCATGTGCGCGGGATACGCAAGCAATTGGGCAAAGAGATTTTCATGACGCAAAAAGTCACCAATGTGCGCCCCAGTAGTTCGGGCAAGTCCCTTTACATTGAATTTGATGGAGAGGGCATAGCCTCCAATCGCGCATGTGGCCGTTACTTCACAAATCTCGGAGTGGATGGGATGTCCATCAGTGCATTGGCACATCTCAAGGGAAAAAAAGTACGGCTACGGGGAAAGGTGGTGGAAGAGTTTGGAACTGGGCGCATCATGGTGGACTTGACATCTCCTGCCCAGATCGAGGTCATGGACGGGAAGTAATCGACGTCGAATCGGGGGTTGATCGTGCTTGATTCTGGTGCATGCTGTGTGCGTGCATATCGAAATTATCAACACCGGTTCGGAGTTATTGTTAGGAAACGTGCAAAATACCCATGGCGCTTGGCTGGGCCGCGAGTTGTTCCGTTTGGGCTTGCGGGTGGCGCGTCAAATCACGATTCCAGACGGAGTGGTGATAGAAGAGACCTTGGCGGAATCAGTGCGTCGTAGTGATGTAGTGATCGTTACCGGTGGTTTGGGGCCAACCAGCGATGACATCACCCGCGAGGCCACAGCTGCCGTGTTGGGTTGTGAGTTGATCGAGGATGAAGCTGCCATGCGATCGTTGGAGACATTTTTTGCGACGAGAAAAAAAGTCATGGCGCCGACGAATCGCAAGCAGGCACAAGCTCCCGTCGGCGCGGATGTCTTGCCTAACGGAAATGGAACCGCTCCCGGAATCTACGTGCCACCGCGTTTGAATCCGGTGCGTCCCTGTGCGATATTTTTGCTGCCCGGCCCGCCACGCGAGTTGTATCCGATGTTTTTTGGCGAAGTGGAGCCGCGCTTGCGTGCATTGGCAGGCGTTTCGTCGGATCGTGGTATGCTGGAGATGAAATTTACCGGGGTGGGGGAAAGTGATTTTCATCAGGCTATCGATGGCCAACTGTCGCAAGTGGATGGGCTCGAATATGGCTACTGTGCCAGAATTTCTGAGGTGGATTTGCGATTGATCGGATCATGTGATGCGGTGGCTCAAGGGCGGGCGATTGCGATGCTCGCGTTTGCCCCGCAGTTGATCAGTGAGGGGGGCACCTCGTTGGAGGAAGTCGTGCTGCATCTTTTGCGGAGCGAAAACCTCACATTGGCCACGGCGGAGAGTTGCACGGGCGGCCTGATCTCGTCGCGTTTGACAGACGTTCCGGGATCGAGTGATGTCTTCACCCACGGCTGGGTGACTTATGCCAATCGAGCCAAGGTGGAACAGCTGGGCGTATCCGAGGAAAGTTTGGCGCGGTGGGGAGCAGTCTCCGAAGAGGTGGCGCGGGAAATGGCTGAAGGAGCGTTGGCTCGATCGGGCGCAGATGTGGCGGTCTCGATCACGGGAATCGCCGGTCCGGGTGGTGGCACTGCGGACAAACCGGTAGGCACGGCATGGCTGGCATTGGCGCGGAGAAATCAACCAAGCATTGCCGAGAAGGTCTTCCATTTGCGCGATCGCAACGGCTTCAAAAAAGCCGCCAGCCAATCGGTGTTGGACCTGTTGCGCCGCCATCTGTCGTCGCCGCCTCAAGTTTTTTGATTTCTGGTTTGTGCTTTGGTGACGAATTCCGGAGAGTAACGCGGTGATGAAACAACTATTGATGCTCTTGTTTCTTGTTCTTGCCTCCTGTGTGTCTGACCCGCACGGGCTCACGGTGAAGCAATATCATCTGCGGGAAAACATGTTTGATCAAAATGTCGATCTGATGGCGCGCGGTGAAGCGCAGAGATTGCTTCATGGTGCAGTGACCGTGGAAGAGCGACGTCAGAAAATCGGTCAATACTATCAAGTCATTTGGAATCAACCGGGTGACAGTTCTTCTTCGATGGAAGTCATTTTTGAATACCTGCAAGCCGGTAGCGGCAGCAATGTGAAGCGTCTCGTTCAGCGAGCGCCTTTCCATGACAGGTTCGATGCCTACTTTTCCATCGTCGGTAATGACTATCGTCAAAACGGACGGGTGCTGGCATGGAAGGTGACGGTGAAAGAGGGCGGCGAGACACTTGCCGCCAAGCAGTCTTATATGTGGCGCTGATATCCTTTATTTCGGCGCGATCATCCCTTCTTCGGTAATGATCAGATCCATCGATTTGTCATGGGTTTCATGAGGGATGCGGGAAAAAAGATACGAAGCGAATGTGACGCCGATCAAGTAGGGTCTCGACGGCTGGGAGGTGGCGAGGTAGCGGTCGTAAAATCCTTTTCCCTTGCCCAACCGATGCCCTGCTGTATCAAATGCCACACCGGGGCAAAGCATGACGTCGATTCCTTCAGGACCAACCGTGGGTAAATCCGCTTGTGGCTCTCGTAGATTCCAACGTGTGAGGATCAGTTGCGAGATCGGATCGACGATGCGGTGGAAGGTCATGGTTGATCCTTGGATGCGCGGATAGGCGAAGCGGTGCTCCGGCAACAGTTGGCTCAGCGCGGTGAGATCGGGTTCTCCCACCAGCGGGAAAAAGGTGGCGATGCATCGCCACTCGGGATGCGCTGTGATCAGTTGGGATACTTGCGATGTGATCGACCTTGAGCGCTCCAAGGAATCTGCAACTACCATCGCGCGGCAACGACGACGCAGCGCGGTTTTGTTTTCATCGGACGACGGAATTGGCACTTGATAATTTTGGAGTTCGCGGGATGCTAACGCCTGTGAAGTGTGTGTGGCAAGGAATGATTGGGCTGCTGCTGTTCTGCTCCGGTTGGTCATCGGCAGATGAGAAGAAAATGGAGTACAAGCCACCGGTGGTCGGTGCCGGTTTGTTTTCGGATAAGCTGGGCATGATGGACAAGGAGCGGGAGGAATACGCCATCAATCTCGCGACTTATGCGGGAAATCAAATCGCGGAAACCAAGGGGTCTCCCGCCTCCCTGGCTCAGGCGCGGCGTTTGCTGGCGCTATCGTTGCATCTTGCACCCAGGAATCGCAAAGCGGTGGTGATGAACTATCAATTGGAGCGTGGGATCCTGCCGCAAAAGATCGAGGGCGATTACAGCGCCGAAGTGCTCGCCCGCCTGCTGTTGACGCGGGGGCAGTTGTTGATGAAGCAATCTTCGGAGGAGGACGTGTTGTTAGGGCGTTGTTTTGTCGAGGTTGCCGCAGAAATGGATGCTCGCAATGAAGATGCTGTTTATGCAGCGGAGTTGCTGCGTTTGGACAACAACAAGGTGGCATGGGATCAGTTGACGGATGTCAAGCCCTTGGCAGGAGGGAATCCCGAACGTCAACCCGACACGCGACCATGAGCATCATTACCAAACGAGGAGACGACGGGGAGACTGATTTGCTTTTCGGGCGACGCATTCGTAAAACATCGCGGCGGGTTCAGGCATTGGGTGCTGTCGATGAATTGAATGCAGCCCTTGGGCTCGCTCGCGCCGCCGGTTTGCGCAAGGAAATCGAGGTCATTGTCGATCGCGTGCAGGAAAAGTTGGTGGCGGCCATGGGGCAGTTGGCGACATTGCCGGAGGATCGCAATCGATACACCTATGCGGCTATTGGCACAGAGGATGTTGATTGGCTCGAACAGGTGGCAAAGGACATGGAAAGTCGTGGCGTGCGCTTTTCTGACTGGGCCAGACCGGGGGCTGAGGGCGCAATCGCCAGCGCGGCTCTCGATATGGCCCGCACGGTGGCTCGTCGCGCTGAACGTCATGCTTGGGAGTTGCACGAGGAAGGTGGTGAGGTCAGTGCGGATGTGTTGCTTTTCCTGAACAGGATCTCCGATCTGATGTGGATCCTCGCCCGTGTGAGCGCGTGAGCGTTTTTTTTGATTGGCAATTTCTCTCGTGAGACACTAGGCATCTGCAGTTATGGTAAGCACATTACGAATGGTGGATTTTCGCTGTTGGGATGCGCTGGCGTTGGAGATGCCTGAAAGCGGTGGCGTTCTGATGGGACAAAATGCGCAGGGCAAGACATCGATTCTCGAAGCCGTATGCATGCTTCTGCGCTTGCAGTCGCCACGAACGCACAAACTTTCCGCCATGATACGCTTTTGCCAACCGGGCTTTGGCGTGGCGGGAGATGCTTGGGAAATGAATCGCAAAGTTCGCTATGGCAGGGAAGGTCTGCGCTGCCATGTGGATGAAGAATCTCGTGACAGTTCCGCCGAATATCTGCGCGATGGCGGATTGGTGGTCTGGATGGGCAATGAGGATTTGGAGCTGGTGCGCGGGGCGGGGGAAATCCGGCGTCGCTATCTCGATTTCATGGGCATGCAGTGGCATCCGGAATACCGTCATCACTGGTCGCGATATCGACGCGCCCTGAAAATGAAAAACCTTTTACTCAAGGAACGGCACATCGACGAGCGACAGCTTGCAGCCGTCGAGGAGCTGATGGTCAGTCATGGCGAGCCATTGGCCGCATTGCGCATGGAGATGATTTTTCTGTTAGAAAAATGGTGCCAACTGTCGCATCAGGCCGTCAGTGGTGGATTTGAATCGGTGTCGATGACTTATCAGGCTACGGGAGTTGGGTCCATGCGCGAAAGCATGCAACAGGCGCGCGAGCGAGAGTGGCGAGTTCGGCAATCGGTGATTGGCCCCCATCGCGATGATCTTATCCTGCGTTTGAACGGGCTGTCGGCGTCGGAATTTGCCAGCGAGGGACAGCAGCGCACTCTGGCCCTGGCGTTGAAGTTAGCGCAAGGAACCTTGTTGCAATACGAGCGCGCGCGCACTCCGGTGTATTTGCTGGATGATATTTTTGGTGAGCTTGATGCCAGCCGCCGCAATGCTCTGATGCGCGCGCTGCCCGCTAACGCGCAAAAATGGATCACTACCACTTCGATGGAATGGTTGCTCGATGCCGGCGATACCTGCCAGCGATTGCCGCAATTTCATGTCGCTGAAGGCAAAGTGGCATCGCTCTGACCGAGATACAGACGCGATCCATTCACATACTTGAGTGCCCAATCTTTGATTTTCACCTGCTCATCCAACGAAAGTGTTTTTACCACCTTGCCTGGTGATCCCAGCACCAACGAGCCGGGAGGAATCATGGTGTGACCCGTGACCAGCGCCCCGGCTCCAATGATCGAGCGCTCGCCGATCACTGCCCCGTCAAGAATGATCGCGCCCATGCCGACCAGAACCTCGTCTTTTACGGTGCATGCGTGGAGGATGGCGGAATGTCCCACTGTTACCAATTCGCCGATGTGGCAGCCGAAGTCATCCGAAAGATGAATGACGGCGTTGTCCTGCACGTTTGAACGTGGTCCAATCACAATTTCATTGATGTCACCGCGCAAGGTGGCGTTATACCATACGCTGCTCATCTCATGCATCGTCACTCGCCCGATCACATCTGCGCTCGGGGCGATGAAGCAGCTGTCATGAATGTTAGGCTGGTGATGGAGAAACGGATAAACGGGCATGAAGGAGGATACTGTGGTATCCAGATCGAATCAAGCAGACCTTGCAAGGAATCACTCACAGATGCGTAACATGGAGATACAACAAGTATGATGATTCTGATGCGACTGTGGCTAGTGATGCTCGGTGTGGTAAGACTCACCGCCTCTCCCGTGGACTGGATGCCGCGTGAGGATGATGGCACCCAGATGTGGTGGCAGGACGCTGCGCCCAAGGTCATGAACTCTCCTCTGTCACCTGAGAGCGGAATTTTGTGCTTTCGATATGGTTCGAAGCAGTTGCGCTTCGATACGCGGAATGTCCTGCTTTTGGAGGACAAATGGGATTGCAGTCTGTTCTTCGGCGGGCAGCGCTACCGATGCACTGGGATCGCCGAAGTGAAAGACGAGTTTTTTCAGCCAGTGCGTTTTGTTGAATGCGGCAAGTGGTTTCATCGCGTGGTGATCGATGGTCTTATTTTCGCCGATGAGAAAGGGCGTGCTTTTGCAGGGAAAGTGGGATTGGAAATATCCGTATGGACCGATCGGGTGGCGTTCCGATTGACTTGTGGCGAAGATGTGGAGTTGCACCTGACCTGTGGGGAAAAATCAGGCAAGGGAAAAACAAGTGTGATGGTGGAAATGGTGAGCTTGGCTGATACGGCAAAAATTACCTCCGAATTGCCTGTGATTCGTGATGAGTCTCTCGGATGTTATCAAATTCGTTTGCCCGAAAAAGCCTGGAGCAACGCGGCGGGCACGTATTATCCGCAGGAGCATTTGGACCGCGTCGATCGCTGGCGTTTCCGTGTGAGCAATGAGGCGGAGATGCCAACGGTAGCACGGTTGATGTTCACGCAAGAGCGCCATCTGCCGATCACCGGATTCACTCCGATGATTTGCGATGGGCAGGGAAGACCCACGGGACATTTGGTGCAGATTTCCAAGAATTGGCATCGGCGTCCGGAAAAAGGTCACCTGCCGCATGAGGGAACCTGGTTTCACGGCTGCCTTTGGTTGCGTGTGCCAGCCAAGTCGTCGTGCGACTTTTCGTTGCAGATGGTCTATGCCCGTTATGGTGGTGTGTGCGCGGCATCCCATGCACAATTGAGTTTGATCGGTTGGGGTCACAATCAGTTTTGGGACCAGGTGGCGGTCGGCAGTTTCGGTGAAAATGTTTGTTTTGAACCCGGACGCGTTCAGCGTCGCTGTTTCATGACCGATGTCAGGCCGCTGATGACTCTGGCACATGAGGCAGACGCGAAGCCTTGGGGTTGGGCAGGCAATTGCGGCGGAGGCGATGCTCTTTTGTGGATCGATGAAAAAGGTCGTTATCAACCGATGAAAGGGACGCGCAGCACAGTATCCGCGCATGGACCATGTCTCACCGATGTGCATTATACCGAAGACAGTCTAGGTGGCGAAATCAGCTCGCGCATCGATGTATCTGTGCCGGCGGGGAACGATCATCTGCGCACTCTGTTCCGGCTGCGCTATGATGTGAAAAAAACGATTCGTTGGAAAAGACTGTCGTTTTTTCAGCTTGGTGCGGATTATTACAATGAAACTCCGTCGCAGAGAATCGCTCTGGGCGATCGTTATGCCGTGGCGGAGGAGTGGACTTCACCGAATAGGAGCGGAGCCTATGATCGTATATCGATGCCTTGGAAAGGAGAGCAACCGTGGGTCTCGATTCATGGTCTCAATGTCGCGGACCTCAGACCCGGCCGTGCGGCAGCCAGTCGCGGGTTGATCCTGCGTTCCTGGCGCGCGATCCTCGGCGGAAAGGTGGCTTCTGCCCATTTATCGACATTTTGTTCGGAGTGGGGTAAGGGCAATCATCGCACCTGCCTGGAATTGTCGCCACCGCCCGGGGTGAGTGAATTGCAGCCGGGTGATTTTGTGGAAGCCGAGATCGAGCTCGTCGTTTTTCCAACAGAAGCCACCGCCTACTATGGCCTCGACCAAGAGTTTGCGGCGATGCTGCAACTTGACGCGAATACTTGGCGTCCGGTGCAGCGTGCTTCGCATCGTCGTGCGCGCGCGGTCAAGATCGTTCGTGGAACACGGATCGATGGCGATGTTCCCACTGTTGGCGTCGATGCCGAGCAACGCGCGTGTGTCGAAATCACAGGTGGTCTCGGCCATGTTCCGCTCTGTTTTGTGGGATTGAAAAGTCCCGACTCACATGATCTTCGGGTGAATGGTCAAGCGATCCCTGTTTGGCAGACTGACTGGGTTGCGTCGTCGCAGGCCTGGCGCATGGTGCTTTGTGTTGATTGTTCAAACGCAATGAAAACCATCGAGATTCTGCCACGGAACAACTCAGGCGTGCGAAAATGATAGGATAAAATCATCCAAGATCCGGATTGTGCCATTCGGTTTTCACGATGGAATGTTTCATCCAACTCAAACATCTTCGATCATCGTGTGGCGGGAACAAGCTGGTGCATTTTTTTCCAGAAAAAACTTGCCCAGCAACGCCTCCGGTCGCCTACTGGGGCACGACGATGATTCCGGTGATTTTTTCCTGCGAACACGCGACTTGCGCGGTGCCCGAAGCTTACAAAGAAATGTTGAGCAGTGATCAGGAGCGTATCACCTCGCCCGAGGGATGGGATCTTGGCGCGCTCAACCTCGCACAGGCACTGGCAATGAAATTTCGTACGCCATTGGTGCATGGAGAGATTACTCGTTTGATTATCGACTGCTACTTGCAAGAAGGCAATGAGGGGCGGTGGAGTGAGTGTTCGATGAAATTGACTGATGCCCAACGGGAAAAGCTTCACGAACGCCAGTTTGTGCCCCATCTTAGTTCACTGCGACAGCGCATCGCCAATGAACTGGAGCGCAGTTCTTCCGTTCTGCACATATCCGTTCACACCTTCGATCCGCAACTGCATCCGAATTTGCATGTGTCGCTGCTGTATTCCGAAGGCAGAGTGGGGGAATCCACACTTGCCTTGAATTGGCTGCGTGCGATGCAAGAGCGATTGCCGGGCATGAATATCTCAGGCAATCAGGTGTTTTACCCCGAGCAAACAAAAACGATTCTTGATACCTTGCGCAAGGAACGATCCTCGGCGGAATATCAGGGCATCGAGTTGCAAGTGAGCAACCGCTTTTTTCTCGATGGTAGACCCTTGGGATGGGACGCGTTGAAAAATGGATTGATCGAATCCTTGCGCATCATCTTGGACTGAGCATCACGTTGCCGTGGCCCACACCCGTGCGCCCATCGCACGACGAGTCGGAGTGGCAAAAAATGCCTCCATGCCCCGACGTGCAAGGAGATCGGCGATCATCGATTCAGTCGTCCGGAAACGCCAGCGAAAGCCCTCTTGCTCGAGACGCAGCGGTTTCACCCAGCGACTCTTGAGAACCAATTCCGCTTCCGTGCGCAGCAGCCATGCTCCGAGTTTGACCATTCCGCGGGTAGCTGGCAAGCCGATTGGCATGGCGAGTGCCTCGCGCAGCCGTTGTTGGAATTTCTGGTTCGTAGGCGCCTCGGGGGCGGTCAGGTTGAAGACCCCATCGAGCAACGGATTGCCCACAAGAAAATCCAGAGCGGCCAACCAGTCCTCCATGTGAATCCAGCTCACGCGTTGTTTCCCACCGCCTTGGCTGCCACCCAGCCCCATGCGGGCGATACGCGTCATCACATCAAAGGCCGAGCGTTTTTCATGGGCCATGACGATGCCTGTGCGGAGCGCGATCTTTCGGGTCTTCGCCGGACTCACTTCGCGGAAAAACGCCTCTTCCCAAGCGCGTGCCACGCCCACCGAAAAGCCCTCGCCAGGTTCGCCGCTCCATTCATCCTGCGGTGCATCCTCGGCATGCCGATAGAGTGTTGCGGTGCTCGCATTCATCCACAGCGCGGGAGGCTTTTTGCACTGACGGATCGCCCGGGCAATCGCGCAGGTACTATCCACGCGCGATTCGAGAATTTCCCGGCGATTCTTTTCATTGTAACGACAATCGACCGAGCGTCCCGCCAGGTTCACCACCACGGCTGCTCCTTCGAGAGCCAGCTCCCACGGACCGCTGCTCTTGCCATCCCACGGCAAAAACATGCCATCGCCGCTCCAGCCCTCGCGGTTGCGCGCGATGGCCACAATCTCATAGCCCTTGCGCGCCCAGTGACGGCAAAGATAGCGTCCCAAAAATCCATTGGCTCCGGTAATGACTGCGATCGGTTTCATGATGGTAAGGTGTGTGTGGGGGTGAGTTTTTTTGCTTGGGCGAGTTTGGGAAGGGCGGGCGGTGTGATGGCGGGCAGTTGGCAGCGACCGTCCACACATGTCTCGTCCGGAAGTTGAGAAACGGCAGTCCAGAGCCGCCCCTCGCTTTTCAGACCCATCAGTTGCGATAGCCGATGGCGGCGGGTCGAGAGCGCATGCACCACGCGCTTCACCAGCGGCTGCCATTGCGGTGCGGCAAGGCGGAAGGACCAGTCGCGGTATTCGAAGGTCGTCCACAGGCAGACGATCCATGCCGCGCTGCCCTGCCACCAACGGCCATCATCGGCGAGGACTACGATGTCTTGATCGGCGTGGAGTTGGCGTATGATGGGCATGCGCTGTTCTGCTTCTGGGGTGGAGTAGCCGATGAATTCCACGCGCACGGATTTTTTCTGCCGCTCCAGCCACAGCCGAAAAGTCGTGCACAGCCCGCAGTGCGGATCGTAGAAAATGGTAAGCGTTTTCATGGGGTGGAGAGGGCTGGGGTTAGCGGGCGATGGTTCCGGTGGCTTCGACGGGTGGGCCCATTTTTTCCCAAGTCGCGCGTTTTCTCGTGCGGGTCAGGATGTAGAGGTTGAAAAAGTGCATCACTCCCAGAATCAGCATTACCACGCCGAGCTTGCTGCTGCATGCCTCGAAGATGCCCTTGGTGCTCACGACATCGAGGTCGAGTTTCATGTAGAGAGCCACGAAACCGATGTTGACGAGGTAAAAGCCCACGACCAGCAGATGGTTGACACTATCGGCGAGCTGTTCGTTGCCGTGGAAGCAGTCCACGAGGAAAATGCGACCACTCTTGTGCAGCGTGCGTGCGACCCAGATGGTGAGAGGAATGGCAATGCTGAGATAGATGCCGTAGGCGATGACAGTTTGAGGGATGGTATCGTTCATGGTGTTTACTTCTTTCTTGTTTTTCTGTAGTTTCTGTTGTTTTCTTTTTTTCAGTAATAAATGAAAATAAGTGTCAAAAAAAATGAGGCGTCAGCCCAGTAGTTTAGCGGCAAGTTGGATGGCGAAGCCATGTTTCATGCTGGAAACTTGGTCGGCGACTTTGGAAGCGAAACTCACAAACTCCTCGAGTTGTCGCATTTGTTTGTGGAAGGCCTTTGCCTCCACGCTGTCCCAGTCGCGGCTTTTTTCCACGCATTCGCGCAGCACGCCCAGTGCCGGTTCGATCTCTCGGCGCTTGCGTTCGCGGGCGACGGTGCGGGCGATTTCCCAGACGTCCTTCTCCGCCTCAAAAAATTCTTTGCGTTCCCCACGCACCACGACCGTGCGAACAAGGCCCCAGGCGATGAGTTCTTTCACATTCGAGTGGGCATTGCCGCGGCTGATTTCCAACTCTTCCATCAGATCATCGGTGGTCAGAGGCTGATTGACCGTCATGAGCAACGCATGAATTTGTGCCATGGTGCGATTGATGCCCCACTGCGAGCCCAGAGCACCCCACTGCGACACAAACTCCTCCCGCGCCGCTTTGAGTGCGGCTTTTTCGGCATTTGCTTGTTCGCTTTTGCTGCTCACGATTTTCATTTTATTCTGAAAATTAAAAAAATCAACGAAAAAAATTCATTTTTTTTTGGGAGCTTGCGATTCAGCACCAGTGACGTCTGTGAGCGAGATGAGCAAGGTGTCGATGCGATTTGACAAGACCGTAAAACACGGATTGCCGTGGTTGGGAGTTGATGAAATTTTGCGAAATGAAGGCCGTAAGGATGTTGATGATTTTCTCGCCACAGCTTCATCTACGGTTTTGTCTGAAAAGCGCGGCATTTGGGACATGGTGGGCCATGGTCGCAGTTGTCAACCTTTGGGGGGCGGAACCAGAGATAGGTCCTTTGTATCGAGAAGCCGAAAATCAGTTTCGCGAGATGAAGAGCACGGCGTATCAGCACAAGACGCAGGTGGACGAGAAGGTGGAAACGTATCGTTATGACTGTGTGGGCTTTGTGGCCTATGCGCTGAAGCAGGCGGCACCGCAGGCTCGGGCCTCGGCCTTCCAGGCTTTGAAGATCGCGCCGGGGCGGATTCCGAGTCCGCCGAAGTATGTGGCGTTTTTTCAGAGTCTGGCAAAAACCCCGCAACAAGGATGGCAGGCGGTAACGCGTGTGCAGGATTTACGCCCCGGCGATGTGGTGGCTTGGGAATACAAGACGGAAACCTCCAGCGGTCATGCGGTGATTGTGGCGAGTGTTCCCGTTGCCGCTAAGGAGGGAACATGGATCGTGAAAGTGTATGATTCTACTTCTTCGCCTCATGGAGAAGATTCCCGTCCGCAAGATACCCGTGCCACGGTGTTGTCCACGAAGGGAAAACACAGCGGGCTAGGGCATGGCATGATGGCGTTTTCCGCCGATCCCGTTACCGGAGCCTTGAACGGATATCGCTGGTCACCGAAATCGAAGACCAAGATCGTGCCGATCGCCGCCGCTCGTCCGGAGTCCTGATAACTTCTCACTGGGCCGCGCGGACATCGGTGATGACGATTTGCAGCGAGGTCACGCCGCGGAAGGTGTTGCGGTCGATGGTGAAGGCGATGTCCCACGGTGGATCGGGAAGCTGACGTTCGCCGCCGTTGAAAAACATCGCGGATTGTTCGTTGAGACCCGCTTTGCCCTGTCGCAGAAATAGTCGCAGGTGCTTGTTTTTCAAATGCATGGGCGGGCGACTGAGGTGGATGTCACGGGCGAAAAACACCGGTTGTGGATTGCCGCTGCCAAAGGGTTGCAGGAGTTCGTAGGATTTGAGGAAGTCGAGGGATAACCAATCGAAGCTCAATTCGGCATCGAGATAAATTTTGGGTAGTCGTTGTTCTGCCGTGGTGTGGCGCAGCACGTGCTCGGCGAATTGTTGGCGGAAGTCGTGAAGATTGCTTTCATCAATGGAAATGCCCGCCGCCATTTCGTGGCCACCGCCGGCGAGTAACAGCGAACGGCATTCATCGATGGCCGCAACGAGAGAAACCCCTTGGATGGATCGCCCGGAACCCTTGCCAATGCCGTTTTCATCGATGGAAATGATGAAGGTGGGCCGATGGTATTGACGCATCAAACGCGAGGCAACGATGCCCACCACGCCCGGATGCCAATCGCGCGAACCTAACACAATGACCGGATCGTTTTCAAAATCCTTCATCATCGCCAATGCCTCACGACGCATGCGCTCTTCCATCGTCTGGCGCTCGCGGTTGAAGTCATCGAGCATAGCGGCGAGTTCCTCGGCTTGCTCCGGTTCATCGCACATCAGGGTGGCAAGCGCCATTTCCGGTTGGTCCATGCGCCCGGCGGCATTCAGCCTGGGACCGATGCGGAATCCCACATCCATGGAAGTGGCGGCTCCATTCATGCCCACGGCTTTTTGCAGCGCTCGTAGGCCCAGGTTTTCGGTCTTGGGCAGGCGCTTCAACCCATGGCGCACGATGAGACGGTTTTCTCCGATCATGGGCACGATGTCCGCGATGGTCGCGACGCTGACCATGTCTAACAAATTTTTCAAATCGTAGTCTCCACGTGGACGAGTCTTGAGCATGGCGTGTGCGACCTTGAAACACACACCGGCAGCGCAAAGGTAGGGGAAATCACTGCCGCACTTGGGATTGACCAATGCCACGCAATCGGGGCGTCCGCGTGGACCCGGTTCATGATGATCGAGGATGATCACATCTATGCCCTTGGCCTTGAGCATGGCAACTTCATCAATCGAGCTAGTGCCGCAGTCCACAGCGATGAGCAAATCGGGAGTGCCGCATTCTCGTTCGAAACGTTCCAAGGCGGCAACGCTCAGACCATAGCCCTCCGCACTGCGCTGGGGCACAAAGTAGAGAGGATCCGCACCATAGGCCCTGAGGATGGAGCGCATCACCGTGATCGATGTCACACCATCCACATCGTAATCGCCGAAAATGCCGATGCGTTCATGTCGATCGATCGCATCAAAGATTCGATTCGTTGCCAAGGCCATGTCGGGCAGCAGAAACGGATCGGCGAGATCCTTGAGCTTCGGTTCGAGAAATCGCTCGAGCGCACCCTGGCCTGCGATATTGCGTTGGCGGATGAGGTGGGCGAGGATCGCAGGGAAATCATCGTGCAGGTCATTTTCCTCCATGTGAAATGACTCTCCGCGTATGATCCACTCGACGTTTGATTCCCGCATCTGCTCCGCAACACTATCGCGGATTTGTCGATACTGACAAGTCCGGATGACTTTCTTTTTCATCCTTCTCGGTGAATTCCATCAAGAAGGCATCGCAGGAGTCACGTTTGTTGCCACCACCAAAGCAGGGAGTGGAAAATCTGTTGAAAAAGTCGGTCGAATCCCCATGGTGATGGCACTGCTACGATTTTCGCAGGCGCCACACAGATCGTGCTAAGTAGGGTAATGGTGGACAAAGGCAGAGCCACGACGATATGCCAGGCCGCGTGAAGAAAATGCCCATGGTTCCAGCGCTGCCACAGGCTATAGCCAATCCATGCCCACCAACTGATTGCGGCCAACAGGAATAGGATTGCAAACGGCATGATGGCACAATTTCGGCAAATGACAAAAAGGCCGCAGATGGTCAGTGATAGCGCGAAGCCACCCATCAGGCAGGCGACCAAGGCATCGGCACGGTGTCCCCATGATTCCGGAATTTCCATCAGATCGCAAACGCATCAGGTGGAACTACTCTTAGGTGGGAAATACGAAATCGGCTTTGGGGCAGGATTGACTCCGGAAATTCACCGACTCGAAAGGTTGTGCAGTTGACACAGGCTGTGCTAGTTTGTGCGTGCATGAATTCTTCCGAGCTACTGCGTTACTGCCCTGATCTTCTTCATTACGCCCGTCGCGAGTGCCGCGAGGTGATGGTTGGCCACGTGGGGATCGGAGGCAAGAATCCCATTCGTGTGCAGTCGATGATCACTTCCGATACTCGTGACACGGATGCCTGTGTGACTGAGGTCTTGCAACTGGCCCAGGCGGGCTGTGAGATCGTGCGCATCACGGCGCAGACGAAAGTCTATGCCGCGAACCTGGAAAACATTGCGCGCGAGGTGCGGGCTGCCGGATGCATCGTGCCCTTGGTGGCGGACATCCATTTCAAACCCGACGCTGCTTTTGAAGCGGCGAAGTGGGTGGAAAAAATCCGTGTCAATCCCGGCAACTACGCCGATAAGAAAAAATTCGAGATCCGCGAATACACGGATGAGCAATACGAGGAAGAACTGCAACGCATCCGCGAAGAGTTCGCGCCCTTGGTGGATCTTTGCAAGGAAAAGAAGCGCGCCATGCGCATCGGCACAAACCATGGATCACTCTCCGACCGCATCATGAACCGCTACGGCGATACGCCGCTCGGCATGGTCGAAAGCGCCTTTGAGTTCGCCCGCATCGCCCGTGAGATGGACTATCACAATTTTGTCTTTTCGATGAAGGCATCCAATCCCAAGGTAATGATCGAGGCCTATCGGCTCCTCGTCGCCCGCTTGGAAAAAGAAGGTGCGGACTGGAATTACCCCATCCACCTCGGCGTGACCGAGGCCGGCGATGGCGAGGATGGACGCATCAAAAGCGCGATCGGCATGGGCTCGCTGCTGGCCGATGGCATCGGCGATACCGTGCGCGTTTCTCTGACGGAAGATGCGATCCATGAAATCCCCGTTGCCCGGGCGTTGGTCAAGCCGTTTCTCGATGGCAGCTTCGGCTCTGCCCAAGGTCACGCAGAAGGTGCGGAAAAACTCTCTTACGATCCCTTCAGCTACGATAAACGTAGTAGTTCTACGTTGGAAGCCATGGGAGTGAAAGTCGGCGGTGGGGAAACCGTTCGCGTCGTCACCACTCAGGAAAAATGGAATGCGGTGGCGCACAAGTTTTCTGCACTTGGCGATTTCAAGCCCGAGATCATTCTGGAGAAATCCGGTGTGGTCGCCATCGATCCCCGCGATTCCTCCGCCGTGGAGCAGGTGAATGGCGCCGAACAAGCGCAGTTCGTCACAGTGTCTGACGGCATTGATATGGAAGTCATTCACGCCTTCCGTCTTCTCGCCGCGCGCATCGATGCGCGTCACCCCATCCTGCTCAAAGACACTTTGGTTCCTGCGGTGGGTGAAGTGGATTTCCAACAAGCCTTGCTCGTCGCCTCGCGCAACATCGGTTCCCTGCTCTGCGATGGCATCGGCGATGCGGTGTTGGTGCAAGGAGAAAACGCGCCAGGTCAGAGTTTCCGACTTTCCTACAACATCCTGCAGGCTGCGGGCGTGAGGATTTTCAAGACCGATTACGTCGCTTGTCCGAGTTGCGGCAGAACCTTGTTCAATCTCCAATCCACGACCCAGAAAATCCGTGCCGCCACGGGGCACCTCAAAGGCGTGCGCATCGCCGTTATGGGCTGCATCGTCAACGGCCCCGGAGAAATGGCGGACGCGGATTTTGGTTACGTCGGTGGCGCTCCGAACAAGATCAACCTCTACGTTGGCAAAACCGCGGTGAAGTTCAACATTCCGGAAGATGAAGCTGTCGAGCGACTCATTGACCTGATCCGCGAACACGGGAAGTGGATCGAGCCTGTTGCCGTCAGTGCGGAATGATCAGCTTTCGCCGACTTGCCAGAGTGTTTCGACCGCAGCTATGACCTTCGCGACCGCGAGTTCATTTTGACAGCGCCGATCCAGCGGGCATTTGCGCATGAGGCATGGAGAGCATTCGACCTTTTCCCTCAGAGTAATATGCTGTTTACCGAGGGGGCGACGCCAGTCCGGATCATTCGGACCGAATAAGGAAATCGTTTTCGTGCCGACATGAGCACTGAGGTGGCAAATGCTGGAGTCAGCACAAAGGGACATTCCCGCTTGCGCGAGCCATGGCAGGGCCTCTGACAAATTTCTGATGTGTTCGATACGGCAATCGGGAAATCGTCGGGCGAGTTGCAAGGACAGGGGATTTTTTTCTGGAGAAATCTGTAGCAAGGTCACATCGCTGATGCCCATCGCGAACATCTCCTGCATGGTTTGCTCCCAATGGGAAAAATTCCATTCGTATGATGGCCCGAAATCCGAATCCGGGGAAATCACGATGCGCCGTGAGTTACGCGCGGCATTCCATGGCGTTGGTGTGAAAATCTCCGCTTTTTTGGTCGGGATTTTTAACGCCTCCATCAAGTTCAAGTAATGTTGAACACGGTGAGTGACTGGACCCGGGGTATCGTCGATGGGAACAAGATCGGTAAGAAATTTGGTCAAAGGCTTCGCAGCATAGCCGATGCGCTGCTTGACGCCCATGGCTTTGCAGAATTCCGCGGTAAGATCCTTTTCCCACAAAATCGCCGCATCCCACGGCCGAACGAGTTCTTCATGGATGCGCAGCATATCGCGCAGTCGTGTGCGATTACCGAAGGTAATGACGGCGTTGATGCCAGAGACCGAGGACCAGTAGTCTGCTTGCTCCTCATGGCAAATGACGCCGAGAGAGCAGCTGGGTCGAGCCAAGCGGATGGCCCGCAAAGCGGGCGTGGCGAAACAGGCCTCATCCCAGCGGCGCGGTGAAGCAAATAAAATCTCGCCCCCATAGAGTCCCATGGGTGGTTTTTCCGGCAAAGGATTGGGTGCGGGAGATGTCATTGCGCAGAGTTTGTTTCCAGAGGATGATAGCGAAATGATGAAAAATATGCGGGCTGATGGAAGTCCGGCTCCTCGCCCGGTAGGCGCGAGGCGGTGAGAAATTGCGGTTCAGGTGAATTCACGATAAAGGTCACATTGACTCGGGATGAATCCGACCAGTTGAGTCGTGCTTTGAGCAAATCAAGTGGGATGGCCATGGCACTCATCCAACCCCCGTCAGGAGAGAGTTCAGCGAAAGTAGCGACTTCGGGAAATGCAATGTCCATGCGATCGGCGCGCTCTCGTGGCGCAAGAAACTCTGCGCTCCACCAAGCACCGTTGGCCGCGAGATTGAATTCAACGTAACGTCCGCTTACCGGATCGGCGAGAAACAATTCGGCACAGTCGTAGCGCCATAGCTCCGCAAGAAAGGCACCCGGACGAGCCTGAGGGTGAATTTTGGCCGGGGATTTGCCCGCTGCCAAGAACCATAAACGTTTTCCATCTTCCGCGAGCGAAAACATCATGGGTGATGCCAGGGCGGTGCCGAACCAGTCGCGCTCGAGACCCCAGACAGGCAATGATAGATCACCCCAAAGCAAAGGTTGGGCACTTCGAAGAATTAACATGGGTTCAACGTAAAGAGATCTTGATTTTCAGTCGAGGGCGAAATTTGTTAAGAAAACCAAAGGAAATACTGACAAACGTATCATTTTTTGCAATTAAACTCGCCATAGGAATGCAGTTTGCTTACCGTATCTCCGACTCCATGCGACGACGCAATCCCTATGACAGCCTCACGACGATCGAATACATCGGTCCTCGTCCACAAAAACCGAAAAAGAATTTTTTCGGCGGCTGGGTGATTTTGCTGATTGCTGTCGGTATGGCGGTTTTCTTCGGCAGACCGCTTTTAGCATCACTGCGTTCCGAACAGGTTGTCGGTACGGAAGCGGCGGCGGATCGGATGATTGAGGAACTCCAAGAGTCGTCATTACCGGGTGATAAACTGGCAGTGGCAGCGCTTGCCTTGACGAAGAACGATCTACAAGTCTCACCCGTCAATAGCACTGCGGAGTTGCTGATCACCGCTTACAATAAGGCTTTGGGTATGGACATCAAGGAGTTGCTGCATCAGGACATGAGCAGCGCTTTCGCGCAGTATCCGCAGTTGTGGTATGAGCGTGGACCCAATAAGGAGATTGATGCCACTCGCGTGCCGAATTTGCAGCGTTTTTTCCATCGTTCCGGTGAGGATTTTTCTGCATCCGATGTATTGGTCGGCGATGTGATTTTCTGGACGCTTCCGGACGGCAGTGCGCACGCGGCCATCGTCGTGCCCGGCCCCGGCCTGCATGCGAACGAAAAATGGATCGTTCATTTCTCTCAACAACGGGTGCTGTGGGAAAACAAACTCAAGGACTTCAGCATGGTGCTGGGACGTTATCGTTTCGGTTACTGATCCGCTATCGGTTCGACCGGGTGGTGATCACATCAAGCCAGAATGCCTTTGACCACTTTGGCTGGTTTGACGCCGATCAATTTTTGATTCAGTCCTTGGAAAGGGAAGGTGTGTTTGTGGGGATCAATGCCTAACAGGTGCAACAAAGTGGCATGGAAATCGCGCATGTGCACGGGATTGCTGGCAACATGATAACCGAGTGGATCCGTCTCGCCGTAAGCAATGCCGGGTTTCACACCAGCTCCTGCCATCCATAGCGTGAAAGAGTTTGGATTGTGATCGCGTCCGGTGAATTTGCCATCGGCACCGCCTCGGTTTTCCTGCATCGGAGTACGCCCGAACTCTCCCGACCAGATGACCAGGGTGTCGTCTAACAAACCGCGCTGCTTGAGATCAGTGAGCAATGCGGAAATGGGTTGATCGATGTCACGGCATTTTTTCTTGAAGCCAATGTTGAGCGCCTCCTCTTGATTCGAGCCGTGCGAGTCCCAGCCCCAGTCGAACAGTTGGACAAAACGCGTGCCGTTTTCGACCAAACGCCTTGCGAGCAAGCAGTTGTTAGCGAAGGATTCGCGGCCGGGCGCGGCACCATAGAGATTGCGGATTTCCTCGGGTTCGCGGCTGATGTCCATCACCTCGGGTGCGGTCATTTGCATGCGGAATGCCATTTCATATTGCGCAATGCGGGTGGCGGTTTCGGCATCACCGAACTCCGCTTCCGTCTTGCGGTTGAGCTGCGCCAGAGCATCAAGCGCGGAGCGCCGGACATCGCGATTCACTCCCGCAGGGTTGCGCAGGTTCAACACGGGATCACCGGAGGAGCGGCATTGCACGCCTTGATAAACGCTGGGTAGGTAGCCAGAGCCCCACACGCTTTTACCCGCGCGCGGCGTTTGACCACCGGAGAGAAGAACAATGAATCCCGGTAAATCCTGGTTTTCCGTACCCAGTCCCCAGGTCACCCAAGCTCCCATGGATGGATGCCCGAGATTGGCCTGACCCGTGTGCGCGACCAATTCCGCGGGGCCGTGATTGAACTGATCGGTGACCATGGTGTGGATAAAACAGAGATCATCGACATGTTTCGACAAGTGAGGCAGTTGATCCGATACCCAGGCACCGGATTTTCCGTATTGTTGGAAATTGAACTGCGGACCTAACAATTTTGGCACGCCTTGAATGAAGGCGAAACGCTGGCCTTCGAGAAATTCCCTGGGACATTCCTTGCCGTTGTATTTCGCCAGTTCAGGCTTGTAGTGAAAAAGGTCCAGCGTGCTCGGCGCTCCCAACATGTGCAGATAAATCACGCGCTTCACTTTGGGGGCCAGTGGCGGCAGCAATGGCATGAGCGGGGCGGCGGGATCGGGCGAAACCGCGGGTGCTGAAAGTGCGTTGCTTTTCGCCAAAGAAGCGAGATACAAGGCACCGAGCCCGGTTGCGCAGTCGCGCATGAAATGCCGACGCGTGCTGTGTTCCAGGGAGGATTGGCGGAGTTCGCGAAGCAGTATTTCGGGATTCATGGGATGGCGTAAGGGTTATTTGACGACGGCTTCGTCGAGGTTGAGCAGAATCGATGCCAGCACGGTGAAAGCAGCACCATCCGGGGTGCCGGCCATGCCTTGCATCGTCTCGGGATGGCTACGATAATCGGCTTCGAGTTTTTGATAGGCATTTACCAATTCTTGCAAGCGATCCGCCGATGGGCGACGCGAGGTGGTCACACGGTAAGCGCTGGCGATTTTATCGTTCAGATCGCCCGAAAATTCGTTTTTCATGCGACGCGCCAAAGCCTGAGCGAATTCGGCATGGGCCGGGGCGTTGAGTGCTTCAAGCGCTTGCAGGGGCGTGTTCGATAACACGCGTCGTTTGGTGCAGAGATCGCGTGGTGGAGCATCGTAGGTGGCGAAGCCGGGATAGGGATTCGAGCGCTTGGTGTAAGTGTATATGGCGCGCCGATAGCGATCCGCTTGTCCGATCTCTGGTGTGCTCCATTTTTCGCCACTCTTGAAGGGGGTCCAACCACCGGGAGGCATCGGAGGGAAAACCGGTGGACCGTACATTGCGGCGGAGAAAAGCCCCGATGCCACAAGTCCATGATCGCGCACAGCTTCGGCGCTGAGGCGCACTCGCGGCCCGCGGGCGAGGCGGGCGTTGCGCGGATCTTCTGCCCGTTGTGCGAGAGTGGTTGCAGCGGATTGGCGATAGGTGGAGCTTGATACGATTTCGCGCAGCATAGCCTTTTGGCTCCATTTCAGTTCATCGCGGAATCGCAAAGCCAAATGATCTAACAATTCGGGATGTGTTGGTTTGGTCCCAGAAGACCCGAAGTCCTCGAGGGTTTCGACTAGCCCTAATCCGAAAAGTTGTTCCCACAGCCGATTCACCACGACGCGGGCGGTAAGAGGGTTTTCCTGCGAAACGAGCCATTGGGCGAAACCGAGGCGATTTACGGGAGCATTCGCGGGGAGATTCCCGAAGAGTGCGGGGATGCCTGGCGCGTCGATGCGTTGATCCTTGTTCAACCAATTGCCGCGCACGAAGAGATGCGTGGAGCGTCTCATCTCCTTACTCTGCTGCTGCAAGGTGGGGATTGTGGTCAGTTTGTGTTGTGCGAGTGCACGGTCGATTTCCGCGACACGCGCCAAGGCAGTGTTTGTCGAGCCGTCCGTCAACAAGGAAGTCCAAGCATCATGGTCGCTGAATGACACGCGGCCACGCTTGACGACGAGCGGCACGCTTCCTCCTGCATTCATGTTTTGCGTGAGAGTTAATGTGAGGATTTTGGATGCATCCAATGCCAGCGGTTCCCGCAGGATGACGACACAGGAACGAGGCCTGTCGATTTTGGTGTAGGCTCCCCATCCGTTGCCATTCGCGCGTAAACTGTCATTGGGATCGAAAAAGGGATCCGGCTCATCACCAATCACACGCGCCAAGGCAACTGATTTGGAGTCATTGCTGTTGGCTGCGCCAGCTTCCAACTGAATGAGAGAGAGGACGGAGCCCCATTCGGGCGTATGCGCGGCCGAGGTCGGATCCACGGGGCGTATTTCGATTCGTATGGCGGTGATCTTGGTCAGGGAGGGATCAGCCTGCAGCTCCAGTTTCACCTTGGTGTTGTTCGGCACATTCGATGCGGTCAGGAACTCTTGGTTGCCTTCGGCGGGACGCACTTCCATTTTCACTTGCGCTGATGTAGCTGCCATTTTTTTCGCCGGCTTCCAAGTTGCCTTCTCGAGGATCTGTTGGTGCTTCGCGTGTTGTTTCTCTAACAAATTGGTGCGCTCGGTTAACCAGCGGGAGAAATCCGCACGGCGCGCAGCGTCTTTGGGCACGGGTGTTACGGGCAAATGCTGATCCAGATCCGCATCACGCGCTTCGTTGAAAAAAGCCAGGCTCTTGTAGTATTCCACGTGTTGGATAGGATCATATGGGTGCGAGTGGCATTGCACGCAACCCATGGTCACACCTTGCCATGTTTCCCAAGTCGTCGCCACGCGGTCCATCACTGCGGTCACACGGAACTCTTCATCATCGGTACCTCCCTCGGCATTGGCCTGCGTATGGCGATGGAAATTCGTCGCAATGCGATCGTCGAGGGTCGGATTGGGCAATAAATCGCCTGCAAGTTGTTTGATGGTGAACTGATCAAAGGGCATGTCCGCGTTGTAGGAGCGAATGACCCAGTCGCGGAATGGCCAGGCAGTGCGAGGACGATCGAGACCTAGTCCCTCGGTATCTGCGTAGCGTGCCAGATCAAGCCAGTTCGACGCCCATTTCTCACCGTAGTGCGATGATGCCAGCAAACGATCAATTTCCTTTTGCCAGGCTTTTTCGGGATTTTGTTTCCATGCGGCCTCAAAGGCATCCAGCTCGGCAAGTGTCGGCGGCAGGCCGATGAGGTCGTGTGACAATCGGCGCAGCAGCAGCGCGGGTTCGGCCTCAGGGGCGGGAGAAAGTCCACTGGCCTCGAGCTTGGAAAGTATCAGTCGATCAATATCGTTTTTTACCCACGTATCGTTTTTTACGACAGGTAATGAAGGCTTGCGTGGTTTTTCAAAAGCCCAGTGTTCCTCCCACTTTGCGCCCTCACGAATCCATTGGCGCAATGTTTCGACATCTTTGGCGGACAGCGGTGGGCCGTGATCCGGTTGCGGCATGATTTCATCGGGATCCGTTGACGTGACGCGTTTGATCAGTTCACTTTCCTCAGGTTTTCCCGGTATGATCGTCGCATTTCCCGACTCACCGACAGCCAAGGCCTTTTCACGAAAGACGAACGAGATGCCTCCCGCCTCCTTGACTCCTCCGTGGCAGGCTGTGCAGTAACTCGTTAGAATCGGGCGGATGTCACGATTGAAGGAGACCTGCTCCGCCATCAGCAGAGGAGTGAAATAGAGCAGCGTGAAGAAAGTGCGTGGCATGCAGAGGAGATGATCGACAGACACAGGATAGCATAAGTTCAAAAAAATTCTGCAAAAACAGTGACATCGGGATTATTTGATGACCTTCGTATGACGACCCGGCTGGAGCGTGATGGTCTGTGTTTTCTGAACCGTTTTTCCAGAATTCCACGGCGATGTCACGGGGAGAGTGAGCTGTGCCGTGGTATTGGGAGGAATGACGGCTTCGTAGGCCAGAGACTGGTCTTCTTGCCGTTTCCACGATACGCTGATGCGTCCATGCGGACTGTCGTGATGGGCCTTGACCCAAGAAATGGTTTCGGTCTCTTTGGTGGCGTTTCTCGAGGGGAAACGGGGATGCAAACGAATGACCCGATACCCCGGTTCCAACGGCGCGATTCCTGCCAGATCGGTCATCATCCACTCGGTGACGGCACCGAAGGCATAATGGGAGAAGGAGTTCATCGCGGCATTCATTTTGCCATCGGCTCCACCGAATCCATGTTCCTCGGTGTAGGAGTTCCAGCGCTCCCAAATCGTCGTGGCACCATTTTTCACTTCGTATCCCCACGAGGGATATTGCCGTGATTGCAGCATCGATACCGCCAGATCCAACTGACCCGTTTGGGTTAACATCGGCAGCAAGGGTTTGGTGCCGAGAAACCCGGTGGTCATGCCGGTGTTTTTGTCACCAGCCTTGGCGTGAATCAGGGCGGCCAGGTGTTCGCCTGCTTTCTCCCGTGCGCGGGCATCTTCGAGAAGCTGGCAATCAAGTGCGAGCACATAAGCGGATTGCGAACTCGGTTTGATCGAGCCATCAGACTGCAGATGTTGGATGCGGAAATTTTCTCGTGCTCTGACAATCCAAGAGCGGTAGCGCTTGGCGGCGTCCGCTTCGCCCATCGCCATGGCCATCTCTTCCATCATGATGGCGCATTTGGTAAAATAAGCCAGTTCCACATAGGCGTGAGGCGTGGGGTCTTCGAGGTTGAGCCAGTCTCCCCATGGAGCACCGAAGGCTTTGCCTTTCAGCTCCGGATCAAGCGCATGACGGGCTTTCATAAAATTCGTCATGTTTTTCCAGTGATTGGTAAAAAACGATGGATCTCCTGTAGCTTTCCACAAGGAATAGGGCACGATGATTCCAGCATCCGACCACGCTGTGCCGTGTATCCCGCCGCCGTGACCGAAGCAATATGGTGCGTAAGAGGGGTAAAAGCCTTCCGGTGTCACAGCTTCGTTCAACTCGCGCAGCCATTTGTGGAAAAAGGCCGCAACATCAGCGTGAATGGCGGCGGAGGCCGCGTAGATTTGCGCATCGCCAGTCCAGCCCAGCCTTTCATCACGCTGCGGACAGTCGGTGGGGAGTTCGATCCAGTTCGCGCGTTGTGTCCACACAGCGTTGCGAAATACCTGATTGACCACGGCATCGTTGCACTCGAAAGAAGAAGAAAGCGGAGTATCCGAGTGCATGACCAGACCGGTAACGCTATCGAGCGGGGGCTGTCCGTTGAAGCCCGTGATTTCGACATAGCGGAAGCCGTGGAAGGAGAATCGCGGTGTCCACGATTCTCCGTTCGGGTCTCCCTTGGCGATGTAGGTATCGGTGGCACGCGCTTGTCGAAGGTTCTCCGTCATGATGCGACCATCGGGATGCAGCATTTCGGCGTAACGCAAAGTGAAGGTTTGTCCGGCACTGGCGCGGATCTTCAATCGAACGTTGCCAGCGAAGTTTTGACCGAGGTCGAAAATCCAAGTGCCGGGTTTGATTTCCTTGGCGGTCTTTGCGGGCAATTCTTCGGTGACACGCACGGGTTGAGCGGGGTATGCCTGCATCACGGCTGGACGAATGAAGCCGAACTCGCGCTTTTCGTTTTTGATGAAGGCATCGGAGAACGGCTCGATGATAGAACCATTGTCCTGCGCGGAAATGGCGGACTGCCAAGAGGAGGCATCGAATGTGGCTGTGGACCAGCCCGGCATTTCCCTCCGTGCGTCATAGGATTCACCCATCAGAAAATCGGCTTCGAGTTCGGGTCCGGCGCTGGTTTTCCACGTAGTGTCCGTGCCGATCACTTCGCGACTACCGTCTTGGTAAGTGACGTGAATTTCCATCATCAGCGATGGGGTTTTGCCATAGATGTTGCGACCTGTCTTGTATGGGCCGTAACCAACCAGTTTTCCGTAGCCCACATAACCGGCATACCAACCATCGGCCACGATGGCACCGATGACGTTTTGTTGATCAGTGAAATGGCTTGTTAGGTCATAGGTGTTGTAATAAAGGCGTTTGCGGTAATCGGTCCAACCCGGGGCAAAGCTCGCGTCGCCAACCCGCTTGCCGTTGATGTGGAGTTCATAAATGCCGAGTGCCGTTGCGTGGGCGATGGCGCTTGCGATTTTTTTGTTAGGTTGGAACGTTTTGCGGTAGTAACGGGCCGGTGGCAGGTGAAGTTTGCTACGTTCTTTGTGAAAGGGGCTGGTATCTTTGAAGGATATGAAGGCTTGGGTAGGTGATTTTCCGATCAAGGCGGTGAGAAATTTTTGTGGCTCCGACCATGATGATGGTTTGTCACCGACAGCAGTGCGCGCTTTCCAATAGATCCATGTGGAAGAAGGAAGCGGTTTGCCCGCATACCGGACTGATGTCGTGGGCGATATGACCTCTCCGCTATCCCACAAATCCGCTTTTCCCTCTGTGAGTCGATCCTCGCTGGATGCGACAAGAATGCGGTATTGGGTCTGAGCGAGATTTTTCTCTTTGCCTTCCATGCGCCAGGACAATGCAGGATGTGCGTTGTCGATTCCCATGGGATTTCTTTGATGTTCGACTTTGAGGTCCGCAGTGATGTGCGAATGCGCGAACAGGCAGGTCAACAAGAGTGCGACAATGGTTTTCATAGTGAGTTTGGAAAGAAATGGTTTCGAATAAAAATTTGCTGAGGGGTGTTTGGAGTTGATTGGGTGACTGGGTCGATACGTTTCGAGTTGTGCGGGAGAATCATGACAGGTGAAAAATTTTGCGCCATAACGTCTTTGCGCGAGATCTGGTTTCATTTCAAATCGGAAGGTCGGGATTTTTTTCGCGCAAAGGCGCCAAGACGCGAAGAAAGGCAAAGCAGAAGAAGGTTTTGGGTATTCGATTTCAATGGAAGATATTCATGGCTGGAAATTCAAAAAACTTTGCGCCTTTGCGTCTTTGCGCGAGATCTGGTTTCATTTCAAATCGGAAGGTCGGGATTTTTTTCGCGCAAAGGCGCCAAGATGCCAAGAAAAGCAAGGTGGGAGAGAGTTGAGATATTGGGTTTCCATGGGAAAAAATTAGAGATGAAAATGCCAACAACCTTTGCGCCTTTGCGTCTCTGCGCGAGATCTGATTCATTCTGGCAACTGATTCACTGCACGAACAATTTCATCTCGCATGAGTGCAGCGCCAAAGTTCAACAGCAGCCCGAGTTTTTTGCCTGAAAATCTTAAGTATGTTTGAATTTGTTTTCGATGCACTGGTGATATCTCGGAAACAGATTTCAATTCAATAATCACCAGATTGTTCACGACAAGATCTGCGCGGAATCCTTCATCAAATTTGATATGATCATAGTTGATGGGGATGGCAACTTGGCGCTGACAAGCTAGGCCGCGTTTTTCCAACAAATGCATCAAACTGATTTCGTATACGGATTCCAGCAAACCTGGTCCAAGGTCTTGATGCAATTTGATGGCAGTATCCACCACGATTCTACTAATTTCATTTTCATTCATCGTGTTGAGATTGTTTGCTGGTTGATCATAGCAATGAAACAGATTCGCGCAAAGGCGCAAAGCGGAAGAAGGGTTTGGGTATTCGATTTCCATGGAAGATATTTATGGATAGAAATGCAAAAAACTTTGCGCCTTTGGGTCTTTGCGCGGGAATTTTTCTAGTTCATGTGTTTCCGTTGATAAAATGCCATCAGGGAATGTCGAGAACCTGCCCTTGTTTGATCAGTTGCTCGCGGAGTTTGGCATAAGCCAGTTCTTGCACGGCGACATGTTGTTTCGCTGCCAGAGCTGCGGCGACCCCGGCTCCCTGGCCAATCGCCATCCATGCGCCCTCGATGCGCAGTGATGACATGCCAACATGAGTGCAGGACAGGGCCACAGGCACCAAGAGATTTTGACACTGTTCGGGTTTGGGCATGATGGCGCGATAAGGGACGTGGTAGGCAAATCCAACTTTGGGGTTTTGTTTGCGGACAGGAAAAATCGTGCCTTCGTTGATGACTCCGCCACCCGGCAGTGCGATGCGTTGGCAGTCGTGCGAATCGATGGGAAATGAGGAAATGGCGATCGGATCATCCTTGCTAGGTGAATCGAGAATGTCCTTTTGCGAGATGACATACATTCCTTTCATGCGACGGGACTCACGCACGTATAGGGCTGGGGGGAAGTGTCCTGTATCCGCAAACTCGTCTTTGCAGAAACCAAGTCCTTCGAATTTTTTCCGCACGTGCGGCGGCACCGCCGGATCATGCAGCAGAAAATGCAGGAACTCGAGAGTGTATTCCTTGTGCTCGTCCCAGATTTTTTGTCGACCCGCCTCATCGGCAAGATGCCACTTGTTGCAACTACCGATCAATCCCAATGAGATTTGTCCACCAATCGAATTGTTGCCGTCAAATTTATTTCCCGGCAGGGGATACATGTCAAAGCCGACGTTTTCTTTTGCTTTGAAAGCTCGTCGCGCCAGTTCGAAGCGAGCGGGATCGTAATGTTTCGGCTTTGTCAGAGGCACGAAGTTTTTGGGATCGCGCGTGAGGCACAAACGAAAGCTGTAGGTCATGATGAGAGAATCACCTTCCTCTTCATTGCCTTTTTCAACCGAGGTGATCAGAGGAAGCGGCTTACCGTTTTCGTCGAAACCATCGATCTTCATGGTTTTTTTCGGATACTGTTTTCCCGCGTAGGATTCGCCATATTCCTTGCGACCTTCACGTCCGGCGGTCCAATCGACCTGAGCTGCCGCCATCAGATCACCTTCGTAACTGCCATCGATGAACACCTTGGCTTGATAGGTATCCTTCGCGGTCATCAGCGTGGTGATCCGCGTTCCTGTCTTTGTGACCTTGGGCAAACCTTGTTTGGTGAAAACTTTCACGCCGGCTTCTGCCAGCATTTGATTCGTTACGCGCAGTGCCACGTGGGGTTCGAAGGTCCACAATGCGTGATCCTTGATCTGGGGTTGGTAAGGTGCGGGAAGTCCCCGCTGGGTGTAGTCCTTAACGATCCGAGTGTGCCATTCATCGAACAAACCCATGAGAGTCGAGCGCACCATTTGATTCGAGTCACAATGACTGAGTCCTCCCGTGCTGAGGCCGCCAATGTGGGCGCTTGGCTCTAACAATAGGACCGAAGCTCCCTCGCGCGCGGCGGCGATGGCAGCGGAGAAGCCACCCGGTGTCGCGCCATAAACGATCACATCGGCTTGATGGGTGGCAGAGTGAGAGGTGCCGATGAGTGACGAAATGAGAGCGATGATCCGAAATTGAATTTTCATAAGAATGGGTTCTTTGTTGGGGTTTTACTTGTACCGAGCCGATCATATTTCAGAAGATCGGCGCAAATGAGGCGCCATCTCCGCCATGTGATTTACGCGATCATACGGCGCAGTGATTCGAGATCGCGTTTGTAATGATCGACCCGCTCCTTGCCGGTGCCAAGGGGGTATTCGTGATGCTGGCAGTATTCCCCGTCGAAACGGCTTTTGCGAAGTGACTCGAAGTAGGCTTTGCGCACGATCCCTGTGCCGAATGCGCACGCATCGCGATGCCAAACGCCATCGGCCTCGCGCCAGCGGTAGTCCTTGATGTAGGCAACGCCGATGCGCGGGCGAGCCAAACGATACTGGATGGGCCAGTTTTGTCCGCCTTCGACTGTGGCGTGAGCAATATCGAAGCAAAGTCCTAGATGGGTAGGCTCGGTTTTTTCCATGGCCATGATCACATCCCAGATCGGTCCGCCGAAATACTGGGGTCCTGAGTGATTTTGATACCCTCCCCAGAGCCCGAGTTCTTTGTTGAGTTTCGCGATGTCCTGCAATCGGGCCGACATGTCGCGCGCGACTTTCATGGGGCTGTCGTTGTTTTGATAGCGGTGAAAGCCAAGACGGTATTTTTTGATGCCGGCCGCAGCCAGCGTGCGAAGAAATTTTTCGGTTTCCGCTGAGGCATCGATCACGTCTGTGGTGACCATGCAGTGGTTTTTGCCGCGTTTTTTGAGCATCTCGATCAATGCCGGCAGATCATCAGCCACGCGTTCGATCTTGATGTGGGTGCTTTCTTTGCGAATGGGCACATCGACGCCATCCCAGCCTACCTCCTCCACCAGCGCCGCTGTATCGGCCAGAGAAAGGTCGGCAAAGGACTTGGTAAAACCAAGAATCGGTCGGACCATCAGTTCACTGTCGGCATTGGCGGCATTGACTTCATGAAAGGCACCGAGTGCTGCACCCGCTGCCGTGGCGATAAAATGTCTGCGTTGCATGCAGATGACTGTAGCGTTCGGCGAATTCCGTGCAAGCAGGAAGCATCTCTTGAAAATCGTAATGCTTGTGTAATATTGTTCCCCGCCATCCGTATGGTGCCTTTGGTTTCCCCATGAACATTCGCTCCCTCACAATCTGGTTCGGGCTGATGCTGCCTACGCTCGGTGACTCGTTTTCGCAACAAGTCGTGCCGTTGCTCGAAGAGCACTGCTACTCTTGCCATGGAGAGAAAAAACAGAAGGGAGGCATCGAATTGCACCACATCAAAACCGCCGAGGACGCTTACCGGTCCCATCGGTTTTTAAAAAATGTGGCTGATCAGATCAAAAGCGGCGAAATGCCTCCCGAGGACGATGTCGATGAGTTGCCGACATCCGCCGAGCGCGCCGTTATGGTCGCGGAGATTGAGAAATTGATGGCCCAGTTGAAAAAAGGTGATTTCCCTCGCAAGGCGGGACGTCCAACGGTGCGTCGGTTGAACCGCAATGAGTATAACAATACCGTGCGCGATTTGTTCGGCATTTCATTCCTAGCTGGCCAAGAATTTCCTGCCGACGGTGCTGGTGGCGAGGGCTTTGACAATGTGGGGGACGCGTTGTTCATCCCACCGGTATTGATGGAAAAATATGTGCAAGCATCACGCAAGGTGGTCGATGCGATCTACGCTCAGCCCGCCTTGCTCAAGCGCGTGGTTTTCCGCAAGCCTCAGGAAAAGGAGGATCCGCTTGTCGCGGCACGCGTGGTGCTGGTTTCGCACGCTTCTCTGGCGTTTCGTCGACGGCTCAACGATCAGGACATTTCCTCGCTGTTAGCGCTCTTCGAGCAGGCACTGAAAAAAGGGGAGTCCTACGAAAATGCATTCCGTGCCCCACTGCGGGCTTTGTTGATCCATCCCTCGTTCTTGTTTCGTTGGGAATCCGATCAGGCCGGCCAAACCGAGTGGCAGGTGGATTCGTTCGAGCTCGCCACCCGTCTCTCGTATTTTCTTTGGGCGTCGATGCCCGACCGCGCTCTCTTTCAATTAGCGGATCAGGGCAAGCTGTCAGATCCTACGGTTTTGCAGCAGCAGGTGACGCGAATGCTGGACGATCCTCGCGCGGATACATTGGCTCGCTACTTCGCCGGACAGTGGCTGGGTTTTGATGAACTGCGTGAATCAGTGAACCCGGACGCCAAACGGTTCCCGATGTTTACAGAAAGTCTGCGCGTGGCGATGTATCGCGAGTCTGTGGAGTTTTTTCATCACATTCAGCGACAAAATCGACCTATCACTGAGCTTCTTGACAGCAACTACACCTTTGTGAATGAGGAGTTGGCTCGTCATTACGGGATGCCAGGTGTCGTCGGTCCGCAGATGCGCTTGGTCTCCATCAAAGATCCGCAACGGGGTGGCGTGATCGGTCAGGCTTCCATTCTTACAGCGACTTCGCTGCCTTTACGCACCAGTCCGGTGAAGCGTGGGAAGTGGATTTTAGATACGATACTCGGCACGCCGCCGCCGCCGCCGCCACCTGATGCCGGGGAGCTCCCGGCAGATGACAAGTCGACGGAAGGTTTATCGTTCCGGCAACAGTTGGAACTTCATCGCAAAAAACCGAATTGCGCCGGATGTCATGAAAAAATCGACCCCTTGGGCTTCGGCTTGGAAAATTTCGACGCCATTGGTCGTTGGCGAACGAATGACGCCAATGGCAAGAAGGTTGATTCGCTCTCCGCTTTGCCGGGTGATATTGTTTTTTCTTCACCTGCCGAGTTGAAAAAACTGCTGGTCGAATCGAATGAATTGTTTTGCAAAAATTTCTGTCGCAAGCTGCTTTGCTACGCGTTGGGGCGTCCGCTGGAGTATTATGATGAACCAGCGATCGAGGATCTTTACCGAACTTTGGTCAAAAATGAATACCGCCTGCGCCCGGTGATCATGGCGGTTGTCAGCAGCAGGCCGTTTCAATTCCGAGGAGCGGAACGCTGAGATGCAAAAAAATCGGTTGGGGAACGCATTCCGCTTGCGTTACGGCGGAGGAATCGGCAAAACGGTCTTCCGCACCGCAGGCGACGCACGTTCTCACAGTATCGTGGCCCGTCAACGGGCGACCAACTCGAATCCGCGCAAGCTATGGAAAGCATCTCATCCCGAATCAACAAAGTTTCTCCGTCTCTCACTCTCGCTATCACCAATCAAGCCAAGGCCATGAAGGCGCGCGGCGAAGAAGTCTACGGACTGGCCGGTGGTGAACCGGATATGGACACTCCGGAGCATGTCAAACAGGCCGGTGCCGCCGCCTTGATGGCCGGATTCACCAAATACACCGCCGCTTCCGGCATTCCGGAACTGCGTGAGGCACTCTCCGCCAAACTCAAGGCCGACAACAATCTCAGCTACGACGTCAAGGACATTTGTGTCACCGGTGGCGCCAAAATGGCTTGCTACATGGCGATTCTGTCCGTGATCGAGGAGGGTGATGAGGTCATCATTCCCGCTCCCTACTGGGTCAGCTATCCCGACATGGTGCTGATGGCGGGCGGCGTTCCTGTGGTCGTGGAAACGACAGAAGCCAATGGTTGGAAGATGACTCCCGAGCAGTTCGAGGAAGCCATGACGCCCCGCACGAAAATGGTCATCATCAACAGCCCCGGCAATCCCACCGGTGCCGTTTACACTGCGGAAGAGTTGGAGGCTCTGGGCGATATCGCCCTTTCCGAGGATATCGTGATCTTGTCTGATGAAATTTACGAAAAACTCGTATACGGCGAAACCAAACACACTTCCATTGCATCGTTGAGCAAAGAGCTCTACGACATCACCATTACGGTTAACGGCTTTTCCAAAGGCTACTCGATGACCGGATGGCGTCTGGGTTACACCGCCGCACCCCGGCCGCTTGCGGAGGCTATCGAAAAAATCCAGAACCATACGGTCTCGAACGCTTGCTCCTTCGCCCAATACGGTGCTCTTGCGGCGCTGACCGGAGATCAATCGTTTGTGAGCGACATGGTGGAAGAATACGACGTGCGCCGCCAGTTTATGCTGGGTCGCCTGCGTCAGATTCCCAACATTCGTGTCGTTGAACCACAAGGCGCGTTTTATTTCTTCGTCCACACTGGTAAGCTCGGCCTGAAGTCGATGAATCTCTGTGACAAGTTGCTCTCCCGCTACAAAGTCGCTGCGATTCCCGGCATCGCTTTCGGTTATGACGACGGCATTCGTCTGAGCTACTGCACTTCCCTCGATGTTCTTGCCGAGGGCCTCGATCGTTTTGAGGCATTCTGTCGCGAGCATTGATGTGATGTTTTTCGCAATTTCCCTGCCGGTAGAGCCGGCAGGGATTTTTTTTCCAACAGAGGATCGCACGGTGGTCGGCTGCACCAACCATTGCTTCCCCATAGCGGCAAAGTGATCACGTTGTACCGTTTTCAGAAATGATTCATCTCGTTACGTGTGGTATGTTTTTTTGCGGCATACTGACAAGTTGGGCAATCACCTATCCCGCACCGCGAGTTGTTGCGATTCCTCCTGCCGATGCTGGGCGGGGGCTTGTCAGGGTCAGTAAAAAGGAGATTCGTCATTACGACGGGAATCGTCAGCATCCCGGGTATCTGGTGAGTCATGATGCTGGGCAAAACTGGCAGTATCAAAAAGCTCCAGCCAGCTATCCGCCCAACTTTGGAGGAATGGCAAAGGAGTCGCCGGCATTTGCCAGGAATCCACTCACGGGAGAGTTCATCCGCGTACAGCCGATCAAGGATTTTGTCTTTCACTCTCGTGGCGGATTGGATGGCAATTGGCTAGCGGTTACCAAGCAGGGCACACTCAGCGGCAGTTGGAGGGAGAAGCAGGATGATTTGCTGACCATTCCCGGTATCATGCGCACGCCGGTGTTCATCGATGGAGGCAAACGCGTGATTCTTCCCGCGCACGGCAACGATACCACGATGTGGATTTCCGACGACGGGGGATTGCGGTGGCGGGCTTCTCCAACCGTAGTGCGATCGCCAGCCCATGAGATCGGCGGCATTCATCGTGGTCTGCGCTGGCAGAATATCGCCGTGGAGTCATCGATCGTGGAATTGAAAAATGGCACGTTGTGGGCCTTGTTTCGCACATCCCAAGATTTTCATTACGAATCTTTTTCGAAGGATCGAGGCGATACTTGGAGCGAGGGAAGACCGTCTGCCTTTGCGGCGACTTTGACCATGCCAACTTTGGGTCGGCTTGCTGATGGCAGGCTGCTGGTTTTGTGGACGAATCAAGTGGCAATGCCCGAGTTGCCTACCGCATCAGGTAAGGGCGAGGATGCGTTTACCAATCGCGACTCGCTTCATGCAGCGGTTTCCAATGACGAAGGGAAAACTTGGCGTGGTTTTCGCGAAGTCGCTCTTGATGAGCATCGCGGCCGTCGTGATTATGCAACATGGGGTGGCCCGCAGGATCGGGGGAACCATCAGGCGGAGTTTCTCTCGCTGGACCAGCATCGTGTGTTGATTTCCTACGGCCAGCACGCGAATCATCGTCGAATGGTGATCATGGATCTCCGTTGGCTGCTGGAGAAGGAGAGGTCCGGAGACTTTTCTTGTGGATCAGCGGACTGGTTGCATCATACGTTTGTGCCGCACCCACGAGGCCATTGTTCTTATGATCGCAAACCGGCGGCTATGGTCATTCCTCATCCGCAGAGGCGAGACACCAAGGTGTTGGAAATTCGTTTTTGGGATGATCCGGACTTGGTGAACGAAAGTTCTGCCGCTGATTATCGTGCGGGCGGTGCTTCATGGAATTTTCCTGCAACCAAGAGCGGCGAATTGATGTTGCGTTTCCGTTTGCCCGAGGCCTCGGTCGGCACGCATTTGAGTCTTACGGATCGCCTGTTCAACGCCTGCGACCGCACCGCGCCTCAGTTCGCCTGCGGCAGTTGGCTACTCGAACCCGGGAAAGCAATGGGAAAGGAAATCTTGCGCAGTGACCATGATTACACCCTTTTGATCGATTGGAAAGGCACATCGGCGAACCAGGGTTGTCGTCTTTCGCTTGATGGAAAACCGGTCGGGGAAATGAAGTGGAGCCATCCTTCGGTCCACGGATTATCTTACATTCATCTGATTGCGGCAGGGGAAAAGCCCGGCCCATCGATCCTCGTGGAAAAAGTTTCCGTCCGTTCGAACTGAAGCGCCTGCCAGAGGTGGAAATGACGATTTCCAACTTTGCCAAACCCATATCGGGCATATTTTTTCACGATGGAAAAAGAGAAAACACGGGGTGATGGTTTTTAAGCGTGACTCAGTCGCGCGGGAGTGGCACAAGCGTGGCGCCGCGAGGCACTGAATCCAATGTCGGGAAAATTGACTTATCAACAAGCAGGGGTCGATACGCGCAAAGCCGCGGCGATTGTCGGTGACATCAAGAGCCACGTGAAACGCACGCAAAAGGAGCGTCAACTGTGGGGGGCCTTTGGGCTCTTTGCCGCATGCTACGACCTCAGTGCCTACAAGGCTCCGGTGATTATGACCGGCTGTGATGGGGTGGGTACGAAGGTTGATTTGTTACTCGAACGCGAGATGTATGAAACGGCGGGCAAGGACCTGGTGGCCATGAACGTGAACGACATTCTCACCACGGGCGGCGATCCCTTGATGTTTCTCGACTACATCGGGATCCCTGCCTTGGATGGCAAAAAAATCGAGCGATTGATCGCCGGTATGGCGGATCATCTGGAAAGCTGCGGTTGCATTTTGGCAGGTGGAGAAACTGCGGAAATGCCTGGGATCGTCCCCGAAGGCGTGGTGGAACTTTCCGGTTTCTGCATCGGTTGCGCGGAAAAATCCGATTTGATTGATCCGACCACCGTGGCGGTCGGCGATGTGCTTGTGGGATATGCTTCCGATAGCATCCACGCCAATGGCTGGAGTCTCGTACGTCGTGTGCTTCGTGAGCATCCTGAGGTGGCAACCGAGGAGGAATTGCAAGAGTGGCTGAAGCCTACGCGACTCTATCACGATGTGACCCGTGGCCTCAAATCCGCTGGCATCAAGCCCCGTGCCATGGCGCACATCACCGGTGGTGGTTTGCCGGAAAATCTGGAGCGCTTGTTCCAAGGGCTCGGTGCAGACCTCACGATCCCAGTTTGGGATTTGCCCGGAATCCACAAACTTTACGAATTCATCGATGCCGAAGACCGCTTCCACACGCTCAACATGGGCATCGGCTGGGTTGCGATTGTTTCTCCGGAGGATGCGCAAAAGGCCTGCTCAGTGGGCCCCGGTGGCATCATCCTCGGAACCATGCGACAGGGCGATGGAGTCAAGGTCAAGGTAGCGGGCGAGTGAATCCCCAACAGCAGCGCAAATCCAAGATTCCATGAGTGATTTTCTGACACATGAATGCGGAATCGCTGCGGTGCGGCTTCGCAAACCGCTGGCCTACTATTACGACCGCTACGGCACCTGCCTGTGGGGATTCCAAAAGTTGTTTTTGCTCATGGAAAAGCAACACAACCGCGGCCACGATGGTGTGGGGATCGGATGCGCCAAGCTGGACATGCCGCTCGGTTCGCCCTACATTTTTCGCCGTCGTGACGCGGAAAAAGATTCGCTTGCGAGTCTGTTCCGGTCAGAAATCAAATGGTTCAACAAACTCGCACGAAAAGACAAACTTGACCCAAAAAACCCATCCAGTGTCAAAGAGCATTTTGATTTCGGCGGTGAGATCTTGATCGGCCACCTCCGCTATGGCACATCAGGGGAGTTTGATTCTGGCTCGTGCCATCCGTATTTGCGCCGCAGCAACTGGCCGACCCGCACGCTGATGGTGATGGGAAATTTCAACATGACCAACACCGGTGAACTGAACCGTAAGCTCATCGAGCGCGGCCAGCATCCGGTGTTTGGCACGGATACCCAGACGGTATTGGAAGAGATCGGTTTCCACCTTGATGAACATCATACCGACCTTTATCGCCGCTTGCGCGATGAAGGACATGACGGCAACGCGATTCCCGAAAAAATTTCCGAGCTGCTGGATGTCGAAAACATCGTTCAAATCAGCGCGCAAGCCTGGGATGGTGGCTATGCCATCGTGGGCGTCGTGGGCAATGGCGACATGTTCGTGATGCGCGATCCCCATGGCATCCGCCCATGCCACATGTTGCTCAATGAAGAGGTGATCGCCTTTGCCTCCGAAAGGGTACCTCTCATGACGGTGTTCGAGGCAAGCGCCGCGGAAGTCAAGGTCCTCGAACCTGGAGCTCTGATGGTGATCAAGGCTGATGGATCCATGCGCGAAAGCAAGTTCGCCAGTGCCGATCAACCGACGCCCTGTTCGTTTGAAAAAATCTACTTCTCCCGCGGCAATGATCCCGCCATATATCGGGAGCGCAAAGCCATGGGCGCGGCCTTGGTGGATCAAATCGTTAGAAGCATCCATCACTCCTTTGAGAATACGGTGTTCTCTTTTATCCCCAACACCGCTGAGACCGCATACTACGGCATGATGGACGGCTTGCGCATGTATCGTCGCCAACAGGTGCGCTCGGAAATCCTTGCCGGACTCGCAGACGGCACGCTCACCCCCGATAAGGTCGATTCGTTGATTCTGAAAAACTGGCCTTGCGGCGAGAAAATCGCGCACAAGGATATCAAGATGCGCACTTTCATCACCCAGGAAAAAGGTCGCGAGCAATTGGTCTCTCACGTTTATGACATCACCTACGGTGTGGTGAAGGAGAATGATTATTTGGTCGTCATCGATGACTCCATCGTGCGCGGCACCACGTTGAAAAAATCGATTCTCAAAATCCTTGCCCGCACCAATCCGAAGAAGATTGTGGTTTGCTCCACCGCACCACAGATCCGCTATCCTGATTGTTATGGCATCGACATGTCTGAAATGGGCAAGTTCATCGCCTTCCAAGCTGCGGTGGCTTTGCATCGGCGCGCGGGTCGCCAGTCCTTGCTCGATGAAGTGGCGGATGCCTGCCGTATGGAGTTGAAAAAACCCAGTGGCCAGATGCAAAATGCCGTAAAGCGTGTGTACGAGGACTTCACCCAGGAGGAGATTTCCGCAGAGATCAGTCGCATGGTTTATCCGGAAGATATGAACTGGAACGGCGATGTGGAAATCATTTTCCAGACGATCGAAAATCTTCATGCTTCCATCAAAGGCCCTTGCGGCGATTGGTATTTTACCGGAGATTATCCCACGCCTGGCGGCTACGCCACTGTCAACGCCGCCTACATCCGTTGGTTCGAAGGTGTGTCCGGCCGTGGCTACGAATTGCCATTGTGATACGAACATCACATTCCACACGCTGTGATGGTATTGCCGTGCATGGAAGGACCAGTGCTCTGCGAAAAAGCATTTGGCGTGGACTTTGTCGGCCGTTTCGGCTAATGACAGCGCGCCATGGCAAAGAAACCAGTAGTATTGATCATTCGTGACGGTTGGGGAGTCAATCCAGGAGGTCCTGAGACCGCGCAAAGGGATGGCAACGCCACACTGTTGGCAAACACACCATTTCACAATGAACTCTATGCGAAGTATCCCCAGAGCCGTCTTTCGGCCAGTGGCATGGACGTGGGATTGCCCGATGGTCAAATGGGCAACAGTGAAGTGGGTCACCTGAATCTCGGCGCCGGACGAATTGTCTATCAGGATCTCACCCGCATCAACAAATCCATCGCGGATCGCGAGTTGGAACAGAATGCGAATTTGCAGGAAGCCTTTGCCAAGGCAAAAAACGGACGCCTTCATTTGATCGGCTTGGTGAGTGATGGCGGCGTGCATTCGCATCAGGATCACTTGATCGCACTCACGGAAATGGCGCAGCGCGCGGGGGTGACCGATACCCTCATCCACGCGATCACCGACGGTCGTGACACGTCGCCGACCAGTGGCGCGGGTTATATGGCCGATGTCGAAAAACGCATTGCCGGCACAGGTGCCAAGATTGCCACGGTGATCGGACGCTACTATGCCATGGATCGCGACAAACGCTGGGAGCGCAACAAACTTGCCTGGGATGCGATCGTCTTAGGTCGCGGAGAAATTTCCTCCGCCACTCCCGCCGCTGCCGTGCAGGCCACCTATGCGCAAGATGCCCGCGGCGACGAGTTTGTGCAGCCCCTGATTTTTTCACACGCCAACGAACAACGCGTGCGCGATGGCGATGTGTTTCTGTGGTTCAACTACCGCAGCGATCGCACGCGCCAGTTGACGGATGCTTTTCTGCAGGCAGGATTCGATGGCTTTGATCGCGAGGTCTCGCCGCAGGTACACTACGTCACGCTCACCCGATACGGTGATTACAATTGTCCGGTCATCTTCGAACCGCAGTCGCTGAAAATGATCCTCGGGGAGGCCGTGGCGCAGGCCGGTTTGACACAATTGCGTTGTGCGGAAACGGAAAAATATCCTCATGTAACGTTTTTCTTTAATGGTGGCGTGGAGCCGCCCAATCCGGGAGAGGATCGCTATCTGGCCATCAGCCCCAAGGAAGTGGCGACCTACGATTTCAAACCGCAGATGAGCGCGCCGGATGTGGCTTTCGAGGTCTATCGTCGCATGGAAAATTACGATCTTGTCATCGTGAACTTCGCCAATCCCGATATGGTTGGCCATACCGGTGTGGTGGAGGCGGGCATTCACGCCTGCGAAACGATCGACCTCGGTGTTCGTCTGCTCGTGGAACGCACGTTGTCGCTTGGTGGTAAGTTGCTCATCACGGCCGATCACGGCAATTGCGAGTTGATGCGTAATCCTGACGGCTCGCCGCATACCGCTCACACCACGAATCTGGTGCATTGCCTCTACGTCGCTGCGGATGCCGCGAACTATGATTTGCAAAACGGCATTCTCGCTGATGTGGCACCGACCTTGCTCGACATGTTAGGCGTGGCCAAACCTGCGGAAATGACTGGCAAGTCGCTGCTTCAGCGCAAGGTCTAACGAATGCCTACGCCATGTTTTCGATCGTGCTCGTAGCTCCCGAAATTCCCCACAACGCCGGTGCCGCCGGGCGTCTTGCATTGGCGACGGGATCGACGCTTCATCTGGTCAAGCCGCTCGGTTTTTCGTTAGAAGACAAATACGTCCGCCGCACCGGTCTCGATTACTGGAAGGACGTCGATGTGCGTGTTTGGGAATCGTTAGAGGAGTTGCAACAAGCAGCTGGACCGGAAGCGCGATTCTGGTATCTCACCACCAAGGCCAAGCGTAATATGTGGGAAGTGCCATTTTCCCATGGCGATTATCTTGTCTTTGGTTGTGAAGGGCGCGGATTGCCGGAATCAGTGGTATATGCCGCGGGCGATCAGGCACTGAAAATCCCGATGAAAGAGGGCAGCACTCGCAGTCTCAATCTATCGACCGCCGTCGCCATCGTTCTCTACGAAGCCGTGCGGCAGTGCGGTTTCTAGCTCCGTGGTCGCGAACTCCATCCTCCAAGCCGACTTGGTCGAACGAGGAGAGGCAGTATCTCGCTGCGCGGATCGTTAGGACGGCGTATTCTGATTTTTTGTCAGAGCCTGGCACCACGAGCGGAATCTGCCGCCACGGTGGCTTGATCTTTTTTTGGATCAAAACGGCGGCAAGTCTGACCTTCACAGATGAGAGCTTGGGTGACATCCGCTTGATTGGTGAAAAGGGCACGGGGGCGGTAGCCGGTGATGTCGATGTCCATGTTGGCGGGAACTTGCCAATGGGCGATGCCTCGCTCCCAAAGATCCAGCGCGCTCAGTAAGACGGGAGCGGCAAAGGTGTGGTGAATCAATGTCGAGCTGCCACCTCGCAGAAGGGCCTCCGCACGGGTGTGGTAGGCGGGTTTGTTGCAAAGCACCGCGAGTTGCAGCAGGTTGATCGCAGCCTGATGGTTTGGAGCGGGCTCCGCACCGTCGTAGTCCTCGCGCACCCGGAGCAACTCGCGTCCTCCGATGTGGGACCTAAGCACATAGCCTTGTTGCTCGTCACTCCAGAACTCGCGGTCGAGCACGGTTTGCAAGTCCGCAGCCGTGGCCAGCCAGTGCGTTTCCGCCGTGGTCTCGTGAAGAGCGATGAGGGCAGAGATGAGTTGCACGTAATCGGCCGGAGAACCCGGATGCGGCGAACGTTTGCCACGATAGCACCGATAGAGGATCACTCCATCCCACAGCTCGCGCAGCACAAAGCGGCAGGCGGTAACAGCGGTATCCCGCCAGTCGGATCGAGAAAATTCGCGAGCCGCACGCGCCATTGCACGGATCACCATGCCGTTCCAGGCTGTGATGATTTTGTCGTCGCGATGAGGTGCGGGACGGGTAAGGCGTTGTTGTAATAGAATCTTTTTCGAGTCAACGAGAAGTCTTTCGATTTCGCCCTCGGTCATATCAAAACGAGTGGCCAACGTCGCGTTGCAAACGGCACGATAGAGGGTGTTTTGTCCAATCAGTTCCTCATGGGGGTCGCTTGCGGGACGGGCATTGCCCTGAGCCTCGATGCCGAAGGCGAGGGAAACGATGAGTGCTGTGCGCGGATCGAACAAACGTGAGATTTCTTCTGACTCCCAGGTCCAAAACGCGCCTTCGCGTTTATGTGCCGCGCCAGCGTGGGGTAGGCTATCCGCATCCTCAGCGGCGTGAAAGGCTCCGCCGGTGTCGCGCATGGTGCTTGTCAAATAGTCAAAAATCCCTCCGATCGTTTGTTCATACACGGCATCTTGGGATAGTTGCCAGGCATCGATCAGCGCATCGGCAATCAGACCTTGGTCATAGAGCATTTTTTCATAATGCGGTATGTGCCAGTAGCGGTCGACCGAGTAGCGGTGAAAGCCACCCGCGAGTTGGTCGTGCATGCCTCCGTGGATCATGGCCTTCAGGGTGCGGTCGACCATTTGCCAAGCAAGGCAGCTGTCGGAATGTTTGCCACCCCAGCGGTCAATGAGCTGCATGAGGGTTCGCAGCACCACGGGGCGGGGGAACTTGGGTGCGTCACCGAAGCCGCCGAGTTCCTCGTCGAAATTCCGATCGCAATGATCAAAAAAATCTCCGAAGGCACGGGCAGGCGCAAGTTCAGCCTGCGTCGGTGTTTGCGCGGCATCTTGTTGCAATTGGGCTAACAGACGCGCTGCATTTGTACGCATCTTCGCTTCATCCTCGATCCACAGTCGGGCGACCTCGCGAAGGATGCGAGGAAATCCTGCCCGCCCGTAGCGATCTTCGGGCGGGAAATACGTGCCCCCGATCAGTGGTGCGCCTTCTGGCGTCAGCCACACGCTCATGGGCCAACCACCTTGCCCGGTGGTGGCTTGCACGACGGCCATGTAGGTGGCATCGATGTCCGGCATTTCCTCGCGATCGACCTTGATGTTGATGAAGTGTTCATTCATCAGCGCCGCGGTCATTTCGTTTTCAAACGACTCATGTGCCATCACGTGGCACCAATGACAGGTCGAGTAGCCGATGCTGAGAAAGACCGGTTTGTTTTCGCGGGCGGCGCGGGCGAAGGACGCATCGCACCAAGGCAGCCAATCGACGGGGTTGTTGGCGTGCTGGAGTAGGTAGGGTGAGGTTTCGTGGATCAGGGCGTTGGGCATGATTCACACGTGGTTCGAGAGTTCGCGTAGATAGGATAGGGAGTAAATCCCAGTGCCGTGACCGTCCTGCCAGAAGAGCTGCAATGCATAGGAGCCTACCGGAGTGATTTGACGCAATTGGAGAGAACGCTCCGTAAGGTCGACGCGAGGACGCACCACGCGCCCCAAGGCATCAGGCTCACCCTGACAGGAGGCGCAGGGACAGGCGCGCCGCAACAGAGGCAAAGGGAGATAGATTTCTTTGCCGTCGTTGAAATTCAGACAGAGTTCCTCGCCGATGACGGCCATGGTTTCAATGTGTAACGTGCTCACGGGCAGAAACTACGAGTGGCGCAGGTCGGATGCAACCGGTAATTCTTGTTGTCTGCCAGAGGTTCAATCCGTCATGCACGAACGAATCTTTGACCCATGCCTCACGCTATGCCATTTCCGTGATTTTAACGATTGATTCGAAAAATACGCTGTAAAAAATCGGGAAGATGATCTCATCCCCCGTCGTCGAGATGTTTTTGATTTGCTGGATGCTCAGGGCTTCCGCAAGATATCGAATTACCGCAAGGTGTCGCGACTATGGTTCAGGCCCGCGAAGTCGTGATTGAGGTGAGGGTGTGTCCTTGACTTCAAGCAGCGAGAGGAAGCATGAGCTTCCTCTCCTGAGACTTCGATGCCAGATGACTTGTGTTTATTTCACGATCTGGAGCAACTCCACATCAAACACAAGAAGACCTGCGGGCGCGCCTTGTGGCGGGTTTTTGCCATAAGCGAGTTCCGCGGGTATCCAGAAGCGGCGTTTTTCTCCCTCCACCATCAATTGCACGCCTTCAATCCATCCGGGGATGACACGATTGAGCGGAAAAGTGGCGGACTGGCCACGCACGACGGAACTGTCGAACATTTGCCCATCGGTGGTCCAGCCGGTGTAGTGAACCGTCACATTGTCTACCGCTTTGGGGTGAACTTCGCCCGTTCCCTTGGTCAAGACTTTCGATGCCAGACCAGACGCCGTTTTTTCCGCATCGGCAGGAGCTGCCTTGACATCTTCCGGCACCGGAGGCGGTTTGGGGGCGACCTTGATGGCCAACAGTTCGACATCAAACACCAGCGTTCCGCCGGGGCGGCCGCCGCCGGGGTTCTCGCCGTAGGCCAAATCAGCAGGAATCCAGAATCGACGGATTTCCCCCTGTGTCATCAACTGGAGACCTTCGGTCCAGCCCTTGATCACTTGGTTCAGCGGGAAACTGGTGGGTTGCCCGCGATCAAGCGAGCTGTCGAATTTTTTCCCATCGGTGGTCCAGCCACAGTAATGCACCGTCACCGTATCCGCAGCGGCGGGTTTTTCAGTTCCTGTTCCTGGTTTCAAAACCTTCGAGGCCAGGCCCGACTTGGTTTTCTCTGCATCTGCGGGTGCTGCTTTGACGTCAGCGGGTGTTTCGGTAGTCATAGAGAATTCAGCTTTTTTGTCCTCGGCGGACACGGAGGTAAGCGGCAGGCAAGCGAGCCCGATCAAGGTGAGTGGAAGGATGCTTGGTTTCATGGGAGTGGAAGGATATTTCTTATGGTAGCACTTTGACACGAATGTTTTTGTAAAGCGTCGTGCTGCCTTTGTCATGGGCTTGGATCGCGAAAGTCCCGCCATCAGCGAGGAGCTTGGTGGTGGCTGGTTCGGTTTTGTAATTCACCAGTTCCTTGTCGTTCACCGTGACGGTGACATGGCCGTCCTTGACGGTGATCACGTATTTCATCCATGCATCATCTTCGAATGGCACAAGATTTTTCACCGTATTGTAGAGACCACCGGATTTCTGCGGATCCTTTTGCGTGTTGTTGACTTGGATTTCGTAGCCGCTGGGCCAGCCTTTGTCCTGGAAAACCGTGTGAATGAATACGCCGCCGTTGGAGTTCTTGCGAGTCATCACGTCCATGCGCAGCTCGAAGTTCTTGAATTTCCCGCCGTTGACTTTGCCCTCGTAAAAGATGTGGCTGCAATCACCGTTGGCACGGATGGCCCCGTCCTCGATCGCGAACGATTCCGGCGCGCGGTTGATTTTCCAGCCATCCAGGGATTTGCCATCAAACAAGGAGACAAAACCCTCTTCCGCCCCAGTAGCCATCAGGCAGGATGCGAAACAGGCACCAGCAAACAAAAGGAATTTTTTCATGTGCGACAGAATTACGAGGATTCCATGGCACCGACAAGGGAAAATCTTCCCTTCCAGCACAAATCCGCGGGGGGGCTGGAAAAATACACGCCATGACGGCCATCCATGCGATTGCAATCTCACGTCGAACGATCCTTGCTACCTGTGATTGTCCGGCTGCTTTCTGAAGCTGGGGAATTTGGCAAAAGATCTTTTTGACTGCGCTGGTGAAAAATCAAAGTGCTCTCAAAGAGTCTGCGCGTGATGCGGAATCACCTCACCGTTCGATTCGAAAAGTTCATATTTCCTGTCCAGTTCTTGCGGGGGACGCTCCAAGCATGCCATGAGGTCTCTTCTACAGATCGGCGGTATACGGGGAACCTAAGGAAGAATAGGGATGCATCCAACGATGAACCATTGAAATGAAGCCTCAAACGCGAGAGAATCAGGAACACAAAAGATGATGCTGCGACCAGCACGTATCCTCCAAACAGAATTCCGACGGCATCTGCGACCCATGGATAATTGGATTCAAAAAGTGTGCTAATCAAAGCCGCTAGAAATATCAGTAATGTCGAAACGATCAGCAAAGGCACCGACAGCCTCCAGAAGCCAGGTCGGAAAAGACGATCGATAATCTCCATAGTAAATTTCTGCCTAACGACCCAATTCACCGGGCCGCCGCGAGTGAGTTGGAATTGTGAAGACGCCCGAATCGGCGGCTCCGGTGCAATTGCTGGTTCGGCTGTTGCTGGGATTCAGGTGTGGGGCTGCAGAGCGTGCGCGGCATGAGCGTTCACCGATCGATCAGCCCACCACTGCAACTCAGAAGCTATCCACCCTCTCGATGCAGATCTTACCACCATCGACGCTTAAGTATAAGGTCACCGCCCCTTCCACTCGTCCGTTCTGGCTACCCTCAAGCGCCGTCATGGAGAATTCGCCAGTTCCGTCCGATCGACCTCCACCCGCGAGAAACGGTAACCGTGTTTTCGGAACTGCCGTCCGGTTTCCGGATTGGTCGACGAGCACCACTCCTCCTTTGGAGTCCACTTCGATGTAGCTAGGAGTGATCAGCATCAGAGCCGCCTCCCCGTATCTTTCATGAGAAAGATGCCCAACGAATGCTTTGGTAACACGGTCAGAACGATAGACCCACCAATTCGTCACCACGAAGATTATGAAGACTGCAGTCAGCGCCACGGCTGAAATTGTGATTAAGCGTTTTTTCATGAGATTGAGGAGGTTGGTTGGATACGTTTTTACGCCGAACGTCCCGTATCACCTATCCCGGACAGCGGGCACGCCGCCTGCGCAAGCAAGCGAAGTGACCGATGGTAGGGATTAGGTGAATGCGATTGTGTGTGCCCAGCATGGGCACGTTGTAAATGGGGTTCAAGTCCCCTGTAGGAATACCAAACATGAAAATGAACATACTACTATCAGAGGCCAACTCGGAAAGGGTAACCGCTCCGAGGAAGGAAGGCTATGAGAAAATTGCGAGCTGATGGACAAGAACTGCATAGAAGGCCGACATGGAGCGATGAGGGGGCACAACACTCCGAAATCATCTGGTATGCCTGTGGAGGTAAATGCAGCAGCAGTGCAATGGAGCAACGTGTCATTACCTGGGGAGATCCGTCCGGAGCAATCCGAGCGGAAGTCAGCAGAGGTCATAGTAGTCGAGGAAACGAGCCGGGGGCAGCATGCCCGTTTAACCAATGATACCGGAGAGACTCACCCGATGAAGGACCGAACCAATGAGGAGGGGTTCGATCCCGCGATGGACAAGCCAACCGAAGACGCCAGACGGCGAGGCGAACTTGAGAACCATGGCGGCGAGAAGCATGGAGCCCCTCAAGAGCGAACCATGATCGAGCAAATCCTCGAGCCGCAAAACCTCTCCGAAGCGTGGAAACGTGTGAAGAGAAACAAAGGTGCTGCGGGGATCGATGGCATGACCATCGAAGACTTTCCCGCGTTCGCGCGGGAGCACTGGCCGAGGATAGCCACAGCGATCAGAAAAGGAAACTACCGCCCCGCGCCCGTGCGCAGGGTGTTTCTACCCAAGCCCGACGGGACACAGCGCCCGTTAGGCATCCCGACGGTGCTGGATCGCATGATCCAACAAGCCATCGCACAAGTGCTGGGTCCGCTTTTCGAAGTGGAATTCAGCGAATACAGTCACGGATACCGCCCCGGGCACTCAGCCCACCAAGCGGTGACCGTGATGGAAGAAAGCTGGAAAGAAGGCCGCCGCCACGCCGTGGAATGCGACCTCAAATCGTTCTTCGACACGGTCAACCACGATCGCCTCATGAATGCGCTCAGAGGAAAAGTGAAGTGTCCCCATACACTCAATCTCCTCCGCCGCTACCTGACGGCAGGAGTGGAGCTGCCCGATGGCACCCGCGAGGCCACGCCCCAAGGAGTGCCGCAAGGCGGACCACTGTCACCTTTGTTAGCCAACATCGCACTCGATCCACTCGATAAGGAACTCGAATCACGCGGATACCAATTCGCTCGATACGCCGATGACTTTATCGTAACGGTCAGAAGTGCGAAAGCGGCCAACCGAGTGCTGACAGGACTCATCCGTTACTGTGAAGGAAAACTGCAACTCATCGTCAATCGCGCCAAAAGCCGCGCCGCGCCACTCAAACAATGTGCCTTTCTGGGCTACCGGATCGACAACAAAGGGAAACTGGCATGGACGGAAAAAGCGCAAGAACGCTTCAAACAACGAGTGCGTGAAATCACCAGTCGCAACCGCGGACACAAAGTGGAAACCGTCATCGACGAATTGAACTTATACATCCGTGGCTGGCTCAACTACTACAAACTCAGCTCTACCTACAAGGAGGTGCTGGCATTGTCAGTATGGGTCAGGCGAAGAGTGAGGTTGTACTACTGGAAGCAATGGAAACAGCCGCGAACGCGTCGTCGTCATCTGCTCGCACTGGGAGCTGATCCCAAGAAAGTGCACATGGCGACACGCAGTAGAAAGGGCTACTGGCGGATGAGTCAGAACGAAATTGTGCGTTATGCGCTAAACAACCGTTGGCTGGAGAAACAAGGAGTTCCTGACATGAGAGCAATCTGGATCGCACTTTACTACCCTGAGCAAGCTTAGGGAAACTGATTGGAACCGCCCTGTACGGAGCCGTACGCAGGGTGGTGTGGGACCCGGGAGCTAATCACTCCCGGGGACCCGATTCGGTTTTATTCATTCTATTGCACAGGACTCGCGGCACAGAAAATACCCCGCGCTAGAAACCAAGCAAATATGGATGCGAGCGTCGTGCCAGCAATGAAAAGTGCCCATCGCATGCGGCACCATAAAACGCGGAAGTCGGACATCTGAAGAAAGACATCCGGAATGTAGGCGGCACAATAGAGCACGTTTGCGATGGCAGCTAACACAAAGAGTCCGAGGATCCCACCAATCAAATCGAAATGAACGCCACTGATCAGAGCAGGAAGCGCGTAAAAGAGCACAATGAGTCCCAGGCAGCCATTATATACAAGGCGTCTTGGCTCCCAATATTTCAGACTGTCACTGATGATCTCGCGAAGGTTCATATCTTTGCCGAAAGTCAAATTGATGGCACACCCACTAGCAGGGGGCCAACGTTGATCGTAGGGTTAGGGTTGAAATCAGTTGAAAACATCGAAAATAGAGGGACTAGTGGGTGTTGCCATGCACGGCTTGTTCTGCTTCTTGTGTAGGTATTATTAATGTGCCATCCATAAGCATAAATACCGGAAGACCTATGTGTGGCCCATTAACGAGAACCTCTTGGCCTTCAATTTCTATCACAGCAGTAAAATTAGCCTTCCATACCCAGTGATTCTGCTCATGTCTGCGCTGCAACTCTAGTGAATCCAACTTCCAACTGGTATGTGCATCGGGTAGTGCGATCTTCTTGATGGCTTCGCTCATCGTCTTAGCGGCCACAGATGCGGAGATAGGTGGGTTATCGGCGTCATTGGGATCCCACAATGGCGCAGCCTTAAGGCGAGCTGGAGAAACCAGAAATGTATATTTCTTATTCCCAACGAACACAGGTAAAGCTAAATGCTGCATCTCATTCTTCTTGGACATTCCAAGAGGCAATGTTGAAGCAGAAGGACGAAGAATCGGCCATTCAGGCTCTTCTGCCCATAGATATGACATCATCCCGAAGAGTAGTAGCAGTTTAAGCATTTCTTAATTTATTGCAGAACGTCAAAGAGCACGCAACCCTATCAGCGGGAGCGCACGTCGATCACGGGGTTGAGATTGAAACTACGTAAGATCATGTAAACAGGGCGGCTGATAGGGGTTGCTGTGTCTCGACTTGTTCGGCTTGTGTTCATTCGCGGTCAGCGTCTTTCAATGCATCGATCCAACTCATTCCGCTCTTCTCGGCAACGAGTTCTTGAGCCGACAATAGCAAGGAAGCCATCTCGGTAGCGGTCTTGCGGAAGAACCACGCTGCGGGTGGTTGCTGCGCTAATACGGACATGGAGACGCTTAGGTCATTATCGACGCCACATTCCGCAATCAACTTCACGCTGCCATCGTCGATCATCACCGAAAATCCATAGGCTTCTTCTCGGGCATTGATTCCGCCACTACGGAGAAGTTCGACGGCCTCTTCAAAGTTGTAGTCAGGTGTCAACATTTCTTGCCGAACGTCAGAGGACACCGGACCCCTGACCGAGGGCGCGGCATCGACTGAGGATTGAAGGTTGAATGGTCATGGCGGATGGAGCTCGCGGCGGGTCAGGGGTTCGGTGCTCCGGCTTGTTCTGCTTCTTCGATTCTCTTTACCTCGGAGGCAATTGCGCAAGCTTGGCTGCGAGCCTGGAGTCCAGTGAAGACTAGCAATATCCCAGCAACCAACGGCAGCAACAGGATCACGCGATGGCCCCAACTGAACAGAATGAAATAGGTATCATGCTGATGCAGTCCTTCTGGATCACCGATTGAAATGCCCTTGCTCGACACCAGAAACAGGATGATCGACATCACAATCGAGGCGACGCCCATCCACAAGAGCGCGATACCAACATTGCCGTAGGTGGTCAGGTTCATCTTGTCCGGATTTTCTGCAGAACGTCAAAGAGCACGCAACCCTATCAGCAGGGGGCGGGCGTCGATCACAGGGTTGATTTTGAAACTACGGGTGAGCATGAAAACAGGGCGGCTGATAGGGGTTGCTGTGTCTCGTCTTGTTCGCCTTTGGTTTTTGCGCTAGACGCTCCATTCGGCCGATATCAATGTGCAATTGGATGAAACTTCGAATGCCGGAGCCAGCGCATAAATTCCATCTGTAGCAACGTCAAAAATCAGATAGAAACTCCCGTCTGCACGCATCCTAATACTCGATATTGAGGCAGTATTAATATCAAAAGGCGGCGGAGAGTGCCCCCACCCATCGTTCTTCGGCGGTGGCTCAAGCTTTGATTCTTCGATTAGGACAGGTAGGCGGGTCACCATCTTTGCAAAGGCTTCTATCTGGTCACGCGTTGGCTCAGATCCAGAGGCCAACAACCTAACCGCATAGTCAAGCGCTGGAAGCTGAGCGTCTGCCCACCAGTTGCCCTGCTTAGTTCGAACATACTTTCCAATAAGCGGGCTCTCGTGCCAATCCAACTTCGCAAGGATCTCCTCCAACGAATGTTCTTCGGGCCTGTGCTCTCCGCGCACAAGAAACCGCCAGGCAAAACCCAGATTACGGAGGATTGTTGACATGGCTTTTTCTTGGCGATTGAGGTAGGGACGCCGATTGCTCGACGCCCCCCTCGCAGATCCCAGCGTGCGGAACTACCGCACTAGGCTCCTCGGAAAGACGCGCAGAACAGAGCGCGCGGATTCATTGGTTTACAAGAAATAATCAAACAGGCGTGTGTGATGGCGTCAATGCTTTCTTCAGGTATTCTTCGACGATGCGTGCCGTGGGAAGTCCCCACGTTTTCCAGCGTTCACTGTAGCTTTTCTTCGTCATCGAACGTCTCTGACTGCGGCGGTTCAACCATTTGTAAAGAAGCCGATACACTTCGTATTGGTATTTCGCTAACATGTTGGAGTTGCCCCGCACTCCGTAGTAGTTCCAGTAGCCTTGCAGTTTGCGCCTCAATACGGCCAATAGGTCAGGCAACCTCAGGCTGCGTGCTTTCTTGAGCCATTCCTTGAGTGCCAGCAGACTGGCGCGGAACTTCTTGCGGTTGGTCTTGCGACGCACGGTGATGTGGTCTGGATACTTATTCGAACGCCCCCAGTAGAAGTCGAATCCGAGGAAGGTAAACTTCCCGCTTTGATCCGGTTCCCACCGGTTGAACTTTACTAACGAGCTCTTTTCCTCAGCGATCTGGAGACCAAATTTCTCCAGTCGTTTCGGTAGGGCTCGCAGGTAGGCTTGCGCGTCGTTGTGTCTCTCGAAGCAAACAATGCTATCGTCCGCATAGCGGCGAAGGAGCACGCGGCCTTTGCAGTGCTTGCTCACGACTTTCTTGATCCATTGGTCTTGCACGAAGTGAAGGTAGATGTTGGCAAGCAGCGGGGAAATGACTCCTCCCTGTGGCGTCCCAGTGGCGGGATGCACGACCTTGCCATCGGTTTCCAGCACTCCGGCTTTGAGCCATTTGACGATCAAGCGGATGAGTGGGCGATCCGCAATGCGTTGCTCTAACATTTTCACCATCCAACCGTGATCGATGTGATCGAAGAAGCTACGGATGTCGGCTTCTACGACCCAGCGGTAGGTTGCATCGCGGAGGGCGTCGGCCAGGTCTTTGCTCGACTGGCGTGCGCCGATCCCGCTGCGGTAACCGATGCTTTCGTCGCAAAAGTCCGCTTCCCAGATGGGTTCGATGATCATCTTGACGGCTTGTTGCAAGATTTTGTCTTCTAACACGGGAATGCCAAGAGGGCGCATTTTACTGCTGCCCGGCTTGGCGATCCAGTGGCGTTTGACGCAGGTGGCGCGGTAACGCCCCGTTTTCAAACGCGATGCCAATTCGTTCAGACGCTCTTCGAGGTTCTTTGCATACTCCGCATGCACCATGCCGTCGATTCCCGGCGCGGCTTTACTTTTCAGGAGTGAAAAGGCCTCTTTGAGCATCTGCTTATCCAATAGACGGCTCAGGCCACGGAAACGATGTTCCGGTTCCTTTGTCGCCTTGTCTCTCAGTGCGGACAGGGTGCGTGACACGCTTGTAATGGGAGTATTCCTTTCCCTCGCGTGGGTGCTTTGTCCGTTTTGTCTTTCCGCCCGCTCCTTTGCCGTGCCTGCGCGCCGAAGCCTCGGCGTAGGCGTGTGATCGGCGTTACCGTCTCTGACTACTATGAGCAGGTCTGAGTCCCGTGCTTCCTTGGCGACTCCTTCGTTGCGTTGGAAGTCGTTGATCCGCTGGAGCCAAATCGTCTCTAACGGAATGGAAGCCGGGCTTCCCGAGTTCAAGGTGCCGTCCTCCTCAGGACGGTCATCGTTTCGCTTCTCTCCCCACATGCCACGGTCTTGATCGACCCCGGTGGAACCTTGGACACTCGCCATTGACGCGTCGGTTGGTGCTGGATTCTCCATACTGTTACTGGATCTCCTTCCACATCTCAATACTTACGGGGCTGTATCAACCTTCAGGTGCTTGCGAG